>Ga0074045_10000374_pt1 | contig 44366 bp, 40 predicted proteins | sample BogForMeECP23OM2_FD_94442 | JGI IMG/M metagenome (GOLD analysis project Ga0074045, IMG submission 94442) | Bog forest soil microbial communities from Calvert Island, British Columbia, Canada - Bog Forest MetaG ECP23OM2 | ecosystem: Environmental > Terrestrial > Soil > Wetlands ...
CTACCGCTTACTACCCTAGTTCAGATCGTACTGCGGGGCATGTATTCCAGACTTTTGGAATTGATATGGGTCTGCATGTCGTCGGCAGTTTGGCCCAAGAGTTCATCTTGGGCAAATTCACAAGCCGAGGTAAGCACTAGTTGCGAGCGCTCGCAAGCTATTCCGGGATAGGACGAACGACCATGTGCTCTTCAACACTCATTCTGCAAGCAGCGTCGACCAGCGCCTTGATCGTGCAAGGAGCTTGCTGTGACATCTGCCCTCCAGTTCACGAACAATATGAGCCCGAATTTACTCCTCTACATATGAACTGGTTCCTGGTCGACGACACAAAAGGAAATCCCCAGGCCCAAATGCGATGGGTGGTTGACTAATAGGCATGCCGGCCTCGAATACTTATGTACGATCTGCATCGGTTGCTCTTCCATCCGTCGACGGCCATCGCGCTTCAAGTGTGGTTGCTTTCGGCTGTGTACTCATCGTGATCGGCGCATATTGTTTTTGTCCGAGCGCATTTGCCCAGACATCGGATTCCCCAACAGCGGAGGAGCCGACAAAGTCGTGGACAGCCACAACGGACCTGAAGAGCGACAATCTAATTCCTGAACGTATTCCCGTGCGCATCATCGAAAGCCATAGCCAGAATGGCAACCGGACCCTGGACAGGCGATCGGTCGAGATCCGCGGGACCGACGGACATTTCGAACCTTATCAGGACGTCGAGAAGGAAACCGTTACCGTCGATGGTTCCACCGTAAGAACCACGACGCGCACGTTCGCTCAGGATGTAAATGGGGCGAAAGCCCTCGTGCAGGTGACGGAAGAGGAGAAACACACACTGCCCGGCGATGACTCGAATATAGTGCGCGTGACCTACAACCCCGATGTCAATGGACGGCTTCAACCAGTACAACGCGAAATCGTGGAGACGAGAAAGATCGGGAAGGATCTGGAAGAAGCAAACACGACGGTGATGCTCACAAACGTCAACGGCGGGCTAGCTCCAGCTTTCAAGACGCACGAAATCCGCAAGCGAGACGCGAACGATACATTGGAAACTAAAAAAACCACATGGCTTTCAGACATTAACGGAAACTGGCAACTGAGCGAGATACGCCAAAGTATTACGACGGAAGAATCAAGAGACCGCAAAGTCGAGGAGAAAGTCTTCTTGCCCGATGCGGAGGGGAAGGTACGTCAAATCTCCCGTGTGGTGAGCCAGGAATCCGAGAGCACTTCCGGAGAAAAGCGCAGCGTCGTGGAAACCTATTCCATCGATGTCCCGGGGACCACGCGGGACGGCAGCCTGCACCTCGTTGAGCGTCAAACCGCCACTGAGCGCTTGAGTTCCACTGGTGAGCGAGCAACCGAACAAAAAGTCGAACAGACCAATCCGGGCGATCCCGGCTCGGATCTCCGCGTGTCCGCATTGGTCGACGGCAGGATGGTTCCCGGACCTTCGGGAGAACAGTTCACAGTGACTATTCGAGCGCGCGACTCGAACGGGAATTGTGGAATCGTCTCGGTTGATACGACGAGGGCGGATCGGATCCCCACCATTCAGGTTCAGCAAACGCCTGCCGAAAAGCCGTAATGAAGCGATCGCAGATTGACTCATGTTTACTCCAAGTACAGACCGGCTTGGGACTAACTTCGGCTTGCTGCCCCAATTCGGTCAGTGCCCTTGGCAGGTCATTCGATGTCTGTGTCGGAGCTTCTGATCCAATTGGTGAGCAGGTATTTTCATCCACTTACAACCGACCGCTTCTGGCAGCCGGATTGCGAATACGAAGTGCGAATCTTCAAATTGCGCTAGGGGAGTAGGCCATGCTCGGAGAACTGATGAACATCCCGACTGACACACTCATTGACATGCTGTACATGATCCTCGCGGGAGAAGTCGCTATCACTGCCAGCGACGCTACGGAAATCGAACAGATTCAGCGCGAGTTGCAACGTAGAGGTGACGAGCAATGCTGGAGCTTTCAAACTGTTAACTGAGAGAGGGCGTGGAATCAGTTTTTGGATGAGTGTTGACCACAACAAAAGGCGGGCGTTCGATGAAGCCCAAAATCTCGCAATTGCACAATGCGGAGTGAGGAACTTGAAAAATGCTATCGCTAACAGGAATTGAAGAATTAGCCAGACCACTGAGTGCCGAAGGGACAGCGCGGTCAACGGTTGCAGGTGCGCCGCTAGGCGCCGATGAGCTGAACAAGATCGATGCTTATTGGCGTGCGTGCAAGTATCTGGCTCTGGGAATGATCTACCTTCAGGCAAATCCCCTCTTGCGGGAACCCCTGAAACCAGAACATATCAAGAGCCGACTGCTTGGTCATTGGGGCTCAAGCCCAGGGCTCGCCTTCATCTACACCCATCTGAGTCGCATCATAAAGAGAGACGACCTCGAGATAATCTTTCTCGCAGGCCCCGGTCACGGCGCCCCGGGAGTTCTAGCTCCTATCTATCTGGAAGGCACCTACAGCGAAATCTACCCTGAAAAGAGCACGGACGAAAAAGGTCTTCGAGAATTCTTTAAACAGTTTTCGTTTCCGGGAGGCATAGGCAGTCATTGCACCCCGGAGACTCCAGGTTCCATTCACGAAGGCGGCGAACTGGGATATGTCCTCTCGCATGCCTGCGGAGCAGCTTTCGACAACCCCGAGCTGATCGTGGCGGCAGTGGTGGGCGACGGGGAAGCCGAAACCGGCCCGCTCGCGACCTCATGGCACATCAGTAAGTTTCTGAATCCAATTCGCGATGGGGCCGTTCTGCCCATACTTCACTTGAACGGATACAAGATCAACAACCCGACCCTGCTGGCGCGGATCACTCACGAGGAACTGGAGAGTCTGTTACGTGGCTATGGCTGGAATCCGTACTTCGTTGAGGGATCTGAGCACGACAGCATGCATCAGGCGATGGCGGCCACACTTGAACGTTGCATCGCGGAGATCAAAGGCTACCAGCAAGAGTGCCGGAAGACCGGAATTGCAACTCGGCCGCGCTGGCCCATGGTGGTATTGCGGTCGCCAAAGGGGTGGGGCGCACCGTTGGAAGTCGACGGGCATCGTCTTGAAGGCTTCTGGCGTTCGCATCAGGTTCCGCTAGCAGATGTCAAGACTAAACCGGAACATCTGCGAATTCTCGAAACCTGGCTGCGCTCGTTCAAGCCTGAAGAGCTCTTCGACGAAAACGGAAGGGTGCGACCGGAAATTGCCGAAGTCGCGCCATCAGGCCGGCGCCGCATGAGCGCCAGTCCGCACGCGAATGCAGAGGTCAGAAAGACTCTCCGCCTGCCCGATTTCCGTGACTACGCCATCAAGATCGACCGCCCGGCAAACACAGAAGTCGAGAACGTGCCTCCGCTGGGGCGTTTCCTGCGCGATGTCATGAAATGGAACATGAACAGCTTTCGCGTCTTCGCGCCTGACGAAAATACTTCCAACAAGCTGGATGCAATTTATCAAGCGTCGAAGAAGTTCTGGATTGCTGAAAACTTTCCCGAGGACCGTGACGGAACAGAATTGGCTCCAGACGGTCGCGTTGTCGAAATGCTCAGTGAGCACACGATGGAGGGCATGCTCGAGGGTTACTTGCTTACCGGTCGCAACGGCTTTCTCTCATCGTACGAAGCCTTCGTTCATGTCATTGACTCCATGTTCAATCAGCATGCCAAATGGTTGTCTATCTGCAACCACTTATCTTGGCGCCGCAAGATCGCGTCACTGAATCTCCTCATTACGTCAACAGTGTGGCGTCAGGATCATAATGGTTTCACGCATCAGGATCCTGGGTTCCTGGATGTAGTGCTCAACAAAAGCGCCTCGGTCACGCGCATCTATCTCCCACCTGATGCCAACTGTCTGCTCTCCGTGGCCGATCATTGCCTGCGATCCGAAAATTACATCAACGTCATTGTCTCGGACAAACAAAAGCATCTGCAGTACCTGGACATTGATGCCGCGATTACCCATTGCACAAAAGGCATTGGTATCTGGAATTGGGCCAGCAATGATGAAGGTCACGAACCCGATGTTGTCTTTGCTGCAGCCGGCGACATCCCTACCCGGGAAGCTCTGGCTGCGACCGCACTGCTCAGGGAGTGCTTCCCGGACCTCAGAATCAGATTCATCAATGTCGTTGACCTGTTCAAGCTGCAACCAAGCATGGAACATCCGCATGGCTTAACGGACGCAGACTTCGATTCTCTCTTTACCGTCGATAAGCCGATCGTCTTCAACTTCCATGGTTATCCCTGGTTGATTCACCGCCTCGCCTACCGCCGCACGAACCATCGGAACCTGCACGTACGGGGTTACAAGGAGAAGGGGAACATCAACACACCGATGGAGCTGGCAATCAGCAACCAGACGGACCGATTCAGTCTCGCCATCGACGCGATTGACCGCATCCCGAAACTGCAACGAATCGGCGCGCACGCCAAAGAGGCGTTTCGGGATTGCCAGATTGCATGCCGCCGGCATGCTTACGAGCACGGAATCGACAGCCCTGAGATCAGCGGCTGGAAGTGGCCTTGCGGCAAGCGGTGACTGAATGCCTACTATCGCTACCGCTCGACCATGCGCGTGATTTCGCGGCGTGGGTCTCAGAGTACCGACTGAAATGGACATCGGGTAACTCCCCGATCCCGAGAAATCGCTAAAGGAGCTTGAACATGAGCACGAGTGCAACGGCCAAACGGCCGGCGTTGCTAGAGGAAGCTAAACGTCTTAGTAGCAAGTATGGCTGCGGTCCAGTGCAATTCTCTGGAACAGACGAAGCGCTCTATGAGCGGCACCTGCTGTTCGACAGCGGAGTTGATCTGACGGACGCGACGGCACGCGATCGCTTCGAGGCCCTTGCCCGGTCCGTGCGCGACATTCTTTCGCAGCGATGGCTTCTCACTGAGAAGACTTATGAACAAAAAAATCCCAAGCGACTCTACTACCTCTCGATGGAATTCCTCATCGGCCGCTCACTCGCGAACAATGTTACGAACCTTCTGCTCGCTCCGCTCACAGACCAGTTTATACAGGACAAGAAACTGAACCTCATCGAGATCCTAGAGCAGGAGCCGGATGCGGGATTGGGCAACGGTGGTCTCGGACGTTTGGCCGCCTGCTTCATTGAATCCGCTGCAACCATGCAGCTCCCAGCCATAGGTTATGGGCTCCGATATGAATACGGCATCTTCAAACAATCCATTCAGAACGGATGGCAACAGGAAACACCGGACAACTGGCTCCGTTCTCCTGATCCGTGGGAGATTGCCCGCCCGAACGAAAAGGTGGAAGTCAGCGTGGGCTGCTCGTTCGAGCTCAGTGGAGGCACCCTGCGCCCGGTACCAGGGCGCCCAACGACTCTGATCGGCATCCCATTTGACCGTCCCGTGATCGGGTACGGCGGTTCCACCATTAACACCCTTCGACTCTGGGCGGCGGCTGCGCCTGACTACTTCAAGTTTGAAGAGTTCTCGCACGGAGATTTCGTAGAAGCATTTACTCAGACCCTTGGGGCCGAAACCCTGACCCGCGTGCTTTATCCGGATGATTCAAGAATCATGGGGCAAGGCCTGCGCCTGTTGCAGGAGTACTTCCTCGTTGCCTGTTCGCTGGCGGATGCAGTGCGGCGGTTCCAACGAGCCAACTCGGATTGGCGCTTGTTTGCAGACAAAGTCGCAATTCAGATGAACGATACCCACCCGGCTCTCGCGGTTCCGGAGCTCATGCGACTCCTTGTTGACCAAGTGCACCTTGAATGGGACGAAGCCTGGCATATCACACAGAACACGCTGGCATACACGAATCACACCTTATTGCCCGAAGCCCTCGAAAAGTGGCCGGTGGCGTGGTTTGAAGACATGCTGCCCAGGCAGCTGGAGATCATCTACGAGATCAATCGCCGTTTTCTGGGAGATGTGCGCGGACGGTTTCCGGGCGACAAAGACCGCACTCAGCGCGTGAGTCTTATCGAAGACGGTGAGCCCGGGACCAAGAAGGTTCGCATGGCCAACCTGGCGGTCGTAGGCTCCCACAGCACGAACGGAGTGGCGCAGATTCACTCAAACCTGTTGCGCGAGACCACACTCAAAGACCTGGCGGAAATCTTTCCCGAGCGTTTCAACAATAAGACGAACGGAGTCACACCCCGGCGCTGGTTGCAATTATGCAATCCCGGACTTTCTGGCCTGATCACTGATGCCATTGGAGATGCCTGGATCCGTGATTTAAGCGAATTAAGCAAACTCAAAGCATTCACAGAGGACAATGGCTTCCGTGAAGACTTCCGCAGAGCCAAGCGAAATGCCAAGCGACAATTCTGTGATTGGCTCCGCTGGTCGACGGGGCAGAACGTTGATCCGGAGTCGATCTTCGATTGCCAGGTCAAACGTATCCACGAGTACAAACGCCAATTCCTAAATGCCCTGCGGATCGTTGTGCTCTACAACCGGCTGCGCCACGACCCGGGGCTCAACCTGTACCCACGTACGTTCTTTTTCGCCGGCAAGGCCGCGCCTGCCTACCGGCTCGCCAAGCTGATCATCAAATTCATTAACAATCTAGCTGCGACCATCGATGGCGACCCCACAGTACGCGAACGGCTTAAAGTGGTATTCCTGCCCGACTACTGCGTCTCGCTTGCAGAGCATCTCATTCCCGCCAGTGACGTCTCCAACCAGATCTCGACGGCAGGCTATGAAGCCAGTGGCACAAGCAACATGAAGTTCATGATGAACGGCGCATTGACGATCGGCACGCGCGACGGAGCGACCATTGAGATGGCAGCAGAGGCGGGTGAGGAGAACTTCTTCCTTTTCGGCTTGACGGCTGAGCAGGTGCTTGGCAGTCGCGGATGGTACAACCCGCACTGGCATTATGACCACGACCCCGAGACCCGTCAGGCGCTGGACTTGATCTTCTCGGATTACTTCAGCCGATATGAGCCGGGCGTCTTCGAACCTTTGCGCGAAATGTTGCTGACGCACGGCGACCACTACATGCACTTGGCGGACCTGAACTCCTACCTCACGGCAGACGCGCAACTGGGCGCCTTATATGCCGATCCCGACGAGTGGGCGCGCAAGGCCATCTTGAATGTGGCGGGCTCGGGGAAGTTCTCCAGCGACCGCACCATCGCTGAATACTCAGCAGAAATCTGGCATGTACAGCCATGTCCAATACCAGAGAAAGCGTAAAAGAGGACGCGGAGATAAAACTATCCATGTGCCGATTGGATTTCTCGGTACAACTTCGGCACAACTGAGCGAGAGAAAAGCTGGCTAGCTGCCCCCTAAGCGACACCAGTTAAAGCACTTGGAGTTTGTACTGCGGTAGTTCGGTACCAGGGGGTCGGAAGATTAAAATCCCCTCTCCCCGACCAAGCTTTCTCGCCCTCTTAATCGTTTACGTCGCCTTGCTGCTTCAGCCTCTTCGGTGCGTTTTCGGTACATTCGGTACAACCGAGGGCAACTCGAAGCCAAAACCGCGAGGAATTGGATTTGCGAACGGATTTGTTCTCCTTTGGAGTCGTGATTTACGAAATGGCCACCGCGCACTTGCCGTTTGACGGTAAGACCGTCGGCGCGACCTTTGCCGCCATACTGCATGAACCGCCAGAACCCGTAACCCGCGGTCTGGGAACCAATCTCTATCGGCTTGGAGTTTCCGATAAAGTGATTCAGGCCATACTTCGCCACTCAAACGTCAACGTCACCCTTGGCTATTAACATCAAGTCACAAAACCAAGACGTTGTTGCAGCCATGAGCAAGTTGGAAGTGGAAATAGCTGCTCACGATTTTGGGGACACTAATCGGACACTAAATCGGACGTCGGGTGCAATGCCCGAATCCGTAAACTGATTTTTTCAAGGAGGTTAGGATGGAGCCGACGAGCGGACTTGAACCGCTGACCTGCCGATTACGAATCGGCTGCTCTACCAACTGAGCTACGTCGGCTTTTCGTTGACTCGGTTTAGTTTACCAAATTGCCCCACTGGTTCTTGCTGTACCATCTACATTAATGTCATTAGCGTAGACCGCCAGCTTAAGCCAGAGGTTAGGCCCCAAAATAGGGAGAGATTTTGGCCGCAAGAATTCTCATGGTTCTGAGTGCAAGCATTATCTTCGCGCTCGGAGTCACTCACTTCGTCTATACATTCTGGGCGACAACGCTCACGCCCCGGGACCCCTCACTGCAAATCAGCATGAGCCAGATTTCACCTGTCATTACGAAGGAAACAACCATGTGGCGGGCCTGGGTCGGGTTCAACGCCAGCCACAGCATGGGACTTATTTTGTTCGGATTGGTTTTCGGTTTTCTCGCATTGGCTCACGGCCCACTTCTTTTTCAGTCACCCTTCCTGCTCATTGTCGGACTGGCAATGCTGGTTGGCTTTGTTGTGCTCAGCAAGATGTATTTTTTTAGCGCGCCTCTCGTCGGCGTCAGCGTTTCTTTGGCCTGCTACCTCGCCAGCATTGTGCTATCGCGAGCCTAACCATGCTCCCGCCGTGGCTTGGGCCGAACACAGTCTCCCATCTCCGATCTATGCCGCGCGAGATGCCGTCAGCGCTTCGTATTCCTGTTGCGACTGCGCCGACAGCAGAACCCACAACGTAGCGCAATCCATCAAAACGAAAAGGCCGCCCGGCAACAGGGCGACCTCTTCTTTTCAAGGGAGAATAGTTCCAACGGAGGCTTAGATACCGTCAAAACTTTCCGAAGAAAATCTTATGAGCCGAAAAAGGGAGGTGTCAAGCAATTTTTGGGAAATAAATGTCTTTGTTTTCAATGATTTGCGTAATCAGGCAACACGTCGGTGCGACGTCCCAATTTGAGACAAAATTCTGTCATAAAAGCCGTAAACCGATGGTGCTGAGCTACTTAGGAACCGTTCGGACCATCCGCCGCGGAAGAATGTCTGCTTGCAGATCCCCCCGCGACCGGCTCCGAGAGGTCCAACGAAATGAACTCGTCCTGGTCGGCACGCCCAAAAACCGGACCCGGGAAATAGCGTCGCAGAAGAACACGGGCTCCTCCGAAAGCAACGCCTGCCGCCAAAGAAATCGCGCCGACGATCATGCACAGCAGAATGATGTTAACCAGCAAATTCGCAATGTTGTTCTTCTTGTCGAAGTACGTATTTTCGTTCCACGTAACGCTGGCTTCGTAGTTCACCGCGCCGAGAAGTGTCTGCGCGTCGCTTTGGGAAAGCGGCCCAGCCGCGATTGCCACGATTGGTCCGGTGCGCTTGTCAAAAAACGGACCGATGTCTTCCACTCCCTCGACACCCGCCTGCGGTTGAGCGGCATGATGCGCCGCATCAATGCGCCGCAGATGTTCGGCGGCTAACGCCGGCGTCGGATATTCGATCAGCATCAGAGTCGCTACGCCCCCCGGCGTAGAGTATTGCCCAAGAACAACCTCAGGGTTCAAACTGAAATCCACCAGCGTTGCCGGAAGCGGAGAAGCAATTGCGCCCAGTCCCAGCGGTCCCTCCGCATATTTTTCGGTATTCGCCTGGTACCCGTGGTGCGGCATGAAGGCCAGAATCGGCGGCAGGTTGCCGGCATTTCCCCCAGGACGCGGCAGCGCGCCGGCAAGTTCGCGCAATCCGGCCGCCGACATCACCGACATCTGGCTGAACAAAGCATCCACCAGAATATGTCCGCGATAAAAGAGAACTCGTTGATCGCGCGATGCGCCCTGATCCCCAATCTCCTCCCGCGCCATTTCCGGCTGCAAATAGAAAGTGTAAGCTCCGAAGGCGCCGCTGGCATCCGTAAACCGCGCCGCCCGTATTTTCAGGGTGCGGCCGTCATCGCTCTTGTATGTGGCCGCCTCGAAGTCGGTGAACCCATATTCCTTAAGAAGCGCCGCATTGGTGGGGTCCGCGGCGTTCGCATCCTTGCTTATCTGGGGCGCACCATCGAACTGCCAGCCGGCGAATAGCTTTGGAAGAATGGGTGGGGCAGGCGCTTCCGCACTCGGGCCGGCAGCGAAGAGAAAGCTCCCGAGAGAAACAACTACCGCAAGTATCGTTAGAGACCTGAGAAAATGCATGAATCCACCGCTTCGCACGGAGCCCCTTTGGTAATTAGACCACAGAGGAGAAGAAAAGGTTTCAGGAGTGACTCATTGGTGCGATGTCGCGGATCTCGTCGAAGGCAAATCGAGGGTTGGAATGCCGAAAAAAGCGTTACTGCCCGGCGGATTTTTCGATCTTGCTGGCGACTTTAACCCCGCTCAACCCGTTCACATACTTAGCAATGCCCCGATAAAGCGATTCGGCGACGCGCTCGCGGTATTCGCCGGTGGCGAGCCGATGCTCGTCCGTAGGATTGCTCACGAAGGAGACCTCGGCAAGAATCGAAGGCATGTTCGCGCCAATCAGCACAATAAACGGAGCCTTCTTCACGCCACGGTCGCGAATGGCCGGGCTCTTCGCGGCAAGCCCGCTGTGCAAAGATGCCTCCACGTCTCCTGCAAATTCGCGCGATTCTTCGATCTTTTCCTTCAGCGCAATTTTCTTGACCAGATCCTGCAGTTCGTAAATCGATTTTTCCGAAACTGCATTTTCCCTGGCCGCCACTTCCAGTGCTTCAGGAGAAGAGGTGAAATTCAAATAATAAGTCTCCACTCCCCGCGCGCCGGGGTCGTGACTTGAGTTGGCATGAATCGAAACGAACAGGTCGGCGCGAGCCTGATTCGCGATTGCCGTGCGGGTCTCGAGCGGGATGAACGTGTCGTCTTTCCGCGTGTAAACCACTTCCGCACCCAGTCGCGTCTCCAGCAGTTTTCCCAGACGCCGGCCCACGTCGAGCACCAGATCCTTTTCCTCGAGCCCATTGGGGCCGATCGTGCCGGTATCGTGACCACCGTGCCCGGGATCGATCACGATCTTGCCGATTTTCAATCCCAGCGCGCGAATCAGCGATCGATCACCGCTTGCCGTAGGCTTGGCCTCGCGCACTCCGAAATCCGAAACACTCGCCGACTTGCCGGAAGCAATCGTGCGCGAATTCGATCCATGTCGCAACCCCGACAAATTCCGCTTTGCCACTTCGGCTTCCGGGACGCCGCTGTTTTCATCGACATCGGCGTCGACCACCTTTTTCACGACGGCAGTTTGCGGCTTTCCAGCACCAGAAGTGTTTGACGGGGGAGGCTCCGTGGAATCGCTCCCCTCAGCGTCGTTCAACCCGCTCTTACCCGCGGCCGGGCCGGTGAGATCGTTCGTCGCAGCCGCGGCCTTTTCCGAGGAGTTCGGATCGGCCTCAGAATTTAAGGGCACGGGGGCTATCATTTCGGACTCTGCCAAAGACGAATCGTCAGCTTCTCTGTGCTTCGTCCGACCATTCTTGCCGTGAATATCGATGATCAAACGATAGGGATTCGGCAGCAGAAAAGCGTCGTAATCGGAGAGATTATCGACCTCGAGGACAACCCGCGTGCGCCCCGGAGCAAATTGGGCAACCCGAACTTTCTGCAGAAATCCGTCGTCTACGTCAAAGCTCTTTCCACCCAGCGTGGAAGCCAGCTTGGTGTTCCGCAGATCGAAGAAGATGCGCGCCGGGTGGGCAATGCGCTGCGACGAAAACTTCACGTCGCCTTCCAGGTCAATCGCCACGCGCGTGTAGTCCGGCGTCGACCAGTGACGGATCCCGGTCACTCGCGGCAAACGTCCGGAGCGTGGTTCCGAAGATTCATCTTTCGCGGAAGACGCGCGGGAGAGATTCTGTCCTTCCCCTATCGCCTTCTTATCTATGTCGTCGACGGCGGTCTTTTCCGGCTGCGCTTTCGTGGCGGCATTTTTCGCCTCCGACGCCTTCGCGGCTTCATCTTCCTGGTTCAGTTCGGCAATCGCCTGACGGGCTCCATCAGCCAGGCGATTGTGCGGATAGTGGCGGAGAAAATCCTGAAACGCAGAGCGCGCCGCTTCGGGATCGTTGAGATCGTCTTTATAGATTTCGCCAATCGTGAACAGACCGTCGAAGCGGTACTTGCTGCCGGGATATTCGCGTCGCAGGAATCGATACTGCTCGATGGCTTCGTTCAGGATCTTGTTATCGTCGAAATGCCGGCCCATTTCCACCAGCGTCTCGGCGACCGCGACCACACTCGGATCAGCCTTGGACGAAGTAGGAGCGCCCAAGTAAATCGCGCGGTAGGAATTCACTACGCGCTGGTAATCGTGGCGGGTTCGCTCCGCCGCAGGACGTCCGTTCAGGGCCTCGCGCATCCGCTCGGCCGTGGCGAAGTGCTCCCGCGCCCAGGCATCGGAATGGTGAGCCCGCGCATTCGCCTGCGGCGTGGCCCATAAGGCCAGCACCAGCAACGCTCCCCACAGACCACGGTGCCGCGATGAGCTCTTCAAATTAGCCAGCCCGCGCCTTTGTTCCTTACTTTTGAACCGGTTGTTGAACCAATACCTGGGTGCCGGAGATCGCGATCAATAACAGATGCCGCAAAACTAATCGGTGTTGCTGATGTAAAGTACGCCCCGCGCATCCCGTTGCATTCTCACGGGCTCGTGAGGCGCGCTGCCAGCGTCAAAAGTGGCTCCGCCATAGTAAAGATTGGTAATCCGCCGGACATAGTTTTGAGTTTCCGCGAAACGCGGCACGCCCGAACTGCGCGCCACTGCTCCCGCTCCTGCGTTATAAGCGGCCAGGGTCAATTTGATGTCGCCGCCATAACTTTCCAAAAGCTGTTTCAAGTGCCGCACGCCCGCATCCACATTCTGTTCGGGATCAAACGGATTCTTCACATTCAACTGTCGTGCCGTCGAAGGCATCAACTGCATCAGGCCCATTGCCCCCTTGCGCGACACCGCATTGGGATTAAAGTTTGATTCCACCTTTACTACCGCCCGCACCAGGTTTGGATCCACATTATGGCGGGCGGCGGCTTCTTCAATCGCGGTATCGACATCCACGGGCGTTGCCGACGTTCGCATGGAGTTCGCGGCGACAATTTTTGCGTTCGCCGATTGGCTGGATTCCCGGCCAATATACTGGCTCACCTCGGCCGCCGCCGAGCGTGCAGCCCGCATGGATGCCGCGTTGGCCGGAGGCACCGGCTTCCAGCGACCCTCCTTTGAACTCCAGTACATCAGCATCCGCCGCGGCGATTCAGAGGCTTCCGCATGGTGCGCTGGAGCAGCCGTCACAGAATCGTTCACGTAAATCGTGCGGCCGTGATCATCGGTCGCGGTGATTTTTTCGGACGATCCATCGCCGTCCGCGGCACAAACTCGTGGCGTGAGAGAAAGAGAGGTCGCGGCTATCGTGCTGGCCATCAGGGCGAGTTGCAGGCGCTTTCGCATTTACCGGGCTTTTACCCTCATTGAGCGAAGGCAGACTTCACCCTCACATGTAACTACCCGGAACCTGACGGAGAATCTTCAACCAGAGTAAGACAATTATAGGCGCTGGACGGGGGTCGGGCAATCCATCCGAAGGGAGTAGAACCACCGAAGTAATATTTGCAAACCACTGAAAACATTTACCTTACGCCGAACCATTAGAAAGGGCTCATGCGCTCTTCTCTAACGCCAGTCCAAAGGCATCCAGCGACAATGATCGCAGCAGGTTGCGGCGCATCCCCCTCTCCACCTCTGCCAGCCGATCGGAGGCCGACGCGATCCAGTCGAAATCCGCCGACTCCGCAAGCCTGGTGAGTTGGCTCTGGATGTCGGTGTTGCAAACCAACTCCGGCGCTCCCGAAGCCAGAAACATCAGATCGCGCAGCAGCGAGTAAAGCGTCGCGATAAGGCGTTCTGTTTTCTCCCGGCCCTCGGCCCCGGGACGATAGGTCTCTGTCGCTTTGAACAGTGCGGTGTGTTCGCCTCCCAGCAGCGTGGAGTTCAGGATGTTCAGCGCATCGGCGCGGGCAGCCACGTAAGCTTCAACGTCGAAAGTGCGTGCCCGCCCCAACGCCCCTTGGCTGAGTCTGGCAACCAGCGCCCGCTGTGCCGGCTGCCACTCCGGACGATGTTCCGCCAGGTATCGCTCGACATCTTCTACCGGCAGAGCAGAAAGAGGAAACACCATCGACCGCGACCGGATCGTCGGAAGCAATTCACCCGGATTCTCCGAGAGCAGGAAAATCGTGGCAAACTCCGGAGGCTCTTCCAGCACCTTAAGCAGCGAATTCGCCGCCTCTTTCATGAAAGCCGAGTCGGTGAAGATGTAAACCCGCTCCCGAGCCTCCGACGGCCGGTAATAGATGGTCTCAATGACACGCCGCACCTGATCCACTTTAATCATCATCTGCGGAGGGTCCGGCGGGATAATCAGTACATCCGGATGAGTCTGCACGAAGAGGCGAGTTTCTTTCTTGTCCGTCTCGCGCAACCCTTCGCGCGCTTCCACCGCCTCGGCAAAGCGGGCCTCGAGATCGGCAGACTGCGCGATGCGAAGGCAATTCGAGCATCGCCCGCAGAAGTCCGGCAGACCGTCCGTCTCGGTTGGCGCCAGACAGTTCAAAGCCTGTGCCAGCATCAGCGCCAACGTGTACTTGCCCGATCCGCGCGCACCGGAAAGAATTACGGCGTGCGGAAATCGATTCCGCGCCAGCATATCGCGCAGGCGATGAACCGTCTCGGCGTTTCCATGAAAATCAGAGAAAGACATTAGTCAACACCATCCAACAGCACGACACAAACTGAGGGTGCCCCACCGTTGGGTTCTTTGCAAGGGTGGGAATTCCTCATGCATGCGCCAAGGAATCTCCCGGCCGCGGACGATGAATATCGTCAAAATCGACATCGGCCCGCGTGCGGTCATGAATTTCTCGGCGGCAGTTTCAGCTTTCGTCCCACGACTTCCATTACTCTGCCGTGTGTCTGCGCTGGCGTGCCCCGAGCGTCCACCGCAATCACCCGCTCCGGCTCACGCGCAGCAATCGCCAAATAGCCTTCGTGCACACGGCTGAAAAAACTGCGGCTCTGGCGCTCAAAGCGGTTTTCGTCGGCAGGTTTGCTCGCACGCTTGTCCGCGCGGTTGGCAGAACGCCGGTTGCGCCTTCGCGCTCTTCCTAGGCTCATTGCCGGGTCGGAATCGAGCAGAACGGTCAAGTCCGGCTGCAAGTTTCCACACAGCACGCGATGCAGCTCCAATACAGCTTCACTTCCCAACTTTCGTCCGCTACCTTGGTACGCCTCGGTGGAATCAGTAAAGCGATCACAGAGCACGATCTCCCCGTGATCGAGCGCCGGCTGAATGACTTCCGCAATGTGCTGCGCCCGCGAAGCAAACATCAGGGCCATTTCCGCCAACGGTGAAAGCCCCTCCGTGGCCGAGTCGAGCAGCACGCGCCGAATCTTCTCCCCCGTGGGCGTTCCACCCGGCTCGCGTGTCTCCACCACTTTATGGCCCATCGCCCGCAGAGCTTCCGCCAGCTTGCGCATCTGCGTGCTCTTCCCAGTCCCGTCCAATCCTTCGAAGGTAATAAATCTCCCGCGCCGCATCGTCGAAATAATAGCAGCGCTGGTGCGTCTCCGTACGGCCGTCCTGTACCGCGCCTCGCTTCGGCTGCTATAGTCTAAAATTCTGCTGGCGCTGTGGCATTCGCTTCATCGACAAACAATTGATCGACTAGATGGGGGCCTAACACATGAAACTCTCAAGAATCTTGGGAGTGATCTGTCTTATTTCATTCTTTTCGCTAACCGGCTGGTCAGCCGCGCCGCCAACCATAACCATTTTCGTAGACGCCACCTCAGCCCCTCGCAAAATCTTCCACGCCAAATTGAAAATTCCCGCCAGCGCCGGAGATCTAACTCTCTACTATGCCAAGTGGATTCCTGGAGAGCACGCGCCCGACGGCCCCGTGGTCGACCTCGCCGGACTCAAGTTTTTTGCCGGTGGCAAAACCTTGAAGTGGCGCCGCGATCTGCTCGATGGCTTCACCATCCACGTCGATGTCCCCGCCGGCGAGAATGAAGTGAACGCTGAACTCGATTTCCTTTCTCCCGCAACTTTCGAGGGCGGTTTCTCCGCCGGTTCGTCCGCCACCGACAAGATGGCCGTGGTCAGCTGGAACCAGGTTCTGCTCTATCCCAAAGGCTGGAAGGCCGACGATCTCACTTACGTCGCTACTCTGAAACTTCCCGCAGACTGGAAATTCGGCACACCTCTGCCCATCGCATCCACTGCCAGAGATAACGGCGAAACGCAGATCTCGTTCAAAGCCGCTTCCCTCACTACGCTCGTGGATTCGCCAGTGATTACCGGCGAGTTCCTCAAAGTCGTCAAGCTGGCCGACGATCCGCTCACCGAGATGGATATCGCCGCCGACAGCGCCGCCGCTCTCGAACCTCCGCAAGACGTCTGGGATCACTACAAGAATCTCGTGGAGCAAGCCAACAAACTCTTCGGCGCGCATCACTATCGCGACTATCACTTCCTGCTCAGCTTAAGCGACCACGTCGCGCACTTCGGCCTTGAGCATCACGAGTCCGACGACAGCCGCATCGGCGAGCGCGACCTGGTTGATGAAACCGGCCGCAAGACGACGGCCGGCCTTTTGCCCCACGAGTATGTTCATTCGTGGAACGGAAAATACCGCCGCCCCGCCGACCTCGCCACTCCCGACTATCAGCAACCCATGCAAGACGATCTGCTCTGGGTTTACGAAGGCCTCACGAATTATCTCGGAACCGTCCTAACCGCGCGTAGCGGCTTGCTAACTACCGAGCAATCTCGCGACGACCTGGCTCTCACCGCTGCCGAACTTGACCACACGCCGGGCCGCACCTGGCGCAACTTGCAGGACACCGCCGACGCGGCTCCTCAACTCTATTTCGCTCCGCAAGCCTGGCACTCCTGGCGGCGGAACGTCGATTTCTACGATGAAGACACGCTCAACTGGCTCTGGGTTGACGTCCTCATCCGCCAGCAGAGCAAGGGCACGAAATCCATCGACGATTTCTGCCATCTCTTCCATGGCGCTCCCAGCACCGGTCCCATGGTGAAGACCTACACTTTCGATGACATAGTCAACGCCCTGAATCAAGTTGTGCCTTACGACTGGCGCGGCTTCTGGATCGAACGTCTCACCAACCACGGCCCCGGCGCGCCCCTCGGAGGAATCGAAGGCAGCGGATGGAAGCTGGTCTACGACGAGTCTCAATCCGAGATGTTGCGCGGCGTTGAGAGCAACTACCATGTCGTTGGCGGAACATTTTCCATCGGCCTCGAGCTCCGCGAGGACGGCACCATCACCGACACCACGGAAGGCATGCCCGCGGCCTTAGCCGGAATTGGTCCCGGCATGAAGCTGATCGCCGTCAACGGCCGGCAATATTCGCCCGAAGTCCTGCGCGACGCGCTCAAAGCCGGCAAGAACGCTACCACTCCGCTCGAACTGCTGGTCGAGAACACCGACTACTACAAAACCTACAAACTCAATTACCACGGAGGCGAGCGTTATCCGCACCTGGTACGCGACGATTCGAAGCCTGACTTGCTGACGGAGATTTATCGAGCAAAATAAAATTTCACCGGGGAGAGCAATGCATTCCAAATGTAGCTCTGTGCCTCAGCGTCCTCCGCGGCATTTCTCCACGCGGTCCGCGATTCATGCTTGTAGCCGTGCGAGTGGTCCCAAAATTCTGAGAATCATGGCGCTAGGAGCGTCATCTCTCCTCGCTTGCTCGATTCTCTACGCCCAGACCTCGATCCTGGGCTTCACTCCGGCAACCACCGCGCACGAAGCCCAAATCGAAACCAAGTTCAAAGCCATTCCCTCCCCCGACGAAGAACGCCGCCAGCATCACCTCTTCACCGCCGAGCCGCACGTCGCCGGCTCCGTGCGCAACAATGAACTCGCTCGCTACGTCGCCGACCAGTGGCGCCAGGAAGGCCTCGAAGATGTTGTCATCCGCCGCTACGACGTCTACGGCTCCAATCCAAAATTCACCTCGCTCGAGATGGTCGCGCCCGTCCACTACCGTGCCACCCTTCGCGAGCTGCCCATCCCCGGCGATCCCGACCTGAAAAACAAAAGCATCAGTTCGGCCTGGAGCGGCATGTCCGCCTCCGGTGAAGTCACCGCCCCGCTCGTCTACGCTCACAGCGGCAATCCCCAAGACTACGACCTCCTTCGCAAGCAAGGCATCGACGTAAAAGGCAAGGTCGTCCTGGTCCGCTACTCGAATCCCTACAGCTATCGCGGATTCAAAGCGCTCACCGCCGAGCGCGAGGGCGCGGCTGCCCTTCTCATCTACAGCGATCCCGCCGAAGACGGATTCAAGAAAGGCAAAGTCGTTCCTAACGGCCCCTGGGGCCCTGAGTATCACATCCAGCGCGGCGCCATTACTTACGACTTTATGGTTCCCGGCGATCCGCTCACTCCGGGATGGGCGTCCGTTCCCGGCGCGAAGCGCATTCCCGTCGACGAAGCCGTTTCGATTCCCAAGATCATGGCGCTGCCACTTTCCTGGCACGACGCCAAGCCGCTGCTCGCCAACATGGACGGCCCGCTGGCCCCGGACGACTGGCAGGGCGGGCTGCCGATCAAATATCACCTTGGCGGCAAGCGCGTACGCGTGCACGTGAAGATCGAGATGGACAACTCCACGCAACCTTACTACGTGGTGGAAGGCCGCATTCGCGGCGCGCAGTTGCCCGATGAATGGATCGTCCTCGGCAATCACCGCGACGCCTGGGTCTTCGGCGGCGTCGATCCCTCGAGTGGCACCGCATCGATGATGGAACTGACTCGTGCGCTGGGAAAGTTGGCGAAGTCAGGAGTGCGTCCACGCCGCACCATCGTAGTCTGCAGTTGGGACGGAGAAGAAGTCGGCCTGACCGGTTCCACCGAGTGGGGAGAGCAATTCGCCGACGAGCTCCGCAAGAAGGCCGTTGCCTATATCAACGTCGACGAGGCCACGTCAGGGCCGAATTTTCATGGACAGGCTGTTGCGTCGCTCGCACCCATGCTGGTCGAAACCGCGCACACACTGCAGGACCCTTCCGGCAAGACTTTGTACGAGGCGTGGAAGGAATCGTCCGCGCGCGAGCGCATCGAGGCCAAGCAAGCTGAAGAAGTCACCGATTCGAATCTCGCCGATACGCGCATCGGCAGCGGCTCCGACCATACCGTGTTTCTCAACTTCGTGGGCATGCCCGTGCTCGGCCTGGGCTTCGAAGGGCCTTACGGCGTCTACCACTCCGCCTACGACGATTTTTTCTGGATGAACCACTTCGGCGATCCGGGCTACCGCTACCACACGCTGATGACGCAACTGTGGGGCGTGCTCGCCCTGCGCCTCGCCAACGCCGACCTGCTTCCCTTCGACTTCGCCAGCTACGCCGCCAACATCCGCGAGTTCGTGAATGAAATGGCAAAAGGCATGGCGACAAGAAATGACTCGAGTCAACTGGATCTGAAGCCGATCCTCGACGCCATCGATGACTTCGAAGCCGCCGGCAAGCGCCTGGACGATTCCGCAAGTCGTGCCCTGGCTTCCGGCGCGATCGATTCAAAACTCGCGGCAACCATCAACCAAGGCGCCATGCAGGTCGAACGCAACTGGCTCAATTCCGACGGCATCCCAGGCCGTCCATGGTTCAAGCACATCCTCTACGGCGCGCGCTTCACCTATGCGCACCTGGAGCTGCCCGGATTAACCGAAGCAGTCGAGAAGCAAGATTGGCCCACCGCCAAACAGCAAGCCGAAATTCTGCGCCAGGCTCTCATCAACAACACGACGCTGGTGAATGATCTCAACTCCAGCTTGCAATGATTCTGAGAGGTACCCCTCCCCCTCCCCCCCTCCCCCGGTCTACTCGAATCATCGGGTTAGCACGAGATTCCCGGCAAAATCCGCGGGACAAAGGACTTAGATATCAAAATATAGAGAGCAAAGGAGTTGAGGGGCGCGGAACGTGCGCCGGATTACAGGCCGCGCTGCCTCCGCTGTCATGATCGGTTGATCGGCCTGTGGATGACAAGGTTAGACGTCACACCGGCCCCTCATGATGACAGTGCTTCAAACATCAGCCCTTGTCACGCGGGACACTCGCAGCCGGAGAAGCCGGCGGAGAGTGAGCCAAGGGGTTTTGAGGGTAATCGCCTGATTTCGGCAGTATGCCGGGAACGGCAGCGAGGAGCTTAAGGTATTCCGGTCCTCTATAAGCACAAGTAACACCACTCGTAACGCCTCTGTGGTGCCGTTTCCTCGCACAGGGATCATGCGTATCTTCGGACCATCATGAAGAAACTTCAAGGCTCGATCGGCCGCATGCCCTGGCCGCTTTCGTACTACGCTGAGATCGCAGCCGCAAGCCGAGCCATGGGACTGGACATCAAGGATACCGATTACGAGAGGATTGACGCGCTGCTGCAGGGTTCAGGCTCACCGAAGACTACTTTAGAGAGTCATCAGTTTGCCGATCCCGGAGATGCCTTGGTGGCAGGCTTTCTGCCTCGCGAATACGAAGAGCCGTTGGCGAACTAGTTCAACCGCTAAGTGTTGCGTGCAAGTGTTCCCTTGATCCATCGGCCTTTGTTCTGATTACATCTCCGTCATTGACCCTAGTGGCCAATTCCCAGTGAGTGTAATCGCCGCTTTAATCACTCTTGCGTAAAGTGCATACTTCCGTCGCCCGTTATCAGAGGCTGCCGCTCAACCACCCGCGCAGCCACCTTGGAGGGGATTCCTGTTTGACAGCTTCCATAATCGTGACATAATTCACATCACCTTATGGCATCGGAAGCTCGGCAACGACGAGGTTTCTGTTCCCGCCTATGAGGTTCGGCCCCGGTCTCACGGAGGAGGTCTGCCATGTCGCAGCCTGAGAAGCCGCAGTTCGATCCTCAAAGCAAAACTGCCAAGCCAGGCCAGTCGGGCAACCATCCGGTGGCGGGCTCTGCAAAGGTGTCTCTGGGAAAAATCGCCAAGCCAATAAGTGATCGTCCCGGCCAGACTTGGTTCAATTTGAAGAAGAGTGATGTGGACGAATATGCCCGCTCGCACGCTGGCGGCGCTGTTGGTGCTAACCCCGGTCCGGGGCTGCTCCAGAAATTCAAGGGACTCTGGAAGAAACTCACTAAGACTTCATAAGTGCCAGATTACGGTGTTCACGCCCGCTTGGGCGATGCAGATAGTTCTTTGGATCATTGTGGTCCAGAGAGAACTTGAGCTATTAGGTCGCAGAGACTGTCCCTGTAACCCTGCATTCCGAACTTCACAGTACTCACGACAATGGAGATGATCTCAGGCCACAGCATGCTAGTTAATGCACCTTTTTCGTCAAAGCCCAGAATCAGATAGTTCCGTCTAATACAGCCATTTTGTTTATGTTACCCCTCAGTTGACGAAAAATCCCCATTACACTCATTGACCTTCGACCGGGGTTTTGAGTGTGATCGCCCGATTACAACAGTTGTGGGGCTAAGACGGTGACACTTTGACAGAGTGATCAATTGAGCAGCAGAAGTGCTTTTTCCACGACTGTCGTCCGCTTGGCGCCTTTCTCGGAAGGCAACCCTAATCGATTTGTTGCACCAGAACGGTCGAGGCGCTGTCATGCGAGCTCGCGTCGCCACCGTAGGTCGCAGTAATTTTGTGATTCCCGACGGACAACGTCGACGTGGCAAAAGTTGCTACCCCGGAAACCAGTGGTGAGGAACCTAGCGTCTTCGCCTTGGTGATGTCTCGAAATGTTACCGTACCCGTTGGCGTGCCCAAGCGCGCCAAATATGACACGGTCGCCGTGAACGTAACCGAATTGCCGAACGTCGAGGGATTCGCACTCGTGGTCAAGGTAGTTGTTGTGGAACCGATCCACAACGCGATGGTCCTAACAAGTTGGTCCTCAACTCCGAAAAAGGCATGATCGGACAAGCCCCCACAATTGTTAGTCAAAGCCGTAAGGCCTCCGGATGGGAGCAGCGCGGTGCCGACCTTGGGCGACATGTTTAGCGCCTTCTTCACCGCCGCCTCACCCGATGCCTGAGTGCCCGGGCAGGTGTTTCCGTTATTGTTGATAAGCAGCACCGGGACGGTGATGTCTGCGAGGCTAGCCATAAGCAGGGAGTCAGCATCGGTCGTATTGTTGATGGATGAAGCCAATACCAACCCATCCGGACCGCCCGCGCCCGGACTGTACTGGCCAGCAACGAATGCACCCGCGGTGCCGCGACTAGTCCCCACTACCCAAACCGGAACGCCCGGCAGCGTGGAACGCGCCCAGGCGATAACTGTCAGAATATCGGTGACATGTTGCGAGCTGCCTTCATACCCCTGCAGCACGTTGGGAAGCAGCTTAAAATCGGTTGGGGCATCGAGAGTAATGGTATAGAGGCCATGGCCAGCGTACAGCCAGCGATTGCGGCCATTGAAAGTGGTCACGTCGAGGGTGCCGTCAGGGGCCAAAGGAGTCAGCTGGATGTTTCCAGTCGCGCCTGCCAGAGAGATGACCACAGCTGCCGGGGACGGGGTCAAGGTCGCGATAAAACTTTCCTGTACGGGCGGCGGTCCAGCCACGGGTGTACGCGGTACGGTCAGCGTATACACCACGTCGGTCTGGGCAAACAACACTGCGGCCAAGAAAACGTAGGCCACTAAGACCGCGAGCAAGACCAGCCGCTTGAAACGGCTCTTTTCAAAACCTGAACGCACGGCTTCCATGAAAACCTCCGCATTTGCGATTTGGTTATGTCTACGAGGACGAGTCGGATTGGAAACAGCGTTCAGCGATAGCATAATCTCTGTGCGGTTGGGTTACTGTCAGGCTACGAAGAAATTAAATTTTGGACACTCATTTAGGAGACGCCGTGATGGCTTGTGCATTCGTTCTATGTAGCGAAGACGGATACGGTCAATGCTCTGCCCCCGCGGTCAGCAACGCAGGCATGGCGTAGGTTCTAGTCCGGTGGCTACAGGGGCAGGGCGCTGGGGAAGCGCGTCTGAAAGTCGAGAAGGCCGGCCCATTCAGGCGTGACAGTGATGCGCACCATTTCCTGAATCATGGAAGCAAGCTGCGCAACCCAAGCTTTTCCTTGCTCGGCTCCGAAATAGCGCTCCGCCGCCGTTGCATATTCAGGAACGACTCCATTCACGGATTGCAATCGCGCCGTACCGCGCACTAGCAGCACCTTATGAGGAAAGTTGTTGTCATCAATCGTGAGGGCGACCTTGGGATTCTTTGCCAGCGCCTTGAGCTTCGGAGCTTTCGAAGGGGTCCCCAGCACGATCTCTCGCCCATTCCAATGGAACCAGATGGGGACAACTCTAGGACTGCCATCCGTCCAGACATAGGCGAAACGGGCGGGAATTGTCGATTGCAGGAGCTCTTTGGATGCGGGATGCTGCAACAGCTCAAGACTTCCCTGCTTGACAGGCATGGATCGCTCCTGTGGTACCGGGGTATGCAAGCAGACTGGTTAGCCATTATAGTCCCGGACCAACCGAGCGATACTGGGGTTCTTTAATCGAGGATCAGTAGATCGTTGTGTAGGTCGCGTCTCGATCGAGATTTAATCTTTTCGCGCCGAACGATCTTAGCCTTCGTATCTAGCGGACGGCGTCCTGCAGAGCCTTATCCGCGGAACTGAGCCGGATCAACCCGGAACGGGGATAATCCAGGTCGGTAACGGTGTAAACGGTGATCGCTATGCATGCGGCGTAAAGGAACATGTGCAGCCAACTCCGCTTTCTCCGCTTGGCCATTGCGTATCCCGCCACTACGCCGCTCGATAACGCAACCACGACCAGCAGAGAAAAGACCAGCCCGGGCAAGTGGGTATCGATCGCAATGGTGCGTGCAGTGGTGATGTCAAACATTTCATTCAGTGCGGGAAGCAAGAGCCGGGCGGAATTCTGTGTCGGATCATTGCGGCTGGCGGCGACGGCCCGCGCCCAGATCTGCTGCTGTAACAGTGCCGCCTGCGCGACTCCCTGGTGAAAAGCTTTCATGTCTGGGACCTGCGCGTAGGCTGCCACCCGTGCGTCCACGTATTCGCGGAATAGATGTCGCATCTCCGGCTGGTCGGAAGCAGGAAGCTCGTCCAGTCGGAGATACGCGGTGCCGATGGCATTGGCCTCCCCGATAATCAGCTGGCGACGGGCCTCCAAGCGCGTCGTAGCTCCGGAAAAACTGAAGCCGAGCAGCAGGCCAAGGAGCGCGAAAATCGCCGCTTCAATGGCCCCGATCCCTTCGTTAGCTGTCGGGTACCCTTCAGAGTTGCGCGATCCTACTCGATAGCCAATTTCGAGGCAGGCCACCATCGATACAAACAGACTCGTCGAGATTACGATGGCCAGCTGAGCTGCAGACATGTTGGTGGCAGTTCGCCATGCTACCACGAGGCCGGCATAACCCGGCGCGCGCGAAGATAACTGTTTTATGTCAGTCGAACTCGAAAACTTCCTGCTCCACCGGATTGCTCCACACCGGAGCGAACGATTGCCGGTGCAGCGGGGTTGGACCGTACTCGAGCAGCGCTGCGAGATGCTGCGGCGTGCTGTAGCCCTTGTGCGAAGCCAGGCCGTACTCGGGGAAGACCGCGTCCCACTCGCACATCATGCGGTCGCGCTCGACCTTGGCCAGGATTGAAGCCGCCGCAATCGATACGGAAAGCGCGTCCCCGTGGATGATGGCTTTCTGCGGCATATCGCAATCCAGCCTTACGGCGTCGATCAGCAAATGATCGGGCGCAGGCTGAAGGCGCATCACCGCCTCGTGCATTGCGAGACGCGACGCCTGATAGATGTTGATCTGATCGATGCGCGCCGCATCTACCGCAGCCACCGCCCAGGCCACCGCGTGTTCGCGAATGCGGGGCGCCAGCAGTTCGCGACGTTCCGACGGCAGCAGCTTGGAATCGCGCAAGCCACGAATGCGGTAGCCGCGTTCAAGAATCACGGCCGCAGCTACGACGGGTCCGAACAGAGATCCGCGCCCAACTTCATCGACGCCAGCGACCATTGCCGCCCCGGCCTCCCAGGCTTTTTTCTCATAACGCAAAGTGCAGCGAAGTTTTTTCAGCAGGCGCAGTTTTACTGCGGACGGAGAGAGAGAGAATTCGGAGTCGGGCTTTGCGGTGCGCGGCATGAAGAGGAGTGTTGCCACCATCTTCCCTTGCCAGCGCAGATTTCTGCAAGTAAGAAAAAACTTCGTAGTGTGGAGTTTGACTCGGACGGCTGTGTGCTTAGGGAGATCCCCTTCGACAAGCTCAGGGCAGGCTCTCGTCCCGCTGGGTAAAACGCGGGACTTCGGGATGACGCCAAATGAAACAAGGTCACAAAGTTTTCAAACTGCACCATCACGAAAACTCTCGCCAATAATTCGTCGCACCGCAGAGTCGACACGCCAGTTCCGCACCCTCCTTCCCGCCGCAAAGTAATGCCGATCAGTAACCATTACTTTGATTACGGCCGTACATTGTCCACCCGGACATGTACTGCTATGTTCGCAACGGGTCGCAATTACGCAAGGAGCGGTTGTGAACGACGAAGCCATCCAACCACGGCAAGAAGTTGCGCCTGTCGAGAAGTTGGTGCATCTGGCGCTGCCGGTTCGTCTCACTTACATGCAGAACGGCGAGCGCGGCGCGCTGGAGATGGCTTGCACGTATGACATCCACCCGCGAGGGGCGCGATTGTTGAGCTTCCGCGAAGTGAAGGTGGGAGACTTAATCACCATCGAGCGCGGCCGCAGCAAGTCGATTTGCCAGGTGGTGTGGACGGGCGATCCCGACTCTCCGCTGCGCGGGCAGTTCACAGTTGAGTGCGTCGAAGGCAACCGGATTCCCTGGGAAGAAGAGTTGCGCCAGATGGACGAGCAGTATCTGCCGATTATTCCCAACGACCCAAAGAAGCGGATGGCGATGAATACTTTAAGGAGAGGCGACCAGAACCGCAGGCGCCGTCCGCGATTTCACGTGGAAGGCGGCGCCGACCTGCTGAAGATCGGCGGACAATCGAGCCTAGAAGGCCGCGTGGAACAGATTTCAGAATACGGCTGCCTGGTCAGCGCCGGGGATCTGCTGGTTCCCGGCACTGGAATAAGGCTCGCGCTCAACATTTATGACGTAAACGTTGCCTTCCGCGGAAACGTGAAATACACCGCCGAGAACCGCGCTATGGGCGTCGAGTTTCACGAGATTCGGCAGGGCGACCGTCCCCTGCTCGATTACGTTCTGAGCCTGGTGAAGAAGCGGCGCCTGGAAGACTTCGCTGACCTGGAAGTGATCACCGAGCCTCTGACAGCTGCCGCGGGATAAGCTCTTCAAGCCGGCGGTCGCCGGCCGCACGCACCGCAGAAATATCCCGAAATTTATTCGACGTCTCGCAGGCGCGCGGCTTTGCCTTTGAGCCCGCGCAGGTAATACAGTTTGGCGCGGCGAACTTTAGAGGAGCGCAGCAGATCGATTTTGTCGATCACCTTGGAGTGGATGGGGAAGATGCGCTCCACGCCCTGACCGAAGCTGATCTTGCGCACCGTGAAGCTGGCTTGCGGCCCTTTGTCGCGCTTGATGACCACGCCTTCAAAGGCCTGCACGCGCTCCTTGTCGCCTTCCTTGATCTTCACATGGACGCGAACGGTGTCGCCCGGATGGAACGCAGGAATGTCTGTGCGTTGCGTTTTCGCCAGCAATTTTTCAATGATGAGGTTCGACATAATGTTTAGTCCTTCCGAATTCCAGATCTCTTGCTCGTAAACTTTAGGCGTGATTTCTTTCGATCGCAGTTCGCTTGATCCCGGCCAGAAACTTTCTATCTTCTTCGCTCAGCTCAGCGCCCTCAAGCAAATCTGGACGATTGCGCAAAGTTTTCTCCAGCGCCCGCTGGCGACGCCATCGCCGAATTTCTTCGTGGTTGCCGGACATCAGCGCTTCCGGTGCTTTAATTCCACGAAATTCCGCCGGACGCGTGTAATGCGGATAATCCAGCAACCCATTTGAACCGCAGGTGGAATCCGCGCCACCTACCTCTTTTATTTTCGCATCGACTGTAAACGACTCCTGCTGCGTCGAGGCCGCATTTCCCACTGCCCCGGGAAGCAGCCGCATCACCGCTTCTATAATCACCGCAGCGGCCATTTCTCCGCCGCTCAGAATGTAGTCGCCGATGGAAAGCTCGCGATCGGCGAGAAAATCCGCTACCCGCTCGTCCACACCTTCGTAGCGTCCGCAGATCAAGGTCACGCGGTCGAACAGCGCCAACTCCGCCGCAACTTTCTGCGTAAACCTCTGCCCTTGCGCCGAAAGCAGAACCACCGACTGTTTCACGTGTCCCGCGAGGCGCTCTTGCCGCGGCGCAACGCCTATCGACTCCAAACATTCAAACACCGGTTCCGGCTTCAGCACCATGCCTTCGCCGCCGCCGAACGGGCGGTCGTCCACGGTGCGGTGACGATCGTGAGCAAACTCTCGCAGATCGTGGACATCAATTTTCGCCAGCCCCATCTCCTGAGCCCGGCGGGTGATGCCGTAATCCAGCGGTCCGCGAAAGAAGTCCGGGAAGATCGTTACTATGTCGGCCTTCATCGCAGAGACCAAAACCTTCAACACAGAGGACACAGGGTCTTATCCGTGACCCTGCCTAGTGCTTTTTTCTCGCACCTTGCGCCTGCTCCTGCTTTTCCTCCGCTGTAAGCGGAGCGTTCACTTCCAGCAAGCCCTCGGGCAACTTCATTCGCACTTGTTTGTTCTCGACATCTACGCTGTCGAGATAGGCCTCAGCGAAGGGAATCTCGACCAATCGGTTTGCCGCGTCGCGAACCATCAGCAACGGCGCTTCGCCGGCGCCAAACTGAACATCCTCAATGCGTCCTAACTCAGCACCCTTGTCGAGAACCGAGCAACCGACCAGATCGCTTACATAATTCCAGCCCGCTTCCAACTGCGAGCGCTGGCTGCGCGGCACTTGCAATTCGGATCCGATCAGCGTTTCCGCGTCGGAAATCGAATCCACTCCCGCAAACTTCAGAACCAGCATCCCTTTGTGCGGCCAAAGGTCTTCAACTTCGAGTTCCCTGCGCGGCGAACCCTCTTTCGGAAGCGCCAGCAGTTTCATTCCAGCGGCGAATCGTCCAGGAACGTTGCTGTAGATCTCGCTGGCAACTTCTCCGCGGCGGCCCTGCGTTTTCGCCACGCGGGCCAGCGTAATGAATTCAGCACTGGTTTCCGATTCGCGAATGTTCCGGTTCCCTGCCCCGGCGCTGGCTTCCCTGCTAACACAGCTGGCTAATCCCGATGTTCTAATCGATGACTTCCAGCGTATAGCGCTTTCGCGTCCGCGCTCCCGCAGCGCTCAAGAGCGTGCGCAGGGCGCGGACATTGCGCCCTTGCCGGCCGATGATTTTGCCAACGTCACCTTCCGCCACTTCCAGTTCGATCACGTCGTCATCGAGATGATCCACATAGACTTCGTCGGGAGCATCGACGATCCACTTCGCAATCTGCTCGATGAGAACGCGAACTTCTCCGGTGGGTTCAGTCATGGTGGGTGGCTTAGACTACGGCAGCCGCTGGCGTAGCCGCAGATCTGGAGTAGAGCTTGCCAACTCGCTCTGACATTTGCGCGCCCTTCGAAACCCAATAGTCGACGCGGTCACGCTTGAAATCGATGCTGGTGGGAGTGGTTCGAGGATTGTACGTCCCCACAACTTCCACCGGCCGGCCATTGCGCGCGCGCGCCTTCTCAATCACCACGATGCGGTAAAACGGTTGTTTGCGCGCACCCATGCGCGACAGTCGAATCATTAGCACTGAGATATATCCTTGTTCCGGAAGAGTCCGGCGAGGTCAAGACAAACATTTATTATGCCGGAGGTTAGGCGGAATGGCAAGCCATCCGAGAGGCTGGTAGTGCCTCAGTTTGAAATTTAGGAGTGGCGGTTTTGCTGCTTGCGCTCTTTTCGCGTCTGGAGGTACAGGCGAGTTCTTAGGGACGGTCTATTCCTGAGGTAGACGAAAAGTTTGTCCCGCAGCCAGCCTAGGGCGAGGACAAAGATGCCAAGGAACACAAGTGCTACGCCGTCTGATTTTGTCATGCCCGTTTCTTGTAAGGACCGCGCTTTGCTGCCTTCGGCATGTAATTGTCAGCCATCATTACGATTTCTTCAAGACTCCAAACGTGGTCACTCAGGCCAGCGGCCATGCTGGGAGTGATCCGCAGCGTCTTGTGGATGCGGGCGAAGTTGTAATAAACGGCGTGGATCGCGACCATAGCCGCGTGATTCTGAATCTTTTTGCTGAAACCATTGGTCAGTCTGGTAAAGCGCCTCATACCCATCCGCATCGTCAGATTGTGACGTTCCACGTAGGATGTGCTCACGTGCTTGGGATCGGGATCGCCACTGACTGTTTTCATCTCACAGCCGATAGATTGTACCCTGTTCAATTTCAAACTGAGGCACTACCAGCCTCTCGGTCGTGGGGCAGTTTGAGGTAGTGCTCGACGAGATCCCTCGCCCCGCTGGTGAATACGCGGGGACTTTGGGATGGCGCCCGCGTTGGAGCTGGATCGCCCCCGGCAACTCAATCGAACTAACGATACGCGAGGAGGCCCCTATCAGGGACCTCCCGCTGGTCGTCATCGCTGTCCGGTTTAGCTTTCTATTGAAGTTCGACCGCAAAGAAGTCAGGGGAGACCTGGTCTTCGCTGCTCGACGCCGCGTTGGCCGTAATCTGTATCACCTCGTCCACGGTTGTGTCGACATTGAATGTTCCGATTGAACCCTGCTCGGCCCAAGCTCCCGGACTGTAAGTGGGACCACGCAAATATGCCTGAGAACCAAGCGAACCCAAGTTGGCGATCAGTGTCTCGGTGTATCCCTGTGCTTTACCCGTTGCCGAGTTCGCCAAAATGATGACCGCGCCGCCAACCTCAAGCTTGTAGGTGATGCCAGCCGAACCGCTCGTGTGATGGTAGGCCGCGTACACCCTCAGCACTGAACCGGACGCCATGGTGTTCGCCGGCAGGGTGTAGTGATAGAGCACGACATCATTGCCGGCGGATGTGGTCACTGCCGGTGCAGGACCTTGGACGTTGAGAAACGTGTTGGTCCACGCGGTAGCGAAGTCCGTCGACGAGCTCTTCACAAGTTTTGCTCCGCCACCGCCGCCGGCCGGAACCCCCTGACCAGTTGGGCCGGTGGGACCCGCCGGGCCTTGCGGCCCAATGGATCCTGCCGGTCCCGTCGCTCCCGGCGCTCCGGCGGCACCCTGCGGACCGGTTGCGCCGGCTGGGCCAATTGCTCCAGTTGCTCCGGTTGCTCCCGTCGCCCCTGTCGCACCTTGCGGACCCTTGGGACCTGCTGGACCCGCTGCGCCCGCGGGGCCGGCGGGGCCGGCTGGAATTGTGAAGTTGAGAAGGGCAGCCGATGAGCTGCCGACGTTCGTGACGGCCGCATTCGTCCCCGAAGCTCCCGTGCTCGTAGTTCCGACGCCAATGGTCGCGGCCGCTCCAGCTGCACCTTGAGCTCCTGCCGGCCCTGCGGGGCCCTGATTTCCTTGCGGACCTTGCGCTCCCTGGGAGCCGGGCGCTCCAACCGGACCCGCTGGACCTTGCAATCCTGCCGGCCCCATGGGACCGATCAGAGTGTGGTACAGACTGTTGTTGTCCGATTCTTGAATGACTCCGCCGATGATCGAAAGAATGTAGTTTCCAGAGGATGGAGAGGGCGCCGACGTACCGGAGCCCAAATCGGTCAGGATGATAGCCGACTGGGATGTGTTCCCGTTTGGCGGCGAGACCGTGACGGGACCGCTGCAACTCGTTCCCGATCCACCATTCGTACACTGAGCGGAACAGACTCCCGATAAAGCGATGAGCAACAGAATGATTAAGTAAGATACCTTCACTGCTTTTCTACCTCCTAAAGATGGTCGCTTCTGGTTTATGGAATGGTTGCAATGGTTTCGTTCGAATATCCGCTTTCGCCTTGCGAATTGACCGACGTAATCACGTAGTAATAAGTGGCACCATGCTGCGCCCTCTGATCGATCGCGCTGCTGGACGTGCTCCCCGCGATGATTTTCGTATACGGCCCGCCGTGCGCCGTGCCGCGATAGACGTTGTAAGAACCTGCGCCCGTACAAACGTTCCACGACAAAACAACGACGTGGTTGGTGACTCGAACCACTGTGCCGCCGGTGAAGTGAACCTTGCCCACAATTCCCTGTTGCGCCCATAACAGCGGACTGAGCAATAGGGTCAACATGAGACTTCGCATGTTTCCTCTCCATCCTTTCTGTGTTTTTTATTTGTTGTGTGCCATCGCTGTGGCACGTTCCTTCTAAGCTCAAGTTACGAACTGCTCCACTGAGGGACAAGTCCACAAGTCACAGCAGTAAAACTTTCGCGTTCCCCTAATGGGAGCGTTTCGAAATGAAACTGGGGTGAGTATGGGAATCTTTGCGAAGTGCGCGGCCAACCTCCGCCCTTTAGTGCCTGCTAGACTGAATTACTTGGAGGTGCGATTTGCAAGGCGTCTATATCCTTTCGGCGGTGCGCACGCCGATAGGAAAATTTGGCGGAGCGATGGCTTCGCTGACGGCGGCGGATATGGGAGTAGTGGCTGCGAAGGCCGCGATAGAGCGCGCCGGAATCCAGCCGGAACAAGTGGAAGAAACCATCTTCGGCAACGCGCGGCAGGCGGGAGGCGGGCCGAATCCGGCACGACAGATTTCCATTCGTAGCGGCGTGCCGCAGGAAGTTGCGGCGTTCACCGTGAACAAAGCATGTGCTTCGGGGATGAAGTCGATCGCGCTGGCTTACCAGGCGATTTTGCTCGGTGACGCAAGTTGTATTCTGGCGGGCGGCACGGAATCGATGTCGCGTCTTCCTTATTATCTTGAAGCGCGCTGGGGATTTCGCCTGGGGAATCAAGAACTGGTCGACGGCATGTATCGGGACGGATTCTTCTGCCCCATGGCGAAGATGGTGATGGGCGAGACCGCCGAAGTGCTGGCCGAGCATTACAAGATTTCACGCGAGGAGCAGGACGAATATGCGCTGATGTCGCAAACGCGGGCTGCGCGGGCGATGGCCGCGGGGCGGTTTGACGCGGAGATCGTCCCTGTGACGATTGAAGGCAAAAAAGGCGCGACAATCTTCAGCCGCGACGAACATCCGTTTCCCGACGCGACTCTGGAAAAGTTGAGCAAGCTGGCGCCGGTGTTTTCGAAAACTGGGACGGTCACGGCGGGAAATTCTTCGGGCATCACAGATGGCGCTGCCGCCGTGGTTGTGGCGAACGAGCATTTTGTAAAGAAAAACAATCTGAAGCCGCTAGCCCGAATCTCGGCCGCGACATCGGCCGGAGTGGATCCACGCACGATGGGGATCGGACCAGTCCCCGCCTTGCGCAAGCTGGAAGATAAGCACAACCTCAGGCTGCACGATTTCGGGCTGATGGAAATGAACGAAGCTTTCGCCGCCCAGGTGCTCGCCTGTGACCGCGAGTTAAACTTCAATCGTGACAAACTAAATGTTAACGGCGGGGCGATCGCCATCGGGCATCCGATTGGCTGCACGGGAACTCGCGTCACAGTGACGTTATTGCACGAGATGTTGAAGCGGAACACTCGTCGTGGCGTGGCCACCCTCTGCGTTAGCGGTGGAATGGGTATGGCGCTGGCGCTGGAAAATGTTGCGTAACCACGGTACAACGCGGCGGTGGGCGACTGAAGGGCTTGCGCGGAATGGGGAGTGGGTCAGTTTGAAACTTAATGTCTCTCGCCTCGCGCCGCAATTCGTGGCGATCGGATTGAAACAACCGCTGCCTACGCGTTGACAAGGGGCTTAGCCTGAAGGCTCTCGAAGATAAGGTCGGCTAATCGTGAAATGGCAAGGAGTAGTATCGAGCGTCTGGGGAATCGTGGCGCTTGGGTTTCTGTGGGGTGGCGGCATCGTGTGCTTCAAGCATCCCGAGCAAATTCTTGCCAGGCTAAGCCGACCAATCACAGAAAAGCACCTGATGGCCATGCGTTTGATTGCAGCCATGTTCTTCACCCTGGCAATCATCACGTCCTTTCGATTGATTCTTTATCTGTGGAAATCAAACTGAGCTGCTAGTGATATGGGCCGCGTTGACGCGGACAAAACGCGGTCGCTATACTTTTGACTAGAGCCCGGCTCACACCCAGGAGACGGAATGACCCTTTCCGCGGTAATTGTGGACGATGAGCAACTTGCCCGCGATGAACTTGCCTACCTGTTGAAGAACGCCGCTGACGTTAATGTCGTCGCCCAGGGAAAAAATGGGCTTGAGGCCATCAGCCTCATCAAGGAACACAGTCCTGACCTGGTTTTTCTCGACGTCCAAATGCCGGGGCTCGACGGTTTCGGCGTAATCAAGAAACTCCTCGATAAGAAGATCCCTCTTCCCAAGATTGTTTTCGCCACGGCATTTGATCAGTACGCGGTAAAGGCTTTCGAGGTCAATGCCGTGGATTATCTCTTAAAGCCCTTCGACAAGAAACGAGTGGCGCAGTCGGTGCAGAGAGCGCGGACGCAGCAGGAAGCAGAAGGGCTGCCGGCAGAGAAGATTGACACCCTGGTGCGGATGCTGCAGGCGCCAAAAACCCAGAGCTCGAAGATACTGCTCAAGGCTGTGGGGCGAATGTTTCTGGTGGATCAGAAGGAAATCTGCTATGCCTCGATTGAAGATGGAGTGATTACGGTGGTCACGGCCGGAACATCAGGCATGGAAGGGCATTCCAACTGCCGCACTTTGGAGGAATTACTCGCCAGTCTGGACCAAGGCTTGTTCTGGCGAGCTCACCGGTCCTACCTGGTGAATATCAATCGAATTCGTGAAGTCGTGCCCTGGTTCAAGAGCTCTTACCAGTTGCGCATGGATGACAAAAGGCAGAGCGAGATTCCAGTCAGCCGCGCTCAGACCAAACGACTGCGGGAGCTTTTCGGTCTCTGACCTCGCCAGCTCCGGGCCAGATCGATCGGGCATAAAACTTGGAGGCCGGCCCGAATTGTCCACCGGCCTCCGGGGGGGAGGGTTAAACCACCAGAGCTTCCAGCCCGGTCCGGTCGCGAATCACGAGCGTCGCTCCTTCCAACCGGATCAGCCTTTTTTTCTTCAGATGACTTAGCAATCTCGTGACCGTCTCCCGCGATGAGCCAATCCTCTGGGCCATCTCCTCATGGGTCATGACCGAATGCAGCCGCTGTTCGTCCGATTCTGGCAGGCCCTGCGGAGCGCAGGACAACAGGAGCCTGGCGAGTTTTCCTGAGGACGAACGGGCCAATACCAAGTCGTGAATGTCACGATAGGCTCCCTGAAATTCGCGACTCAAGGACTGGGCCGCATGCACAGCTACTTCGCTCTCACTCTGCATCACCTTCATCAAGTCCCGGCGACCGATAAAATTCACCTGGCAGGGCGTGCAGGTTTCGGCGGTCATCTCGTAGTTTGTGCCGGATATAGCGGCGCTCAGCCCCAACGCCTCGCCGGTTTCGGCCTGTTTCAGGATCAGCACTTTGCCTTCTTTCGAAGTGGTCGAGAGCTTCACCTTTCCCGAGCAAAGGATGTACATTCCTCGCGGCGTCTGACCCTCCACAAACAGAAGCGCTCCCGACGGCATCACGCTGTGATAACTGACACTATCCATTGAGCGCTGCACGGTGGGGGAAAAGCGGCAGAAAGAATTCTCATGGACGGACTTGCAACCCATGCAACTCTCAATGATCTCGAAACCGTAGGGAGCCCTCATGCTTGCCTCCTTTGCGAAGCTGGTCCGTTGTCGAAACTCCGCTTCACTTTCTTCCGGACGATGCACGTGCGCTTGCAGGGAGCGCTCGAGCAGCGACAAAGCATGGGCTCGAGTGCTCCCATTCGAACTACGCGTGCCAGAAATAACTTCCCAGGCGGCGCTGGGGTCGCCACTCCGTTCCCACTTCACGTGGCAGGCAAACAAATACAAAGGATCGATTTCATCGGGAGCGGGGAGGGGGAGAGCTTGATGTGGGCCGCAATCCGGAACGTCGCACGGTGGGGAGCTGGGAATAACCGAGGCCGGATTTTCCTGGCGATCCAGGGGTCCGTACCAACCCTCGCTACGGGAAATCGGATTGCGCTTGATCGAATGATGAGTGAACTTCGGCAATGAGCGAACGAGATTGTTCGCCCCAGAGCTTCTTGCAACTAACACGGTTCACGCCCCAATGCGGTCCGTTTTCGACGAGACTGCGGCTCGTCGTTCCATCTTCGGGAAGACTCTAGCGAACTCGCTTGAGCTTTCCCGATTAGGTCTGCTTCATAGCATTTGACATTCCAGAATGGCACTAACGGTGGGAATTCTCTAAGCTATAGATAAGAAACCAGCCCTGAAGATCGGCTTTCGCTTTGGCTCTATTTCCAATCGACTCCTCTGCCGGCCGGTCGGCAATTCCTGGTAAGTCGGCACGAGCTACTCGGATGATGGTCCCGAGTAGTCTCTGCGGGTAATTCCAAGCCGATCCATCTTCGACTGCAGTGTGGTGCGCTTCAGTCCCAAGTAACGCGCTGCGCCCTTCGGCCCCGAGATTATTCCCCGGGACTTCCGCAGAATCTGGATGATGTGTTCCCTCTCGGTTTTTTCCAGCGAGCTATCGCCGAAGCCGGGGTGGGCTCTGAGTTCGGCCAGCGGCACTCGCAGGGCCCTCCCTTCCGAAAGGATGACCGACCGCTCTATAAAATTCTCCAGTTCTCTTACATTCCCCGGCCAATCCCAGTTGTTGAGGGCGTCCATGGTTTCTCTGGGTATAGTCTCAATGGCACGTTCCATCCTCGCGGCGAATTTCTTAACAAAGTGTCGGACCAGCACAGGAATATCCTCCCGTCTTTCTCGCAGAGGAGGTATGCGGATCGGAAAAACGTTCAAGCGGTAGAACAAGTCACTACGAAACTGCTTCTCGGCCACGCTCTTGGCCAAATCCCGGTTGGTGGCTGCAATCAGTCGCAGATCCACCTTAATGGTCCGCGTCCCTCCGAGCCTCTCAAACTCATGGTCCTGCAGGACCCGAAGTAGCTTGGGCTGCAACTCCCTGGAGATTTCCCCAATCTCATCGAGGAACAAAGTGCCCTTTTCTGCCGATTCCATCCTTCCAACCTTTTGCTGCACCGCTCCGGTAAACGCACCTTTCTCGTGGCCAAACAGTTCGCTTTCCAGCAGTCCTGTAGGGATAGCAGCACAGTTTAAGGTCACAAAGGGCTTGTCCTTGCGCTTGCTGGCATGGTGGAGGGCGCGCGCAATCAGACCTTTGCCGGTTCCGGTTTCCCCCAGCAGCAGCACGGTAGCGTTACTGTCAGCAACGATGGCGACCTGGTTGAGGACCTTTTGAAGAGCCAGACTGTTCCCAATGATTCCTCCAAAATGAACCGGAGCATGCGCCCCGCCTTCCAGATACTCTTTCTCCTGCGCCAATTGACTTCTGAGCCGCTCGAGGTCATGTGCCGTCGCCTCGTTCTCGAAGGCGATTGCCAGTTGCGCTGCTACCTGGTTCAGAAGCGCCAAGTCGTCACTCTTGAAGGCATCCACGCGGGTGCTGCCGAGCACCAGCACTCCCAATGGTCCTTTTGGCCGGAGCAGTGGCACGCAACATAGGGACTGCAGTCCCTCGGTTAAGAGATGATCAGTAATGTCGGTCTGAAAGGCCTGGAGATCCTTCTTGTCGAGAATTAAAGGTGTTCGTTCCTGCAAAGCTTTACTACTGGGATCTTTCGGCGCAGAGACATTGCCCGCACGGCCAGCCTTCCTCAAAGGAAAGTCGATCGATTGCCGGATCAATTGCCCACTCTTTTCATCGAGCAACGAGAGGGCAGCGTACTCCTGGCGCAACACCCGGCGCAAATGAGCTGAGACTCTCGGAAAGATCTGCCGCGCGTTCCATTTTGCTTCCAGAAGGCGGCCGACTTCGGTCATCACAAGCGCGCGCTTTTTCTGGTCCTTCAAGTTCTCGGAGACGCCGCGGAGCGATTCCTCTACTTGTTTTTGAGCCGTGATCTCCAACACAACCGAGCCGATGTGTGTAACCTTCCCATTCTGGTCCTTGATAGGTAGGTAATGCTCAATCCAATGCCCAGGCTGGTTCTTCGTCGGCAGTACGACGCTGATTTCCCGGTTAAGCACCGCTAGTCCCGTTTCCTTCACACGTTCGAGATAGGGCTCGAGCACTTCCGCGAAATCCCCCAACAATTCGCGAATGGTCCTGCCCAAATGCGCTTCCGCGGGTATGCCGTTGATCTGGGCCAAGGTTTGATTGATTGCCACACAGCGGAAGTCAGCATCCAGAATATAAAGGCCGACACCGGGTGTGCTGGAATGATCCTTCAACAGCTGCTTCCATTCGCTGACGGACTCCGGAATGGCGAACAAGCACTGGTTGGCGATCTTCGCTGTTGTGCCGCGGACTATCACTGGAAGACTCCGCCGAGCACATAGTTTTTGAGGAGTTCTAAAGAAAACACTGGCAGGTCAAACTTCAAGAGGCTGAGGCAGACTTCCGCTCTAAGATGCGGAGAACTACTCCGCAAGCCCAATTGTGTCTTCGGGGTGTCGAAGGGGCACATTAAATCGGGAACATCTCCCGCGGCTCTGCCCCCTCAGGAAGGCCGCCAATACTATTCCGAAAACGTCTCGCGGAATTATAAGCACAAGTTAGGCCGGGTAATCGTTTATTTCTTCCAAACTTCGTTTTTCGTAATGGCTTCCCGTTCCCGAATGGATTGAAGCTGCGGTCGACGCCCGGCTGAGTGACCTTTCGTCCTACGGAATATTGATGGGGGACTATAATCAGCTCATGGCCCGGGGGTGGGAAAGCAAGTCGATCGAGGCGCAACAGGAAGATGCCGCCACCAGGACTACACCCCGAAAGCCGCGTCTGTCGCGGGAAGAGGCGGCGCGGTTGCGTGAAAGGGAAAACTTACGCCTCTCCCTCCAGAACATTGTTCAACAATTGGACCGGAGCCAAAATGCCCGACGTCGCGCGATGCTGGAGCAGGCGAAAGCTGAGTTAGAAAGACGCATTGAAGAACTCCTCAAGTAAAGGTTGGGCCATCAGACCAGTTAATCCACCCAGGTCAATCGCGTGGCTCGTGAGTAGTTGACACCTCCGCCAAGCTTGGTTGCCCTCAAGTTACCTTTGGCTGCGCAGGCCTTCTTTGGGCCTAACGTATAATTGGTCTTTCATGAAAGCCTACGTCTACGTTTCGCTCAAGAAAAGTGTCCTCGATCCTCAAGGCAAAACCATCCAGGGTGCGCTTAAGAAAATGGGCTACAAAGGGTTGGAGGAAGTGCGGCAGGGAAAGTACTTCGAACTCACGCTTGATGGCGGGCTAAGCCGTGAAGAAGCGCAAACTGAAGTCGAGCGTATTGCTCGAGACGTTCTCACAAACCCGGTCATTGAAGAGTATCGCTACTCCCTCGCAGACTGAATTCCTGGAGTCTCAATCATGTGCGGCATTGTTGGCTATGTCGGGAAGAAGGAAGTTGTCCCAATCATCATAGAGGGCCTGAGACGGCTCGAATATCGCGGCTATGATTCGGCTGGCATTGCCGTTGCCGGGAACGGGGACAAGCTGCAGCTCCGGCGGGCAGAGGGAAAGCTGCGCAATCTCGAAGAGGCCATCCGCCTCAAACCACTCGACGGGACCTATGGCATCGGCCATACTCGCTGGGCGACCCACGGCCGGCCCACGGAAGAAAACGCGCATCCTCATCGCGACTGCACCGGCAAGATCGTGGTGGTGCATAACGGCATTGTCGAAAACTATCTCAGTCTGAAGAAAAAGCTGATCGAGGAAGGCCACACGTTCTCGACCGAGACTGATACCGAAGTCATCGCCCATCTGATTGAAAAGCATCTATTCAAAACCGGGAACGGCCACCGCCCCACTCTGGAGGAAGCGGTTCGGGGAACGGTGAAGGAACTAAGAGGAGTCTTTGCCCTGGGAGTGATCTCTGTGGACGAGCCCAACAAAATAGTCGCTGCGCGCAACGGCCCGCCACTGGTGGTCGGGCTGGGCAAAGATGAATTCTTTGTCGCCTCCGACGTTCCAGCAATCCTGTTTCACACCCGCGACATTTTCTTTCTCGCGGATGGCGACCTCGCCGTTGTAACCCTTGCAGGCGTACAGCTTACCGATTTCGACGGAAAGCCCATCCAGCGCCCGGTGCAGCATGTGACCTGGGACCCGATCATGGCGGAGAAGGGCGGGTTCAAGCATTTCATGCTCAAGGAAATCTACGAGCAGCCGCGCGCTGTTCGTGACACCACGCTGGGACGGATTTCGCTCGATACCGGCCACATCTTTCTCGATGAGATGCAAATCAGTGAGGCCGAATTTCGCGCGGCGAAGAAAATCAACATCCTCGCCTGCGGTACCAGTTGGCATGCCGGACAAGCCGGCAAGTTCATGATCGAGAGTTTCGCCCGCGTTCCGGTCGAGGTCGATTACGCCAGCGAGTGGCGTTACCGCGATCCGATCGTTGCGCCGGACACGATAACGCTGGTCATCTCGCAGTCCGGCGAAACCGCCGATACCATTGCCGCTCAACGCGAGGCGAAGGCCAAAGGCTCGCATACGCTCGCGATCTGCAACGTCGTAGGTTCAATGATTACCCGCGAAGCCGCCGGAACCATCTATACTCATGCGGGCCCTGAGATCGGGGTGGCGTCCACCAAGGCGTTCACTTGCCAGCTGACCGCTCTTTATCTGTTCGCTCTGTACCTTGCGCAAGTGCGCGGCACCATGTCCGCTGACAAGATCCGTACCGCGGCGGAGGACCTTACGTTGATCCCCGCGAAGCTGGAAACGATCTTTACTCACGATGCAGCATGCGAGGACTTGGCCAAGCGCTTTCAGCGGGCTCAGGATTTCTTGTTTCTGGGCCGTGGAATTCACTATCCCATCGCTTTGGAAGGCGCACTCAAGCTGAAGGAGATTTCTTACATCCATGCTGAGGGATATCCCGCGGGCGAGATGAAGCATGGACCCAACGCGCTGATTGACGAAAACCTGCCCGTCGTCATCGTTGCAACACGCGACGCAAACGACCCCGAATCCATGTTGCGGTACGAAAAGACGATGTCGAATCTGAAGGAAGTCAAGGCGCGGTCAGGCGTGGTGATTGCCCTGGCCACCGAAGGCGACGAAGAGATCAAGGAATCCGCCGATCACGTCCTCTACGTTCCGGCGGCGCCAGAAGAGCTATCGCCAATTCTCGAAATTGTTCCGCTGCAATTGCTCGCCTACCATATCGCCGTCCGGCGCGGGTGTGACGTCGATCAGCCGAGGAATCTGGCGAAGTCCGTGACGGTTGAGTAGTCTCGACGACGATTCCCTTCGATACTTTGCCCGGGTGGAGATCATCTAGATAACTGATGTCCCCATTTCAAACGTTGAGTGCGCGCCTGGTGCACTCTTCCGCGCTGTCTGAGCTCACGAAACACCTCGAATTCGAGATCGCAGGCAGGAGCCGGTTTGGCTTTGTGGCGGGACAATGGCTCTCCTTCCGCCATCGGAAATCTGATGGCGAGGAAATCACCCGCGCCTATTCCATCTGCTCGCCGCCGGACGATTCGAATCGCTTCGCGCTTTGCTTGAACCGCGTGCAGGACGGATTCATGTCGAACTTTCTCTGCGACATGAAAGAAGGCGAGGAGGTTTTGATCCAGGGACCGTTCGGCGATTTCATTCTTCATCCGCCCATGCGGGATACGATCTTTATCGCGACGGGCACCGGGATTGCTCCATTCCGCTCGATGCTGCACTGGTTATTCGCGGGTGAGACGCGACATGAAGGGAAGCACGTTTGGCTGTTATTCGGCAACCGCTACAAATGCGACATCTATTACCACGACGAGTTCGTGGGTCTTGCGGAAGAGCACTCGAATTTCCACTACCTACCAACACTGAGCCGTCCCGACGAGAGCTGGCAGGGACTGCACGGCTATGTGCAGCAGCATGTGCCGAAAGTTGTTGAGGGACGGTCCGATATGCACGCCTACATCTGCGGATTGGACAAAATGGTCAAAGCGAATCGCGAGTTGCTGAAGTCGCTGGGGTGGGAACGGAAGTCGATTCGGTACGAAAAGTATGACTGAAGCGTCGACTATCACTTGGGCAGCCCTTTCTCGTCACATAAAAGCTCTCCATGATCGACGGAGCGGAAAGGCTCCTTCCAATGGGCGGCGCAATTCCCTATCTTCAGAAGTCGCTCCTTCTTACTCATCCCGACTCCGCGAACTCGGTCTAGCCGCTCACGCAATGCCTCACGGACGGCTGTGGTCATGCTCTCTTTCGTTAGGCGGGCTAGTTGGCGCGCCATGCGATGTGCTTCCTCATCTTTGATATTTAGGCCCATTCTACCTTCTACCCTCCACTTCTACCGTTCTACCATGAGATGCCATACCCTGGCGCAAATTGACACCAGCGCTGCAATCGCTGCGCCCCAGACCACGAACGCCACATCCACCAGCCACTTCGGGGCTGCTCCTACCCTTCGTAGCAGGAAGGGCAGAAAATTCCATGTCGTGATGTGGACGTAATCCCAAGGGTCTTGCGTCATCGACTCATTATTGAGTCCCCAGGCTTGCATCTTGCCCAGCGCGAAGGCGGCGATGTTCTTGAAGCGCAGCGCGATCACGAACGTGGGATGACCCAGCGTCTCCATCTGGTAAATCTCGAGCGGCAGCCAGAACGCGAGCGAAGCGAACTGGATGAGCAGGCTGGCCGCAATGAGAGCGATTCCACCGCGCCAGATCCACGTGCTCAAATCCGAGCGATAGCGGAGCAATAACGGAACAGCCAGCAGCGCAGCCAATTCCACCGACGTTGAAACGTAACGATCGCCCCAGGCGAAATCTCCCGCCCAGTAGGTATACCGCGCGTAAAAGCAGATGTAGCCGAAGAGAAGAAGAAGCGACGTCACGCCATAGGCGCGAACTGGCGGCGACAAGCGCGCCCACAATGCAACCAAAAGCAGGATGGCCAACACCAGCAGAGGATCGAAGAGAAAAATCGACTTCTCGGGTTTGAACAACGGTCCGAAGAAGCCTTCCAGAAAAGGGGTGCTCCAAGGAAAATTCGCAGGCAGGGTCGGGTCCTGCAAGCGCTGTTCCCTGGCGAACAGCGATACATACGTATTCGTGAAGGATCCGAAACGGTAGAACTGGTAAAGACGATCAAGCAGGAAGAAGAATGCGTAGACTGGAACGGTAACTTTACAGTAGGCCGACAATCGGTGCCACAGTTCGCGTCCGTGCAGTTGCTCAAACCACAGCGCCAGCAGAACGAAAATTCCCGCCGCGATGAGATCGAGGCCAGTGGTAAGCCGCGTCAGTAAGTTCAGCCCGATCGCGCCGCTTCCCAGCAAGAGCGCCCGCTGATTCCCCGTCTGCAGCCAGTCGTACTGAAAAGAAAAGCCGGCCAGCGTTAGAAGCATGATGTAGTTGTTCTCCATCATGTTCTGCGTGTAGTGCAGGTGGGTGGTGCAGAACATCAGAGCGAGCACGCCGAGTACGGACTCGGGCACGCTGAAGCGCAACTGGCGAAGCCAGCGAAACCCGATCAGTGCGGTTAGCACGTTTACGAGAATGTTGGTGCTGTAGCTCACCACGATGCTGCGCACGGCGGGGTCGTCGGTGTAGCCGGAGAAAACTTTCCACCCCGCGATCCATGTGCCTACCAAATCGGCAGGAAGCATAAGGAGGGACTGCCCGATGCCGTACCAGCTGTAGAGCTGGCCCCCGCGGCCGTGCAGGCCAAACTCGGGATAATCGATGGGAAAAACTTGCGGCTGGGATGTCCAGAGCCAATGCGTGGTTTGCAGGCGGTGCATCGTATCAGCAGTGCCGAGTTCGCCGGACTGCACCACAAATGCAAGCAACCCTGCAACCAGACAGAGCAGCACCAGCGGGTCATTCAGCCAACGAGAGAAACGCGAACTCATCGTCTGGATGGTAATACAAGTCAGCCCTCAAGCTGTGGGCGCAACCGGCGCCTCCAGAGTTGAGTTCACTCACGACATGGAGTAACGGGTGAGGTGACTTTCGTGGGGGGGTGATGGCACGGACTAGCTATTTACCGCGGCGCGGCTGGGGTTTAGTCTCCTGATTGAGCAGCACTTGGGGGAGGGCTGATCAACATACGCTCCTGACTCGAATGAGTCCGGGGCGTTTTGTTTTGTGGGCCAGTTTCTAACACTCAGGCTGCGTAACTACCTCAGCGGCTAAAGCCGTTCTGTCAGGGTCAACTTGGGTCGCAGCGCTGGAAGCGCTTCGCCACCTAAAAGCGGGCAGGGATCCCCTTCTGTTTCGCTCCACGGCAGGCTTTCGACTACGCGGCTGCTTCGCCCAGGATGACAGGAATAAAAAGTCTGGTGAATCGAGCAAAATCCCTAGAAGGATGGGGCCGTGGAATCCCACTTCTCGCAAAGGACGCGAGAAGTGGGGCACCCGCAATCGCTCCGCTCAGGATGACAAGGGCAAGAAGTTTGGTGGATCGGGCTGGAGCCCAAGTCGAGGGCCAGTTCTCCGTGACGCCATCGAACACGCTGGGTGTAAGATGCGTGGGCCTTGGGGTTCAATCGAAAGCTGCAACGGAAAAAGGAGAATTGAATGAAACGGTCACTGTTGGTAGCTGGGGTGGTGGCGGCGATCATCGCCGCGTGGTCCGTGGGACGGGTACATGGGCAGAACGAAATGAAGAAAGTCGTTTACGTCTCTTCGGATCAGGCAAATTACACGGCGAGGGTGAAGGGTGTGTCCATGGCCAAAATCTGGGGCGACGCGGACAAGGGAGCGCACGCCACTTTTACCAAGTTCGATCCGGGACAGGATAGCGGGATGCACACGCACACGAACGATGTCTGGATCGTCGTGTTGAAGGGCGCATATTTGTACAAGGATGACGCGGGCGAAAAACGTGTGGCCGCGGGCGACTTCTTACGGGTCCCCGGTGGACACAAACACTGGAGCGGCGGCGATGCGAAAGAGGGCGCGCTGTTCTACGAAGAGTCGTCAGGGAAGTTCGACTTGATTCCGGTGAAGTGAGGATCCCAACTCCGCTCTGTCATCCTGAGCGGACTTGGCGTTCGCAAAGCGAACGGCGACGGAGTCGAAGGATCTCTAGCAATCCAGAGCCGCCGACGCCGCCTCAGGGAGTTCTCCCCAGCATTCAGAGCAGCGGTGGAGGTTCCTTTCGACTCTGGTGATACTGGAAAGCGGGTAGGGATCCTTCGACTCCGCGGCTGCTTCGCGAATGCGAAGCAGTCGCTTCGCTCAGGATGACAGCCCTGAGAGAAACGCAGGGGGAAGGAACAGCAGTTCCTCCACTTCGCAGTCGCTGGCGCTCCGGCGCCGGTCGGAATGACAATGATTTTATGGGCGGCTTTTGTTGGCC
>Ga0074045_10000375_pt1 | contig 44316 bp, 42 predicted proteins | sample BogForMeECP23OM2_FD_94442 | JGI IMG/M metagenome (GOLD analysis project Ga0074045, IMG submission 94442) | Bog forest soil microbial communities from Calvert Island, British Columbia, Canada - Bog Forest MetaG ECP23OM2 | ecosystem: Environmental > Terrestrial > Soil > Wetlands ...
CGATGCGCCGGATGGTCAGAAGACGTTGGAAATCCAAGTTCGCGCGCTTCATTCAGCCTACGGCGTTGAACCCCTCGCACTTCAACTCGATGTCCGCTCCTCCGCGATCTACCCCTGGATTCGAGGTGCGACAACGCCTCGCCCAGCTAACGCGGAAATCAGTGTCCCGCGTTAAATAGCGCGTTAAATAGCACATTTGACTATACTAGTACTTTGATGTACTCTGCGGGCGTTGTTGGTGGTTTTGCATAATGTAGCGGCTTACTAAGTAGGCCGGGCTTTACGAATCTTATCCAGAAGGTTGGATCAGCAGAGTGTCCGTGTAGGGGGCCTTCCCCAAGGTCGCCCGATAGGCGCAAACCGATCCAAGCCGACTAGTAAGGTGAAGCCGGACGCGAAAAGACGGCCGAAGTTAAGACCCATTGGGGAATTACTGGGTATTACTTCGGAGGCTTTTTGTGGAAAAACTACTTCTAAACCGTAAAGACGCTGCATCCCTTCTTAGCGTTTCGGTCCAATCCCTCGACAAATTAGTTCATTGTGGTGAACTGCGGTGTGTTCGTGTCGGGAAACGGCTGTTAATCCCTGCCGCAGTCCTCCAAGAGTTCGCCCGACAGAAACATCCTGCCTGCTGTGTTTTGCCTCGTCGTGAGGTGTCGCGATGAGTAAGCGTTCACCTAAATCTAAATCCAGTCCACAACGCGGGCCGTGCCTTTTCTGTGCAATTCCGCCGGATTCATGTGCGATCTGCGGGGTAACCAGGTGCCCGGGCTGCGGGTATTCGTACCGGGTTGGGAAAATCGAAGTTTGTGGGAAGTGCTACGCCGCCGTAGCGGGGACAGGGGAACGCTAGATGCCTCGCCGCCAGTTGCAATCTACTTCCCGACCCTTCAGACGTCCGAGGCTCCCTTGGCCCATTCCTGCGCGCCCTGTGCGAGTCGACATCTGCGAGGCGGCATCGGAACAGTACAGCATCGCGGTTGTACTCGAAGCGTGGGACAAGGATGATCCGCGAGCGGTTGCCGCATTTTATGCCGAAGTAGAAGTCGAAGGGCGTGCCTTTCCACACACCATCATCTTGCACCGCGTTCCGTTTTTCGGATTGACACGATACCGCGCCACGAAAATCTTCGACGGCCTCATGGAGTTTATCCACAAACGAATTCGATCTGATCGGAAACCAGCTAAAGCCCGTTCCGGCAACCCACCCTGGGTGCCCAATGAAATTCCCCCCCTGGCTATTTTTGACCGGCGACCTGAACGAGCTAAACCACGCCGTTCAGCGAAGGGAAAGTTCAGATGAGAATGGGCGCCCCACTTGTCGCTGCCGAAGTTAAAGCGCAGGCAAATTTTGTTGACATAGCTTCACACTTCACTCCTTTGCGCAGAAGAGGTAAGCAATTTGTTGGGTTGTGCCCATTCCACTCCGAAAGACACCCTTCATTTTATGTTCACGCGGAAAGGAAAATCTTCTACTGCTTCGGATGCCAGGCTGGCGGAGACCTTTTTGATTTTGTAATGCACGCCGAAGACATTCCTTTCTCGGCGGCCCTGGCCTGGGTAAACAATTTCCGATGCCTGCAAGGACGAACTCTGCGGGGGAGGCGCATGCGGCCAGCGGTTTTTGCTGGCCGCGCGCGCCTGGGGGTGAACCCCCCCCTGGCTGCGGAGCAGCCAGCATATATAGCCCGAAAGCCCGAACTAACCCCTGAACCCATCAGTGCGGACTCGCCCACTATCAGAGACTGCGCGGCGGAAGCCGCGTTCTTTACTTGTAAGAATCAGAGCTAACTGTGCAGACGACCCATCAATCTGAGTCTGAACGTATCGCCTTAATCGTTGAAAGCGCAGCGATGGAGCGGGAACTCGCCGCTCGTTCCATCCCGGGCGTTACTGGGGCTGACGTGTGGAACGGTCGCCTTCAGCAATGGATCGAAAAAGGAGTCTTAGAGCAGCCCTATTCAAGGCGGCCAAGGAAGACAGTAGGGAAACGCAAGACCCGTAAAATGTCCGACCTACAGCGGGCAAAAAATATGCCGCCAAAAGTAGAAACGGGCGAGGAATTAATTCAACTGGGAAAAAAGGTCTGGCAGGACCAGGCGATAGTGGCGAAAGCTCTCGAGATGTGGGGTCGAGGAATGTCGGCAGCGGCTATAAGGCAGGTGCAGTGTTCTCGAATTGGATGGGCACGGCAATGCAAGGCACAAGGCCATCTTTGGCATCAGGTCTTTCGCTGCGGCCTGAGGTTTTGTCCCCTGTGCATGTCGTCTGTCTATGAAGCTCTCTTCTATGAAGCGGTGGAGCGTCTGGATCCTGTGGCGATCCGTCTTGTACCGGAATGGCCAGCAAAGGGAAGTTGTCCACGCCGGGTCATAGCAAAGATAGACTTCACGATACGCAATGATGGCGAGATGCCGAGTCAAGAAAAAGTTCGTTGGTTCAATCGTGCTATAAGGCGGTTTTTCATTCGGCTAGCGCGCCAAAATCATTGGAACAAGGGAGATTGGGGCGCGGCGTGGTGTGCCGAGTTCGGGCCAGGGAATACGAACTTGCACGCTCACGCGGTTTTCTGCGGGCCTTGGATCGACCAGAAGAATCGGGAAGCGTCGGCATTATGGTCAAAGGTTCTAGGAGAGTACGCAATCGTTTCTGTAAAGGCGGCAAAGAGCTTCAGACATGCGTTGCGCCATGCAATTAAATATCCGGCTGCATCCTGGAAATATTTCTCGGCGTCTCCGGAACGTCTCGCCTCATTAGAAAAGGCATTTTATACCGTTAAGCGATTCCATGCGGTGGGTGCGTTCTTCAATCCTCCGAAAGACCCAAAGGTGCCGCCGACAATCATCACTTCCTATGACAAGTGCCCCACCTGCGGGTCGCATTTGGTGGAAATCGCACATCCGCGCTACCTGACGCTGAATGAATTAATGCGGATGGGTTCAAGGGACTTCAGAGCTTGGCAGCGCGATCAGCGATTGATGGGAAATTCGACTGCAATCACAGGGACTGGGCCGCCGTGACCACCAAGACTAAACAAATCATGGGTGGCGCGCCTCTTACAGTCGTCAAGAGCGATGTCGGGGTGTCTGAAAATACTTCGCAATTCCTATCTACCTTGCAGAATTTTATCGCAATCATGTCATCTGTGCTTCTGGTGGTCCATCTGGCCAGTGGAAAGTACCCCGGGGAGTCTGGTCCAGAGGGTCTTAATACGACTAACTGTGCTACTCTCCCCGACCGAGGACAACAGATCGGCGAGCGAGGAGGCAGTTTGGCTCGCCGAAGATACCAGAAAGGAAGGGTTTTTCTAAGAGGTAGTAAGAATCCAGTATGGGTTGGACGGTGGCGAGAGGATGAGGTCAAGGATGGCCAGATTCGCAGACCCGAACGCTCGGAGGTGTTGGGCTCGAAATCGGATTTTCCGACGAAGAGACTTGCGCAACGAGAGTTGGACAAGCGTTTGGTTGTCGTCAATGACCCTCGCTATCGAGCCCGCCCAACGGCGACGTTTGAAGAGTTTGCATCTCGTTGGGAGTCGGTAGTGCTTACCCAATTCAAACCATCCACACAGACCACGCTGAAGAGCCACCTTCGAAAACATCTCGTTCCTTTTTTTGGGAGAAAACAGATGCGAGACATAGGACCAGAGGAGCTTCAATGGTTCGTCTCGTCTGTGGAAGCAAGCCCAAAAACAAAGAAGAACATTTTTGCCACATTCCAGATGGTCTGGAAAACGGCGCGTAGTTGGAGTTATGTCGCGCACGACGCTACGTCGGGTGTGGCATTGCCAAAGCGTAGCCGTGTGGCGCGAAGGTTTTTTTCCTTGGTTGAGGTGCAACGCATCCTGGAGGCCGCGCCAGAGCCCCATCGGACGTTTTACTGGCTTGCGGTTGAAACCGGAATGCGAGCGGGGGAGCTGTGTGGGCTAAGGGTCAGTGATATTGATTTCCACGGAGCTGCGTTAAACGTTTGTCAGAGCGCGTGGCGAGGAAAACTCCAATCCCCAAAGAGTGAGAGCGCAGTGCGACGTATTTCTCTTTCTCCGGGCCTTTTGGCCCACCTTGCAGAGTGTTGCAGGGGTTGGAGGCCGAACGAAATGGAGTTGCTTTTTGCCACGCGTAACGGCACACCTTGGGACGCAAACTTGTTGGTGAAGCGAAAGCTTTATCCATTGCTCGATTCTTTAGGAATTGAGCGCGGAGGATTGCATGCTTTTCGCCACGCTAACAGCACGCTTATGGACCAGTTGGGAGCGCCGTTCAAAGTGCGCCAACAAAGATTGGGGCACAGCGACGTCACCCTAACCCTGGGAACATATACGCATCCCATCGATGCAGATGAAGTGAGGCTTGCAGCGCAATTGGACGGAATTCTGCGCCCAAATGCGCCCAAATCCAAAAAAGAAGGGGTCGCCGCTTTTGGGCAACCCCTTGTGAATTAACGAATTGAATGGTTGCGGGGGTCAGATTTGAACTGACGACCTTCGGGTTATGAGCCCGACGAGCTACCAGGCTGCTCCACCCCGCATATCTAATATAGCGGAGCCGCACAGTTCCGTCAAATAAAGCGGAAGAAAACTCTCATAAGAGAGAGTGCCACATCCGGTTCAGAAAGATAGCGTCTCGCAGAACTACCAGGTGCTGTAGGGCTGGCCGTTCGAGCCTACTTGATCTGATCCGGAGTGAACATCGTCGATTCCGCCGCTCGTCTGCTCTGGCGTCATCACCGTATCACCAAAATGTGTGACCCAATCTTTCTGGTGTGAAATTGGATCGATTGGTATTTCTCTTAAGTAATGTGCGTCGACCAGATCATCCAACGATTGCGGAGCCTGCTGCTTATCCAGCGTGTAATGATCGATGGCCTGCCGCATGGTTTGTAAATCCTGCCTCAGCACAGTCTCGCGGGCCCGAAGCACGGTCTTATCGTAAGCCAGAGCCGCAACTCCAATCAAAATAGCGATGATCATCATTACGATCATCAACTCGATAATCGTGAAGCCCCGGACGAGTCCTGCGCTGCTGCTCCCTTTTTCGCCTGGAGTTGTATTTGGCATGTGGCTCATAAAATTGTTCGAATGTCGATTCTACCAGTCCGAATATTTCGTTCCGTCCAATGCCGTGCCGGTCGATTTCGAGTAGACATCAAAAATATTCTTGCCACCCCAGCTGTTGGAGTCTGGGTCATCTTGCACGGCGCGCAGACCCCAGTCCGCTTTACCCGTCATTGGATCGACCGGAATTTTACGCAGGAAGCGGACATTTTTGCCTGCCGCTCCAGTGCCGCCCATCGCTACGCCTTTCACTAGAGTGTCGAGATCGGGCGGATAGCCTTCGCTGCCAAGTTCGATGCGAATCATGCCGCGGTCAGCATAGTCCTTGTAACGATCTATCGCATTGCGCATATCTCGAAGATCGTAACGAAGTTCCGCCTCGCGTTGGCGCACGATGGTGAACCGGGCAATCGGCAGAGCGGCAGATGCCAGAAGCAGCAAAATCGAGCAGGCAATAATCAACTCGATCAGAGTCATACCAGATTGCGGGCAGGAGACGCGTTTAGAGTGGCGATAGCGCATCGCAAATGACCCGGACGTGCTCATTGCACTCGTACGGTCGCTTCACTGGTCACCAGTGGAATAGGTCTTTGCTGGGAATCCTTAGCGTTCACTTGAACGATGGAGAGATTGCTGGTGCCGGGCGCCAGAGCTTTGATCACGATGCCGAGAATTGTTCCGGTTCCGCTGACGCCGGGAGTATTGGGCTGACGGGTGGCGGAAATAATTGCTTGGCCGTGCTCCTTGTCGACGCGCTGAACGATGGCAATTTCTTGCGTGCCACCCGAGAGGAACCCTCCATGGCGCACTTCTTCCACGCTGATGATCGCTTGATTGTATTGCAGCAGCATCGGAACGGAGAACAGATCGGTCACGTTTTCTACGACCACGCCGACCGTGGCTGTCTGCCCCGGGGTGAGATTCAAAGTCGCTGGTTCAAAGTGAATGCGTGGTCCGCCAACTTGTGTCTGCGGAGCGACGCCCACTGGCGCATTGGAACTCATGGGAGGAGTGTTCGGGTTCACGGGAGCAATCGCGCCCGGCGCTGGGGCGGCCGGCGGAGCAACCTGTGGATTCGGATTCGACGCAGGTGCTTTCACTTCAATCTCGCGCTTCGCCCCGGGGAACGTTTCGGTTCCAGAATAGATGGGCCGCAGATTTGAACGCGTCCAATCGGGCAAACGGACGACGCGTGGAGTCAGCACGATCAATACTTCATCTTCCTGTTTTTCTGTGTTGTCACTAGAGAAGAGGTACCGCAGGCCGGGAATCTTCGCCAAACCGGGCCAACCATTCAAGGTCTTTTGATCCACTCGCGAGACCAATCCGGCAAGAATGCTGACCTCTCCTTCTTTCAGCCGAATTTCGTGCTCGACCTTTCTTTGGCTGATGATCGGCTGGGTGATGCCGCCAATTGTGGCGCTGCCGGTTTGCGCGGAAACTTCCACGGAAATCTTCATGCTTACATCTCGATTGGCGTGCACGTGCGGAGTGACGTCCAGGTTTACGCCGACATCGATGTATTGGAATTGCGTGTTGACGAGTGGATTCACAAATCCTGCCCCGCCGGTCGAGCCAACCCCGACGCCGGCCTGGAAGCTGCCCGTCGCCACCGGGATGCGATCCCCGATCTTCAGCTTTGCCGATTGACCGTCGATCGCCCGCAGTTCAGGGTCTTGAATAATTTTTGTGCCGGTGTCGGTCAACAGAAAGTTTGCTGTAGCTCCCGGCAATGTGAACACCACGTCGTTTTGATTCAAGTGGGTCAATTGGGCCAGCGACACCGTTCCCGGGGCTGATGTTGTCGTGGTGGTTGTGGTGCTGGTGCTAGTGCTGGACGTATAGTTGGGGTTGATCTGTACCGATGCCGATTGGCCTGGCAAAATTCCAAGATTTCTCAAATTATCAACGCGAGCTTCCAGCACCTGCACCTGAATGATGACCTCCGGCTTGGCCTTGTCGATGTCTCGAATAATCTTATCGGCAAGCGCGATTTTATCCGGTGTATCACGAATAATGATGGCGCTCTGGGCGTTGACTTGCTGAATGCGCTTGAAATCGAGCAACGACCGCAACCCGGTGGTGATTTCCGTCAAATCCTGAGCGATCGCGATGTTATTGAGATAAAACGTGCGTACAACTTGCTCTTCGTAGTCCCGCCGCTTTTGTGCTGTGTCCGGAATAATCATGATGATGTTCTCGGTCACGGGTTTCCAGAACGCTTTGCTTTCTAGGGAAACGATGTCCAGCGCTTGTTCGAGGGTAACGTTATTCAATTCCGTGCTGATGCGTTTCGCCTGCAAATCCGGATCATAAATGACGGTCAAGCCCGCCAATTTGCCGATTGTCTCGTAGACAACTTTGGCATCATTTGACATTTTTAGGTTAATCGGAGCGCGAGAAAGTGGTTTCAATTCTGGTGGCGCGGTCGCCATCATCGGGGAACCGGCCCCCACGGTCGGGCTCTCCGGCACCGCTTCTTCAATGGCGGTAGCGCGAGTCTTTTCGGTCAGCTCGTCGATGGTTCGCTTTAATTCCTGGTCCGCCACCATGCTCGAAGGGTCCAGAACTTGAGCGCGCTGAAATTCGGAGATGGCGGCTTGCAGATCACCTTTATCGCGAAGTTTGTACCCCTTGTGGATGTGCACCTGAGCTGCCTGGAAACGTGCTTGGTTTAACCCAATTTTATAGTTTGCGTTATGCGGGTCCGCGGCGTTGGCCTTCAGGAAATAATCGACGGCCGCGTCGTAGTCTTGGGCGTCCAGCGCCTTTTGGGCAGCAGAGTAGTCTTGTTTGCCCTTGGGACAGCCCGTGGCGAAGACGCAGATGACCAAAAGAAAAAAAAGCTGACTGCAACGGCGCATGAACTCTCCGGAACTCCAACTGGGGGCAACCCGCGTCTTTACTTGCTTTTGGAGTCTAGCATCGGGCTGATCGGTGCGGCAAGCCGTTTGCCTTTTTGGGTCACTTAATCGAACCTGTTCCATCAGCCAGTCCTTTTCTATGCGAGTGCAAATTGAGAGCCGACAGCGCAACCAACCTCGGATCTGTTTACCAACGTCGAGCCCGATGTCTCTATTAGACGTGTCATCAGGTAAAATGAAAGATTGTGACCAAGGCAAAGACCAAACCGGTTAAGACAAACCAAAAGGATGGGAAGGATTCCGGCGAGAAAATCGTCGCGCAAAATCGAGCCGCTTCTTACCACTACCACATCTTGGAAAAATTGGAGGCTGGAATCGTCTTGCACGGCACCGAGGTGAAAGCTCTGCGCGAGGGCAAAGCGAATATTCGCGACGCCTTTGTGGACTTTAAGCCAAGTGGCCCATACTTGGTCAACGCCCATATCGCACAGTATCTTCCCGGCGGGCCGTGGAATCATGAACCACTGGGCAACCGCAAGTTGTTGATGCACAAACGGGAAATTTTTAAATTGGAAGGCCGTACTGAATCGAAAGGATTGACCGTTATCCCGTTGCGAATTTACTTTCGCAACGGCATCGCCAAGGTAGAGATCGCTCTGGCACAGGGCAAAAAAACGTGGGACCGCCGCCAGGACGAACGCACCAAGGAAGCTCGTAGGGAAACGGAACAAGCAATGTATCGCAACCGGAGGCGATAATACTGTCATGCAAATCATCCTTGATACCAAGCCGTTCGCTGCCGTTGAAGCTGATGCACTGGTCACCTATGTTTTCGACGAATCCGACCCCATTCAGGGACGCGTCGCCGAACTCGATAAACTTGCCGGTGGACTGATCAGCCGTATTCAAAAGAGCGGAGAGCTGACCGGCAAGAACCTGGAATTTACACTCGTTCACGGTCCGGCCGGGCTGAAGGCCGCGCGCCTCCTGCTGATTGGCGCAGGAAAACGCGAGCAATTTAACCCTGGTTCCCTGCGAAAAGTTGCGGGGGCCGCTCTGCGCTATTTGAAATCTCGTTCCGTCCACAAGGTTGCATTTCTCTTGCGTGAAAATGATGTGAATGAAAATGCGGCCCAGGCCGTCAGCGAAGGCACTCTTGCCTCCGACTTTGAGACAGATAAATACAAGACCGACAAGAAGAACGATAAGTCTATCGAAACATTCACAATAGTCGGCTTGGGCGAGGCGGAAAAAACGGCGATAGAGACAGGAATGGCCAGGGGCCGTATCATCGGCGAGGCGTTAAACTTTACTCGTGACTTGGTGAATGAGCCGTCGAATAAATTGACCCCAAAGATTCTGGCAGAAAAGGCGCGGGTTATGGCCAAGGAAGCTGGCCTCGCTGTGGAAATTCTCGATGAAAAGAAAATTGCCGAACTGAAAATGGGCGCGCTTCTCAGTGTCGCTCAAGGTGGTCCCGAACCTCCCCGCATGATTGTAGTCACCTATACGCCAGCCAACGCGAAACCGGGCAGTCCCGTACTGGGTTTGGTGGGCAAGGCCGTTACCTTCGATACCGGCGGTATTTCGATAAAGCCGTCTGAAGGCATGGAAAAGATGAAGTACGATATGGCTGGCGGCGCCACCATGCTCGGGGTCATGCGCGCGGTCGCGGCCCTGAAACCGAGCGTTAAGGTTATCTGCGTGGTACCAGCTACGGAGAATATGCCCGGTGGTGCGGCGCAAAAGCCCGGGGATATCCAAACGGCCATGTCGGGCAAAACGATCGAGGTCTTAAATACCGACGCAGAGGGCCGCCTGATTCTTGCCGATGGAGTTCATTACGCCAAGCAGCTCGGCGCTACTCATTTGGTGGATGCGGCTACCTTAACCGGAGCGATTGTTGTGGCTCTTGCGAACGTGAATGTCGGTGTTTTCGGTTCTGATCCGGCTTGGACCGATAAACTGCTCGCAAGCGCCAAGGCGGCCGGGGAAAAAATGTGGCAGATGCCTCTTGACGAGGAGTATCGCGAGTTTATCAAGGGCAGCTTCGCGGACATTCAGAATATCGGAAGCGGCAAAGGCGGCGGTGCAATCACCGGCGCGATGTTCATCAAGGAGTTCGCTGGCGATACGCCTTGGATTCATCTCGACATCGCCGGTACTGCCTGGAACGATGAGACAAAGCCGTGGTTGGCCAAGGGACCCACAGGAGTGGCACTGCGCACTCTCGTGCAACTCATCACTTCGCTCTAATCAATTGGTTCGGACCCCGGGCTTTACCTGGGGCCCTAGAAATATCCATCGTCCGCTCCCGGATACAAAGAACCCCAATTTGGGGGTAGCACGCCCTCTACCTGTAGCAGGCGGATGGTTCGTGAACCCCAGCTGGCCTGCTCGACCGAATTTGCCTAGTTTTCTTTGCCACCAAAAAATAGGTGGGCGATGGCGACCAGGACTACAGCGCCGACGGTTGCTGCGGCCAGCGAGAACAAAAACGTGTTGTTGTGAACAATTCCGAGCTTGGTGAAAATCCAGCCGCCTACCACGGAGCCGATCAAACCCAGAATCACGTCTCCAATGCAGCCGAATCCGCGTCCCCGAGCCAACTTTCCTGCTAGCCATCCGGCGAGCAGACCGAGAAGGATCCAACTAAACAAGCTGTTCGGCCAACCAACTTGAACGTCTACCTGAGTGGAAGATACCTGCCAAAGAATGAACGAACTCAACATGCTCATGCATTTCCCTCCCCAATTATCCAGCCACCGGTTCTTGCTGCGTCATGCAGTGCAAAGTCCCCAATCCCAGAACCAGGTCTCGGCAATGGATGCCGACCAGCTGACGATCTGGGAAAAGCTTGGCGAGTGTGTTCAGCGCAACACGGTCATTCGCGTCGTTGAAGGTCGGTACCATCACCAGTTGGTTCGCGATATAGAAATTTGCATAACTGGCTGGTAACCGCTGCCCATTGAAATAAATCGGGGCGGGCATCGGAAGTGGTTCTACCCGCAGCGGCTTACCATCCTGATCGCGAGTCGATTTCAAGCGCTCGAGATTGTCCTCGAGCGCTACATAGTTCGCGTCCTTGCGATTTTCTTCCACAGTGGTTACCACAGTGTCTTCCTTCACAAAGCGCGCTATATCATCGACGTGTCCATGAGTATCGTCGCCGGCAATACCATTGCCGAGCCACAGCACTTTTGTGACTCCCAAACTTTGCCGGAAAACTTCTTCGTAATCGCCCTTGGTAAACCCTGGATTTCGCTCTTGGACCTTGCCGAGCAGACATTCCTCGGTCGTAAGCAATGTTCCTTGCCCGTTCACCTCAATCGATCCGCCTTCAAGCACAACTCGCCGCCCCTTATGCATGGGCAAGAATAGTTTCCGCTTCAATCGTCGGTTGGCCTTTCGAACGACCAGCACATCTTTTTTATGGCTCTCGTACTTGGCCCATCCATTGAAACAAAAATTGTTGTAGGCGAGTTCGCCTTTGGAGTTTTTTACACAAATCGGGCCAGAATCACGCATCCACCCGCGATCGGTCGGAATTCTGAAAAAATCCACCGAATCCAACTTCGCGCCAGCCTTTTTGAGAATAGTTCGGACGCGCTTTTCCGCAGCTTGTGATTCGACGACTAGATATACGCGCTCGACCTCAGACAAAGTTCTGACAATTTCCGCAAACGCCCAGGGAATCGGAGAGAATTTGCCAGGCCAGTCGCTTAACTCGTGCGGCCAGCTGAGCCAGGTCGCAGCATGAGGCTCCCATTCTGCCGGCATCCTGTATCCAACTGCATTGGGTGTCCGCGCCTGCCTGGAAATTATCATGGATAGGGAAGTGGAAAGCCTTTCGCTTGATGTTTCAACTATTTGTCGCCCAACCAACGGCTCGTCAATCCTTGAAACGCGTCAACCCGGCGATCGCGGAAAAATGGCCAGCCACGCCTGGTATCTTCACTGACGGCCGAGTCACATTCCACTACGAGAATGTCTTCCTTGTTGTCAGAAGCTTGCGATAAAACCTGCCCCGATGGGTCAGCGACAAACGAATTCCCCCAGAACTCGATACCTGGATCGCCTTTCTCTGGTTTTCCCTCGTAACCAACGCGATTTACTACCGCAACATAAACTCCGTTGGCGATGGCGTGCGCGCGTTGGATCGTGCGCCAGGAATCTAATTGCGTAGCCCCCATCTGGGCCTTCTCGTGTGGATGCCAGCCAATGCTCGTCGGATAAAAGATCACTTCAGCGCCCTGCATGGCGGTCAGGCGCGAGCCTTCGGGATACCACTGATCCCAGCATATCTGTACGCCGATGCGAGCGTACTTGGTGTCAAAATTCAGAAAACCGAGGTCGCCGGGCGTGAAGTAAAATTTTTCGTAGTAAAGAGGGTCGTCTGGAATATGCATTTTTCGGTACTTGCCAAGATAGCTGCCGTCAGCATCTAGAATCGCGCAGGTGTTGTGATACAAGCCCGCCGCGCGGCGCTCGAACAGGGAAGCGACCAGCGCCACTTTGTTCTCCTTGGCGACTTGGGCCAACCGATCGGTCGTCGGGCCGGGGATCTCTTCCGCCAAGCCGAATAACTCCACGTCTTCTGTGCGGCAGAAATATTCACCCGCGAACAATTCATCCAGGCAGATGATCTGTGCCCCACGCTTTGCCGCTTCTCGGATTTTCTCGATGCCGCTCGACAGGTTCTTCTCTTTGTTGGTCGTGCTCTTCATCTGCACGAGTCCGACCGTAAATTTATTGTTCATAGCCTTCATCCTAACACGCGAAAATATTTCTCCGTGAACGCGAATTTTCTTTTCTTCTCCTCCAGTTTGTACTATCAATTCTCTTGCGAGCAAGGCTTGATCGTTCAAAATCAGCGTTGCGCTCATATTCCAGGAGAACACATGGCGAAGCAACCGAAGAAGACCGTTACGGGCCGGGTGTTACACGACCCCGTTAAAGACAAGCTGCGCCCGATTTTCCCGCTGGATCTTTCTAAAATCAGCACCATTGACGATTTGGTCCGCGCGATGGGGGACACCGCTTACACTGCGCGGCAAGTTGGCGACGCTGCCGACGTTCTTGAAGCAATGGCCCGTGACAAGGAATGTTTTGTCGTGATGACCCTCGCCGGCGCGCTCACCGTTGGCAAAATGGGTTTGGTGTTTTGCGACCTGATTGAATCGGGCATCGTGAAGGCAATTGTTTCGACGGGCGCTTTAATGGCGCACGGACTAGTCGAAGCCACGGGTCGTTCGCATTTCCGTTACGACCCCTCAAAAATGGACGACAACGAACTGTTTCTGGCCGGTTACAACCGAGTTTACGATTCACTTGAACCGGAAACCAACCTCGATCACGTGGAAGAAGTGGTCGACGGGATTCTGGAAACCTGGGATCCGCAAGAGATTGTGTGTAGCTGGAAGCTGCACAGAAAAATTGGCGAATTTCTTCAGAAAAATACCAACGGCCGTGGCATTTTGAAATCCGCTTACGAGCACAATGTCCCGGTATTTGTCCCAGCTTTCAGTGATTCGGAACTTGGGCTGGATTTTGCCCTCAATAAATTTGGACGTCAGCGCGATGGCCACCCGGTGTTGCGTTTTGATCCCTTCGAGGATTTTGAAGTGTTTGCCAACACCATGATGGCTACAAAGAAAATGGGCATTTTCACGGTTGGCGGGGGCGTACCGCGAAATTGGGCGCAACAATTTGGGGTTTACGCGGAATTGATGGCCCGCCGTGGCTATAAGAAATTCCCCTTGAAACGGTATGCCTATGGAGTTCGCATTTGCCCCGAACCGGTTCACTGGGGAGGACTGAGCGGTAGCACCTATACAGAAGCAGTATCTTGGGGAAAGTTTGTTCCGCCTGAGGAAGGCGGCCGGCTCGCAGAAGTTTTCGAAGACGCGACCGTTGCCTTACCACTCGTGGTTGGAGCTGTGCTGCAACGCATCGGCTATTTCGACCGTAGGAAAAAATAAACGCTATTCCCTAGTCGTTGTCGGCAATCAAAAACGCAGCTGTTAGAACGGTGGTCCACAACCCGCGTTTGTCGCCAACAGCGGATTGCGTGATGTTCATGGTGCGAACGATCTTGTTCGAAATCCGGTAAACTTCCTTTTTCTCGTCCCAGGAAAGATCCGGGTCGAATTCCACGTTCAAGGTTGTAGCGAGCATTTCCGCGGCCAGTTCTTCCGCATACTCTCCGGCCACTTCTTCCGTTTCTCCGAAAGAATGATGCTCAGACAGGTATCCATACATGGATTTGTCGCCGGGAAGTGCCAATCCAATGCTTGCGGCGATCAAGCGGTGCGGTTCACGCGTAGAGTTTTCACTGATGACGGTGAATGCAACTTGGCCCGGCTTGATCTGCTTCAAACCTTCGCTTCGCGTGATCAATTTGCAATTCGGTGGAAAGATCGAAGAAACGCGAACAATGTTGCAAGCAGCTATTCCCGCGTTGCGCAGGGCCAATTCAAAACTCGAGAGACGTTCGCGATGTTTTCCGACGCCCTTGGTCAAAAAAATTCTCTTAGCAACAAATGCCATGGTGCCGGGTCGCGGCCTCCGAGAGTGGTTTCGCGCTGAAAAATAAGCGCTTGTGGAAAAGTAACAAGAAGAATTCACAGTGTCAATGGAAGAAGAAGTGCTCTTGCGGAAGACCTGCTCGTTTGTATGAACGGGCATTCAAACTTGAATCCTCTGGGGTTAGACGGCTGGCGGATCGCCTGCCGTTCCTTCATTTCCCACGATGTACGTGACGATTTTTCCCAGAGGGCGGCAGATCGCCAGCACCTTTCCCAGATCGTCCGCGGTGAAATCTGCGCCTGCGTCCATTGCATTGATGCCTTTGCGGCTCACCTGCATTACTCCCACAACTTTTCCTTCAGATAAAATTGGCGCGCTAATGATTTTCTGAATCGCTTCGCCGGAAGTTGTCGCCGTTCGTACCCCTTCAAACACACTGGCATGGCGAGTTGCCGTAAAATTGTTGTTTATTTCCGCTCGGCTTTCTTTTGCAGTTCGCGCGGCCAGCGCAGAATTGCTGGTCAGCGGGATGAATCCCACATTTTTCAGTGCTTGCGGCACGAGAAAATGCAAGTGCCTCCAACGATAGGAAACACCGAGAATAGCCACTTCATCTTCCTTCACTCCAAGATGTTTGGCGATACGCTCCCCAATCGCTGGCATCGAAAGCTCTGACGATTCAGGCTGGTCACCTTCAAGTGCGTTTGCAAGACGCTCTAAATCCGTTAGCAAGCTGGTAGCCATGTGGTCCTTTGAACAATCATCTCCGTGAGCGGCAGGCGGGCGCAGGGCCTGCGGGAGATCTGCCATCTTCCTTCTCTCATCTTCAGTTGTTCCCCCTTCTCGCTGCAAGAAAATTTCTTAACGTTGTGTCTTTCGAAGTGACAGCCTCTCTTGCATCGCTTTTCTCAACTCCCTATACTGTTCTTGCTGCTTTCCCATCGCTTTGGCAAATAATTGCTCCAACCAACTGATTGGGAACTTCCGCGGCGGAGAGGGCATGTCTTTTGCGGCAACCCGACCTGACACAACTCATCTGCTCAAGCTGTTTCACTCGTTATCCGGCACGATTCTCAGCAGACCGAAGGACCACTCCATTCCATGAGCGCGACTGCGGTAAACCTTGCTGCCAGTAGCTTGCGGTTCTGGCAGACCACGATAGGTAAAAAAGCAATTATGGCCGTGACCGGCGTGATTCTATTCGGTTTTGTGGTCGGCCATCTGCTCGGTAATCTGCAAATTTATGAATCACCCGAGAAAATCAACCACTATGCGGCGACATTGAAGTCTCTGCCCCCGCTACTCTGGGGTACGCGGATTACGCTGCTCGTCGCCGTCATCCTTCACATTTGGTCCTCGTTTCAACTTGCGCTACTGCAGCGTCGCGCACGACCCATCCAATACGTGAAAAAGGTCAACATCCACTCGAGCTATGCTTCCCGGACCATGATGTGGAGCGGCCCCATCCTCCTGGCGTTCATACTCTTTCATCTCTTGCAGTTCACGTTTGGCACCGTGCACCCAGGGGCCTCCTTCAGCGAAACGGATGTTTACAATAATGTGGTTACCGGCTTCCAGGTTTGGCCCGTATCGCTCTTCTACATCATCGCGATGGTCATGCTTTGCTGGCACCTCTACCATGGGTTGTGGAGCATGTTCCAATCACTGGGCTTCAGTCATCCGGTCTATACCCCTTGGTTGCAACTGTTTGCCAAAGCTTTTGCCATCCTGATTGCCGCCGGCAATATTTCCATTCCGGTCGCCGTTCTGACAGGTTTCCTCAAGCCTGTCGTTGGAGCCTGACCAATGGAATTGAAATCGAATGCCCCGACCGGGCCAATCGAGCAGTCCTGGGAAAAGCACAAGTTTGACTTGAAGCTGATCAATCCGGCGAACAAACGCAAGTACAACATCATTGTCGTGGGCTCCGGCCTTGCAGGCGGAGCCGCTGCCGCCAGCCTCGGCGAGCTCGGTTACAACGTTCACTGTTTTTGCTTTCAAGATAGCCCCCGTCGTGCACACTCTATCGCCGCACAGGGCGGCATCAACGCCGCCAAGAACTATCACAATGACGGCGACAGCGTTTACCGGCTTTTCTACGACACGGTGAAGGGCGGAGATTTCCGGGCCCGCGAAGCCAACGTTTACCGCCTTGCGCAAGTCAGCGTCAACATCATCGACCAGTGCGTGGCACAAGGCGTTCCGTTTGCTAGGGAATACGGCGGGCTTCTCGACAATCGCTCTTTTGGCGGGGCGCAAGTCTCTCGTACTTTTTACGCTCGCGGCCAGACCGGGCAGCAACTTCTTCTGGGTGCGTATCAAGCCCTAGAACGACAGATCGGCCTCGGCTCCGTAAAAATGCATCCGCGTTCGGAAATGTTGGACCTGATTGTTGTAAATGGCCAGGCCCGTGGCATCGTCACGCGTAGCTTGTATGACGGCAAAGTGGAAGTTCGCATGGGCGACGCCGTTGTGCTCGCTTCTGGCGGATACGGCAACGTGTTCTACCTCTCGACGAATGCCAAAGGCTGCAACGCCACAGCTATTTGGCGTGCTTACAAACGCGGTGCACTGTTTGCCAACCCGTGCTTTACGCAAATTCACCCCACCTGCATCCCAGTTGCCGGTGATTATCAATCGAAACTCACACTGATGTCGGAATCGTTGCGCAATGACGGACGAATCTGGGTACCCAAAAAAGCTGGGGACAAGCGCCCTCCGGCTTCGATTCCTGAAGAGCAGCGCGACTATTATCTCGAGCGTCGTTATCCTAGTTTCGGCAATTTAGTTCCCCGGGACATCGCTTCGCGCGCTGCCAAAGCGGAATGCGATGCAGGCCGAGGTGTTGGCGAGACCGGCCTAGGCGTCTATCTGGATTTCGCGGAATCGATTGAGCGCCTCGGCAAGAACAAAATTGCGGAGCGCTACGGCAATCTTTTTGAGATGTATGAGCGGATTACCGGTGAAGACCCATACCAAGTTCCGATGCGCATTTATCCCGCCATTCACTACACGATGGGCGGCTTGTGGGTGGACTACAACCTAATGTCCACCATTCCCGGGCTCTTCGTTCTTGGGGAGGCCAATTTCTCCGATCACGGCGCCAACCGCCTCGGCGCAAGCGCGCTCATGCAAGGTCTGGCCGACGGCTACTTCATCATTCCTTACACCATTGGCAATTACCTTGCTACCGCGAAACCGGCAAAGCTTCCTGCTGATGTGCCAGAGGCCAAGGAAGCCGTCGCCAATGTCACCGCTATTACAAAAAAGCTCTTCAGTGGCAACGGTACACGCACGGTTGACTCCTACCACCGCGAACTCGGAAAAATTGTGTGGGACTACTGCGGCATGGCCCGCAATGAAGCCGGCCTCAAGAAGGCCCTCTCGCTTATTCCCGCGCTTCGTGAAGATTTCTGGAAAAATGTGCGCGTGCTCGGGACCAACGAAGAGTTCAACCAATCTCTGGAAAAAGCCGGGCGTGTCGCCGACTTTTTCGAGCTTGCCGAACTGATGTGCTCGGATGCGCTGGACCGCAAGGAATCCTGTGGCGGCCATTTCCGCGAAGAGTATCAGACGCCGGAAGGCGAGGCGCTCCGCGACGACGAGCACTATTCCTACGTCGCCGCTTGGGCGTACCAGGGACCAAATCAGCCTCCCTCCCTCTCCAAAGAGCCGCTGGTCTTTACCTACGTGAAGCCTTCGCAACGGAGCTACAAGTGAAACTTACACTTCACGTCTGGAGACAGAAAAACGCCGAAGACGCGGGCCGCTTGGTCCGCTACGAGCATCCGAACGTCGACCGGCATATGTCTTTCCTCGAAATGCTCGACGTTTTAAACGAAAATCTCATCGCCAAAGGAGAAGACCCAATCTCTTTTGATCACGATTGCCGCGAAGGCATCTGTGGCATGTGCGGATTCATGATCAACGGGAAGGCCCACGGCGGGTTCAAAGGTACGACCGTCTGCCAACTTCACATGCGCCATTTCAAGGATGGGGACGAGATCTACCTTGAGCCGTGGCGCGCCAGGGCATTTCCAGTCATCAAGGATCTGGCCGTCGATCGCGGCTCCTTCGACCGCATTATCGCAGCGGGGGGGTTCATCTCTGCCCCCACCGGAAGCGCTCCAGACGGCAACGCCATTCTAGTGAAGAAGCAGGAAGCCGACCTCGCGATGGACGCGGCGGCCTGCATCGGTTGCGGCGCTTGCGTCGCAGCCTGCCCTAATGCTGCCGCAGCTCTCTTTGTGGGCGCCAAGATCTCCCATCTCGGCCATTTGCCGCAAGGACAAGTGGAGCGTGACCGTCGCGCCCTTTCCATGGTTCAGCAGATGAACGTCGAGGCATTTGCCAATTGCACCAACATCGGCGAATGCGAGGCCGCTTGCCCGAAGGAGATCAAGCTCGAAGTGATCGCTCGCTCGAACCGTGATTACATCAAAGCTGCGTTTGTCGAGCGCCCGGAATCGGCCGTAGGCGGTGCTGGCTAAACGAACCGAGAAACACGTTTGAGGGAATTGAACTTTTTCGATCGATCATTTGAGAGTAAAACCCTTCCCCGTGCACTTTCTTTGCTAAACTCCCTACTTTGTCAATTCATCTATGGGGGATCAATGGACCGCAGTTTCTGTCTCGCCGCTTGTCTCTCGCTGGGAGTATTTCTCATGGCTGCCGATTCCGTATCCGAAAAGGCAAAAAAACTTCATTTCTCCGCGATCGTGATCGATACACACGACGACACCACGCAGCGTTTCCTTGACGGTAAATTCGACATCGGTGAGCGGCATACGGACGGGAATATTGATATTCCGCGGATGCGCGAAGGCGGCCTCAATGCGATTTTCTTCTCGATCTGGACTTCCAGTAAGACCGTCGGCCCAGTTGGCGTAAAGCAAGCTCTCGATCAGATTGACGCCGTTCGGGAAGCGGTACGCAAGCATCCTCGCGATCTTGCGCTGGCTACCACTGCCGCGGAGGTGCGCGCCGCTCACCAACAAGGCAAGATTGCCGCGCTGATGGGCCTGGAAGGTGGGCACATGATCGACAACGATCTCGGCGTGCTTCGCTCTTTCGCTGCGCTAGGTGTTCGTTATATGACCCTAACGCACATGGGCAACACCGAATGGGCCGATTCTTCGACCGACAAGCCAGAGCACAATGGTCTAACGCCATTCGGTAAAGATGTTGTTCGCGAAATGAATCGTTTGGGCGTTATCGTGGATATTTCCCACGTGAGTGACAAAACGTTTTACGACGTACTTGCCACCTCCGAGGCGCCTGTTTTTGCCTCCCACTCGTCCTGTCGGGCTCTTTGCGACGCAGCGCGCAACATGACCGATGAAATGATTCGTGATCTCGCTAAGAATGGCGGCGTCATCCAGATTAACTATCACGTTGGTTTCCTCAGTCAGGAATTTCGCGATTTCGAAAAAACGCATCCAGATGCTGAGAAAGAGATCAACGAGGAGGTCAAAAAGCGCTGCGCGGATAACGAAGCATGCAGCCTGGTTACCGGGGATCAGGTAGTTCGCGATTTTATGGAGGCCGGAAGGCTGCCAAAGGTCTACTATACGGCGATTATCGAGCACATTGATCATGCCGTTAGAGTGGCGGGGGTCGACCACGTTGGCCTGGGCTCTGATTTCGACGGTGCGGTCATGCCCCTGGGTCTCAGCGACGTCACCCATCTGCCGCAAATCACAGATGCGCTGTTGAAAAAAGGATACTCGGAAGGTGACATCCGCAAAATCCTCGGCGAAAATACTCTTCGGGTGATGACGGAAGTCGAACGCGTCAGCCGCGAACGGAACGCCAACGCTACAAAATGATGGTTGAGTCTTTTATTGATAGAAGAGTTTTTGCTTACGGAGGGAATCTTACAAATGCGCAAGTTCGTTCGTAGGGCTTTAACGTTTACCTTGACTGTGACCGTTCTATCCGCGACTGCCTTAGCGCAATCACAGGCGCCTGCCAGTTCTGCGGCGCCCGCCAAGCCAAAATCTACAACCACGACGGCAAAGCCTGCGACAACGACAACCTATGACCACGCACTTTTGAAGCCCGCTCTTCTGAAAGAACAGGCTCCGGCCAGCTATCAAGTGAAGTTCGACACGACGCGCGGTTCCTTCACGATTACCGTAACCCGCGCGTGGGCGCCTCTTGGTGCCGATCGTTTCTACAATCTCGTGAAGCACCACTATTTCGACAATGCCCATTTCTTTCGGGTCGTTCCGGGTTTTGTGGCACAATTTGGGTTGAGCGCGTATCCCCCCGTAACCGCGGCGTGGGAAAGAGCCACAATTAAAGACGATCCGCACGGGCAGAGCAACAAACGGGGAACAATTGTCTTTGCCACCGCCGGCCCAAACACCCGTACCACCCAGCTTTTTATCAATCTGAAAGACAACGGGTCACTGGACAGCCAGGGCTTCACCCCCTTTGGCGTCGTCGATGGCGACGGGATGAAGGTGGTTGAGATGCTCTATGACCAGTACGGAGACAGCGCTGGCATGGATCAGGAGGCCATCAGCAAGGGTGGCAAAAAATACATTGACACGAAGTGGCCCAGGCTGGACCTGATAAAGACCGCAACTTTTGTGGGTGCTGCGCCCGCCGCAACCCCTCTAAAACCAGCAACTACCTCCAAGCCCGCCGCGAAACCGGCTCCGAAACCCGCCGCCTCCACTCCTCCTGCTTCGAACCCCTAGATCCTTAGCTACCGGCGGGGCCCAATCCTTAGCGCCCCGCTTTCAATCCAAATCTCAAATGCAATTCATCCATTTTTCGCATAACCCACAAGGTTGACTTCATCGACCCCACCACGTAGCCTTATTAAAATATGGATTCTTGCCAGAGCCTCTGTTGTCGCCTGATGGACTGCTGTTGTTGTCCGTCCTACCGCTCTGGCCAGTCGCGCATTCGAACTTAGATTTCTATCCCGCTAAGACCTTCGAAGCCCACGTGCCAGATGCCCAGCACGTGGGCTTTTTCTTTTTGGGAGCATGAAATGCCAGCGGTACTGGAAACCAAGACGCAGCGCATCGAACGTCTCAAGCGCGAGAAGAATGCTTGGGACCATCTCGAGGAAATCAGGGAGTTCGCGCGCAAGGGTTTCGATTCCATTCCGCCAGAATGGCTGGGTACCTATTTCCGCAGTTGGGGCGTATACACCCAGGGTGATGGCGCCGGTGTCACTGGTGGAAAGGGCGGAGAGGGTCGTGCGGTCCCGTTTTTTATGCTGCGCATTCGTGTTCCGAATGGCTTGCTCACCACGGAACAAATCCGTACGATCGCTGCGCTTTCCGAGGAACACGGCAATGGCGTCGCCGATCTAACCGTCCGACAAAATATTCAGCTCCACTGGATTCCGATCGAGTCCCTTCCCGTAGTATTCGAGCGGTTACAGGCCGTTGGCTTGCGCACGACGGGCGCTTGCGGGGACGTCGCCCGCAACATCACCGGATGCCCGCTGGCTGGCCTCGATTCTCGAGAGATTCAGGATGTTTCTCCCGTGGCACTGGAGATTGACAAGGAACTTGGCGGTAACTCTGAGTTCTACAACCTCCCGCGCAAATTCAAAATTACAGTTACCGGTTGCCCCGAGTGGTGCTCTTATCCCGAAATCAACGACATTGGTCTGACCGCTACGCGTCGCTTCCGCAATGGACAGGAAGAAATTGGCTTTTCGCTTCGCGTCGCGGGCGGCCTTTCGACCGAGCCTCATCTTGCCGTTCGCCTGAATGCGTTTGTTCAAGGGGATCAAGTTATCCCTGTCGTCCGCGCCATCACGGAAGTCTTTCGCTCAAGCGATGTTCTCCGCCAAAGTCGCGAGAGAGCTCGGTTGAAATATCTTTTTCTCGCACATGGCTGGACTCCCGAATCTTTTCTCGCGGCCATCCACTCCCGCTTGCCATTTGCACTCGAGCCCGCCGAGCCGGAGGAACTTCCCGCTCACCTGCATCGCGATCATCTGGGGGTGATACCCCAGAAGCAGCCAGGATTGTTTGCCGTCGGTGCATCGGTCGTTCGCGGCCGGATCACCCCTTCGCAATTGCGTCTCGCCGCTGATTTGGCTGAGGGGTATGCAGACGGTCATATTCGTTCGACGCCGATGCAGAATTTGCTTCTGGTGAATGTTTCCGAGATTCACGTCAATCGAGTTGTGGATGCCTTGGCTTCCGGTGGATTACCTGTGCAAAGCTCGGTATTCGCGCGCGGAACGGTTGCGTGTACTGGCTCGGAGTTCTGCAAACTGGCGCTTACTGAGACAAAAAGATTTGCGCGCTGGCTGACGGAAGAATTGCAAGAGCGTTTCCCCTGTTTTGCCGAGCAACTGAAGCTACACATTACAGGATGCCCGAATAGTTGCGGCCAGCACTGGATTGCCGACATCGGTATCGAAGGCAAAAAAATTAAGGTGGATGGCCAGTTTGTTGACGCTTATTATTTTTGTGTAGGTGGTTCGGTCGGCCAGAATGCCGCTATTGCCCGTCCCGTCGGTTTTCGATGTCGCTCCGAGGAAGTCCCGGATGCTATCGCGCGGCTCCTTTGCGCTTACCAACTCGAGCGCGAATCAGAGGAAACATTGCAGAAATTTCTAGCGCGCCGTTCCAACGAACAAATTCGCACGATTCTTGCCGGAACCTCGGTCGAAGCCGTTGTGCGCGACGGTCCAGACAGTCCCGTTCCTCATGGAGTAGAAGGATGAAGCGATGAGCCTTTTTCCCGCATTTCTCAAACTCGACGGCCGCCAAATCATCGTCATCGGTGGCGGCAACCTGGCTGCCGCAAAAATCCCCGGCTTGCTTCAAGCCAACGCGCGCGTCCGTGTAATCTCTCCGCAAATTAATAGCGCCATCGTTGGCTTGGTCCGCCTGCAAAAAATTCAATGGCACCGGAAACTGTTTTCAGCTGACGACCTCGAAGGTGCATTCCTGGTCATCGCCGCCACTTCTTTGCGCGAGGTGAACGCCGCGGTTTATCAGGAAGCCGATCGGCGTGGAATTCTGTGTAACGCCGTCGACGACATCGAGAGTTGCCATTTTTATTACGGGGCTATCGTGCAACGCGGTGATTTACAGATCGCTGTCTCAACCAACGGTAAGAGTCCCGCTTTGGCTCAGCGCCTACGCCAGGAGTTGGAGTATCAGTTCGGACCAGAGTATGCAGCATGGCTTGAATGGCTTGGGGCTGCTCGCGAAGTTCTGCGTAGCCAAGCGCATGAGCCGGAAGCTAGGAAAGGCCGGTTGCACAGTGTGGCCAGCCGCCCCATGTTTGAAAGGTTCATAGAGCAGGCTGGCTCTGGGCATGGCCCGCTCGGAGGCGACTGATGGGCAAGGTATTTTTGGTTGGGGCAGGTCCTGGTGACCCCGAACTACTCACTTGCAAAGCGCTCCGCCTGATTCGCAGCGCCAGCATTGTTCTCCATGATTCGCTGGTAAGCGAAGAAATCCTGCGATTGGTTCCAAGGATGGCCGAGCGCATTGACGTCGGCAAACGTCGCGGTTATCGGTTGCTAACCCAGCAGGACATTAATTCTTTGCTGGTGGCTGCGGCAGAGATGCATGAGGTCGTGGTCCGTTTGAAAGGGGGTGACCCGCTCCTGTTTGGCCGGGCTGCGGAAGAAATCCAAGCTCTTCGTGACCGAGCTGTGGAGTTCGAGATCGTTCCCGGAATCTCCGCTGCGTTCGGAGCGGCGGCCGCGGCGCGTGTGCCACTGACCAATCGTTCGCTGGCGTCAAATCTTTTGTTCACTACGTATTCGCGTTCGCCCGAAGCCGTTGAGCAGCTGCGCAACAGCCTCACCGCTGACACGACCGTGGTTGTGTATATGCCTGGCGTGCAGTACGCCGATGTTTCGCAGTGGTTGCTGGGCGCGGGCGTTGCTCATGGGTCGCCGTGCCTCGTCATTTCAAAAGCCACTCAGCCTGATCAGATCAGTGTGCTCTCGACAGCAGGTAACTTGGCGACCCTTTCGCCACTGCCCGCGCCGACTGTTCTGATCGTTGGACGCACCGTCGCGCCGGAGATCGTCGTCCCCCTGGCCACCGATTGGCGGGGGAGCTCTGACCACATTCAAATTGCAGAAGATACATTAATCTCATAACAGGAGAACAAGAAGAATGACCCAACCCGATTCCAAAACTGTAGCTTCAAAAAGGCTTCTACTGTCTGTCGACGTCTGGGCAGTTCTTGTTGCCTTGCTCGCCGCTCTTTTCATTCGCACTGGTATCATCACGCGTGTGCCATGGTGATCGGTTTGCCAAAAATAAATGGAGAACAAAATGGCTGACACGATTGTCTTACCGCAGGCTCCCACTGTTTCGGTGCCCTCACAATTCCTCCGTCTCGTTCCCGGCGTTATGTTGCTTGCACTGATTGGCTATTCCGGCAAGCTTCTTGAGAAAAATATCAATGCCTACACCAAGACCAATCATTGGACCTTCCCCAATATCGAATACGTTCTTTGGGCGATTCTCATCGGGTTGGCCATCTCCAATATTTTTGGCGTGGCGGAAATCTTTAAGCCCGGCGTGGCCACCTATGAATTTTGGCTGAAAGCCGGGATCGTACTTCTAGGTTCACGTTTTCTGCTTGGCGATGTCTGGAAATTGGGCGGCGTAAGCCTTCTTCTGGTGGGAATCGAGATTGCCGGGGCTATCGCGCTTATGACTCTGCTCGGCCGCTGGTTTGGATTGCGCCCGAAGCTGACCACTCTTCTGGCGGTCGGCTCTGCCGTCTGCGGAGTAAGCGCCATCATCGCAACCAAGGGCGCCATCGACGCCGATGACGAAGATTCCTCCTTCGCCATTGCGGCCATCCTCGCGCTTGGCGCTATCGCCCTGTTCACCTTTCCGCTGATCGGACACTCTCTCCACCTGAGCGATCATGCCTACGGAGTGTGGGCCGGGCTTGCCGTAGACAACACAGCAGAAGCCACGGCCGCAGGCGCGCTCTACTCGGATGCAGCCGCCAAGCTTGCCGTGCTGACTAAGACTACGCGAAACGCATTGATTGGTTTTGTGGTTCTGGCCTACGCCCTCTATTGGGCTAGCAAAGGCCAGGCACATGCCGTCGGCAATAAAGCGGCCTTTCTTTGGCAGAAATTTCCTAAATTTGTTTTGGGATTTTTGCTGGTATCCGCGCTTGCTACTGTAGGCTTCTTTACCAAAGATCAGAATACCTCGTTGGCCAATCTTTCCCGCTGGGCGTTTCTTCTTACCTTCGCGGGCGTCGGTCTCCGCACAAACTTCAAGGAAATGCGCAAGCAGGGGTTAAGACCCTTTGCCGTCGGCTTCATCGGGGAAGTCGCCATTGCCGTATTTACCTTGGCGCTTGTGATCGGTGCAGGGAAGCTGTTTGGCTTCTAGCCAAGCCCAGCAGCTTCCTTCTGTTCTTCCACCGCGAGGGATGGGCTCCAGTCCGGCAACTGCGTTTTCGATTCGTTCGAGCTCTAGGGAGATTATCTAAATTCCCAACACCGTCACTAGTTCTTTCACGCTCGCGGCTGATTTCCCTAAAGCTGCATGCTCTTCCGGAGTCAGCTTGATCTGAATAATTTCTTCCGCGCCGCCCTCGCCCAATTTTACCGGGACACCCATGAACAGGCCAGTAATGCCGTACTCGCCTTCCAGGTACACCGCGCAAGGCAGGATTTTCTTTTTGTCTTTCAGAATCGCGTCCACCATCTCGACAACCGATGCAGATGGTGCGTAATACGCCGATCCGGTCTTCAATAAATTGACAATCTCTGCTCCACCCTTGCGCGTGCGGTCAACGATCGCATCAATCTTTTCCTTGGGAAGCAGGTCCGGCAGGGGAATTCCCGCAACGGTTGAATAACGTGGCAGTGGCACCATGTCATCCCCGTGCCCACCCAACACAAAAGAGTGCACGTTTTCCACGCTGACTTTGCACTCCATAGCTACGAACGTGCTCATGCGCGCCGAATCCAGCACGCCTGCCATGCCAAGCACGCGGCTCTTTGGGAAGCCGCTCACGCGGAACGCGGTTTGCGCCATCGCGTCGAGGGGGTTGGTCACGACAATGATGATGCAGCCGGGCGAATGCTTCACGATCTGCTCGACGACGCCCCTTACTACGTCGTAGTTCATCTTCAGCAAATCGTCACGGCTCATCCCCGGCTTGCGAGGAAATCCGGCGGTAATCACCACGACATCGCTATTTGCGGTGGCACTGTAATCGCCACCACTCGTGCACACTCCTGCTGCCTTCGCGTCGGTTCGCGTGACCGGTCCGGATTCCACCATGTCCAATGCTTTTCCCGCGGGAGGGCCATCGAGCACGTCCGTGAGCACTACATCGGCCAATTCCAAATCCACAATACGCTGCGCCGTTGTCGATCCAACAAATCCGCCACCGACCACCGTTACTTTCTTTCTGCTCATTGGGCTAGCTCCTTTGGAAATGCAATCTGTCAAACTTTAAGGTGAAAAACAAGCCGTCTACATGTTTTCGATAATGGCGTCGGCAAATGCGGAAGTTCCAACTTTGGTCGCCCCCGGCATCAGGCGTTCCAGGTCGTAGGTCACCCGCTTTTGCTGAATCGTCTTGGCAATGCCGTTCTCAATCAGCTTCCCGGCTTCGCCCCAACCTAAAAACTCAAACATCATTGCGCCGGAAAGCATTAACGATCCTGGGTTGATCACATCCTTATCGGCATACTTTGGTGCGGTTCCATGTGTCGCTTCGAACACCCCGTAGCCATCCCCGATGTTCGACCCGGGAGCCATCCCAAGGCCGCCAACCTGGGCCGCGCACGCATCGCTCAAATAGTCTCCGTTCAGGTTCGATGTCGCCAGCACGCTATATTCGCTGGCCCGCAGCAGTACTTGCTGGAACACGGAATCCGCGATGCGGTCATTGATCATCAATTTCTTCTTCCACTGGCCTTTTCCGTGCGTCGAGTAAATTGCGGTGACCGTATCGCTCACTTCCTCAAAAATATTCTTCTGAAAATCAGCCGTAGCCTGCTCAAGGCCCGGCTCAATCAAAGCGGCGTTGGCTTCCACACTGAGCCCCGGAGATTTATCCAGATTCTCTAGGATCCAGCTTTCGCGTTCCGTCACGGTCTCGGTGCGGAACTCTTCGCGTGCCAGGTCGTAACCCCAGTCGCGAAAACCCCCTTCGGTAAACTTTTGGATGTTGCCTTTGTGCACCAGCGTTACGCTCGGCCGTTTGCTAGCTAGCGCGTATTGAATTGCGCGCCGCACCAATCTTTTCGTTCCGGTAGGCGAGATGGGTTTAATGCCTATGCCAGAATCCCAGCGAATCTGTTTCTTCCCATCTTTCAGCATTTCGTGATTCAGAAAGTCCAACAACTTCTTAGCCTCTGGGCTGCCCGATTTCCATTCAATCCCGATGTACACGTCCTCGGTGTTCTCGCGGTAAATCACCAAATCCATCTTTTCCGGCTCCTTCACAGGGGAGGGGACTCCCGGGTAGTAGCGTACTGGTCGAACGCAGGCGTAGAGATCCAATATTTGGCGGAGCGCTACGTTCAGCGAGCGAATCCCGCCGCCGACAGGTGTGGTCAGCGGCCCTTTGATCGAGACGCGAAAATCACGAGCGGCTTCGACCGTATCGTCCGGCAACCATTCCCGGAAGGTCTTGAACGCCTTTTCACCGGCATAGATCTCATACCAGGCTACGTGCCGCTTCCCGCCATATGCTTTGGCGACCGCCGCATCGAATACTCGCCGCGAAGCCTTCCAGATATCGCGTCCCGTTCCATCACCTTCAATAAACGGAATGATCGGATTGTCCGGCACCACAAGTGCTCCGCCGCTATACCCAATCGGTTTTCCGTCGCTCGGGACTTCCAACTTGTTGTAGACAGCTTTCATCTTCAGGCCCCCTGGGCGACACTCTGAATTTCTTTGACACCCACTCCGTCTTGCTCCGAGTCTCGAACCAAAAACGATACCACACCGCCCCGCATCTCTAAAAATCGCCGCCGACGAGATAAATCGCATTCTCTCTTGTAGTTGCCTAGGTCGCGACTCTCCATTAACCCTTTAGCAACCAACCCCCTCACTTTCCCCCTTGCCACTTCTACTGTTAGCCACTAAGATACCCTTTCGTTTGGAGGAATCAGTGCCTAAAGAGAAACCACAAGTGAACATCGGCGAAGTCATCAAAACCTATCGCAGCCAGCGCGGCCTTTCCCAAGGCGACATCGAGCGCCGCACCGGGCTTCTCCGTTGCTATCTGTCCCGCGTCGAGAATGGTCACACCGTACCTTCTCTGGAAACCCTGGCAAAAATTGCCGAAGCCATGGAGATCTCTCTCGCCGATTTCTTTCCCGGGACGGAAACTGTCCACGACAAAGAGACGCAAAAAATGTTGGGCGAGCTTTCCCAGGACGAAATTCGCTTCCTTGCCGAAATCAAAAAGTACAGTACTACGCTTTCGGAAGGCGACAAGCGCCTGGTTCTTGCCATGATTCGCAAAATGGCCACGCTTTTGCCCGTGCAGGGTGGTATGGCCAAAAAGGCGGCCATTCGTCGCCCTTCCCTCTAATTGTGTTCGGCGACAGAGTCTGTGCTGCTTACCGCGAGATAGGGGAGACTGCAATCTCAGGTTTGTAGTGCTGGCAAGTATGACTGGTTTTTTTCTGTTCTAGAGGGACAGCCGTCGACGCCAAAGCTCATCCCGCCGGTCCCCGCATCATCCGTATCGCATCCGCCGCCAGACCGCTACCTGCCTGCGCGCCGGCATCGTCGGTATTCCCCGTTTCGAGCTTGTCGCCTTCGCCCGGTGCTAGAAACAGGTTTGTTTCAACCGCATGTTGTTTCGTGTACAACTCGAAATATCTTCCATGGGCCGCGTACAGCGATTCATGCGTGCCGCGCTCCAATATCCGTCCCTCCTGCACTACTAATATTTGTTCTGCCCTTCGAATCGTCGACAAACGATGCGCAATGACAAAGGTTGTCCTTCCGCGCATCAAGTATCGCAATCCTTCCTGAATGAGTGCCTCGGATTCCGAGTCGAGACTCGACGTCGCCTCATCCAGTATCAAAATCCGCGGATCAGCCAGGATCGCCCGCGCAATCGACACGCGCTGCTTCTGACCGCCGGAAAGTTTCACCCCACGTTCGCCAACCACAGTGTCGTACTTTTTCTCAAAGCTTTCCGCAAACTCATCCACTCGGGCGATGCGGCACGCTTCCATAATTTCTTCTTCGCTGGCATGCGGCCTAGCATAGGCCACGTTCTCTCGAATCGATCCATCAAACAAAAAGGTTTCCTGCAGCACAACGCCGAGCTGTGTCCGGTAAGAACTGAGCTGCACCATTGACAAATCCACGTCATCCACCAGCACTCTTCCCGTGGTTGGCGTATAAAATGCCGACAACAATCCAATCATGGTCGACTTGCCCGAACCCGACGGCCCCACTAGCGCCGTAACTGTTCCCGGCCGAGAGTGAAACGAAACTCCGTGCAAAACTTCTTTGCCGGGTTCATAGGAAAAATGCACATCGTCGAAAGTGACCCGCCCATCGATCCGGCCAAGGGAAACCGTGCGCCCTGGATCCTGATCTTCCATCGATTCGTTCAAAATCTCGCGGGTCCGTTCCAACCCGGTGATTGCTTCCGTTATCTGCGTTCCGATTGCCACAATCTGAAATACGGGGGCGACCAGCAGGACGAGAAATCCGGAGTACTGAATTAACTGGCCGGTCGTCATCGTTCCCGAAAGAACCTGCCTGGTCCCGAGGAACATAATCACGGCGCTTACTAGGCCCATTAGAGTCGCACCCGAAAGGCTCATCAACGAGGTTGCCGTCAACGTTTTGAGCACGTTGTCGAGCAACCTTTGTGCGCCTCTGGCAAAAACCTCTTCTTCTCGCGCTTCCGCGTGGTAGCCCTTCACGACCCGCACTCCGCCGAGAGATTCTGTCAACCGTCCCGTCACTTCAGCATTGATCTTTGGTCTCGCGCGAAAGATCGGCCGTATTGTGGAAAACGCCTTGTTCAGGAAAAACGCAAACGCCAACATCACCAGAAAAGCCACGACCGTCATCAGCGCGCTGATCCGCAGCAGAATAATCAGCGCCATCAATGCGGTCAGCAGTCCGCCGACGAACTCCACCAATCCTGTCCCAATCAGGTTCCGTACACCTTCCACGTCGCTCATAATTCGTGAAACCAACACGCCCGTTTTATTCGCGTCATAAAAGCTAACCGGGAGGCGCCCGATATGAGCCTGGACCTGCTTTCGCAGTTCCGTGATCATCCGTTGCGCCGATTTGGAAAGAACCTGCGTCAGGGTGAAAGATGTCAGTCCCTGCACGATCGTCGCGCCAATGACCGCCAATACGATTGGTCCGAGCAGGTGGACTTCCTTCTTGTTGATTACATTGTCGAACAGGTATTTGCTAGAACCCGGCAGTATCAATCCGGACACGCGATTGATGGCCACAAGCAGCAAACCCAACAGCAAGATTCCTCGCCGCGGCCGAATCATCTGCCACACTTCGGGGAACGCTTTCCAGTCGACCTTCTTCTTCGGTTTTTTGGTTGCCTCGGCGGGTACAGCTACAGTAGTTACAGTCGTGGCCATAGGATTCATTTTTAGGATACATGTTCGATGCCCGAAACGGTAATTGATCTACACGTCCGGGCAGGCCCTGACTGCCGACTCTACCGCCGCCTTTCGCGCAGAGGAAAACTACTGCAACAGTGCCTGAATTCCGTTTGCCAGGAGTCGGTGGACTCGGCGCTTCGCGCTCAGGCTCCCTGTGTTAAATTTCTACCTGCCTTTCTTGATTTCAGGGAGAGAGAATGCGGCGCTGGCGGTTCCTTCTATTCTCGGGTCTCTTCATGGTCGATGCCCCCTTGGCCGAGCCCCAAGCAATACCTCCTGCTACCCAGTCTCAAATCGATTCCCGAATCGCTTCCTCTCACGCCGATGTCGCAGTCGCTTTCCGTACTCTCGATGGCAAATCGGAATTTTTCTACCATGCCGACGAGCCTTTCCACGCCGCCAGCACTATGAAAGTCCCGGTGATGATCGAACTGTTTCATCAGGTGCAGGAAGGGAAGCTGCAACTGAACGAACAAATTCCAATTCACGTCGAATTTCACTCGATTGTCGATGGCTCGCTCTACAAACTCGATCCTGCAGACGATTCCGAGATCGCGCTCTACAATGCGAAAGGCAAAACGCGCACCATTTCTCAACTTTGCGATCTGATGATCACCGTGAGCAGCAATCTAGCCACCAATCTCCTCATTGAAAAACTTGGCGTTGAGAATATTCAGGTCGCCACAAAATCGCTCAACGCCGGTGGAATGCATGTTCTGCGCGGGGTCGAAGACCCCAAGGCTTTTGCGAAAGGTTTGAATAACACCACAACGGCGCGGGGGCTTCTGGTACTGATGACGGCCATCGCGGATGGCCAAGCCGTCAACGCCAGCTCCTCTGAGCAAATGCTGGAAATTCTTGAGCACCAAAAATTTAACGAAGGAATCCCCACGGGCCTTCCCCCGGGCACCCGCGTCGCTCATAAAACTGGCGAAATCACCAAAATCCACCACGACGCGGCCATCGTCTATGCACCGCGTCCGTTCGTTCTGGTTATTCTTGTCCGAGGGCTTGTTGACGCAAAAGACAGTGCCGCCGTGATCTCCGACATCACTCGTCTTCTGTATCAATCCACCCAATAAACCTAAAGCTCTTTGCGTTAAACCTGGCCGGCTTAACCGGCCGTGCTCTCCATGCCCTGTATTTGCTGAAGCGGATCACTACGAGGTGGGCTTCAAGGCCTTGATTGAGGTTATCGCCAGCATCGGCGCGTCTCCGGTCTCTACCCCGCGACGGTGGGTGACGATACCGGTAATTTTGACACGCTTGTTCGCATATTTCTCGGCCTGCTGCGGATCGCTGAATTTCACTTCAATCGAGCTCATAGGCTTGTTCTGAACATTGGTCTCTGTATCGAATTCCACGGCCCATCCCGTCGATTCACCGCCGATGGCCATCACCCGAGTCAATTTACCGATCACCGTGATTTTCGTTGCGGCAGTTTGTGCGGACGCTCCCATAGAAAATAGAAATACGAGAAATCCGACAACAAGCTTTCTGCTGGTCATTGCCTGCCTCCTGCGCAATGTTCAACCCGTAGTGTACATTCGCAGATTTCTCTTAGAAAGATTCCTGTCATTTCCTCCGGGCAATCTTTGGCTTATACTCTCGCCTTCCAACACTACACCTCCTCGGAAAGGGACTGCCATGATGCTCGACTGGAACACCTACAAATCGGAACTGGTGAAGACCATCCCTGAATTTGGAAGGCTTTCCCCGGATTCGCTGAAGGGTTATCAAGTACTCTCGGGCGCAAACAGCAAAGACTCTCATCTTGGAGAAAAAACTCGCCAGCTGATCTCTCTGGCGGTTGCGGTCACCACCCGCTGCGATGGTTGTATCGTCTTTCATACGGAAGCGGCACTGAAGGCTGGAGCTTCGCGCGAAGAAATCTCTGAAGCCCTGGGCGTGGCTGTCGCCATGAATGCGGGTGCCGCCTTTGTCTACTCTTTGCGCGCGACCGACGCCGTCTCTGCGCTTTCTGGGCCCAAATCCTAGGAGCAGCGGAGGATACCCTCCTAAATTAGATTGCGGGGGGCCTCAATTAGCTTTTGTTCAAGTGGATCGAGCCGTCACCGGTCCGAACTATGATGGGCGAACCGCCGCCATTCATCTTGCCGTTGATCCGCGAAGAGCTAAATGTTCCTTCCACTGTCACTGGAATGTCCAGGCTGATGTGCCCGTCGTGCGTGCTGGCATCGATGTTGGCCCGGATCTCGCCGGGCAGTTCCAAATCCACACTGCCATCGCCCGTGTGAATATTCCAAGTACCTTCCACTTTTGAACCATTATTGGCGCGCGCTGTCACGCTGCCATCGCCGCTCCTGATGCTCAGCGAATCGAAGCGCCCTTCGAGATTGATGTGTCCGTCGCCGGTCGTCGCATCCACCTTGCCGTCTAGCCCGCGTCCTTCAATCGAACCATCGCCGGCGCGCAACCGTATATCTCCTTTTGCATCTTGTATGCTGATGCTTCCATCCCCGGTCCGAATCGCAAGCGCTCCGTAAATCGAAGTGGCTTCCACCGAACCGTCGCCGGCGGTCACGTCCAGGTCCGCATCTTTGGGCATATGTAGTTCAACCCGCAGCTCTGCATGTCTGCTGCCCCAATTGAAGTTCCAACGATTTCCGGTCTTGGCCTCGACTTCCACGCTGTCGCCGTTTTGCGCCGTCGTTACATGCAAATCCCTGTCGAGCTTGTACCCGCTGTAGACCACACGGATTTCTACCTGTTTGATGTCTCCTGTCGAGACGCGTACCGCACCGTCGTCGGTCTGGACGCGCACCTTCGCGTGCCCGTTGACGGTAAAAGTCTTGCTGATCTCTTCGGCCTGTGACCCCGACGCGCTTCCGGTGAGCGCCAGCAACATCCCCGCCACCGCCAAAGGCAGGCGGCCCACTCGGCTCCTCAATGTCTCCATAGGTTGACCCCTCCAGGTCCTTCTATCACTAGTAACGACACCGCCCGGTAAAAAGTTCCCTGTTGCGAGCAGGGTGTTCTAGGGCGAGGCGGGTAGGTCAACTGGCCAACGAGCGCCCTTTTGCGGCCTTTTTCTTGGCAGGCTTGGCCGCCTCCGGCTTGGGCCTGAGCGCCTTCAGGAACGCATCGAGGGGCAGAGTATTCATCACATCCTTTTTCTCGAGCCACCCTCTCCGCGCCATGGTTACCCCATAGCCTATGTTCGACAAATTGGCGGTATTGTGCGAATCCGTGGAGATGACCACCTTCACCCCGCGCTCCTTGCACATCCGCAAATACACGTCCTTTAAATCCAGCCGATCGGGGTAGGAATTGCATTCCATCGCCACCCCATGCTTTGCGCAAGCATCCAAAACCTTTGCCATGTCGTAGTCAAGCGGATCGCGACGCAGCAGCAGTCTTCCGGTCGGGTGGGCAATAATTTGCGTGTAGGGATTCTCGATCGCCGCCAGCATGCGATCGGTCATCTCCGCCCGTTCGAGGTTGAAGTACGAGTGGATGGAGCACACCACAACGTCCAGTTGCATAAGTATCTCGTCCGGATAGTCCAACGTGCCCGTCTTTAGGATGTCGACCTCAGAGCCCAGCAGAACGCGAATTCCCAGAGTTTTCCGATCCGCCGCGCGCAAATCCTGGATGTGCTGCAACATCCGTTTTTCGTTCAAGCCATTGGCCACCGTCACGGCTTGGGAATGGTCGGTGATCGCAATGTATTCGTGTTCCAAGGCCTTGGCTGCGGCCGCCATCTCTTCGATGGTGTTTTTGCCATCGCTTGCTTGGGTGTGCATCTGAAGGTCGCCCTTCATATCCTTCCGTTCGACTAAGTGCGGCAGTTCATTGCGCGCGGCGGCGGCAATCTCGCCGGTGTTCTCGCGTAATTCAGGGGGAATGAATGCCAGTTTCAACTTTGCGTAAATCTCCTCTTCGGTCTTACTCGCCACGCGCTTTTCGCCCTTTAACGTAGCCAGTTGATATTCGTTTAATGTATACCCTTGGTCATTCGCACGTCCGCGGAGGGCCACGTTGTGTTCCTTCGAGCCAGTGAAATAGAGCAAAGCCGCGCCGATATTATTCTTCTCGAGCAAGCGCACATCGACCTGAAGGCCATCGGATAAGGTGAAGCTAACCTTGTTCTCGCCCCGTGCCAGGGTTTGATCGATCAATGGATATTTGAGGATGTGCTCCGCGATACGGTCGACTTCACTTTGCGAGGTGTGCCCGTCAGCCAAGGTGAGCAAGAGGTCCAGATCACCCACCGTCTCCTTCCCGCGACGCAAGGAGCCCGCCGGAGTAACCGACTCAACCGCTTTGCCGATTTTCAGGATATGGGCAATGATGGCTTCGGCCATCGATTCTGCGACGTTGATCAGAAATCGCCCCGTCGATTTCTTGAAGACTTCGATTCCCTTAAGGATGTTCTGTTCGCTCTTCTCGCCGAAACCCGCCAGATCGCGGAGTTTTCCCGCATTCGCCAGTTTTTCGAGGTCCGCTACCTTGCTGCACTTGAAGGTTTTGAACAGAAAGGCCACTTTCTTCGGTCCGAGCGATTGCAGTTCCAGCAACTCCAGGATTGTGGCCGGATATTTCTTCAGCAACTTGGCACGTAAACTGTAATCCCCGGTCTTTACGATCTCCGCCAGGTGTTCCACCATGCGGTCACCGATTCCTGGCAATTCCTTCAATTTTTCCGGTGTGCCGATCAACTGCGCTACGGAGTCCGGCATGTTTCCAATCAACTCGGCGGCCTTTTCGTAACTGCGATACCGGCCAATGATCGCGCCATCAATCTCTAGTAAGCGCGCCGTGTCCTGCAATATCTTGGCGATCTGTTTGTTTTCCATTCCCGAATTATATGCCGTTTCAATGGGCTTTGGGCATTGTCCAGTAGTAGCACGGGCCTCCTGCTTCCTCTGACTTGCGCAGCGCCTCACGTTTCAAGGAAGGCGCCCTCTGAGAGGCATCTCCCCTGTAGGGAAGACGAGTTACCGCCCGGGCCAACTAAAAAAAAGCGGCGGAGGGGCTGATTCTCCGCCGGCAACGCGTTCCCGCTTTTACACTTTTTCTTATCCAGCCTTCGCTACGTTAGAGGCTTGAGGCCCCTTCGGGCCCTGCACGATCTCAAATTCGACCGGATCCCCTTCCTGCAGCGTCCGGTAGCCATCCCCGACGATCGCCGAATAATGCACGAATACATCTGGGCCGTCTTCACGTCCGATGAATCCGTATCCCTTCGAATTATTAAACCACTTAACAGTTCCTTGCACTTCGTGTCTCCTTTTGACGGTGACTCTTTGGGCGGTACTGATTCCATCGCCGCAATGAGCACGAATTGCGCGGAGTCTATCAAAAAAGGATTGTGAGTCAATAGGACATTTGGAGCCCGTGGAAAAGTTCTTCGCGTTTTTGTCACTAGAAAAACGAATTAACTTTCAGAAAGGGCGAGATTACTTTAAAAAAGTAAGGTAATAAAGTATCCCGGCAATCGACTTGGCGTCCGACAGCTCTCCTTTGGTCATCATTTGTTTTAGTTCTTTCAGGTTATAGGAGTGGGAAATTATTTTCTCATCGAACTCAGGTTGCGCTTCGCCCTCGATCAAATCCGTCGCCAGGAACACGAATAACCGCTCTTCCAAGAAACCTGGTGTGGGAAAAATCTTCATCATGAGCTTGAACCGTTTTGCTTTGTAACCGGTTTCCTCGAGAAGTTCGCGCGCGGCTGCTCTTTTCGGTGATTCCCCACGGTCAATGCGCCCGGCCACGAGTTCCCAGAGAAATTGCCGAACGGAGTGGCGGTATTGCCGGACCATGACGATCTTTCCGTCTTTTTGCACCGGCAAAACCACCACGGAACCCGGATGGGTAATCACCTCTCGCTGCGTCTTCAGTCCACCTGGTTCGATCAACTCATCGCGGCGCACCCCAAAAATTGGCCCTTCGTAAATTAAGAAACTCTTCAGTATTTTCTCTTTGCCTCGGGGCAATGGCATGTAACTTTTTTTCACATTTCCTCCTCCCGGGATTGCCCAGCATCATAACCTGACCCGCGCAATTGCCATACGCCCACGCCTTTGCCTATACTCACAGCAAGGTCCTGATCTTTCCTTGGGGTTCAAATTTTGGGTTTTGACGCGCTCCGTGCGGCACCGCTCGAATGACCATAAGCACTATCATCGTCGATGACGAAAAGCCCGCCCGGGATGAACTCACGTTCTTGCTAAAGGGGTTTCCCGAAATCAACCTTATCGGGCAAGGGAAGAACGGGCTGGACGCGGTGAATCTTATCCGAGAGCACTCTCCTGACCTCGTTTTCTTGGATGTGCAAATGCCGGGCCTCGATGGCTTTGGCGTTCTCAAAAAATTGGTGGAGCGAAAACTGAAAGTGCCGCACGTAGTCTTCGCCACCGCTTTCGATCACTACGCAGTAAAGGCGTTTGATGTGAATGCCGTCGATTATGTTTTGAAGCCGTTTGACAAGGCGCGCATCGCTAAAGCCATTCAACGGGCCCGCCGGGAGATTGAGACGCAGGTCAGTCCGACCGAGCGGCTCGAGCAACTGGTTGCTCAGCTTGGATCAGCTAAATCTGCGGTTCAGCCATCCAAGCTGCTGATCAAGTCGCAACAACGACTTCTTCTAGTTGACGCCGAAGATCTCATTTTTGCCTCGATCGAGGGTGGGCTGATTTCCGTCACCGCCAAAGACCTCGAAGGGTCCTCGAACTACCGCACTCTCGATGAGCTCCTCGATACGCTGCCGAGCGAATCGTTCTGGCGGCCTCACCGCTCGTACCTGGTGAACATCCACCACATCAAGGAAGTCGTACCCTGGTTTAAATCCAGCTTCATGCTGAAAATGAATGACAAAAAACAGACTGAAATCCCTGTCTCTCGCCAACAAACCAAACGCCTCCGCGAGCTGTTTAAACTTTGAGGATTGCTTCGAGTCGAAAGGCTACGGTCTGTGGCAACCCGTTCCGGATGCCGGGCTATTCGTTTTCTTTTCTCCGGCAACCTGCTAATTTCGACTCTGAACTCTTTACCGAAAATTGAAAACGAATAACGAAACGCTTTCGACATGGACTTCACTTTCGCCGACCACCAACTGCTCATCCGCGATACTGTCCGCGAATTCATGAATGCCGAAGTACGTCCACACGTCAAAGACTGGGAAAAATCGGAGCACTTTCCCCTTGAGAGCATCAAGAAGCTCGGCGCGATGGGTTGTTGCGGCATGCTAATGCCCGAGGAGTGGGGCGGGCCGGGGCTTGACACGATTTCCTATGTCCTGATGATCGAGGAGGTCGCACGCGTCCACACCGCTATCTCTACCGCGCTGGCAGTGACAAATTCCGCGGTGCAGCTTCCGCTATTGGCTTTTGCCACCGACGCGCAGAAAAAGAAATACCTCAAACGGCTAACTTCGGGTGAGATGATCGGCGCCTTTTGCCTCACCGAGCCGCAAGCCGGCTCCGACGCCGCTGGCATCCAGTGCCGTGCCACCCGGGAGGGTGACCATTACAAACTCTCCGGCAGCAAAACGTGGGTCACCAACGGCAGCGCTGCCGGGGTATTGATCGTGTTCGCGAAAACAAATCCCGAGGCCGGCGGAAAGGGAATCACTGCCTTCCTGGTCGAACCCACCTTTCCGGGATTCAAAGTAGGCCGCCACGAAGAAAAAATGGGCCAGCGCTGCTCGCCTTCGGTCGAAATTATTCTCAATGATTGCGTTGTGCCCGACACCAACCGGCTTGGCGAAGAGGGTCAAGGTCTGAAGATCGCGCTTAGCGCACTCGACGGCGGCCGCATTGGCATTGCCGCACAAGCCGTAGGCCTCGCGCAAGCTGCGCTTGAGGAAGCGGCCAAGTACGCCCGTAGCCGCAAGGCCTTCGGCAAGTCCATTGCCGATTTCCAGGCGATTCAATGGATGCTGGCCGACATGCACACGGAAATCGAAGCCGCCCGGGCACTGCTCTATCAGGCTGCGAGCAAGAAGGACACCGGCCTCAGGATGGGCTCTACGGCTTCTCGCGCCAAACTCTATGCCAGCGAAATGGTCAATCGCGTCGCCTACAAAGCGGTGCAAATTTTCGGCAGCCAGGGCTACTCCCGCGAATCTGAGGTCGAGCGCATCTATCGCGATGCCCGAGTGATCTCCATCTACGAAGGAACCAGCGAAATCCAGCGCACGATCGTCGCCCGCGACCTCCTCGGAAAGTAATTGCGATTCCACCGCTACCGCGACCTTCCGTGCGACCGCGCGCGTCTCTGCGCCGTCCGTTTCCCCCTCCGAGTGACCTCGCTACCGCGTGAACTCCAGCTTTAGTGTCCCTCTTCCCGTTGCCGCTCCCAATATCTGATATCCTTTTCTGCGCCAACAATTTAACGCAACTGACCAAGGACACTCTTTCTTGACCACGAACAGGAAATCAAAACGGGTTCTATCCGGCATGCGGCCGACTGGACGCCTCCACATCGGCCACTATTTCGGTGCCCTGCAAAACTGGGTGAAACTCCAGAATGATCCTGCAAATGATTGTTTTTATTTCATCGCCGATTGGCACGCGCTGACCAGCGATTATGCGGACCCCAGCGCCATCGCGGAAAACTCGCTGCAGATCACGATTGACTATCTCGCTTCGGGCCTGGACCCCGCGAAGTCCACTGTCTTTTTGCAATCGAATGTCCCAGAACATGCCGAACTTCACCTGCTACTGAGCATGGTCACCCCGCTCGGCTGGCTCGAACGCATCCCCACCTACAAGGAGCAGATCGAAAACGTTTCCAACAAAGATCTCCAAACCTACGGATTTTTGGGCTACCCAACTTTGCAAACCGCCGACATCGTCATGTACTCCGACCCCGGAAAATCTCTTTCTGTCCCGGTCGGGGAAGATCAAGTCTCCCATGTTGAATTTAGCCGCGAACTCGTCCGCAGATTCAACACTTTTTACGGCATGGAGTTCGACCAAGAAATGCGCGGCGCGAACTCATCCGTCTATCGGGAAATAGCAGATGCACTAAAGATGAACCACCTAGTTTCTAGCGATCGGAAGGCCTCCCCGCTCGATGCTGACAACTGGTCGGATGTGGAAAGAAAAGTAAGAATGCGAATCCTCGAAATGGGGATCGACAACGCGATGGGCGCGCTCGCTCGCGTCCTCGGTAAAGAGCCGCTCGATCGATGTGTTCGCTTCCAAGCGGTGCTAACCGAACCCGCCGTTCTGCTCACCCCGACTCCGCGCATCCCCGGTCTCGACGGCCGCAAGATGTCCAAGTCCTACGGCAACGCGATCACGCTCAGCGAATCTGACGCCGACATTCGCGCCAAGACCAAAGTGATGGTTACCGACCCCGCCCGCAAGCGGCGGAGCGATCCCGGCAATCCCGAGGTCTGCCCGGTCTATGACTGGCACAAACTCTTTTCCCCCAAAGAAACTCTCGCTTGGGCGGCCGAAGGCTGCCGAAGTGCAGGCATCGGCTGCATCGAGTGCAAATCGAAAATGGCAGACCACTTGATAATGTGGATCGAGCCTGTCCGTGCGCGTCGCGTCGAATATGAAAAAAATCCCAGGCGAGTTCTGGAAATCCTCGACACCGGTTCTGATACTGCGCGAAAGTCTGCGCAACATACGATCGAGCGCGTCCGCGCCGCCATCTTCCACTGGCCCTTGAAGCGCCAGGAAAGTTCGGCGTAACCCGCTTTGGCCCGGAACCCCTGTCGTCTCGGATCGCGAGAAGCGCGAAGAGGGGCTCCAGATCAGTTTCCGAATCGTCGGCCTTTTTTCCGCTGTTTTCCTTTTCCGCTGTTCACTTTAGACGGTGAACGGTAAACTTATTCTCGATGGCCACACCTTACAAAATCAACATCCCGCTTTATGAAGGTCCCCTCGACCTCCTGCTCGACCTCATCAAGAAGCAGGAAATGAACATTCACGATATTCAGATTTCGACGATCACTTCACAATATCTCGACTACCTCCACAACCTGGAAGTACAGAACATCGACGTTTCCTCGGAATTCATCTACATGGCCGCGACACTCATCTACATTAAATCCAAAATGCTGCTGCCGCCCGATCCTTTCGCAAATTCCGAAGAACAAGCGGGTGATCCGCGCGAAGAACTTGTGCAGCGCCTGCTGGAACATGAGAAATACAAGAACGCCGCGCAGCTTCTCTATCAAAAGCAGCAGATCGAGGAAAACGTCTGGTCCAAGCCCGACAAGTCTCTCTACAACGATGAAGGCACCGAAGGCGAATTAATCGTCTCGCTCGTCGATCTGGTGCGGGTGTTCCAGCAAGTTCTAGAGCGTAAGAAAGAAGTCGCGCGCATCGAACTGACCCACGATGTCTTCACCGTCGCGCAAATGATCGCGCAACTTCGAGGGCAGATCCTGGCGAGCGATACCTGTACGGTCAACCTCATCGAATTCTTCGACGCCTGCCCGTCACGCCACGCGATGATCGTCGCCTTCCTGGCTGTGCTTGAAATGGTCAAGCTCCAAGCCGTCTTGCTCGTCCAGGACAATCCGTTTGGCGACATCCTAGTCAAGAAGAGTAAATCGTTTGACGTGGCATTTGATGAAACCGGCACCCTCCGCATCGACGCGGAATACCAGTAAACAGCTTTCCGCTTGATCCCGCTTCCTTGCCGGAGCGCACCAGGTGCCATGCACTTGCCACCCAGCCATTCCCCCGCTAACCTGATGTATCATTCAGAGTCCCCCGTCTAGCATCGCTCTTCCGGTTTCTGTATGCGGACAACTGTTAACTGAGGACGTACAACAACCAATGACCAACGAAGATCGCAAAGCCGCACTTGAAGCCATCATTTATGCCGCCGACGAGCCCGCCACCCTCGAACAACTCGCCCAAGCCCTCGGCGAAGAAAAGTTGCTCGTTCAGGCATCTCTCGACGAACTGGTCGCCGGGTATGCCACCGACGATCGCGGCATTGAAGTCCGCGCCGTTGCCGGGGGCTACAAGATGTACACCAAGCCGCAGCACCACGATGTTGTGCGGCGATTTATTAAGAGCCTGCGGCCTCCGCTGCGCCTCTCCATGCCCGCGCTGGAAACCCTGGCCGTCATCGCCTATAAGCAGCCCGTCACTGCACCAGAAATCTCGGAGATTCGGGGTGTCAACACCGCCGGGGTCATCAGCACTCTGCTGGACAAGAAGCTCATCACCACAGCGGGGCGCAAGGAAGTGATGGGGCGACCCATCCTTTATAAATCGTCAAAAGAATTCCTGATGCGCTTTGGTCTGAGCGATCTTGATGAACTTCCCAGCCTAAAGGAATTTGAGGCGTTGGCACGCGAAGCTCTTGGCGCAGACGAAGGCCTTGCCATCTCTGCGGATTCATCCGACGAAACCCAACTCAGCTCGCCAAATGCCGACACACTCGAAAATCTTCCACTCCCGGAAAGTTCGGCTGAAGTGTTCGCGGCTACTCGTTCCAATCCCGCAGCCGCAGAGCGCGGCATCAGCGAAACCATCCAAGGCGAAGCCCTGGCCGATGCCAAGGCCGATCCGTTTTTGCGCAGGGAAGAGGTCAGTGCAACGAACGAGGGCATGCCCAGCGGCCAATTGGACGAAGCCCCACCGAAAGCCGATTCGGCCACTGCCGGCGAGTGAGCCTGGATTGCGTGTCATTTGAGACCCCTCCATTTGCCGTGGGCGCAAGGATGAACAACTAACCTCCATCCCCCAATTCAGCTATCATAAGTTTTCAACCGAGGGGACTGTCGCTTTCAAGCGACAGGCGAATCGGTCTGTTCTCCTTTTAAAGATGTTAGCTACTTCACAGGTATCGAATACCGTGCCAAACTTGTTTTGCTGGTAAAGTATCACCTGGTGTGGTGCCCCGAAGCACCGCAACGACATTCTCACCGGTGCACGGGAGAAACGGTTGCGGGAATTGCTGTACCGGAAGGCGAAAGAAATCAAGGCGGAGATTCCAGCCTTGGAAATCATGGCCGACCACGTTCACCTATTCGTTGCGAGTGACCCGACGATGGTACCAGCGAGGTTGGCAGCACAGTTCAAAGGATTCGCCTGCCACCAAGTTCGGGAAGCATTTCCTTGGTTGAAATCGCATCTCCCGAGTTTGTGGAGTCGTTCGTACTACATCGGAAGGGTCGGTGCCGTCTCTGAAGTCACGGTCAAGCGGTACATTGCGAATCAGAAATCTCATGCGTAAGACGTTCAAATATCGTCTATTCACAACTCGCCTCCAGAGCGACCTGCTGGACGTGCGGTTGGGAGAGGCCTGCCGTCTGTACAATGCAGCGTTGCAGGAGCGTCGTGATGCGTGGAGGCAACGGGTGTCGATTAACTACTACACGCAAGCGAACCAACTGAAAGAGATTCGAGCCGCTGGCGACCTGGGGTTGGCGAACTTCTCGTGCTGCCAAGACATTCTTCGCCGTGTGAACAAAACATACGAGGCGTTCTTTCGCCGTGTGAAACGTGGTGAGAAAGCTGGCTACCCTCGATTCAAGAGTCGTAGTCGCTTCGACAGCATCACGTTTCCGAGTTACGGAGACGGTATTCGACGGAATGACAACGTGCTTCGCATTCAAGGCATCGGGCGAGTCGAAGTGAAGTTGCACCGCCCTGTCAGCGGCAAGATTAAGACCGTTACCCTCAAGCGGGAGTGCGGTAAATGGTATGCCTGTTTCTCAGTGGAGTGCGAAGCGAAACCGCTGCCGCCCAACACGAACGAAATTGGAATCGACGTTGGTTTGCAAACATTCGCCACTATGTCTGATGGCAAGTCGGTGCCCAACAACCGCTGGTATCAACGAGCCGAAGCGCAGTTGCGCCGTGCTCAACGTAAAGTTGCACGTCGCAGGAAGGGTTCGCATCGTCGTCGCAAGGCCGTTGCGCTGTTGCAAAAGATTCACCAACGAATCAAGAACCAGCGGCACGAGTTCCAACATAAATTTACCTTCTGGCTCGTCCAGAATTTCGGGACAATCGCCGTCGAGGATTTGAACGTCAAAAGCTTGGCAGACGGTATGCTCGCCAAGTCGGTACACGATGTTAGTTGGGCTGCATTCTTTTCTAAACTCACGTACAAAGCCGAAAATGCTGGGCGTGTGTGGAAGGCAGTCAACCCTCGTGGAACAAGCCAGACATGCACGTGTGGAGCAAAGGTGTGGAAGGAACTCTCTGATAGAGAGCACGTTTGCACCGCTTGCGGATTGCTTGCTTCTCGTGATGTCGTGTCTGCTCAAGTAATTCTCCAAAGGGCTAGGATGAGTCCTTCAAACCGTAACG
>Ga0074045_10000376_pt1 | contig 44269 bp, 41 predicted proteins | sample BogForMeECP23OM2_FD_94442 | JGI IMG/M metagenome (GOLD analysis project Ga0074045, IMG submission 94442) | Bog forest soil microbial communities from Calvert Island, British Columbia, Canada - Bog Forest MetaG ECP23OM2 | ecosystem: Environmental > Terrestrial > Soil > Wetlands ...
GCACATTAGCGGGAAGAATAGTTTGGGGCGATTCATGGTGCGGCGCACGACGATTCGCAAACGCATGCGGGCCAAGCTGCGGCAAATAAAACCGGAGCTCCGCAAGCGCATGCACGATCCCGTAGCCCAAACTGGCCAATGGCTCCAGTCGGTCGTGCAGGGGTACTTCAACTACTACGCGGTACCGGGAAACAATGCTAGCCTATCCCTGTTCCGGCATCGGGTACTGGTCTGCTGGTGGCATAGTATTCGCCGCCGGAGCCAGAAACACCGAATCAACTGGACGCGGATGCTCACTCTGGCGAAGCGCTGGATTCCCCAACCGGCTGTGCTCCATCCTTTCCCCGATGCTCGCTTCGCCGCTACTCATCCGAGATAAGAACCGGATGCGCTAACGAGCGCCCGTCCGGATCTGTGCGGGGGGTACCAGGCAGACTGGTATCCCTACCGCGATCATTCACGATGAACGAGGCACGCATGGGACGAAGGCTTTCGCCCGAGCAGCTCGATCATGATGCCACCTCGGTCCTCGCGGCCAGCGCCGGGGTTCACTGAATTAACCAGATCGATCTAGGCTCAGCGAGTTTGTTGTTGCCCAAGGCTCCGACAGTCGGCTTTCATAACAAATTAATAGCCTAACTCTATTATGTACTATATGGTTAATATATGTCGTACTGCTCCCAGTGGAGCGTGGGATCGGACTGGATGATGATGTGCTTGTGAGCGTTCTGTTCAAGTTCATCGATGAGCATGGACTCGCGCGTTTTCAGGGCTTTGGCGATTTCCGGATGCACGCGAAGGGTGAGATTCGGGCCTTCGTGTTCGGGAGTGACAGCCATCTTGCGCGCTTCGGACTGAATTTCGTAGCAGAGCGTTGGAATGGACTTGACCATGCCGGAGCCGGTGCAATACGGGCAGGGCTGGCAGAGCACGCGCTCGAGCGCTTGTTTAGTGCGCTTGCGGGTGATGCAGACGAGTCCGAATTCGTTGAAGGAAAGAGCCTTGGAGGGCGCCTTGTCCTGTTCAAGAGCAAACTGCAGCGCGGCGAGGACTTTTTCGCGGTTGCGGCGCTCTTCCATGTCGATGAAGTCGACGACGATGATGCCGCCGAGATCGCGCAGGCGGATTTGCCGGACGATTTCCTTGACGGCTTCGAGGTTGGTCTTGACGATGGTGTCCTCGAGGCGCGTGGAACCTTTGCCGACGAACTTGCCGGTATTGACGTCGATGGCGACGAGAGCTTCGGTGTGGTTGATGACGATGTAGCCGCCGGACTTGAGCCACACCTTGGCGCGGAGAGCTTTGTCGAGTTCGTGCTGGATGCCAAACTCTTCGAAGATGGGTTGTTCCTTGGTATACAGCTTCACGCGGTTGACGAGGCGCGGCTGGAAGCGGCTGACGAATTCGACGACCTTGCCGAACTCCTCCTCGGAGTCGATCCAGATGGCGGTGAAATCGTCGCTGACGTAATCGCGCAGAATACGTTCGACGAGATTCAAATCACGGTGGAGCAGGGCGGGAGGCTTGCGGTCTTCGCTCTTCTCCTTGATCTCATTCCAGGTCTTGCCGAGGAATTCGATGTCGGTGCGAATTTCGTCGTCGGTGGCGCCACCCGCGGCGGTGCGAACGATGAAGCCACCGGGATAGCTGCCGCGCGCTTCGCCAACCAGGCGGCGTAGACGGGAGCGATTGTCGGCGCTGGCAATTTTGCGGGAAACGCCGATGTGGTCGATGGTCGGCATGTAAACCAGGAAGCGGCCTGGCAGAGCGACGTGGCTGGTGATGCGCGCGCCCTTCTTGCCGAGAGGTTCCTTGGCGATCTGGACGACTACGTCCTGACCCGGCTTGAGCATCTCGGAGATGAGTTGCGGACGGCGCATCGGAGCGTGTCCACCCTGATGCCCGCGATGTGGGCCGTGGCTATGGCCAGGGCCGCCGCGACGCTCGAAGCGTCCACGGCCGCGATCTGGACCACGATCCGGGCCACGATCACCACCGCGATCTCTTCCGCGAGGCCGGTCGAAGCGCCCACGCCCGCCGCGGTCGCCGCCACGATCCCGTCCGCCGCGTTGCGGCCTCTGGAATCGAGAACGAGGATTGCTGCCGATGCGCGCGGAATCACGGCGAATAAATTCTTCGCGCGGAGCGTTGGGGTCGCGTGGAGTGCGCGTTTCTCCGGGAAGAAGAACGACATCTTCCTCGATGATGGATTCCGTGGTTTCACCCTGAGCGGAAAGGGAAGCGTAGGATTCGGATTCGACGCGGGTGATGAATTCCTCAGAACCTTGGCTGGAGTGCTGCTCGGATTCATGTTCGGAGTCGTGCTCGGATTCGTGGCTAGACTCGTGCCCGGATTCCTGCCCGGACTCACGGTCTGCGTGCAAATCGGATTCGGAAGCTTCGATGGCTTCTTGATGTTCGCGGTCGGCTTCGTCTTCGGCATCTTCGCGAGCACGCTCGGATTCTTCGTGCTCGGCGTCTTCGCGATCTTCTTCGTCGTGGAGGTGGTCTGCTGCCTCGTGAGCTTCTTCTTCCTCTTCGTCGAAGGTTGCGCCACCAACCAAAGTATCGGCCTCGGCGCGCGCCTGTGTTTCCTCATGCTTGGCTTCGACCAGGCTGGCGGAAAGAGCGGCGAGTTGCTCCTCATCAAGAGACGGTGAGCCATTGTGAGTGGTTTGCGCCGCGGCTTCCTGATGATGTTCTTCAACGGGAGCGGAGATCGGCTCGGCGGCTTCGGAAGAAGCTGCTGCCGCAACTTCTTCGGAGGGAGTGGCCTGCGCGGCTTCGGATTCGGCGTCGGCGAGCACCCAGTGGGGCAGGCTGCCGGAGAAACGGCGGCGCACACCGGGGCCGCCTTGCGGCAATCCAACAGCGGCGCGCCCAGTCGGCTGCTCAAAATCAGGCTGGCGCTCTTCGGGCTCCGGTTCCCGCACGGGTTCTACGGGAGGAGGCACGGGACGGCCGCGATATTTGGCGAGGGATTCGCCCGGGAGAACGATATCGTCCTCGACCTTGTCCACCGGAGCGCTGGGGACACGATCGTTGGGGCGACGGTTGTCGTAGCTGCGAGAATCGCGCTCACCCTGCGGCGATGCATATTTTGAGGGAGGCAGATTGCGTCCGCCCTGGCCATGATGATGTCCACCACCCCCACTACCGCCGCTACCTACGGGACGACGACGGCCCCAACGGCCACGACGTCCGCGACCGCGGTCGCCACCACGGTCCCCACCACGATCGGCACGATCACCGCTGCGGTCTGGACCGCGATCGCTGCCGCCACGAGGCGGATAGCTGCGGGTGGGATTGTAGCTGGGAGCAAAATTCTGCGGGGCCGAAGCGTTCGATTCCGGTTGACGCTCATCGGCGTCGGGAACTTCGGAATCCTCGTGCTGCTCGGCGGCTGCGGCGGCTGCGGCTTCTTCGCGTTCGCGGAATTCCGCGGCGCGATACTCTTCTTGCGGGGTCTCATCGGCAGGCTCGTGATCGGCGTGCGTCTCATCGAGGTGCACATCGTCGTGAACGCCGGAGGTTGCGAGGGATTCACCGGGCAACAATTCGATGGTGGAGGGCGCATTTCCGCCGGCAATAGCGGGGAGCGGCGTGTCTCCAGGGACATGGACGTGATCGTGGCCATGATCGTAGTCTTCGAGGTTTTCGAAGACATCGCTGACGTACAGGAAGGCGTCGCCATCTAGGCCGATGTCGACGAAAGCCGACTGCATGCCTGGGAGGACGCGAGTAACCTTGCCTTTGTAGATGCTGCCGACGAGCGCGAACTCTTTTTCGCGCTCAATGTAGATTTCGACTAGCTGACCTTCTTCCAAAATCGCGACTCTACGCTCGTGAGAGCTCGCGGATATAACCAATTCTTTCGACATGAATACTCCTTAAGGAGCATCGCCGCAGGACCCACTGGAAAGGAAGTGGTCCAAGGCAAGGCGCCGTTCCGCAACGAGGCGGAACACGCGGGCGACAACAATAGTGTTGCGGCATTGCGTTCGAAGCCGGAGGGAGTGGCCGCTGAGCGGCACCCGTGAAACAGGAACCTCATGCTATCGAGGCTAGGCCGTTGCCGGAGGGTTCCCGGGGTAACGGCGAACGATGCTATCCTCACTCTGAAAATCCTTCTGATTGACTGCAAAGATGCTCCGGCTCTTGCCGGATCCATCGAGCCGGCACCACCCCCCTGAACTAGGGGCGCGCACGGCACTGACAATGGCTAGTTGACAAACCGGCGGAGCCGGACGTTCATCACCAGGCCGATCGCCAGGAAAACAAACAGTGTGGCCGAACCGCCGTAAGACATCAGGGGTAACGGAATGCCGGTAACCGGCATGGCCCCGATGACCATGGCCACATTGACCAAAACGTGAAACCCTAGCGCAGCTGTCACGCCCATGACGAGAAACATTCCCGCGCGATCCTTAGCACGCTGGGCATTCTGCACCAGACGCAACAGTAACGCCATGTACAGCCCAAGAGCAAGCAGCACGCCTTTGAATCCCTGTTCTTCCGCCCAGGCCGACATGATGAAGTCGGAATACCGGACCGGAATGTACCCCAGTTGATTCTGGGTGCCGTTGCCGAAGCCCTTCCCCCAGAAACCGCCCGAGCCGACAGCGATCTTGGACTGCAAGACCTGGTAGCCGGAACCCTTGGCGTCTTCCTCAGGATGCAAAAACGAAGTGACCCTTTCCTTCTGGTACGGCTTCATGAAGTGCCAACCAACGGGCAGCATCAAGAGGCCGATAAAAACAACAGCCGCCGCATGTTTCCATTGCAGCCCGGCGAGAAACGCGCCAACGATCAGCATAGGCATAAGCACAAGGGCGGTGCCGAGATCGGGCTGCTTCAAAATGAGAACGAGCGGTACTCCAACGAGCAGTCCTGCTTTAATCAAATCCTGCAGGGAAAGCTCATCTGTGCGCACTTCCGCAAAGAAGCGTGCCAACACTATGATTATAATCAATTTGACCAATTCTGACACCTGAAAGAATTCGCCCAGGATGGGAATCCAGCGCTGCGCGCCAAAGCGGCGATGACCGAATATGAGCACGGCCGTCAGGGCCACGATTCCAACAATGTACAGAATTGGTGCTTGATCGAGAATGACGTGATAGTCCAGGCGAGAGAAAATAAACATTAACACCGCGCCGATGACGATCCAGCGAATCTGGCGCGTGTGCATGCCAGCCAAAGCGCTGCCGTGCGTGGCCGAATAGATCTCGATCACGCCGAGGGCGCAGATGGCGGCGACGATGGCGATCAGCCACCAATCGTAATCGCGTGTTCCGAGCGTATCTTTCATTACAACTTCATCCTAATAAACCAAGAAATGCTCACTCTGGCCGGGCTTTCTTCTTTTCGCTTGGCGGCACTACCTCGGCCGTTTCTTCCGGCTTCAATATCGCCTTGGGAGCTTCCGCCGCCGGGCTTGCGCCATTCTTTTGCAACTGCTGCGGCTGATTTCCCGCGGTCACTTGGCCCTGCGTCTTCTTATTCTTCTTGTCGTAGTACGCCTTAACGATATCGCGGACGACTGGTCCTGAAGTTGTGCCGCCGTGCTCCGACGTGTCCTCAACAACGGCGGCGACCACAATTTCCGGGTTGCGTCGCGGTGCAAACCCTACGAACCATCCGTCATTCTTGCCTTTTCCCAACCCGAGGCGGCTAGCGGCGCCGTAGCTCATCAGCTGCGCGGTACCGGACTTCCCGCAAAACTCGATCCCTTGCAGTTTCACGGCCTGGCCCGTTCCCCCAGCTTCGTTGATTACCCCATACATTCCTTGCGTCACTTGCTCAACGGTGTCTTCTGCCAGCTCTACGTGCTTCTCGCCGACGTTCGGGGCGTCCTTCAGCAGATGCGGTTGCTTGAAATCGCCGCCGGACGCTATGCCTCCGATCACGTAAGCGACTTGCAGCGGAGTGACCATGACCGAACCCTGGCCGATGGAAACCGAAATTGTGGAACCCGGATACCACTTGTGATGATAGACGCGCTGAACCCACTCCTCCGAAGGCACCAGCCCCGGTTCTTCCGATGGCAAGTCAATTCCACTTCTCGCGCCCAGACCCAGCATCTTGGCGTATTTGGCAATGCGATCGATGCCCATGCGCATGCCTACGTTGTAGAAGAACACGTCGCAGGAGCGCACGATGGCGCTGTGCAGATTCACCGATCCATGGGCGCTCTTTCCATAAACCCAGCACTTGTGCATCTGGCCATAAAAAACGCCGAATCCCGGGCAAAACGCCGTAAAGTTTTCTGGAGGCACCTTTGATTCGAGCATCGCTGTGGCCATGATGATCTTGAATACCGAGCCGGGTGCCAGTTGCGCCTGCGTAACACGATTCAAGAGCGGGTGGGCCGGATCCTCGTTCAATCTCTGCCATTCTTCCTTCGACACTCGTATCGCAAAATCATTGGGGTCGGGCGCCGGATGGCTTGCAAACGCCAGGACTTCGCCGGTCTGGGGATTGAGTGCGACAATCGCGCCCTTCTTGTCCCCCAGCCCCGCTTCCGCAACCTCCTGTAGGTCTTTGTCAATGGTCAGCTGAATCTGTTTTCCGGGGATGGCTTCCTGCTGCTCCAGGCGGCCCACTTCTTTGCCAACACTGTTGACGATGACGCGACGCATGCCGTCGGTGCCGACAAGCAGATCGTTGTACTGGCGTTCCAGTCCGGTCTTGCCGGCAAAGTCGCCGGGACGAAACTTGCCGTTGCTGGATTCAATTTGTTCTTCGCTGACTTCCCCGACGTAGCCACTGGCATGGGCCATGAAACCGCCAGGAAGGTAGCGGCGACGGTGAACCATGAGCATTTCAAGAAGCGGAATATCGGCGCGGTGCGACTCGATGAAGGCGACGTCGGCGGGGGTGGCTTCGGGCTTGATGACGATAGGCTGGAATTTCGGGAGGGCCTGGGTATTGACGAGCTGCTCCTTCAAATCATCGAGCGAGAGACCTAAACCGTCGGCAATGGCGGGCAGATTCTTGGAGACGGCCGCCTCGTCGTCGCGAAGGAGAAGAACGCTGAAGGAAGGGTAATTGTCTACCAGAACGCGGCCATCGCGATCGAGCATGCGTCCGCGCGGCGCAATGATAGGAATGGAACGTACGCGGTTGCGCTCTGCCATCACACCGTATTTGTCGGAATCAATGACCTGGAGTTTCCAGAAGCCCAGAAGCAGAAGGGTGATTATGCCCACGATTACGTAGGAGGCGGCAGCCAGCCGAACCTGCGGCAAGCGATTATCGTTGCGGAACCAGTACGACACGAAAACCCTGTGCGCGGGCCCATTGTAATTCAGGGCTGAGCGGAACCCGCCTGCGCCACAACCTTATTTACAGCGAGTAAACTCGAAATCTTCGGTACGCGAGGCACAGGTGCGGCCCGGCACTCACGAAATTCCCGAATTGCCGCTTAGCTTCCGCCACCGTCATTTTGCGGAAGCCTAATTCAAAGTAGCACTTGCACTGAACAGGCGCAACTCGTCCTAAAGTACAGGTAGCGGAGTAATCAAGGTTGGCGGTGGCACCCGCAGAGCGAGATATTTCTGAGAGAAAGCGCGTAACCGGGAGGCTTTCAGCGGGTTTTGTGCGAGAAGGTTCGTATCGTTTTATGCACAGTACCAAACGATAGCTCCTTGTCACCGCACCTTCTTTGCGTTTGGATAGAGGTGTTGTTCAACCCATTTGAGCCAGCAGGTGTGGGATGAAAACTTTCGCGCTTTGCTCGGCCGCAGTGTTTTTTCTCGTCTCTCCTTCGCGCGGTAAGGCGCAGAACACCGGCCGCATCGACTGCCCGCGTGACGATGGATGTTCGCGCCACGCTTCAGTGCAACGAAGTGGTCCACATCACTGGGCGCTACGACAATTATTACAGCGTGCGAAACTCGAAGGGAAACACCGGCTACGTTCCGGTGGCCAGCATCGTGGTGCTGAAGGACCAGCCCGGCACCGGCCTTCCGGCGCCCACATCTGAGCCACCAGCGCGAGAACGCACGCCGTATGATGCGCGTCCGCGCGAAACCCATGCTCCGGCACCGGCACCCGTTGCGGGTTTCACGCTGTTAAACGACACACCTGTGCACGTAAAGCTGACCAAGACCATTTCATCCGCCACGGCGCATGCCGGCGATGCCCTCGAATTCGAAGTTCTTGACGATGTCCTGCTGCAGGGCGTGGCGGTGTTGACGAAGGGCTCGATTGCCAGCGGGGTGATCTCTCAAGCGGAACCCAAAAAGCGCTTTGGCCGCGGCGGCAGGCTTGTTTTCACCATCACATCCGTTCGGCTGGCCGACGGCGAGAAGGCCACGGTGCGCTGCTACCAGGAGATTTCCGGCTCCTCGAACACTTCTTCGGGCGATGCGGTGGTGCCGCTGGCTTCCGGCAAAGACGCTATGGTTCCTCAGGACACGAAATTTACCGCCTGCATCGATGGCGACTTTCCCTTGAAACGCGAATCGTTCGTGACTCCGAAGGATGTCACCGCCCCTCCCGCGCAAGCGCTCAAGTAGCAGCACATCCCATTTTAGATGGGATCAGCAGCCGGGGAGAAAATCCAGCTGCTCTGCGTAGTTCTTTCGCATTTCGCGGTTCCGCGCGAATCAAAGTACAATTCTTAGTTCTCGATGACTTCGCTTTCCAACAAGCCATTGCGTCTCGCGCTGGTGGGTATGTCTGGCGTGGGCAAATCATATTGGACGACGCGGCTGGCGGCCGAGAACATCCCTGCCATTTCTTGCGACAGCCAGATCGAGTCACGTCTTGCGCACAAACTGCAAGAAGGCGGATTCCAGGGGATTAACGGAGTGGCTGCCTGGATGGGTTGGCCGGACCGCCCGGAATATGCGGAGCGAGAGTCGCAGTACCTGTCGGAGGAAATCGCTTCCTTGGACGAAGCGCTGACGAGCCTGGAAAAGGATCCGCGATGCGAATTGGTGTTAGACACCACCGGCAGCGTGATTTACACCGGCAACAATCTGTTGTTTCGGCTGCGGAAGTTAATGACGGTGGTGTACCTGGCGGCCTCGAACGAGGAGCACAAGCTTTTGATTCAACGCTATTTGAAGGATCCCAAACCCGTGTTGTGGCGCGGGGCGTTTCAACCGCGCCACGGAGAGGCGCCGCGCGACACGGTGGCGCGCTGTTATCCGGCCCTGCTGGCGGCGCGGCGGCAAGGCTACCAGACGCTGGCTCACTGCACCATTGCCGTGGTGGAACTGCGGGAGCTTCCTGAAAAAGCAGAGGCCAACGGGAAAACGGCGGGGGCAGCGTTCTTGGAAAAAGTACGGCAACAATTAAAGCGTGCTTAGCAGTACGAACCTTCCGCGGAGATTCTTCTCGCAACCTGTTCCGATGGCCTCAAAATAATGGCTACGCCTTACGGGATGAAACTTTGCCGCGGACACGCCCAAGCCGGGTTAGGACTGAAAACCAGCAATGAGATACCGAAGCACCGGAGGGGAAGCGCCGCTCACCTCGTTACGAGGCGCAGTGCTGCGCGGACTCGCGCCCGACGGTGGGTTGTATATGCCAGCGGAGATTGCGCGGCATATGCCCGAGGAATTGGAAGAGTTTCGTCGGTTGCCCTTCACGGAAGTGTGCTTCCGCGTGGTGCGGCCGTTCGCGACACCGGACGTACCGGAAGAAGTGCTGTGGCAGATCGTGTCGGAAGCGATTAACTTCCCGGTGAAGCTGGTTTCGCTTTCGCCGGCGCTGCACATTCTGGAGTTGTTTCACGGACCTACGCTGGCGTTCAAGGATTTTGGCGCGCGATTCATGGCGCGGTTGATGGGCTATTTCGTGCGCGGCGAGTCGCGGCAACTAACCGTACTGGTGGCCACTTCCGGAGATACGGGCAGCGCGGTGGCGCACGGCTTTCTGCGGGTGCCGGGGATTCGCGTGGTGATTCTGTACCCTTCGAAGCGCATCAGCGAGGCCCAGGAAAAACAGTTCACAACACTGGGAGAAAACATTACCGCGCTGGAAGTGGCGGGCACGTTTGACGATTGCCAGCGGCTGGTGAAGCAAGCGTTTGCGGATGAGATGTTGAACCAGCGAGCGTTTCTCACTTCGGCGAATTCCATCAATGTGGGGCGGTTGTTGCCGCAGATGTTCTACCACGTGGCAGCGTACCGGCAGTTGCCGGTGGCGTCGGTGCCACTGATCGTGTCGGTGCCCAGCGGAAATTTCGGGAACTTGACGGCGGGGATTTTTGCGAAGCGTATTGGATTGCCGGTGGCCAGGTTCATCGCGGCCACGAATGCGAACGACGCCGTGCCGCGCTATTTACTTTCCGGCGAGTACCAGCCGCGTCCTGCGCAGGCTACCTATTCCAACGCGATGGACGTGGGCAACCCGAACAATTTTCCGCGGCTGCTGGACTTGTGCCGCAAGCGCATTGAGTATGTGCGACGCGAAATCTGGGGGCACAGCGCCACGGACGGAGAAACGCTGAAGCAGATGCACGCGGTGTGGGACCGCTACCGGTACATTTCCGATCCGCACACGGCGGTGGGAATACTTGGCTGGGAAGCGTATCGCAAGGAACATCCGGAGCCGTCGCAGGGGTTGGTGCTGGCCACCGCGCATCCGGCGAAGTTCGCGGAAATTGTGCAAAAGGGAATTGGGATTGCGCCCCCGCTGCCGTCGCGCCTGGCGGAATATTTGCAGCGGAAGAAGCTATCGCGACCGATGAGCAGCAAATATGAGGACTTCAAGCAGTTTCTGCTGAGCCGTTGAAGGGCTGTTTGTGCCCGGGCCGCTCGCGAGAAAATGACTTCCCATGCCTTTCGCTACTATCCACGAGGCGAGGATCAAGTTGTCGCAGTTACTCAAAAAAGTTTCTGCCGGGGAAGAGGTGATTATCGTGTGTGGCGACAAGCCCGTGGCGCGTCTGAGCCCGAACGAAAGCGGGAACCAGGTTCGCTCAAAGGCAAGCTGCGTTGGGCCAGAGAATTCTTTGAAGCACTTCCACCCAATGAATTAGCCGGCTGAGAGTAGTTTCCCACGCGCTCCTGGATGCGCGCACGCTATTGCCGTTGCTCCGGTCCTAATGTAGCTTCTTTTCCCATAAGATGGGCACCCTGAAAGCTCGACATACATTCTAGATGGATATCGAATGCACCGTGGATATCCTCGGACTGGGCATCCGGAGCGAAGGCCGCGTAGATGACTGTTGTTTGCTCATTACTGGGGACTCTTACCGGTGAGATTCCAATCTCGTCGTATCGCATAAAACCGAAAACTCCGGGGAAACCCGCACGGTTCGCGCCTTGGACCTGAACTACCACAGCCTCGTTGCACGGAAATTCACCGTCCTCACCGCAACTTCGCCAGAGTTCCGCCCGGCCAATTTTGTTGATTGAGCATGTAACGTGCGTTGCCAGGGCATTTACTATGCCGGAAAGAGTCCGTAAGGCTCAAACAAGATGCCCTGCCTTAAGTCTGGGAGCAAGGTGTGGACTTCCTCTTCAGCGGTCTTGTCCCGCTGTATTTGTTCCCTTTGAGTCAAAACCGAGTGGACCTTGCGAGCAAAGAAATAGCTTTGGAGGCGAAACGAAGCCGCGATGATGAAGAGCGAAGAAGCGACGGCTAGCAGGGCATATTTCAGAAGACGCAGAGCGATCGAGCTGGCGGGCCTGGGCGGCATCGGAGAAATGCGATTCTCTATCTACTAGACCCCGTGCGGATCACGATATGTGCCAGTACTTCAGTCGCTGAGACGGCACGTCGACCGGCGAGGAGAGGTCGACGAAACGGCCTCATCTCCGCTACTGGTTGCGGCGCAGGCGATCCAGGGCGATATAGAGGAAGGTGCCGAGGACGGCGTTGACGGCGGCGGCGATGGCGAGGTGCATGTTGAACCAAGGCTCGGGCTGGGCCATGAGGACACGGCGGGTGAGCACGAGTATGGCCTGTTGAAGCACAAAGAAAGCAACGGTGAGGGAGAAGCGCGCCGCGGGATGTTCGGTGTCAAGGCGAGCGCCAATGGACGAGGCGAGAAAGCCGATGATGGTCTTGGCGATGCCGTAAAAGCCGAGAGGCACGGTGGGACCGCTCAATGCGTCTTGCGCGAGGCCAATGACCATGCCGAGGAGCAGCCCGGTGGAAGGATTACGGCGGCTTAAGCCAAAATAAATGGTGATGAGCAGCGGCAAGTCGAGGATGTCGAGTTTGGGGATGTACACCGGGAACGAGGCCTGCAAGATGAGTGTGACGATTGCCACACCGGCGACGGCGCCCGGAAAAAACTTGTGCACCTCAATGTGCGTATCGCCGCTGCGGAGTTCGTACGTGTCGTTCATGGCTTCACCGGCGCAGGGGATTTGGGAGCAGAGGCATCGGCGGCGGGAGCCGAGGAACTGCTTGACCCAGACGATGGCGCGTTGCCATCTGCCGGAAACTCAAGCGGCTGCAGGGAAAGCAAAACGATGACGTCTTCGAGCCGATTCAGTTTCGCCGCTGGCCGGAGCAGAATGGTTTTGAAGGGAATGCCGGGCTTAATTTCCTGAACGATTCCGACAGGGATGTCACGGGGAAAGATTTTATCCATGCCGCTGGTGACGACTTTTTCGCCGACATTCACTTTGTCGTCGTTGGCGACATATTTCATGCTCAGCAGAGGTTCACCCGTACCGACAACCGGACTCTGGATGCGGGTCTCGATGAGCATGGCGCCCGCTCCTCCGTCCTTGTCAGTGAGAAGGAGAACCTGGGCGTTGTCGCGATAGACCTCGATGACTTTTCCGACTGCACCATCGGGAGTGATGACCGCCATATCGCGGCGAATCCCGTCGCGCTCTCCGCGATCGATCTCAACGGTGCGGCTGGCCGTGCCGGCGCTGGCTCCAATGACGCGAGCACCCAGCATGGGCACGTCCTTGTGCGAATTTCGGAAACTAAGAAGCTCCGCCAGACGGTCGGATTCGGCGGCTTTGGCTTGCAGTTGCGTGATGGCCAGCTTCAACGCGTCATTTTCCACGCGCAACGCTTCGTTTTCACGCGAAGTCGCCTGCAGCGCGAAATAGTGTCGCCACACGCCGCGAACTTTGTCAAAACCCCAGGCGCCGGAGCGTTCAAACGGCGAAACGGCAGTGATGGCCCAGACACGGATGAGCCGGCCATGCGAATCGCGCTTGATTTGAACGGCGAGCAGGAGCAACTGCGACAGTAACACCGCCGCTAGCAGCGAGAGCGATTTGTGTCTTGAAGGAATGGCGACCATTGGAAAAATTCTCAGTAACAGTTTTAAGTAATCAGCTCCAAATTCTAAGTAAAACTTACGAAAATCGAAATTTGAAACTCGAAAATGCTGCGACGCATCACGGCTCAGTTACGCATGTCAGGCCGCGAGTGCGATTCAAAATTTCAATCAAAACTCGCGGCTAACTGAAGACTCACAACTGAGAACTGACAACTGCTTCAGTCGATGCAGACCTGGCGCAAAAGTTTAAAGTCGCTGAGCATCTTGCCGGTGCCGAGCACCACCGACGCCAGCGGATCATCGGCGATGGAAACCGGCAAGCCGGTCTCTTCGCGGATACGCTTGTCGAGATTCTTCAGCAGCGCGCCGCCGCCGGTCAGAACGATACCGCGATCGCTGATGTCCGCGGAAAGTTCGGGCGGCGTGCGTTCCAGTGCGACGCGCACGGCATTCAAAATTGTGGCGACGCATTCGCTGAGGGCTTCGCGAATTTCGCTGTCGTCGATGGTCACAGTGCGGGGCACGCCTTCAATGAGGTTGCGGCCCTTCACTTCCATGGTCAACGGTTTTTCCAGCGGATAGGCCGAGCCAATTTCCATCTTGATCTGTTCGGCGGTGCGTTCGCCGACCAGCAAGTTGTACTTGCGCTTCAGGTATTGCATCACGGCCTCGTCCATTTCGTTTCCGGCGACGCGGACGGAACGCGAATAAACAATGCCGCTCATGGAGATGACCGCGATATCGGTGGTGCCACCGCCGATGTCGACGACCATGTTTCCCGAAGGCTCTTCAATCGGCAATCCCGCGCCAATGGCGGCCGCCATGGCTTGTTCGACGAGATACACTTCGCTGGCGCGCGCGCGATAGGCCGAGTCCTGCACCGCGCGCTTTTCCACCGGCGTGATTTCGCTGGGCACGCCGATGACAATCCGCGGATGTACCAGGACGCGGCGATTGTGCGCCTTCTGGATGAAATACGTGAGCATCTTCTCGGTGACTTTGAAGTCGGCGATGACGCCGTCTTTCATCGGCTTGATGGCGACGACGTTGCCGGGCGTGCGGCCCAGCATGTCCTTGGCTTCGCGGCCGACCGCGACCACTTCGCCGTTGGATTTGTTGATGGCCACAATCGAGGGCTCGTTTACGACAATGCCTTTGCCGTGCGAGAACACCAGCGTGTTGGCGGTGCCCAAATCGATGGCCAGGTCGGAAGAAAACAAGCTGAAGACCGACCTGAGGTTGTAACCGTTCTTATTCATTCCCACTTCCCCCCGGCGGAGAAACTCCTGCAGAAGTCAGACTCCGCGCACGAACTCACTGTGTGCAATCTTCCATTGTCGCCGGAATCGTTGCTGCACGCAAAACGGCAGGCGACTGCCCGCAAGGCGCTACTTCGGAACAACGATGGAAACCTGCTGTTTTGCCGTTCCACCGCGTCGGTTCGAGCCAATAACGACAATAGTGTGCTGGCCGGGCTCCAACGGTTCCGTGAAATGGCGGAACGTGCCATCGGGCGCGATGTTGGCTACGGACTGCCCGTTGATGATGAGGGCAGCCCCGCTTTCCGTACGGCCGATAATTTCCGCGACGCGTCCATGAATCTGGGTGCTGGTGATTTCCAGAACCATCTCCTGAGTTTTGCCCTGGGCCATGAGACTGAACTTGAACATCTCGCTAAATTCGCTGGTTTCTTTTTTTGCGTTCGAAGCGGTGACATTCCAGAAATAGTCGCCGGGTTCCAAGCCGGAGATTTCGGCGCTGGTTCCGGAGGTGTCCACTTTCTTGGCGAGCTTCGTAAACATCGTTGTGGAGCTGATACGCAGCGTGTAGACCACCGCATCATCGACGGGCTGCCATTCAAAGCGAATGGCCGCGGCCTTGGGATTCTCCGAAATGATGGGAGCCAGATTCAGAGGAGCGACCAATGCCGGAGGCGCCAGCACGTTTGATTTTTGCGTCGCCCCGCCCGTGGGGAAACTCGCTTTCTCCCACTGCGTCAGTTCAATCTTTTCCTGGCCACGCTGCACTTCCGCCGAACCGGTTGCGACCACGATTTCATGTTCATTCTTGGTTGGATCGTTCCTGATGGACGCGCGGCTGTTCTGTCGGACCGACGCAGTGGCATCTTCCACGCTCACCTGGGCCTTGGAATCGGGCGAAGTCCAGCTGGGCGTGGCCAGATCGACCTGACCGGTATTGATGCGAACAGCGGTGTTGGATCGATCGCGAGTCACGTTATTTTCTTCGACGGTTACCAGCGATTCAGCCTTCACCGTGTATTCGGTGCCGTCGGCGAAGGTGATACGTGCCGCGCCATCCGACGCCGTTTGGATCAGATCGCCTTTGTCCAGCGTGGTGTGATAATCAGCTTCCACCCAGGTGACGGAATTTACTTTTTTCACCTGGACGCGGCCATCCAGGTTCACGAATTTTGCTTGCGTCTGGGTGATCGGAGCGTTCTCGGTTTCGGGGTTGCCGATCGCCTTGTTCAGTTTGTTGGTGGCAATGGCGGTCCAGTCGGGCATGGCGACGTAGAGTCCCGCGATGATAATCACGAACAGCAGCACCAGATAGACAGCCACGGTCTTGTAGGTGACGGTGTGCCAGTACACTTCGACGCGATGGATCTTGGGCGCAGCCGGTGGCGCCGGTGGTGGTCCGACGGGTCGGCGAGGTTCGATGGGCGTTTGCGTCGTCACAATGGTAAGAGCGGTGAATGCTCCAATTTCGCAATCTAACACAGTGATTTGCGGGTGCGGAGAGTCCCGAGCTACCGCGTAGTCAATCAACAAATAGCGAACCCGCCGCATTTCGCGGACAGGGTCGATGTGGACTAGTGAAAGGCCCCGGCGGGGTTGCCGCGCTGGAAAAACCGTTGTTTGTCGAAGGCAGGATCAACAGCCACATCAAAGAACCCGACCATCATCTCGTCGGAGGTTTGTTCGCCCCAGCGGACTTCGGCATCGGGATCAGGGTTGTGGGGATTGCCGGGAGAGTTGTCGAATCGCGCGACGGCCTGGAGCAAGGTGCCGGCTTTTAAGGGCAAAGGGTTGGCGAGCCGGTAGCTCATTTGCCAATGGAAATGGTAATGGACGCGGAGCAGCGGCTCGATGGAGTGATCTGGGCGGATGATGTTGTATTCAAAGCTCTTGCCGCGCAGGTGCATGTGAGGAAAGAAGCTTAGCAGCAGCGCATCGTTCGGCAGGGTACCGCGAGCTTCCACACGATAGTCGGGAGCACCGGGAGGGATCACGAAGTGGTCATTGGTCAGCTGCAAGGTCAAGACGCGCTGCTGAGGCTGGTGTTTGGCGAAGATCAGGCCGATACGGCTGACATCCTGACCGGGCTTTCCGTTCGTGGTGTAGTGCATCTGGAATACGAGGTCGGAACCGGCAGGAATGAATTTGGCCATGCCCGCAAGCCAGTTGTCGGGAGTGCTGCCGGGCGCGTAGACAAGCAGGATGTCGCTGTCGGTCCACATGGCATCGCGCTGGTCTTCAGGTGTGGTGAGCATGGATGCGGTGAAGGGCTTGCCGACAGGTGCGTGACGCAACCAGGGTGAATCCGGGGGGCGCACATAGACGACCGCGTGGTGAACGTTTTGCGGCAGGCCGGGCAGGATTTCCGACGACTGCACCCAGCGCGCTTCGGTGAAGTGTGTTGGCACGATCTCATAGGTGTAGTCAACCTCGCCGTCGGCCGGGATTGCGACAGGTTGCGGCATTTTGACTTCCAGGTCAGGGGCGGGAATCGTCCAACGGTCGGACCACTGGCGAGGCGGCGGTGCGTCTGCCGGATTTCCTGCGGGAGCATTGGCGGTGGCCCACGCGGCAAGCACGGCGATTTGAGAATCGTTGAGGGAAGGGTCGTTGGAAAAATCGCCAACGCCCTTTTCGGCGAACCACGGCGGCATGGTGTGGTTTTGCGTGGCGGTGCGCATGGCCTGCGCATAACGTTGTGTTTCCTGGCAACTCTGGAAGGCCATTGGAGCGATGCCGCCCGCGCGATGACAGACCTGGCAGTGATCCTGCAGCAGCGGCAAAACGTCGCGATAGAAGGTCGGCGCGGTTGGCATGCCTTTCGTTTGGGGGATGCCGTCGGTTAGGCAGAAGCACAGGCGGGCCGCCAACAAGACGAGCATCGGAATGCGGAACGATCGATTGAACATGCAATTCATCTGGCTACTGTGGCCCGACTTCGACGACCTGGATGTGGAATAATGCCTTGGCACAGGCGGGCATGAGCGGAAACAGATCCTTCATGCGATTCGATTTCGCGCGAGACATTCCTGTCCGTGATGTTCTGTTGGTATTTGATATTGCGATCGCTGGTTAGCAGCACGTCCCACTGGCGGTCAGCAAGCGCGAGGAGTTCACCATTCTTCTTTGAGCCATAACCTGCGCGTCGTACCGTTTCGCACTCATGCCCTAGCGTGTCGAGCGTCCCTTTCAATTCAACGGGGAGGCACTCATCGATCAGGATTTTCATTTTCCGAAAGGTGCCAGAATCAGCGCCTTTGCTTCTTCCAATGCGGCGATAGCAAGCTCCCGACCGACGCCAGGGTATTGCTTCAGTAATTCGTCCAGGGTTTCGCCCCCTTCCAGGTAGTCAAGGAGTGTCTGGAAAGGGACACGCGTGCCTTGAAAGACGGGTTCTCCGCCCAGGATTTCCGGATCTTGCACAGTTACGCTCGCAGAATTTGAAGCCATTGCAAACCTCCCACGCAAACCTGATTATCTCGCCCCTTCGCAAGCAGGACTCCGAGAATTGCCAGCCAAAGCTGGTCGAATTGAGCAGAGATGCGTTGACGAACAGCCTATGGGCCGCCGTAGTAGCCGTCGCGGGTTTGGACTACCAAGTCCTTGTTATATGTGGTGAGTTGAATCTTGTGATAGCCGGCTTCGGCGCCTTTATCCGGAGTGTAGCCCAGGCGATATTGGTTGCGTAGCTCTTCTTCAATTTCCGCATAGATTTTTTCGACGGTTTCTTTCTTGGAGACCTTGAACAGTCGACCGCCGGTCTTCTTGGAAATTTCTTCCAGAATTTTCTTCCCGTCGACATGTTCCTGCTGGGGATACCTGCCGCCCCGGCCTCCGTGTCCACCTGGTCCCATGCCAAAACTGGGGTGATTGCCGAAGCCCTCTTCATCCGCATACAAAATGGAATAGACAATGGTGTCGGAGCGTTGCGCGGTTTCGGTGGCATAGGCCAGGGTTTCCTGGCTGCCGTGATCGACGCCATCGGAAAGAATGATCAATGCCTTGCGGCCCTGCTGCTTGCTCATGAGTTCGTCGGATGCGAGGAAGATCGCGTCGTAAAGGTGCGTGCCGCCGCCTCGCCGCCCGCCACCGCCGCGGCCGTTCCCTCCACCGCCGCCCGGGTCGCCGCCGCTTCCTCCGCTTGGGCCACTGCCGCCTCTTCCGCGCGCGCTCGGTTGCGGTGTGTCCAGGGACTGCAGCGCCGCCTGAAGCTTGGGCCGCGAATCGGTGAAGTCCTGCAGAAGGGTCACATCAAAGTCGAAGTTGACGACGAAAGCCAGGTCTTTCTTTTCGCGTAGCAGATTGTCCAGAAAGCTGTAGCTGGCGCTTCGCTCCTGATCCAGAACGCGCCGCTGGCTCAGGCTGGTATCGACGAGCAGTCCCAGGCGCAGAGGCAGATCGGTTTCCTTGGCGAAATAGTTGATGGTTTGCGGGCGGCCATCTTCCGTCAGAGCGAAGGCGTCCTGGTTCAGGTCCGGGACGATCTTGCCGTGCTTATCGCGCACGGTGGCGATGACGTTGACGGTCTTCACGTCAACGGCGATTTTTGGCGCCTGCTGGCCGCGCGTGTCGCCGCCCAGAAGCATGAAAAGCGCAAGGCAGCCAAGCGGGAAGAGCCGGGCGAAACGAGTGGGCAGAGATAAATTGTGTTGAGAAGGGACGTACTTCATTCAACTCCGAAGTCGACTGGCCAAAGATTGGATTCGTCCCCAAGCGAATCACGAAACCACGTCGCTGCAGATTGGACGCAGAATCAACGCATTGGGTTGCGTGTCGTGGTGAGGCGGGACTACGCGTGGGCTGCCGAGGATTTCAGCAGGATGTCTAGGTCGTCGGGATGAATGGCGCACAGCAGGGCATCCTCGCGGTCAATGTGCCCGTGATGGATCAGATTAACTAGCGTCTCTTCCAGGGTGAACGAGCCGCGTTTCTTGGTCAGCGGAATCTCTTGATGCAGATGCTGCAGCGCGTTGCGCCGGATGTGGTGCCGCGCGGCGTAGCCGATCATCAGCAATTCCGCGGCAGGAATGCGGCCGCCAGACTTGCTGGGCAGAAGCATTTGCGTGTGCACCGCGGCAAGGGCCATGGCCAGTTCCTGGCGGATGGAATTCTGGCGCTCCAGCGGGAAAGAGTCGGAGATGCGGGCCACGGTTGAAGCCATGTCGGTGGTATGAAGCGTGGAAAAAACGAGATGGCCGGTTTCAGCGGCGGCCACGGCGATGCGCATGGTTTCCGGGTCGCGCATTTCGCCCACAACGATCACGTCGGGAGCCTGGCGCAGCGCGGCGCGCAAAGCGGTGGGGAAATCCGGCGCATCGGAGCCGATTTCCACCTGCTCAATCACGCTGCGAACGTGAGTGTGTTCGTATTCGATGGGATCTTCGATCATCACGATATGGCGCGCTTCCCGCAAATTGATTTCGTGGATCAGCGCGGCGAGCGTGGTGGATTTTCCCGAGCCGGCCGGGCCGCCGATCAACACCAGCCCGCGAGGCAGGCGCGCCAGGTTCGCGACGGGCGCGGGCAGATGCAAATCCTGAAAGGAAGGGATCTTTGAGGGCAGAGCACGAATAGTTGCTGCCGCGCGGCCGCGTTCGCGATGCAGATTGATGCGGAACCGGCCAACGCCGGGAATCCGGTAGGAAGAATCCGCGATCAGTGATTCCCGGTAGACACGCAGCGCGTGGGCAGAGAGCGCAGGGACGACAGCGGCTTCGACGTCGGCGCCATCGAGCGCGTCGGATTCGATTTTGCGGAGTTCACCCTGAACACGAATGCAAGGCGGCGCGTTTTCTACCAGCAGAAGATCGCTGCCGGCACGCGACACGAGCGCGGTGAGCCAGTGGTCGAGCCGGGCCGTGGCCGAGGAATCTGCCGAGGCCGACTCCGGGCCATCATTCATTTCTCGAACCAGGCGATTCAGTTCCGCGGAATTATCCATAGCCGCCTCGGAACATTAGATGCAACGAAAGGCAGTTTGATGGAACGGGCGGCGAAAGTCCAGCGGTGAAGGGGGCGCAGCCGCGGAGTGCGTTCAGCCCATCAAAAAACGCGTGCGGACGTATCCGCAAATTAACTCAGCTGGACAAGCACCTAACCGGGCGCTATTGCCGCGTCACGGCAGTCTCCTGAACGTCACAAAGCCCGATCCCGCGCACTGGCAATTCGGCATAGTCGACCGCAAAGAAAGCAAATCGTTCAGCCGTCCCCGGAGTGTGGATCAGGCATCGCCGTACGCCTTCCCTGCTTTTTGCTGTATTCGCGCCCTTTACCATGTGGGAATCGGAGGAGTTCCCTTGGGCTCTAAGGAAACCCGGCGTTGCAAACAACAAATCACGTGCACATCCATTACTTTCGTCCGGACGGATCCACACTGCTCGAGTATACGGACTGGATCGAAGTCGCCTTGGCCGGCAACCTCCGCGATTGGACGTTCACCGATCACACCGGTGCAACCATTACTGGCTCGCAGGTGAATTACAACGGCCAGCGGGCTGGCTACACCGCCAGCCCCATCGAGGCGATTAATTAATTATTGTTCCGTGCAGGATAACCAGACGCTGTTCGATGCCGTGCAGCTGAAATCGGCGGCGACCGACGATATCCATGCGCGGGCACGCCGTCAGGTTGTCGCGATGAGCCTGGTCGCGCTGAGACAGGGCGTGCCATTCTTCCTGGCCGGCGACGACCTGCTTCGCTCCAAAGATATGGATGGCAGCAGCTTCGATTCGGGCGACTGGTTCAACAAGCTGGACTTCAGCTACCAGCCCGACAACTGGGGCACCGGTTTGCCGATTGCCAGCCAGAACCAAAGCAATTGGCCGCTTGCAGCCGCTGCTCGCCAATCCGGCGCGCACTCCGCTGCCTGCGGACATTGCGCATTCGTGCGACGCTTATCACGAACTGCTGCAAATTCGCGGATCCCCTGATTTGTTCCACATGCCGACTCAGGCGGAGGGTTGTGCCCGCACTGACCACTGCTGTCTTCGTGACCGGCAAGCCCTAACGCGCTAAATTAGGTTCCAGCAATTCGGGAAGAATCTCGGAAGGGCTCGTGGTGGACGACGAATCGAAATGCCCGGTGAGCGGGAAGCGGAAATACGCAACCGAAGGTGAAGCGCTGGCCACAGCCGCGTACCAGATTTCCACCGCCAACGCACCAAAGGAACTGCGCGCTTATCTGTGCTCCTGGTGTGACGCCTGGCATATAACGAAAAATGCAGGAAGGGCCGGGAAAGACCGTCGATGACTCCTACATACATGTCCGGGAAGAACAGGATCGCCATCCTGTTGCACCCACGGCAAGCTTACGGGAATTGCGTTGTTGTCAGGAGCGCCGCCGGGCGACCAAGGTCAACCGCTGGAAGAGGTTGTGGCTTCAACTTGCCGAAAGTGTGCGCGGCGAGAAATAACGGGAAATAACATGAGAGGCGGGCGGCCAGAAATGGATGAGGCCGGATGTCTCCGGCCTCTATTCGCTCACGAAGTTCTAGTAATCTTACGATTCGTCGAACATTCTTGCTATGGCGAAGTTACTTTGTCTTCTGGCTAGCGTCAATACCAGAAAAACTGGAGTCGTGCCTGAAGATTTCTTGTACAGATCCTGAACCCGGCCTGCAAGGAAACAACCATGGCATGTTTTAATTCCTCTCTGAATTGAGAGGCACTTCGGCGCGGATTCTCGTCCCACGTTGTGGTTGCGAGTCGATCGAAAAAATTCCTTTCACCAATTTAAGCCGCTCTCGCATGCTGTCGAGACCAAAACCAGGGCCTCTTTGCGCCAGTTCAGGGTCAAAGCCCACACCGGAATCGCAGACCGTGAGTTGAATCGAATGAGCACTCCCCAACAATTTAACTTCGAATTGCCTCGCCCGGCTATGCTTCACGGCGTTGTGCAGCGCTTCCTGGAGCACTCGAAAGAGGCAGAGCGAAATATCCGGCGGCACGCAAGTGGGCAAGTTGTCGCCGCGGAAATCAATCTCCACTTTCTCGCGGTCACTGTATTCTTTGCAGAAGCTTCTCATGACCGCTGCGGTGTCGAGATATTCCAGCCTGGGAGAGTGCAACTCGTGCGCGAGCGTCTTGACGTCGGTCAAAATCTCCGAAGTGTGCTGCCATACGGCGTCGAGGCGGCTGTGCATCTGGGGAGTTTCCAGGTCGGGGCGGGTCTTGAGTTGTTCAATCTCAATCACCAGTAAAGCGAGACGTTGACCGATGTCTTCGTGGAGGTTTCTGGCCATCCGGCCGCGTTCCCGTTCTTCCGCCTCAAGCACCCTGTAGCTCACGCTGGAGAGCGCCGCCTCCGCGTGCTTGTGCACCTTAGATATGAGCCGGGTGACGACGAGCGCGATGGTCAGGAAAACAACCAGAGCCACAACGTTCAGCGGGTCGGACACGCGGAAAGAGAAAATGGGTGGAGCAAAGAAGTACGCTAAACATAAGACGGCGACAAACGAAACGACGGCTGACGCAGCGAAACTTCCCTTGAGGGACAGCAGCACAACGACAATCAGGTACAGTAAGACAACCGTAGCAAGATTCAGTTGAAGTCGGAAACAAACGGCAGTCACCAGCGCCAAAGCAATGTTGGCTAACAAAAATGGCACGGCTGAGGGCCAAAATCTACGCATCGAGTTATGCGGCACTGAGAACGCTCATCGATTCGCTGGTTCCAGCGGCATCCAGAGTCGCACTCTTGGCGCCCTCTCCGCAAGCATCGTGGGCAGCTTATCGTTACGGAAATTGAACCAGGAATGCTGAAGATGTTTCGATTTAATTGCGGATCGCCTATGTGCTAGTGAAAGAATTGCTTTTCTGAGCGGACCGCCTCCAGCGCAGGCAAAAGATCGCTTGCGGCGTTTGCTTTAACAACGTAGCCCCATGCGCCCAATTTCAGAGCTTCTCGCACCACGTCAGCAGAAGATTCTTGAGTCAGGAAAATGATTTTCGATTCCGGTACCAGCTTACGAATTTGCCGGGCAGCTTCGATTCCATTCAGACTTGGGAGGCCGATGTCCAACAGAATCAAATCCGGTCGCAACTCTGCTGCCTTCTGAACCGCCTCTAGTCCGTCAGCCACTTCGCAGATGATGTGCAAATCGCGCGTTGTGGCCAGCGTCTCGGCGATGAATAACCGAAACGGGGCGAAATCCTCTACGACGAGAATGCGCACGGATGACACTCAAGCACGAGCCTTTCCTCAAGCGAACTACACTCTCCATATTTTGGAGTCGGGGACAAAGCATCCCGTCACTTCAAACTATCATTTTCGCGCAGGGAAAAGTGTCAATTCGAAGAAACAGCGTCGCTCACCGAATCGGTAAATCCTGGAGTGAAACATCGGATGTGCTCCCGACGCACCAATCTTGGATCTCTCCGGCCTGTGTATATAGGGGATGCCTTCGCACAGCAGAACACCGCCTTCAATGTCACTTCTCCCGACGGCAGCTTTACATTTTTTGCGAACGGGCCTATTGCCAAAACTGGGCGTTTCACGGCGGACGGCAGCGGCAACGTCACGAATGTGGTCGTGGACGAAAACAGAACACGTTGCTGCTTGCGGGTGTGGATACCGGTCGCGCCGGAACCATGACGCGGCAGCCCGGACATATAAAACTCCGTTCGCTTCGAATGAAGTCGACTTGGGTCCGGGCGTCAGCCGTTCGGCGCCGCGTGCCGCGAATGCATTTGGGGCTTTCAGACGCAATCGACTATAATGTCAAGTTTGGTCATACAATTGGGAGAACACAGGAATGGCTGGCGCATTCGAGAACCAGAAAACCGGCGTCCGGATACTTTTCGGCGTCATCATCGGCATTCTTGCCCTTAGCATGCTCCTTTATCTCGTGCCGCAGGGCAGCAACACGGCGGAATCCGCCACAGACGTAGTGGCGCGAGTCGGCGACCAGTCGGTCACACTGGCCGACATCCAGCAGCAATTGACCCAGATCCGCCAGCAGAACCAGGTGCCTCCGCAATTGGAAGGTCTGTATGCGCGGCAGATCCTCAGCCAACTGGTTTTCCAAAAGGAAATTGAGTACGAAGCGAAGCGCTTGGGCATCACCGTGAGCGATAAGGAACGCGCCGACCGTATCAAGCAGTACGTGCCCGCGGCGTTCAACGGCGACACCTTCGTGGGGATGGACGCTTACGCGCGCGAAGTGCGCCAGCGGTTCCAGTTGACCGTGCCGGTGTTCGAGGAAGAAGTGCGGGACAGTCTGGTGCTGGAGAAATTCCGCAAGCTGATTACCGATGGCATCAGCGTAAGCCCGGCCGAAATCGAGCAGGAGTTCCACGACCAGAATGAAAAGGTGAAGCTGGACTACGTGCTGATCAAGCCGGAAGACCTGGCGAGCAAAGTTGTCGTGGATGAGAACGAAATCAAGAGCTACTACGACCAGAACAAAGCAAAGTACCAGATCCCCGAAAAGCGCGTAGTGCGTTACGCCCTGGTGGACCTGACGCAGATTCGGCAGAACACCCAAGTGACCGACGACGAACTGAAGGCCGCATACCAGGACAATATTCAGCAATACCAGGTTCCCAATCGCTTTCACGCGCAACATATCCTGCTCTTGACCACGGGAAAGACGGATGCGGAAATCCCCGAAGTCAAGAAACAGGCCGAGGATATCCTGGCGCAGACCAAGAAGAAGGGCGCGAACTTCGAGGACTTGGCCAAGAAATACTCGGAGGACCCCGGATCGAAGGCCAAAGGCGGGGACTTGGGCTGGCTGGTGCAGGGACAGACGGTGGCGGAGTTTGAAAAGGCCGCGTTCGAGTTGAACAAGGGAGAGATTTCCGGCCTGGTTCGCACCCAATATGGGTTCCATATCATCAAGCTGATCGATAAAGAGAGCGCGCACACCAAGACCTTCGACGAAGTGAAGGATTCCCTGACGACGCCATTGCTGCTGCAAAAGGCCGACCAACAGGCCGGTGTGGTGGCAGACAAGATTTCCGCGGACATTCGACAGTCCAACAAGATGTCCCTGGATGACATCGCGCAGAAGTACCACCTGCCAGTCTCGGAGACAGCGGCCCTCGGCCCGAATGACCCGATTTTGGCGCTGGGAACCTCCAAGGAAACGCGTGAACAGGTCTCGAACCTGCGGCCGGGAGAGTTGAGCCTGCCGGTGCGCACGGATCGCGGCTATGTGGTCCTTTCCCTGAAGCAGGTGATACCCACCCACCAGGGCACGCTGGACGAAGTGAAAGACAAGATTGTAGCGGACTTGAAGGAGCAAAAGGCGGCCCAGCAGGCGGTCGCCAAGTCCAAGGAACTAGAAAAGCGCGTGAAGGGCGGCGAAAAGTTCGACGCGGCCGCCAAAGCGCTGGGACTGGATCCCAAAGTCTCTGATCCCTTGGCGCGGACTGGTTCGATCCCCGGCGTAGGCAGCGGAAAACAGCTGGGCGGTGCGTTCGCATTGAAGGCGGGAGAACTGGGAACCCCCGTAAACCTCGGCACCAATTGGGTGGTCTACCAGGTCGTGGAGAGGACCGAAGCCAATCCGGCGGATTTTGAGAAACAGAAGAAGACCATCACCGACCAATTGCTGCAATCGAAGCGGCAGTTGGCTTGGGAAGCCTTCCGAACAGCGCTGGAAGCGCGCATGAAGCAGGATGGAAAGTTGAAGTTGATGCCGGAGAAGTTGCGAGGGTTCGGCGAGTTCAACGGCTCTAATCTGTAGATAATAAACAGCTTAAAAAATAGGGCACAGCCCCTTGCCTTGCGGCACACCGGCGCTTAGCCTATATGTGTCCGGTTTGGGGACTGTCAACAAGGTCTGCTGCCTGCGCGCTAGCGCAGCCCGCTCTGGCAGGCAGATCTCCTCAAGCCAGAAACCAGAACAAGCCAAACATATCGCAATCTCAAGAGGGATGACCTATGGCAGGACGCTCTTCGACCGTTCGAAATGACTACCGCTGCAGCATTGAGAGGAACCAGACCGGCAAATACTGCGTGCGAATCCGGGCACAATATCCTCGCCACGCCTGGAACATTGGTGTCTTTTACCTGGCCTCGTCCTTCGACCGTGCGATGAAGAAGCTGGAAGAGTCTCTCAAGTTTCTCCAGCGGAACGAAGAGAAACTGTGGTTTTGGGGAGTGGACCGGGCGGAGGACCTGGGATTCTCCGCGGAATTCCTGAAAGAAGCCGGTTTGCAGCTCGACCGGCGTAGCGAGTTTCCACGCAAAGCCGCGAATCTCTCCCTGGAACCTGAACGCGACGTGCCGGCCTTTGTGCTTGGTCCAGTTCGCCGGGGACTAGCCGAAGCGGTGGAATTTGCGCGCGTACAACCTGCAGGCGACTGACCTTACACGCTGGTTAGAGCTTCCTTTAGCGGCAGGTTCGCTGCCGTCAATCCTTCTTGACTTCAGAATAGTTCTCCTACATTATTTGCCCGTTCCAAACGGACTACCCGCATAGCACTCGTTCGTGGTCCTTCACTCCCCGCCTTGTAGCACACCCGCCTGTGTGCCGGTAAAGGACCAGAGGTGTTCGGGTGAAAGGACCTCTCAAAAATGAAATCATCTCGCAGAGCTATTTTATTGAGTCTGTTGGTGGCGTTCCTGCTGGTGGCCGGAAGCGTTTGCGTGCGCGTGGCCGCAGCACAACAGACGACCACGGACCAGGGCGATACCAGCACCACCAAGGCAAAGAAAAAGAAGAAGACAACAGCGGACGACACCTCCGGCACGGATTCAAGCGCGTCTTCCTCCAAATCGAAGAACACGACCAAGAAGAGCGCGGATGAGACGGATCAGGCGGCAACCGATAGCACCACGGCGAAGAAATCCACGAAGTCCAAGAAGGCCGATACCGCGGATTCCTCGGCCCCGACAACCGACTCAACCACAGCGAAGAAGTCCAGCAAGTCGAAAAAGGCGGATACGGCAGACGCTTCGACTGCCGCCAGCGATACCGCGACGGCCAAGAAGTCGACCAAGTCCAAAAAGGCGGACACTGCCGACGCTTCGGCAACAACCAGCGACGCTGCGGTTACGACAAAGTCCAAGTCAAAGAAGGCCGCTGCAGATACCACCGCGTCTGCCGGCACCCCTGCAGGTACAACCGCTGTGGCTGGCAGCACTGCTGCCGGTGCAGCAGCTGCCACCAGCAAGACCGCTACGGCACCTGTGGCTCAAACTGCTGCTGCGGCCACAGCTCCTGCATCCACGCCTGCCGCTGCGCCTGCGCCGGCCAGCAAACCAGCAGCCACTCAACAGGCACCACCTGCGAACAGCGCGGGCATGGTGTGGGTCAACACCGATTCCGGCGTCTACCACAAGCCAGGAACCCGGTACTACGGCAAGACCAAGCAGGGAAAGTACATGACCGAAGCAGACGCGCAGAAGGCCGGATATCGTGCGGCGCAAAAAGAGTAGCAAGGAACCTCAGCTCGTCAACCTAAGGAGAAAAGGAAAATGAAGAGAAACGCTAGTCGCATTCTGCTCGCCGCGTTGGTCGTGATGCTCTGCGTGGGGGTCGCTGTATCGCACCCGCAGACGCAGAAGAGCACCGCACCGGCAGCTAGCACCGCCGCCAGCAACCTGGTGGACATCAATAGCGCCACGAAAGACCAGCTCGACGCCCTACCGGGCATCGGCGCGGCGTATTCCCAGAAGATCATCGATGGCCGGCCGTACGCAAAGAAGACCGACCTGGTCAAGAAGAAGATCATTCCGCAAGCCACCTACAACAAGATCAAGGACATGATTATCGCGAAGCAGAAGTAGCAAGGCATTTAGAGGAGGGAGCGGTCGTCTTCCGCCCGGCCGCTCCTTCTCTTTTTGGTCGGAGATTCGGCGATTCGAGACAAAAGGAGAATTTATGGGACTGATGGAAGAAGTACTGGCCATGGCGGGAAGCAGTGGAGCACAGCAAGGGCCGCACGCTACAGCACTTGCCGCGATTATGGCGTATATCAACAGCCCGCAAGTCGGGGGGATCGCCGGCCTGCAGAGCATGTTTCAGCAAGGTGGATTGGGAAATATTGTTAGTTCGTGGATCGCAAGCGGTCAGAACCTTCCCGTGTCCGCCAGCCAGCTGCAGAATGTGCTCCACGCCGGGGCCTTGCAGCAGGCAGCGCAACAGGCGGGTATGGATGCGAGTCAACTGACGGGAATGATGAGCAGCCTGTTGCCTCACTTGGTAGACAAGCTTTCGCCGAACGGCCAGGTGCCCGATGCTAGCACTTTGCAAAAAATGATGCAGGGTTTGGGAGCGTTGCGAGCGTCGGCGTAGTCAGAGTTGCAGCGGAGGCGTGCCCGGCAGCCGCTACGCCTCCAGCATTACTTGTCGCGGAGAATCACTTCGCCTCGGCCTACCATTTGGTCATTCAACCACAGCCGGTACTTGTAGGAGCCAGGCTTGGTTCCGGCTACCGGCGGACCACTGAGCAAACGCATGCCGGCGGGCGCCTGAAAAATATTAGAGGAAAAAGGGGAGCGGTTGGGGTCGAACTCCACGCGGAGGTTGCCTGCGTCAGAGATCCAGCTGACCTGATCGCCGGGATCCAGCACCACTACTTGGGGAATCAAGCCAACCAGTACTGGGCGTTCCGCCATTTTTCCTGCCTTCCTTGCCAGTTTTGTTCCTTCGCACGATAACACAACACTCTCGTAGCTTCCTATTCTTCGACAGTGAAGATCCTGAGCAGCGCACAGCTGCTTGCATCAAGGGAACCTGCCTTTTCGTTCCGCGGAATACTATGTCGGGTGGCCTACATATGCTGGAGGTAGCTGGTAAATACACTTACTAATCGGAGCATAAAATAGATGACATATTGAAAATAATGTGTTAGTGTGTTGGGCATGGGGAAACAAGATGCTCGCTCATTGTCGGCAGGAGGTCAGGAAGACCTTCGCCGACGAGTCGTTGAAGCAGTTCAGAAGGGGCTTTCGCAAACCAAAGCGGCTCACGTATTTGGGGTAGCTCGAGGTACGGTGAGCCGCTGGATGGGACTTGTGGAACGCGTAGGACGTCGGGCGCTGAAGGCTCGACGTCGAGGACGGCCTTCGGTTTCGCGATTGAAACCGTATCAAGCCGCCACGACGGTGCGCCACATTCTCAGCGGATGCCCGGACCAGTTGAGCTTGCCCTTTGCGTTGTGGACGAGGGAAGCGGTGCAAGAGTTGCTGTCGCGAAAATTCGATGTGCGGGTCTCGGTGTGGACGGTGGGGCGCTATTTGCGAGCCTGGGGTCTGACCCCGCAGAAACCGGTGCGGCGAGCGTATGAACAGAATCCGGCCGCGGTGCGGAAATGGTTGGAGGAAGAATATCCCTCGATTCGAGCCCAGGCGCGACAGTTTAAGGCCCAAATTCATTGGTTAGACGAGATGGGGCTGCGCTCGGACCATCAAGCGGGGCGATCCTACGGACGGCGTGGACAGACGCCAGTGGTATTGGGTACCGGTCAGCGCTTTCGCTGCAACATGATTTCTTCCATCACCAACCGGGGGCGTTTGGCCTTCATGATTTTCCGCCAGCGTTTCACGGCGCGGGTGTTTTTGAATTTTCTTGGTCGTCTGCTGCGCTTGACGCGTAAGACGAGGAAGAAGGTATTTCTGATTGTGGATGGGCACCCGGTTCACAAGTCACGATCGGTGAAGCGCTGGCTGGCAGAGCGCCATGAACAAATCCGGCTTTTCCTCCTGCCGTCTTACAGCCCGGAACTGAATCCCGATGAATTGCTGAACCAGGATGTAAAGACCAACGCACTGGGCCGTGTGCGCCCCATCAATGTCCGAGAGATGATGGACAACGTTCGCTCTTACCTTCGGATCACCCAGGCGAGACCCACGGTGGTGAAGAACTATTTTTGCGAACGCCACGTCCGATACGCCGCCAGTTGAAAAGTGTCATCAATTTAGTGCTCGGAGTAATAAGTCGGTATATATAGATAAAACGCAACAGGGGAGTGAGGAGGTTTTCGGCGGTTCCAGTTCTGCATCATCCTGCTCACACGCGCAACAGAGGATCGGCATGGTCAAGAGAAACCTCGGAGTCGTTCGTGACGGCGAACGCACCAGCCCCCAGGGAAAGCCCGTTTGCAACCGAATTTTGCTAGCGCTCTCCGATAGTGAATACCGCTCAATTCGCCCGCATCTGGAGTTTTTGTGCCTGCCTCACCACCGGTCTCTTTACGAACCGAATCGAAAAATCGATTTCCTGTATTTTCCCAATCGCGGTCTTATTTCTCTTGTCATTGTCATGGAAGACGGCAAAACCGTGGAGGTTGGTGTTCTGGGCAGGGAAGGATTCGCCGGCGCTCCCGCTGTGTTCGGGTTGACGAGAAGTCCGGTGCGCGAGGTGGTGCAAATCGCTGGAGACGGTTTCAAGATCAAAGCGAACGCCTTTCGGCAGGCGCTGCGTTCTTCGCCTCTGCTGCCAGCTTCACTGGGCCGCTATGCCGTGGTGCTGGCGATGCAGATCTCGCAGACCGCCGCTTGCAACCGTTTGCACGACATCGAACGCCGGTTGTCGCGGTGGTTGTTGATGGCGCAGGACCGTGTGGACGACGGAGTTGTGCCTATCACGCACGACTTTCTTGCCACCATGCTGGGAACGGACCGGCCGAGCGCCAGCGTGGCGGCTGCTAGCCTGCAACGAAAAGAAATCATCGACTACACACGAGGCACAGTGAGGATTCTGAACCGCAAGAACCCGGAAGCATGCGCTTGCGAGTGCTATCAGACGATTCAGCAGTTCAATGGCGAGATTGATTTGAGATAGCTGATTCGCGGGCGATCAATCAGCAGGCTCGATGAAGAAAAAGCAGCAGCGAAGCGGAAATAAGGGTTTGCTATAAGAGTTTCCAGTACGGAGACCTGGGTCATCATGGTGGCACCGTTCGACATTCTGCGAGTTCTAAACGATGGCGCGCCGCTTTGGATGGAGGCGGCACAAACGCTGGAGGAGGCCAAAGCGCGGGTGCAACAACTCGCAGCGACTCTGCCCGGCTCCTATGTGATTTTCAGTCAGAAGACTGGCAACAAAATTTTGATAACGCCTGATGGCAACGTCAGTGCCACGAAACCCCAGGGGGCCGGAGGACCTTCGCAGGTTCCGCCCGACTAGTTATTGGTCTCAAGCGCAAATAACCGCTCGTGCTGTTTCCGAAAATGCGCGGTTTTCGCCAACTTGACCGTTACAACAGGGGCCCGTAGACTGAAGGCAGTGGTTTCCTGGCGCTGAGCCACGCTCGACTCTTGCGCGTGACCACGTACTTTAGCGTGATCAAAACGCGCAGGAGTGAAGTTGCATGGCCTCTGGTGGTAGACCCTTATCGATACCGCTGCCCAATGGGGCGCGCATCGGACTAATCTCTTCTTTACCATTTGCGCTGTTTCATCTCGCTGCATTCAGTGTGCTGTTCGTGCCGTTCCAATGGTCCTACCTGCTTGCCTGCTTCCTTTGCTATGGAATTCGCATGTTTTTCGTGACCGCAGGTTACCACCGCTATTTTTCGCATCGTTCCTTCAAGACCAGCCGGTGGTTCCAGTTTGTGATTGCCTTTCTGGCCATGTCGTCCTCGCAAAAAGGGGTGCTGTGGTGGGCAGCGCATCACCGCCACCATCACCGCTATTCTGATCAGGAAGAAGACCTGCATTCGCCCACGCTGTTTGGTTTCTGGTGGTCGCACGTAGGCTGGATTCTGTCGGATCAATACAACGAGACGCGCTTTGACTACATTGGCGACTTCGCGAAATACCCGGAGTTGCGCTGGTTGAACAAATATTATCTGGTGCCGGTGTCGGCGCTGGGCATCGCAATATTCCTGATTGGCGGCTGGGGCCTGTTTGCATGGGGATTCTGTCTGAGCACCGTATTGCTGTGGCATGGCACGTTTACCATTAACTCGCTGTCGCACCTTTTCGGCAACCGGCGTTTCCCGACCGCAGACACCAGCAGGAACAACTGGCTTCTGGCGCTGGTAACGCTCGGCGAAGGCTGGCACAACAATCACCACTACTACATGGCCAGCGCGCGCCAGGGATTCTACTGGTGGGAAGTGGACATCACGTATTACGGGTTGAAGGCGTTCTCCTGGTTGGGCATGGTTCGCGAATTGCGGAATGTGCCGGATAAGGTGCTGGCCGAGGGCCAAGCCCTGGATTCGGCCGCTACCTGAGCAGTTTCCTGCCCGACGATCCACCCATCCAATTTGACCGTTGCGCCGGGGTCTGCCGTGGAGGAAACTGGTATTCCCGTGGTGTTCCTGTGCTCTTTCTGAAGCACGATACGCGGGCCGTTTTCTTAGCGCTCCATAGGACGGTTCATTGCTGGTTTCTAAAAGGGGTATATCTATGACCAAGCCTATTGGCGAATTGAATCCTCCTCCACGTTTGATGATGACTCCCGGACCTTCCTCGATTGACCCGCGGGTGTATCGCGCGCTCGCGACACCGCTGGTCGGGCATCTTGACCCATGGTTCCGAGGATGCATGGAAGAAACACAGGAATTGCTGCGTTACGTTTTTCAGACAGAAAATCGCATCACGTTTCCGTTGTCGGCGTCGGGCTCCGGAGGCATCGAAGCTTCGGTGCTGAACTCGCTGGAACCGGGCGACGAGGCGATTTGCTGCGTAAATGGATTATTTTCTGAGCGCATGCACGTCATCGCGCAGCATACTCCCGCGAAGATCCACCTCGTGGAAGCGCCCTACGGGAAAGCAGTGGACCCGGAAGACGTGCGTAAGGTGGCGAAAGGCCGCAAGATCAAGATGATCGGGCTGGCGCACGGCGAAACTTCTTCGGGCGTGGTCACTCAGATCGATCCGTTCCGCAAAGTCGCGGATGAGTGCGGCGCCCTGCTGGTTGTCGACGCCGTCGCCACGCTGGCAGGCATTCCGTTGCGTGTGGACCAGGAAAAGATCGATATCTGCTTTAGCGGTTCCCAGAAGGCTATCAGCGCGCCTCCGGGAATGTCCCCCATCACCGTGAGTGCGCGCGCAGAAGAAGTGTTTCGCACACGCAAAACCAAGGTGCAGAGCTGGTATTTCGATCTTTCCACGGCGATGAATTACTGGGGCAAAGAACGCCTCTATCACCACACTCCGCCGATTTCGCTGATCTACGCGCTGCGCGAAGCGTTGCGGATCGTGCAAGAAGAAGGGCTGGAAGCTCGCTGGGAACGCCACAAGCAGAACCAGCACGCATTAATTGCCGGCGTGGAAGCGATGGGACTGAAGATGTTCGTGGAAAAGCCCGAAGATCGGCTGCCCACCGTGACCGCCGTGAAGATACCCGCTGGTGTTGACGACCTGAAGGTACGTAATCAACTGCTCGACGAGTTCAACATCGAAATCGCCGGCGGCATCGGCGCAACGAAGGGACAGATCTGGCGGATGGGCTTGATGGGCTTCTGCAGCCAAAAACAGTTTGTCCTGCAACTGTTGGCGGCCCTTGACAAGGTGCTCGTCGACCAGGGACACAGCCACGCACCGGGCAGCGGTGTGGGCGCAGCGGTCCGCTCTTATACCCAGGCGGAAGTGCCAGCCGGCGCGGCGCGGTAGGCGCACACGACCAATCACAATTTGACGTGCGCTCCGAATGAATCGGAGTGCAGTTAGCTCTTATGCGCAAGATCACACGATGCAAGTCTAAGCAGAGGACTTCAGAATCGGTTAAGCAGACGGGGCGTGGCGAACGCTTCGGCAGGGATATGAATCTTCACACTGTTTCGACGAGATCGAGAAAATCCGCAGGCGCACGAAAAAGCGCCCTGGAATTTCAGCTAAGACTGATTGAAGAAGGCCGAATGTGATGGTTTTTGTCGGGCCGCGGCATTGACACGCGAGCGCGGGGATTGGACACTAACTGTGTTTGATTTTGCGCGAAACGAGGAATCCCGTGCCTACATTGCCAGTGCTTGCCAATTCCGGCGCCATGAACCAGTTCATCGGCCCGTTTGAAGTGACCTCCAAGCTTACCGGTCACGTCTACAGCTGCAGCTTCTCGCACATCTGGAACGCCATTGCCACGCGGCACAGCGACACCATCGACGCCAAATTCGTCGTGGATGGCGAAGGCCACATCGTAGGCCTGGCGCACATGGCGTTTGTGGAATTCCGCCGAAAGGCGGGCCGGGATTTGACGGATCGTGAAGCCAGTTATGTGGCCGCCGAATATCTCCGCGAGCGGCTGGAAGAAGAGGATGTGCGGCCGCTGTACGACGTTCCGCACGAGGGGGTGATGCGGTTGATCGAACGGCTTGGAATCAAATAGATCAGCTTATCGGTGAAGTTCCAACGCGAACGGCCCCCCTCAGGAAATCGTAATACCGCGAAGCTCAGTGAGCGACTTCATCCTCGGCGCGGAAGGCGGCCAGGATTGGATGGTGCAATCCATCGCGCCGGATGAAATAAATAACCAAAAGAAAGAGCAGCGAGCCCGCCACCATCACGGCGGTTGCGGCCTGCATGCCTACTTGCAAGTCACTCATGTCGGAGATCCTGCCGATCAGCTGGGGGCCAAGCGCGCCAAGAAGTTGCGTGGCGAACATGTAGACGCCAATCGCAGTGGCGTGGGCGCGTTGCGGAGTCAGATCGTGTATCACCGCCGTAACCGGGCCGTGATACCACGACATGAAGAAGCAAGCGACGAAGAATCCTCCCAGGAAGACCCACTTCCCCTCGGCTTGGATCGCCAAAAGCAGAAACGGTGCGGCGACTAGAAATCCGCCCGCAATCACGATCAGGCGTCCATAAGGGAAGAGCTTGCGGAGGCGATCGGCGAGATATCCGCCGGTCAGGGCTCCGGGAACCAAGGCGAGCAGCGGGATGACGGAGAGAAAAATCGCCGCTTCTTTCGTGCTGAGGTCTTTGTAACTTCTGGCGTAGTCGTAACCCCAGGCAACCAGGGAAACGCTGGAAAAAGTGATGCAGGTGCCCGCTGCAATCATCGCCACGTAAGCCGGCACACTGAGAAGTTCGCGCAGGGCCACGACCTCCGAGCGCGGGCGCCGCGGTGGCTCCTTCAGCTTCAATGAAAGAAGACCAGGGAGGATGCCTAGAGCGCCCACAATGATGAAGGCATGTTGCCAGCTATGGTGCTCTCCCATGATGCCGCCCAGGGCGACCCCGGCTGCGCCTCCAAGCAGCATTCCGGAAGCGAAGATAGCTTGCGCGAGCGCGCGATTTTCCCCGGGGAAGGAATCTGAAATCATAGCTTGGGCGGCGGGAGCGTAGGCCGCTTCACCGACACCGACCATGGCGCGCGCGATAAACAACAACAGGAACGTGGAAGCGAGGCCGCTGGCCATGGCGGCGAGGCTCCAAAAGAGGACACCCGCGGCTATGATTTTGCGCTGACTAAAGCGGTCGGCAAGGAATCCGGAAGGGATGCTGGCGAGCGCAAGTACCACGAGGAGTCCAGTGGACAAGGAACCTAGTTGCGCGTCACTCACACCAAAATGCACCCGCAGTAGCGGAAGCAACGGATTAAGGACCTGACGATCCGCGAAGTTGACAAAATTGATTAAAGCAAGTACAGCAAGAAGGCGTGCCTGCGCAGACGTGAACGGAATATTTCGTGATGGCATGCCGTTTTGGCTTCCCCTGACGCGGATGACCTGACAACATGCGGGCTGGGCCTATCCCGATGTCAGCTGAACAGGGTGAATTATATAACGCGAAATGACACAAACTAACCGAAACACTACGACGAGTGACCGTCTCACAACGGTGCTGTCCTATGGCGTGTTGATCCTGCTCGGTTATCTGGTTTTTGTGATCGTCGCGCCGTTCATCCGGCCGCTGGCGTGGTCGGCGGTCATGGCGATTTTCTTTTATCCACTTTATCTGCGGGTGGAGAAGCACATGCGCCCCACCTATGCGGCATTGCTGAGCACAGTGGCCGTGACCCTGCTGCTGATCGTGCCGGTGTTGCTGGTTTTGCTTTACGCCTCCAAGGAAGCGATTGACGGCTCAGCGCGAATCCAGGGCATGATCAACGGCGGCGCTGCCGCTCTGCCTACGCATTTCATCGACTGGCTGCAAGCGCGCTTGCCCGGCTCGCTGCAGGATATTGATCTAATGGGCCCGCTGCGCCAGGGGGCCGAGAGAATCGCGTCATACCTGGCATCGAGCCTTGGGGGAATGCTGAAGAATCTTCTTTCATTTTTTGTGAGTCTGTTCATCGTCTTGTTTGCACTGTTCTTCATGTTTCGAGACGGCGGGGCGATTCTGCGCGCGGCTCGCCACCTGATTCCGTTCGATCCAGAGATTCAGGAGAGCATGCTGGGGGAATCGCGAGATCTGATTTTTGCGAGCGTTGCGGTTGCGTTGCTGATCGCAGCAATTCAAGGAACTCTAGGCGGGATCGCGTTTGGTTTGACGGGACTGCCTGCGCCGGTGTTCATGGGCGTATTGATCGCGTTCTTTTCCATCGTGCCGGTGGTAGGCTCCGCGCTGATCTGGTTTCCCGCCGCGGTCTGGCTGGTGCTTAGCGGGCATTGGGGAAAGGCCATCGTTGTTGCGGCGATTTGCGGAGGCGTGGCGGGAGTAGCTGACAATCTCGTTCGTCCGTTGCTTTTGCGCAATCGGACCAGGCTGAACGATTTGCTTTTGTTCATCAGCATTCTCGGGGGGCTGGATGCCTTCGGCTTGCTGGGACTGGTGGCTGGCCCGACCATCGTGGCTGCGGCTTTGGGCGTATTTCGCGTGTACATGGAGAGACGCGAACGTCTCGAAAAAGCCACAGCGTAACTGGTTGACCTACCGATGAGCCGAATTTGGGGCACGAGACATCTGTCTATGCTAGAGTACGCCGTCGAATGAGTGTGATCGATCAAAAGTCGGAGAAGCGGCTGAGCGAGCTCGCCGCGCCCAAGTTGCGCTGGCGCTGCGACCTCTCGCGCATCCCCTTCGAAACCACCGCGCAGGCACCGCGACGCGAAGGTTTCGTGGGGCAAGAGCGCGCGTTGCGTGCGCTGAAGATGGGCGTGGAACTTTCCGCGCCGGGATACAACGTGTTTGTGTGCGGCCTGGCGGGAACCAGTCGCGGCGGCACCATCGCCCACATGATCGAGCAGCTTCATCCGGAGATCAAGCCCTCTCTCGATCGCTGCTACGTCAACAATTTCAAAATACCCGACCGGCCGCGCCTGCTCTCGCTGCCGCGCGGCTCTGCCAACGTTTTCAAGAAAGACATGCAAGCGGGTATCGACTTTTTGCGCCGGCGCATTCCGCAGGTTTTTGAGGGCGAACCGTTCCAGCGGCAGAAAGGGCGAATCGTTGAACGCTTTTCTGTGCGCGAAAAAGAGCTAATGGACGACTTCACGCGGCGCATCGCGCGCGAACAGTTTGCGTTGGGCCACATGCAGGTAGGCGCGGTGGCGCTGCCGGAAATTTTCCCGGTGCTCGAAGGGCAAATGGTGCCGATCGAGGATATCTCCAAGATGGTGCATGAAGGGAAACTCGAAACCGTTGTGGCCGAAGATATTGAGCGCAAGTATGAACAGTTCCGGTCGGAATTCACGGTCGTCTACCGGAAGACGTTGACGCTTTCGCGGGAACTGGCCAGCGAGCTGAGTTACCTGGAGCAGGAAGCCGCTTCCGTGCTCGTGGATGGCGTGATCGAGGAACTGAAAGAGAAATATCCCGGAACGGGCGTGTCGGAGTATCTGGAGGAAGTGCGCCATCACCTGCTGGATAATCTGGGGCCATTCAAAGAGCGCGAAGGCGAGGAAGAGCAGCCGCAGGAATCTCCGGAAAGCCTGCTGAAGCAGCCGGGACCGGAGCGGGATCCATTTCGTGTGTACGGAGTGAACGTCATCCTGGCGCACAACAGCGACGATACTTCGCCGGTGATTTTTGAAACCACGCCGACACACGCAAATCTATTCGGAACGATTCAGCGCGCCTACGACGCGCGTGGCGGCTGGACCAGCGACTTCATGGATTTGCGCGGAGGTTCGCTCCTGCGGGCCGATGGCGGATTCCTGATCATGTATTCGGTGGAAGCGCTGTCGGAGCCCGGAGTGTGGCGTGCTCTGAAGCGCACGCTGAACCACAACCGGTTGGAGATCCAGCCGCTGGAAATGTTTTATCCGTTCACCAGCACGGCGCTGAAACCGGAACCGGTGGATATCAACGTAAAGGTAATTCTGATCGGCGACCGCGACCTCTACGAACTGCTGTACGAATACGAAGAAGACTTCCGCAAGATTTTCAAGGTGCGTGTGGAGTTCGATGAAGAGATGCCCATGAGCGACATCGTCATCGAAGAGTATGCGGGGCGGCTGCGCGCGTTGAGCGAGAAAGAAAACCTGTTTCCATTCGATCGGGGCGCGTTCGCCGCGATCCTGGAATACGGTGTCAGAAGGGCAGGCCGCCGCAACAAAGTGACCGCGCGATTCGTGGACATTGCCGACCTGGCGCGTGAGGCGCACTACGCTTCGGCTGCGGCCGGGGAAAATGTGGTGCGCGCGGCTCACGTGCGCGCCGCGATTGCGTCAAAGATCGAGCGGCACAATTTGATCGAGACGCGCATTCGCGAAATGGTGGAAGAGGGTACGTTGCTGGTGGACATGCACGGCTCATGCATCGGCCAGGTGAACGGTCTGAGCGTGCTGGAAATCGGCGGCTATTCTTTCGGCAAGCCGGTGCGAATTACGGCCAGCGCGGCGCTGGGTAAGTCTGGCCTGATCAATATTGAGCGCGAGTCCAACCTGAGCGGGCGGTTCCACGACAAGGGCGTGCACATCATCGCGGGATACCTGCGCAGCATCTTCGCGAAAGACAAGCCGCTTTCTCTGGCTGCCAGCATCTGCTTCGAGCAATCGTATTCCGGCGTTGACGGAGATAGCGCCAGTTCCACGGAGATTTACGCGCTGCTCTCCGCGCTTTCGGACCTGCCGTTGCGGCAAGACCTTGCTGTGACTGGTTCGATGAACCAGCGTGGGGATATTCAGGCTATCGGCGGCGTTAACGAAAAAATCGAGGGATTTTTCGACACTTGCCGCATCGATGGATTGACCGGTACGCAGGGAGTACTCATTCCTGCAGCAAATGTCGAAGATCTAATGTTGCGCGAAGATGTGCTGGACGCGGTGGCAGGCGGAAATTTCCATATTTGGCCGGTATCCCGCGTGGAGCAGGGAATTGAACTGCTCACGGGAATCCCTGCTGGGCAACGCAACGGGGAACTGGGATTTGAGCCGGGCACGGTGTTCGGCAAGGTGGACGCGCGACTGCGTGAAATGGCGCGCACCATGAAAGAATTTGAGTAAGATTCGGGCCCGCAGCTGTCCATCGAATTACGTTTCACTGTGCCGCAGGGGCTTTCGGAGCAACATACGCTTTGCGGTGATCCACGCGATAATCCGGCGGCTTATTCTTCAAGGCGCCACCCGGCAGATCCACCTTCACGTCAATGCTGTGGACAGCGCCGTCGGCTTGCGGGGGCGCAAAGGACAGGCTGTACTCATTGCGAATGAGTTGCGCCACTTGCTTGTATATGGCCTGAAAGGCTTTGGCATTCTGCGGAAAATAAGCGCGGCCTCCGGTAGCCTCGGCCAAGGCGCGGAGGCGAGCGTCCGCTTCTTCAAATGCCCGCTGTGTCTGCTGCACCTGCTTCTGATTGCCAGCCTTGCCATTGCGCATGGGCCCGCTGACGGAAACTCCCAGAATTCTCACGTCGCCGGTCCGCAGGCGAGCCTGAATCGCTTCGATGGCTGTTTGCGGGGAAGTGTCCACTCCTGTGGAAAGCAGGACGATCGTTTTTTTCCCCGAAACGCGAGCCAGCCAGTCCAACACCGTGTTCAGGCTCGAGGAAAGATTCAACTGGCCGAATCCGAGATTGAAGCGAATGCTGGTGAGCGCGTCCTGTGCCACCCGCTTTTCCGCGGTGAAGTCCAGCACCACCACGGGCGCCTCGGAGTAACGGCCGATGGCCACGCGATCTCCCGCCGATAGACCATTCAAAAAAGTGTCGGCTGCAAAGAGATGCGTATCCTGCAGGAAATAGACAGCGGGACCGGCTTCCACAAGCAGAAAAATCTGTCCGGGCTCTTCGACCGGGGCAAATTCGGAGATCGGTTGCTCCACGCCGTTGTCAAAGGCGTGAAAGTCTTCGCGCTTCAGGCCCTGGACAAAATTCCCCTTTCCGTCCGTGACGATTACGCTGACATTCACCCGCTCCACATTCACCTGAATCGTCTGGCCCTGGGAGCCGGGAACTTCCTGTGCGCCGCTGAGGGTTGCGGAAAGAACGAATGCAAGGCCAGCACACAACGTGAATTTGCAGGCCCGCAAGAATTTCATGGCGGCGGTGTCAGTCCACCCACTCGTCGAAGTGAACGCCCTTCTCATCTTTCCACGAAGCGCCGATCATGGTGTGCAAGTGCCGCGGGAAGACCTGCGGATTCATTGTGTCCAAGGCATCGGAAAGTTTCTTTTGCGATGCCGCAGCATCCGCGGTCTTGGCGTTGGCAGCGGCTTTCTTCGCCTCAACCAGCCAGCGCGCTTTCATGCCGGGCCAATCCACCTTTTGAACATCGAAGTAGGAAAAGCCATTCACCTTTTGGGGAAACTGGCTTCTGGCAGCAAGAAAGTTTTGTGGCGGTGGGGGATCCGCGTTCCCAACCGACGGTGCCAGCAAAGCGTGGAGAGGCTCGCTCTGCGATGAGCCAAGCAGCAAGTTTGGCGTCATGGCGAGATGGTAGAAGTTCCACTGGGCGGCGCCGGCCGAGCTTTGCCCGCCATGCAGCGAAATTTTGACGTAAGTGATGCTGCCCTCGTTGCGCTCCGAAGCGACCTGATCGCCGATCAAGGTGCGAAGCAGTTTCAAGGCATCGGGTTTGTTGCGGATGCCAAGCACTCGCACCTGCTGGGTGCCATCGAGCGTCGGACTGTTCTCTAGGGAAGCGATTTCTCCGGTCGTCAGCCCAAGCGCGTCCGGGATGGGCATGCCGAGACGCGTCTGCGCAGCGGCTTCGAGGGGAGCGACGAACTGCGCGGAACTCGCGCCACTTTGCAGGAAAGCATTCTTGAGCAAACTATAGATGCCCAGAAAATTGACCTGCGACTCGTGGTAGAAAACCGTCCCGGAAGACAGCAAACTCATGGAAGCAGGGGCCGTTTGGCCGTCGGACCAAATGTCGAATAGCGAACCCTGCGTTGGCTCGCCGAGAACGGCGCCTTGCAGGCGAGCCTTCGCGCCCTCGAGAGTAACCTGCCCGGCGATGGAGTGCATGGACTCAAGCTTCAGCGCCTGGACCACGGTGGCCGCCTGCTTTGCCGAGGCGGTACTGCTGCTATCAGCGCTGACGAGCTTCTTGAGATCCGGAACGCGGAAGAAAAACTCCAGGATCCCGCCGCCTAATAGTGGTTTGGCTTCACGATACGCGGCCGATTCCACGACCGAAGGGCCGCTGCTCGTGCCATTCAAGCGATTCAGAATGAGTTCGAAGACGGTCTTCTCCTGGGCGCCTACGGCGAACTTGCCGGTTTCTGCCCAATAGTTGACGCCGGATTTGCGTTCGATCTTCAGCGCAGGCACGCCGGCAATTGTCACTTCGGAGATTTTAGGAATGTCGGATTCCGAACCCCGCATGCGCAGCACGGCTTTGGAGAGCAGCGCCTCCTTGGCGGTGCGATCGTAAACGAAGAACAGGCCCTGCCAGGCAGGCGCGCCCGTCGCCGGGGTTTTCGCTGCGGGCAGATCGTCCGGGCCGCTGAGGTAACCGAGCACAAAGGGATTGTCGAGCAGAGAAGCATACTGGGTGAGTTCGTCGCGAGTGAGTGCAGGCTTGTCCTTTTGTTTGTTATTGTCGGACATGAGCGCATCCGCGATCGCGGAGCGCAGCGGTGCACAATCCGGGTCATCCCAAAAGCTAAGGAGCGCGTTTGTTTGACGAATGTCGCCCTTGGGTGTGCCGCGCCAGATCAGGTAGAAACTGGTTTGCGCAGGCAGTTGCGGGGGCTCCAGCGGAGCCTGGGCGAAACAGCAACTCGGCAAAACAAGGACAAGCACGAGCGACAAGAACGTGGTCGCACGGGTAAGGGCGCGCATGAGCATGACTTGGAGTCCTCCCGTCAGCTGGTCGACGGCCAACGCCATTAGGAACACCCTCGTCCCTAAAGGGTGAGCTACAGGAAATCGTAGCCTGCGCGACAAAAACACAAAAGCCCCGTTCCCGTCTCAGTTTCCAGAAACGGGAACAGGGCTTTTGGGCTTGCTCAGTGGCACGATGGCCGCATTTCTGCCTGCGGAGGCGGAAACTTACTTGGTTGCGGGAGGAGGAGCAGCTGCTGCGGGGCTGCTGGTGTCCTTCGGCGTCGCCAGATATCCTGAAATCTGGTTCTTTCCGACGTCGAACACCACGATTTCGTAAGGAGCTAGTTTTGCGCTGCCCTTCACATAGAACTGAACGGGCTCGCCGGCAGTCTTATCCTTCTTCTGGATGGACTTGTCGTCGGCAAGAACGGTCATCGTATATTGCGACTTCTTCTGGTCGGTCTTGTTCAGGGCCATCTGCACGGGACCTACGCGCTGCGGGGTCTTGGACTTCTGCAACGTAAATTCAAAGTAGTTGCGGTCGCCCTTGCGCTTGAGTTCCTCCAGGTCGTCGTGGTTGCGAGCAATCAATCCGCTCATCACCCCCATGTCGCCGGTGGCGCGATCGAGCTTGGATTTGGTTGCCTCCAGGTCGGTCTTGGTGGCTTCGATATCTTTTTTCGCGCCGGTTACGTCGGTGGCGACCGCGCCGATCTTGGCCTCGCTCTCTTTCTGCGCTTCCGAAATCGCCGCCGACAGTTTCTGGTCCGAAGCAGCTTGCTGTTTGCGGATGGATTCCGCACGGCTGCGAGCTTCGGCCAGTTCGGCCTGCGTCATGCCGACCTTCTGGCTGGTGACTTCCACCTGCCCCTTAATATCGGCGAGTCGCGCGTTAGCTTGCTCAAGTTGCGCGGTCAGGATCTTGTTCTGCTCATCGGCCTTGGAGAGTTCCTGCTCCAGGCGGGCTTGTATGGAATGGCCCGCGTAGGCAATCACACCCAGGGCCACGAACAGCAATGCGAACAGCACCGGAATCCACCGCGGTGTCCCCAGATTCTCGTAATGATAGGACTCCTGCGGAGTCGGCACGTTTGGAGAAATACTCATTCTCCCTCCTCACAAATGGTTGTCATCGGCACGGTGAGATGACCTACGAATTATCCACTCTGTACCGAGACAAGTCCAATCCTCGTCAGCGTCTGGTGTCCCGATGCTTACGGCTGCCCCGGCCTTGGGTGCGCTCCGGCCAACGGGCAAAAAGCGAAGTGTTCAGGCCGCCGCGAGGGGTGAACTCGCCCTTCACGACACACCATTCCGGTTGCGTGGCCTTTACGATGTCACGAAGCATCTTATTGACCGCATTTTCATAGAAGATGCCCAGATTGCGATAGGCCAGCAAGTACATTTTCAGCGATTTCAGTTCAATGCACGCCTTGCGCGGCTTGTATTCAATGGTGATCACGCCGTAGTCGGGCAGCCCGGTCTTCGGGCAGACCGACGAATACTCGGGAAAACGCGTGGTGATGACGTAGCCCGGAAACTGGTTGGGCCAAGTCTCCAATGGCGGCAATTTGGCGTCGATGCCCGCTTTTGCGTGTTCATCCGTATAATTCGGCATACCGGATCCTCAGGGACTATTGTACCTAAAGAACAGTACCTTCAGTACCTTACAGTACCTTCTTAACGCTTGCCTGTCGGAAGACTTTCGCCTATTCTGAGGGCGCCCAGGAGCCCAAGAAAGCAGATGATCTGCCCCATCTGTAAACAAAACGGGGCGCGCCGATCGCGCCGCA
>Ga0074045_10000377_pt1 | contig 44046 bp, 41 predicted proteins | sample BogForMeECP23OM2_FD_94442 | JGI IMG/M metagenome (GOLD analysis project Ga0074045, IMG submission 94442) | Bog forest soil microbial communities from Calvert Island, British Columbia, Canada - Bog Forest MetaG ECP23OM2 | ecosystem: Environmental > Terrestrial > Soil > Wetlands ...
AACACCCTGGAGCTCGGGCCAGATCATTTTGCGGCGCTCCGTTCCAGCATCTGGCGGAGGCGGTCCAGTTCCTCCGACTCAATGCCTTGATCTTCGAGAACATTCAATACGAGTTGCTCGTGCGAGTCCTTAAAGAAGCGGCCGACCAGATGGCGGATCTCCGAACGCGAGGCTTCCTTTCGTCCTACCAGCGCCGAGTACACGTGGGCGCGGCCGTCTTTGGAGTGCTTCACATAGCCTTTTCGTTCCAGGACGCGAATTGTGGTCAGCACGGAGTTGTAGGCTAACGTGGGCCTTTCGGACAAACTTTCAAGTATCGCTTGAACCGTGCCAGCCCCCTTGAGCCAGAGCACATTCATGATCCGGAGCTCGGCTTGGGTTAGAGTTTCGGATTGTCTGGGCGGCACTTTTGTTCTCCTGAATTCCTTAGACGCAGCGGCTTCGAAAAGGTAACTAATTATTTAGTTGTATATTGGAACGCGGGGGTTGCCTGGGGCAGGACTCAGAATAAGGATGAATCGGCGTTTTGGGCGGGAGGAACATGTGCCGTTCCGTCCGGAGTTTGTGTCGTGGCTTGTCTTCCGCCCCTTCAGGGCTCGTTCGTTTCCCATTCTTACCCACGGCTTACGCCGTGGGCTGCATTCCAGCGCCGCTTCGCGGCTGAGCCCGGCCGCGCTGGTTCACGTTTCTCATTACCATTCAGCTACGGCACAAATTCCGTCCGCGACTTGTTAAGGCGTGCGCATCGCGCCCGGCACTGCCGTGCCGGGCTTTCCCATGCCGCCCTTCGGGCTGTCACCGGAGGCGTTCGACCAACCGTGACCGCACCGTAAGCAACTTTGCAGCAGCCTCAGAAAGCCCAGCGCAGCAAGGCAGCGCCTACCGTGAAGCCCGCGCCGACGGAGGCCATGAGCACCAGGCTTCCCTTCTTCAGCTTGCCTTGTTCGATGGCCGTGTGCATGGCTAACGGAATAGTGCCGGCTGTGGTGTTGCCGTAGCGCTCGATGTTGGTGATAACGGCCTCGGGGCGGAGGCTGAGGCGGTCGGCGGTGGCATTGATTATGCGCAAATTGGCCTGGTGCGGAATGAAGGCATCGATATCGGAGCCTTTCAGGCCGTTGCGCTCGAGGAGCTTGAGGCAGGCCTCGGTCTGCTTGCGCACGGCGAACTTGAAGACCTGCTGGCCATCCTGATGAACGTAGTGCATTTTCTGGTCTATGGTTTCGCGGGACGAGGGATTGAGACTGCCGCCACCGGGCATGTAGAGAAAGCATCCGCCGGAGCCGTCGACCTCGTGGATGAAGTCGATGAGACCGACTGAGTCGTCCTCGGCGGGTTCCAGAATCACCGCGCCCGCACCGTCGCCAAAGATTACGCAGGTGGCGCGGTCGGTGTAATCGATGATGGAGGACATTACGTCGGCGCCGATCACCAGTATCCGCTGGTGCGTGCCGGCGGCGATGAATTGGGCTCCGGTCTGCACCGCATAAATGAAAGCGGAGCAGGCGGCCGAGATATCGAATCCCCAAACGCCTTCTGCGCCCAGCTTGTGCTGCACCAGACAGGCGGTGGAGGGGAAAAACATGTCGGGCGTAACCGTGCCAACGATGATGCAGTCGACGTCGCTGGGAGTGAGGCCGCGGTGGGCCAGCGCCTTCTTAGCCGCTTCGACCGCGAGGTCGCTGGTGGCCACACCTTTGTCGACGATGTGGCGTTCGCGAATGCCGACCCGGGCCAGAATCCAGTCGTTGGTGGTATCCACCATTTTTTCGAGGTCGGCGTTGGTGAGAAGGCGAGGCGGCACGTAGGTGCCGAGGGCGCTGATTTTGGCGCGGATCGGTTTGGTCAATTAATGGCTCCGTGGCACGAAGCTTAATATTTTGCAGGATTGAGGGCAGAATGTCTAACGTGGGAGCGTTGGGGTAGTGGGCTACTTTCAAAAGTAGCCCACTACCAGCGTTGGCGGTAGCTTCCTAAATCCATCAACCACGAAGGACACGAAGTTACACGAGGCGCAACTCTACGGAATTCCTTCGTGCGAAAACCTCGTCTCGCCTGGCGAATGTTCCCGCAGGCTTACGGCGCGGCTTGAAGCCGCGCCCTTTCAAAACAGTTGGCAGAGAGAGTTTTTCAGCGACCTCTAAACGTCGTGCCCTTCCCGCCCGGCCTGAATCAGAGTTTTTCCAAAGCCTGTCAGACGAAGGAAGGTTCACGCCGCGCTGCGCTCTTTTTCGTGTTGCATCCACTCGCGGATAAAATCCGGGCAAGCGATCAATCCGAATTCGCGCCCCTCGCCACCCGTGAGATAGCCGAGAGCGACCCGGTCCAACTCCTCCAGATGGGTCAGATCGAGGAGCGGCCACAAAGCACACTCGAGAGCGGAGGAAACCAGTTGATCGAGATAAGACAGATGCGCCTGTGCTAAGCGGCCGGAGACGCGAATGGTAACTGTGGGTGATGCTGGCGATGCGGAAAAACTACGCATTTCCTCTCCCTCAACATTCTTAATTCTTGCGATTTTCGAAGCGCCGTACCTTATCAAGATGGTGGAACTGGGAATTTGTTGCGCAGAAAGTTGTAAAGGATGTGTAAACATTTGTCGCGGGCGGCCTGGGCACGCCGCTCCAGATAAGCTTGTCCCGCGCGCGGGGGATCTGCCGAAGAGGCAAGCAAGAAATAAGCCAGGCACCGGGGACCCACTGCACACGCAAGAGCCCGTTACCGTTGCTTCCTTCCGGACCTGGCGGGGTTGGCGAGAGTACGTCGCGTGAGACCGATGCCTGACCTGCTTCATTCTAGCAAACCCGCAGAGCTCTCACTTTCGACGCGTCCAAAGGGTTTGTGACTTTCGATGCAAGAAAGCTGCATGAAAGCCTTCCCTGTTCAGCGAAGTTGTCGAACAATAGAGGTTCGACTTCGACTTCGAGCTACGAGCTGCGCTCTTATTCCATCCTGATGCCGCCGCCCACTCCATTATCCGCGCCCATTCCGGTAACGCTAGCGATCAACAAATACTTCGAGTTGTCCCTATATCTGCTGGTGTTAATGGGTTTTGGCTCTCTCGCCGCCACCGGCGGGCTCGACCTGCCGACGGTCATCCTAGCGGGATTCGCTCTGGCTTTCCGCGGCTATCTGCTGGTTCAACGGCGGTCGGTCGTGATACCAGAGCGCTGGGGCACTCCGCTCACGATTTTGTATTTCATCTTCTACGCGGCCGATTATTTTCTGGTCTCCCGCAGCTTTCTCACAGCCACGGTGCACCTGGTACTGTTTGCGGTGGTGGTGCGGACATTTTCGTTGCGCCGCGATCGCGACTACACCACGCTCGCGATCCTGGCCTTCCTCATGCTGCTGGCCTCCGCGGTGCTGACTGTAGACGCAGTCTTCCTCGTCTTCTTCGCCGCCTTCATGCTCATGGCGGTGGCCACTTTCATTCTGATGGAGATGCGGCGCTCCGCCGGTTCTGCGAAATTTCAAGCCCGGCACTCCCGCGATATGCAGGAACACCGGCATCTGGCTTTCTCCCTGGCGCGCATGACTTGGAGTTTGGTGCTCATGATCCTGGTGGGCGCGACCGCCATGTTTTTCCTGCTGCCCCGCATGTCCGCCGGATATCTGGGTAGCTACTCGTTCGGCAATGATTTCTCCACGGGCTTCAGCGACCGGGTGCAACTGGGAGGCATTGGACAGATTCAGCAGTCAAACGCGGTGGTCATGCATATCCAGATCGATGGCGATCGCCAGGGTAGTTACGACCTGCACTGGCGAGGCGTGGCGCTGACCAGGTTCGACGGGCGCAACTGGTCCAACTACCGCCAGCGCTCTGACCTGCAGCGGGAAGCTTACAAAGGGTTCGTCGTGCCGTTTTCCATTGAGGGCGTTGCTCCACCGGACTCACTGCCGCGGAGCCAGCTCTCGTCGGCAGCGCCGGCTAACTTAATTCACTACCGCGTGGTCATGGAGCCGATCGGCACCGACGTGTTTTTCCTTGCCCCCTGGGCGCGAAGTGTGAACGGGAGCTATCGCTCGCTGCAGATCGACGCGGGCGGAGGGGTCTACGCGGTCGATAGCGGACGGCCCAGCATTTACGACGCCGTCTCCGACATCTCCATGCCCGCTCCACAACAACTGCGAAGCTCCGGAGATGAGCTTCCGCGATTCGCTTTCCCCTACCTGCAACTGCCGCAACTTGATCCGCGCATTCCACGGCTGGCGGCGCAAATCTCGGCTTCGGCCTCGAACCGCTACGATAAGGCGGTCGTGGTCGAAAGCTACTTGAAGACGCATTATGGTTACACCCTACAATTGCCCCGCACTGCGGTAGAGGACCCTCTCGCCAACTTTCTCTTCGAGCGCAAGCAAGGGCACTGCGAGTATTTCGCGTCCGCGATGGCAGTGATGCTGCGCACGCTGCGCATCCCGGCGCGGGTGGTCAATGGTTTTCGGAGCAATGAGTTCAACGATCTTACCGGCAACTACGTGGTCCGCGCCCGCGATGCTCACGCCTGGGTGGAAGCCTACTTTCCCGGCTACGGCTGGATCACCTTCGACCCCACGCCGGGCGGGGCCACGGAAACCCCACAAGGCTGGGGCCGGGTGATGCTCTACCTTGACGCCGCCGCGTCGTTCTGGCGGGAGTGGGTGATCAGTTACGACGCCTCGCACCAATATATTCTGGGGCAATCGGCGTTCCGTGGAGGCCGCGATTCCTGGGAGAAGGCCCGGACCTGGGCGCATCTGCACTACGCCCGCCTCGAAGCTTGGGCGCGGCGGAGCCAGCGGGAAGTGGAGCGCTCTCCAGAGCGCTGGTTTGGCGGGGGCGGGGCGGCGATTGTTTTTCTAGCGATTCTGGCCAACGCCGCCTGGATTGCTCGGCTGATTCGCGCCAGAAACTTGCGGCTCCATCCGGAGCGCTTGCCGGATCAGGCCGCTGCGCAGTGGTATGAGCGCATGTCTCGCGCGCTGGCGCGGCGGGGCGTGAGAAAGTCGAGATCGCAAACGGCGCGCGAGTTTGTGGGGAGCATCCTGGACCTCTCTTTGCGGAATCGAGTTGGCGAGTTCACGCAGGCCTACGAAGCGGCGCGCTTTGGCAATTCTTCCGCGGATGCGCAACGGCTGCCGGAGCTGTACCAGGAAGTGGAAGTCGCGGCCCGGAAGTAGGTCTCGCTAATTCTTGAGTAGATCTAGAAGTGATACACCACGCCACCGCTGACGAAATAATTGTGTTGTCGAGTCTTGCCGGTGTCAGCCAGCGGGAAATCGGGCGTGCCCGACCAGAAGTCGCGAAGCTCGCCGCGAATACTGAAGCGATGCCAGAATCTCACATCTAACCCCGCTCCAATCTGGAGCACGCCCGTGGTCGAAGATCCGCCGGGGTTCGTGCCGTAGTAGAGGAGATCCTTGTTCTCGTGGAAATAGCCAAAACCGCCGCCGACACTCACCCAAGGAGAAACCGAAGTGACGGGGAACAAATTCACCCGCGCCGAGGGCGTGACGAAGATTTGCCTGTAATCCTTCGGTACCACATCGGAGCCAGAGTTGAGATCCTCATCCAGATTGAAGACCGCGGGAATTTCGCCTGAGATCGAGTAGATGGGGGTGACGACGAGGCGGCGCGCATAATTCACTTCGAAGGTGAGTCCCTTCCCCGAGCGCACGTAAGGATTGAAATAAGTAGCACCCTGAATTCCCTGGTCGCTGATAAAGATGCGGCCAAGCATACCGGTCAACTCGTTTTTTTCGTCCTGGGCTGCGGCTGAAGTTCCCAGAATGCACATCCCCACTGCGAGGATCGCAATGATGGCTCGTTTCCCAGACATTTCCCCTCCCGGAAGGCGGGATAGAATTATTTCTTTGGTAACCCTCAGCCTAGCATGAACAGAAAGCTTTTCATCCCCGGATGGATGCCTTCGAAGGTGCCTTAGGTCACAATCGGTTCTGCCGCCGCGGACTCGGCCGCAAGCGCAGCTTTCTCGGCCAAAATGTTAAAATGGTGAGATTACATGCCTTCCAAGAACCTCACTATCTCTCATCCCAGCGAAATAACGGCTGCCGCTGAGCCCGCTGCCGCCTCCGAGGCGCGCCCGGTAAAAGTTGGCTTCGTCAGCCTGGGGTGCCCCAAAAATCTGGTCGATAGCGAGGTGATGATGGGTCTGCTGGCGCGGGGCGGCGCCGAATTGACCACGCGAGCCGAGGACGCCGACGTGATCGTGGTGAACACCTGCTCCTTCATCGAAAGCGCGCAGCAGGAATCGGTGAATACGATTCTGGAAATGGCCGGGCACAAGACGGCGGGAAACGCCAAAAAGCTGGTCGTCGCCGGATGCCTGGTGGAGCGCTTTCGCGACGAGATTCGCAAACGCATTCCGGAAGTGGATGCCGTGGTAGGTACGGGAGAACTGCACAACATTCTCTCGGCAACGGGACTGGCCGCCGCTTCGCCGCAGGCTTCCCCACTGGTGGTTTTAACTTCGCGCGCCGAGGGCGACGCGCGGGCGGCCGAGGGAAGATTCTCGCGTAGGGAATGGGATGGGGCCGTTGCCGATCTTCCCAACTATTTATATGACGATGAAACCCCGCGCATACTAACTACTCCGAAGCATACGGCCTACATAAAGATTGCCGAAGGCTGCGATCATCCCTGCACATTTTGTATCATCCCGCAGTTGCGAGGACAGTTTCGGTCGCGTCGATTTGAGTCGGTGGTGGCCGAAGCCGAGCGCCTGGCTCAGGCCGGGGTGCGGGAGATCACTTTGATCGGGCAGGATACCACCTGCTACGGAGAAGATTTCGGACTGAAAGACGGGCTCGGGCTTCTGCTCGAAAAGCTGGCGAAGATTGAAGATCTGCGCTGGATCCGTTTCCTTTATGCCTATCCCAACAAAATCACGGGCAAGCTGCTGGAAGTAATCGCAAGCCACGAAAAAATCTGCTCCTACATGGATGTGCCGCTACAGCATGCATCGGCAACGGTGTTGAAGCGCATGAAACGGGGCGGCGGGGCGGAAGTATTTCTGCGCTCGATTGCGAAGATGCGGAAGGCAATTCCCGGCCTCACCCTGCGGACGTCGTTTATCGTGGGCTTTCCCGGAGAAACTGAGAAAGAATTCGAAGAGCTGTGCGATTTTGTGCGCGAGGCCCAGTTCGATTGGATGGGAACATTTTCCTACTCGGACCAGGAGGGCGCCGATGCGTACGGGTTGGGGAGCAAGCTTTCGCCTCGTGAGATCGAGCGACGCCGCAAGCACCTGATGGGAATTCAGCGGCAGATCAGCAAAAAGAAAAAAAAGGCGTTGGTGGGCCGGGAATTCGACCTCTTGCTCGAGGGAATGTCAGACGAAACCGATCTGCTCATGGAAGGCCGCACCGCCATGCATGCTCCTGAAATCGACGGCAAAGTCCTGGTAAACGACTTTCCGCCGGAGACCACGCCCCAGTTCGGCGAGTTTTACCGCTGCCAGATCACGGAAGCGCACGACTATGATTTAGTGGCGAAGATTCTGTAACCGGCAAACTATTCCGGATTTTCTCCATCCATGCCTCGCAAGCGCGCCTTGAAGCTCCGCTGTCCGATCTGCAAGAAGGTGGTCAAGAACGGCGACGCCGACTTTCCCTTCTGCAGCGATCGCTGCCGCACCATCGACTTGGGGAAATGGGCCAGCGGCGCCTACGTGATCCCATCGCCAGATACGGATACCGAAGAGCAGATTCGCGAGAGCACTCCGGAAGATCGAGATGAAGAGGAATGAAATATTCTCCAGAGGTCAAAGACGACGCCGTCGTCGGTAAGTCCGGCGAGAGAAGCGCCGGCGTCCCGCCCGAAGTCCCTTCGGAAAGCTCAGGGCAGACTGCGGGGGCGTTGCGCCCTACGCCGCCGTGGGCTACGCTTATCGCTACATTTTTCGGCATCGGACGGCTCCGCCCCGGTCCAGGGTCTTGGGCATCGGCGACCACCGTTCTGTTGTGGGCGGCTCTAGCTGCAACGCTCGCGGTTTCTCTGAGAACTCCGGTTGCTGTCGGGTTTGCCCTCGTAACCACGATGATCGGAATTCCGGCCGCTACTCAAGTCGCGCGGGGCTGCGGGAAAAAAGATCCGCAGTTTGTTGTGATCGATGAAGTCGCGGGTCAACTGGTAACGCTGATTGGCGTCCCGCTTGGATGGAAATCTTTGCTCGCGGGCTTTATACTTTTCCGTGCCTTCGATATTGTGAAACCGCCGCCGGTGCGACAATTAGAGGCGCTTCCGGAGGGGGCCGGAATCGTGCTCGATGACATTGCGGCCGGCCTTTACGCATTCGTGGTTATGCATCTCTTGTTGCATTTCGGTCTTCTAAGCTAGGACGAGTATTTTCTCATGGGATTCTCCGACCGCATCCTGGGCAAGAAGAACGTAAACGGGGGCCCGCACATCGAGTCGGTGTCGCCCGCATTGGCGCTGGCGGGGGGCGAAGTCCGGATCGCGGGCTCAGGTTTGCGGCCGCAGGAGTTTCAGCGTCCGCGAGTGCAGTTTGGCGATGTCGAGGGTGGGGTTGTAGTCAGTTCGAATTCTTTCCTGGTGGCCCGGGTCCCCGACGGCGCCACCTCGGGACCCGTGGTCGTCACCACCGACGGTCACACCAGCAATTCGCAAACGGTTCGCGTGGCCGTCCCCATCGCCGAAAACCTCCACCCGGTAACCAATCCAGCTCTCGATGCCGAAGGCAATATCTACGCAACGTTTTCGGGTTCGCGCGGCCAGAAAGTTCCGGTTGCAATTTTCAAGATCGATACGAATTACGCCGTAAAGCCGTTCGTCGCCGAGATGATGAACGCAACTTCCATCGCTTTTGACCGCGACGGCCTGATGTATGTTTCCTCCCGCCAGGATGGCGCGGTCTATCGTGTCACTTCGAGCGGAGCCATCACCACCTACGCCGAGGGCATGGGAGTAGCCACCGGAATCGCATTCGACCGCAATCAAAATCTATACGTAGGCGACCGTAGCGGCACCATCTTCAAAATCGGCCGCGACCAGCAGGTTTTCGTTTTCGCCACGCTTGAGCCCAGCGTTTCGGCCTACCACCTCGCCTTCGGACCGCAGGGCGACTTATTCGTGACTGGACCCACCACTTCGAGCTTTGACTGCGTTCACCGAATCGATCCACAGGGCACGGTGCACACGTTTTATCGCGGCCTGGGCCGGCCGCAGGGCCTGGCGTTCGACTCCGCCGGGAACCTTTATGTGGCGGCCTCGCTCTCCGGCAGGCGAGGCATTGTGCGGATCACGCCTGAGGGCAAAGCAAATCTTGAGGTCGCCGGCCATGGGCTGGTGGGATTGGCCTTCGCTCCGGGCCGCAGCGTGATTCTTGCCACCACCGACGCAGTGCATCATCTCTCCTGGAATCTTCAGGGACTTGCCTTACTGCCGGAATAAGGCTGTCTGATTGGCAAGCGAGTTCTGATTGGCGACCGGTCCTGCGCCATTTTCATTTACACTTCTAGCCGTGAATGCCGAGATTATCGCGGTGGGCTCCGAGCTTCTGACGCCCTTTCGCAGCGACACCAACTCTCTCTATCTCACCGAGCAAGTCAATCAGCTGGGAGTCGAAGTAATTTTCAAGAGCGTGGTCGGAGACGATTTCGGCCGCATCGTCGCCGCCGCACAACACGCTCTGTTCCGCTCCGAGATCGTGATTTTCAGCGGCGGTCTTGGTCCTACCGAAGATGATCTTACCCGCGAGGCCGTAGCGGAAGCCCTGGGCGTCGGCTTGCGCCGGGACGACGAAATTCTCGCCGGCATCGAGCGCCGCTTTGCGGCCCGTGGCTGGAAGATGTCCCCCAACAACGCCAAGCAAGCCGACGTGCTGGAAAGAGCAACGGTGCTGGCCAACCCGAACGGAACCGCGCCGGGGCAGTGGCTGAGCGGCAAGTTCGACGGACGTGACCGCATCGTGATCCTGCTCCCCGGCCCGCCGCATGAATTGAAAGCGCTGTTCGAAACAGAATGCCGCGAGCGGTTGCGCGCCAAGTTGCCTCCGGCATTCCTCGCGACGCGGGTCTTGAAGATCGCCATGCTTGGGGAATCTCACGTGGACGCGCGCGTAGCGCCGATCTACAAGCGGTATACGGATGTGCAGACCACAATTCTGGCGGCTGCGGGCGAAATCCAACTGCACTTCAAATCGCGCGCAGAAACCATCGAGGTGGCCCAAGCCCGGGTCGATGAAGCGGCCGATGCGGTCGAGGAAGAACTTGACGATGCGGTGTTCTCGCGCGACGGCGAATCGCTCGAGCAGATCGTCGGCTACTGGCTGCAGATGCGCGACGCCACGCTGGCCGTAGCGGAATCGTGTACGGGAGGGTTGCTGGGCGAGCGCATCACCTCGGTGAGCGGCAGTTCGCGTTACTTTTCCGGCGGAGCCATCGTATATTCCAACGCGCTCAAAACCGAACTGGCCGGAGTGCCGGCCGACATGATCGAACGTCATGGATCAGTGAGCCGCGAAGTTGCGGCCGCTCTGGCCGAAGGCATCCGCTATCGCTGCGATACAACTCTCGGGATCGGCATCACCGGCGTTGCCGGCCCGAGCGGCGGGACGCCGGAGAAGCCCGTAGGCCTGGTGTTTCACGCCCTGGCCAGCGATCGTGGGACCGAAGTGATGGAACGCAATTTCCCCGGCGATCGCCAACGCATCCGCTGGTTCGCGACCACCATGGCGCTGGATATGGTGAGAAGGAAGTTGATGTGAAGGAAGTTGATAGCTTCTAGCTGCAAGCCAACCTCGCACCCGCAGTGGCTAGAAGCTGGAAGCTGTTTTTCTTATGCGCCTTTTTGTCGGGCTCGATATCGACGAGGGCATCCGAAACCGGATTGCCCGCTTCCTCGAGGGGGTGCGCGAGTTTTCTCCCGACGCGCGCTGGGTGCGGCCCGAGTCGTTGCACGTTACTCTGAAATTTATCGGGGAGCAGTCCGAGGACCAGACCGAGAAAATCAAGCGGCAACTCGAGACGGTGGCGGCGAATTCATTCGAAGTGAGTTTTCGGGGCTACGGATTCTTTCCCGGGGTGCGGGCACCGCGAGTATTCTGGGTTGGAATCGAGGCCACGCCCGCGCTCTCTGCCCTGGCGTCGTTGGTTGATGAGAATGTCGCCCGGCTTGGCGTCCCGAAAGAGGAGCACGCCTTCACTCCGCATCTCACGCTGGCGCGAACCGCGGGAGGCTCAGGTTCGCCACGCCGGCAAAAGCACGACCGCCCGAATCGCAGCTTTCAGCGTTTGCAGGAAAAACTGGCAGCGCTCGGCGCGCCGGAATTTGGTACCATGACGGCCCGCGAGTTTTTTCTTTACCAGAGCCAGACATCACCGGGCGGAGCCCGCTACACGAAGCTGGCGCCGTTTGTTTTGCGTTAGCGCAATGCACGCATTCGAGTCCACAAAACTGATCATCGTCGTCGCCGTCGCCGCCTACCTGCTGGGATCGATTCCCTTCGGATACGTGCTGATCCGCATCTTTCGCGGAGAAGATGTGCGGAAGAGCGGCAGCGGAAATATCGGCGCGACCAATGTCGCCCGCACCTCGCCGGTGCTGGGCGGGCTCACGCTTCTGCTCGATGCGGCAAAGGGAACATCGGCCGTGGCACTGTCTTATATTGTGGCGGACCACTTCGACGCGGGCCCGCCCGCCCTGGAACAACTCGCGCTGGGGGCGCTGTTCGCGGTTATCGGCCACATGTTTCCGGTGTGGCTGAAATTCCACGGCGGTAAAGGAGTCGCCACGGGTCTGGGAGCATTTCTGCTGATCGCTCCCAAAGCCGTGCTTATCGCCGTGGTGGTCTTTATCGCGGTTGTCGCAATCTTTCGCTACGTTTCGCTGGGGTCGATGGTTGCGGTTGCGGTCTTTCCCTTCGCAGCCGGAATCATCGGTCAGTTCGATCTTGCTCCCGCCGGGCTGGTTATGATTTCTGCCGCATCCTTTTTGATTATCGCCAAACATCACGAGAACATCCGTCGTTTGTTGGCGGGCACGGAAAATCGTCTGGGAGCGAAGCGGCCATGAGCCAGATTGCCATCCTCGGCGCGGGCGCGTGGGGGACGGCGCTCTCCATCGTTCTGGGACGCAAGGGCTCGCATCGGGTGCGCCTGTGGGCGCACGAAAAGGAAATCGCAGAGACTCTATTGCGTCAGCGAGTGAATGAGAAATTTCTTCCCGGCTGCCCTCTTCCCGAAACTATTGACCCCACGGCCGACTGGGCGGAAGCCATCGTCGGCGCCGACATCGTGATCAGCGTGATGCCTTCTCATCATTGCCGCTCGGTGTTCGAAGACATGCACGTCTACCTGAACCCGGCAATGCTTTTGGTGAGCGCAACCAAGGGCCTCGAGAATGACACGAACCGGCGCATGACGGAAGTCATTGTCCAGGTCGTAAGAAGCATGAAAGGCTTTACTCCCAGGATCGGCGCGCTGAGTGGACCGTCGTTCGCCCTCGAAGTAGCGCGCGGCGATCCCACCGCGATTACGATCGCTTCCGAAGACGCGGAACTGGCGCGCGTGGTGCAGCGCGAATTCAGCGATCCCAGCTTTCGGGTTTATACGAATTCCGACGTCATCGGCTTGGAGTTAGGGGGCGCGCTGAAAAATGTGATTGCCATCGCCGCAGGAATCTGCGCCGGCCTGGGCCTTGGCCACAATTCCGTAGCCGCACTCATTACCCGGGGATTGGCCGAGATGACGCGTCTCGCCGTCGCCTGTGGAGGCAAGACTGAGACCATGGCGGGATTAGCCGGTCTCGGCGATCTGGTACTGACCTGCACCGGCGGCCTCTCCCGCAATCGCCACGTTGGCGTCGAACTGGGCCGCGGAAAAGCATTGCAAGAGATTCTCGACGGAATGCATGGCATGGTGGCCGAAGGAGTCTTCACTACGACGGCGGCGCTCGGGTTGGCGCGCCAATACAAGGTTGAACTGCCCATTACAGAGCAGATGCATGCCATTCTGCAGCAAGGCAAGAGTCCTCGCGAAGCCATTCATGAACTCATGACGCGCAGCGGAAAAAGCGAAGCCCTTCCGAGGTAACTGGAGGCAGGTTTCTCCACCCTGGCCCGGTTGCGAGCCAGCTTTCCTGCCAAACCCGTGCCGGTCGTGCTGTCTCGCTGGTACTTTGGTAACGGTAAAACTAACGCTTTTCGGCTCTCGCGCGCTCCTCACGGAACTAAACTTAGATGGATACCCAGTGATATCCGCCGCCACTTCGATCAATGGCGCTCACGAAATCAACCAGGGGAGCAGCTTGTCTACCAAGGCACCGAATCCGGCCCGCATCCCGATTCTGTATTTGATTCTCGGGGTGCTTCTGGTGATCAGCATCGTTCCGATGTACGTCTACTCGGCGCTGGTGGAGAGCATGAATCGGGAACGTCTGAAAACCAACGAAATGCTCCTTCAAAACACCGTAACCCGATCGCTGGCGGACGATCTTTCGCTGCATGAGCGTTCCTTGCGCATGATGCTGGCCAACCTCTCGTCGGCGATTCAGGTGGCGAGCGGCGGCGACATCGGGAGCAAGAATATTGAGGCGCCTGAGTTACGCGCGCTGCTGGAAAACTTCGTCTCCTCGTCTAATGAAATCGCCTACGCCATGCTGTTGAATTCCGATGCCAAAGGCGTCTCCGCCGGGCGCATCGCGCCCGATGCCTTCCTGCAACGGGAGCTGCAACATGCTTTCGACGCCGCCCGCGATGGCCGCGCCTACAACGGTCAGGCGCTCCGCGTGGGAGACGGCACAGCCGCGCGCACGGTTCTGCTGGTGAGCAGTCCGGTCAGCTACGGCGGACGTTTTCTGGGTATGGTGGGCGCGGTCGTGGATTTGCAATTCCTGATTCGTCGCTTGCAGGAAGTGAGTGGCGGTGGCCTCGACCCTTACGTGGTCGATGCCCAGGGGCGCCTCGTGGCCGCGGGAACCGCTCAATACGCCACCGGCCAGGACATGAAGAGTCTCGAAATCGTCCGCAACTTTGTGGACGAAGGCAACAAGGCGCAGCTAGCCGCCACCAAGGAATTCGCCGTCACCGATGGCAAGAACAGCGTGGAGATGCTGGGCACCTACAGCCCCGTCACCCGGCTTGGCTGGGCCGTCGTGGTGCAAAAGACGCAGCAGGAGGCCTACCGCGAAGTCTTCGAGATGCAACACACGGCCCGCTTATTGGCTCTGCTGGCGGTGCTGCTGAGCATCGGCGTGAGCATTTTTGCGGCGCGCAGAATCACGAATCCGCTGCAAACCCTGACGCGTTCGAGCCGGGCCCTGGCCCGGGGCGACTTTTCGCAGCGGGTTCTCCTCCGCAGCCGCACCGAAATCGGCGAGCTCGCCGAGACTTTCAATACCATGTCGGAAGAACTGGAGCACTTCGTCGAAGACCTGAAGCGCGCCGCGGAAGAAAATCGCGCTCTGTTTCTCGGTTCCATTCAAATGCTCGCCGGCGCGGTCGACGAGAAGGACCCCTACACCCGCGGCCACTCCGACCGGGTGACCCGTTATTCCCTGTTGATCGGCAAAGAAATGAAGTTGCCCGCAACTTTCATGGAGACTCTGCAGATCTCCGCGCAGCTTCACGATGTGGGTAAGATCGGGATTGAAGACCACATCCTCAAAAAGCCGGGCGCGCTCACCGCCGAAGAATTTGAAGTGATGAAAACTCACACCACCAAGGGCGCCAATATTCTGCGCCCGGTGAGCCAGTTGGCGGAAATGCTCCCCGGTATCGAACTGCATCACGAAGCTCTCGATGGGCGGGGCTATCCCTATGGCCTAAGGGACGACCAAATCCCTTTGCTGGCGCGGGTCATCGCGGTCGCCGATACCTTTGACGCTTTAACTACAAATCGCCCCTACCAGCAGGCGCACTCTCCCGAGGAAGCATTTCGCATCATCAATAATCTTGCCGGCAAGAGGCTCGATCCCGAAGCGGTGGCAGCCTTGATCACGGTTTACGGACGGGGCGAAATTCGGATTCAGCGCATCGCAGTCAAACGGCCCGTCAGCGCCGCAGCGGTCGCCAATCTCGCGCCGGCACCCCCGCACTCGCCGGAAGAAACCACCAATCTCGAAAGAACCCGCGCGTAAGAATCATCTCCAGCGCCCGACCGCTATAATCGAGCTTTGAGACTTTCTCGTTCATCCAACTCCCATGATTCAAACTTTATTCGGCAGCACCGAGGAAAAGAAAACCGGACTCTTCGAGCGCATGAAGCAGGCGGTCACGCGCACGCGGGAGAATCTTGCGGAGCGCATCGAAGAGGTGGTCTCCATTGGCAAGGAGATCGACCGCAACACGCTCGATGATCTCGAGGCCACGCTGATCGGAGCCGACCTCGGCACCACGACCACGCAGGAGGTTTTAAGCAAACTCCGCGACAAGGCCGACCGCAAGCAGATCAAAGATGTGCAGGAGCTGAAGCGGCTGTTGAAGGCGGAATTGCTGGCCATTTTGAGCGCGGCGAATACGCGCCCGGTGCAGCGTGTGGAAGGCGCTCCGGAAGTGATTCTGGTGGTGGGAGTGAACGGCACGGGCAAGACGACGACCATTGGCAAGTTGTCGCAGGTATTTCGATCGCAAGGAAAAACGGTCCTGCTGTGCGCGGCCGATACCTTCCGCGCCGCAGCCATCGATCAACTGGAAATCTGGGGCCAACGCACCGGGACCGAAGTGATCAAAACCAAGCCGGGAGGCGATCCGGCGGCGGTTTTGTTCGACGCGTTGCAGTCGGCAACCGCGCGGAAGACAGATTACGTGATCGTCGACACCGCCGGCCGTTTGCATACAAAAACCAGTCTTATGTCGGAGCTCGAGAAGATGCGCCGCACGGCACAACGGATAATTTCCGGAGCACCGCATGAGACCCTGCTGGTGATGGACGCAACCACCGGACAAAACGGCCTGCAGCAGGCGCGGCTGTTCACGCAATCGGCGGGCGTTACCGGCATCGTGCTCACCAAGCTCGACGGCACGGCCAAAGGAGGAGTCGTAGTGGCCATCTCGCGGGAGTTGGGGTTGCCGGTTCGATTCGTAGGCGTCGGAGAAAAAGTTGGCGATCTGCTGCCCTTCGATCCAAAAGAGTTTGTCGATTCGCTGTTCGAGTAAACCGTGCTCGCCTGCCTCGGCCTCAAAATAGAATGACGGATCGTAGAACTGACGAGCAGTTCCTGCAGCGGGCACTTGATCTCGCGCGCCAGGGCATCGGGCTGGCATCGCCGAATCCTTATGTCGGGGCGGTGATCGTCGATCCCCACGGCAGCATTGCCGGCGAGGGCACTTACACTTACGAGAACGTGAAGCATGCCGAAGTGCGCGCGCTTGAAGAAGCGGGCAGCAGTGCGCCTGGCGGCACGCTCTATATTAATCTCGAGCCGCACGCGCACCAGGGGCGCACGCCTCCGTGCACCGACGCCTTAATCGCCGCCGGTATTGATCGCGTCGTTGCCTGCATGCGCGATCCCAATCCTGAAGTGAGCGGGCGCGGTTTTGAAAAGCTGCGTGCGGCGGGGATTCACGTGGAGGTTGGAGGATTGGAGGCGGAGGCGCGCCGTCTCAACGAAGGGTTTGCCCGCTACATTCGTCACGGTGTACCGCTGGTGACCTTGAAAGCGGCGATGACCCTCGACGGCAAGATCGCTCCACCTCCCGGCATGGCTTCGAAGGGCGAAGTTGGAACTCCCGCCGGGGGATGGATCACGGGCGAAAGCGCACGGGCCCATGTGCAGCGACAACGCCACGAGAGCGACGCCATTCTGGCTGGAGTGGGGACGATCCTAGCCGACGATCCCCTGCTCACCGACCGCAGCGGCGAACCGCGCCGGCGTCCACTCTTGCGCGTAATTCTCGATTCGAGGCTGCGCTTGCCGCTTGATTCGCGGCTGGTTCGCAGCTGCGCTGATGACGTTTTGGTTTTCTGCCGCTCGGGTGAGGAAAAGAAGAAGAACGAACTGGCGGCTCGCGGCATTCGAGTTGAACAAATCGCAGGCGCCCCGACGTCCTCCGGACGCCCGGATATTCATGTTGTGCTGCGCCGACTCGGAGAGCTTGAGATTGCCAGCGTACTGATTGAAGGCGGCGCGGCGGTAAACGGTTCTGCCCTTGCCGCGGGCGTGGTCGACAAGGTGTTCTTCTACTATGCGCCCCGCATTATGGGCGACGAGAAGGCGGTTGGGTTCGCCTCCGGCTATGCCCAGCATGAAACGAGTCAGAGGCTGCGCGTGCATCGGGTTCAGTTGCATCGTTTCGGCGAAGACGTTGCGGTGGAGGGATATTTGCGCGATCCCTACGCGGACTGAAGCAGCGAAGCTACCAGCAGATTGCCGAATGCCAGGTGCCAGGCGCCCCCTTTGGCGCGGTTTATCATGGAAGGTTGATCAGGAGGTTCACTTGTTCACTGGCATCGTGGAAGAAACTGGTCGGGTCACGCGCATCGAGCAACGCGGGGAGAATCGGCGTATCACCATTGTGGCCGCGAATGCTCCCAAGGAACTGAAACCCGGGGATAGCGTCGCGGTCAGCGGAGTGTGCTTGACGGCGCTCGACATCAAGCCCGGTTCTTTCTGCGCCGACCTGGCGCCAGAGACCTGGGTGCGAACATCCTTTTCGCGAATGCATGAAGGTGCGATGGTGAACCTTGAGCTGCCCATGAAGGCCGACGGCCGCTTTGGCGGCCACATCGTGCAGGGCCACGTGGATGGGGTGGGCAAGCTTATCAGCCTTGACCGCATTGCGGGCTCGGAAAACTGGTGGCTGCATATCGAGTTGCCGAGCGAGGTGGAAAAATACACTGTGTATAAAGGCTCGATCTCGATTGAAGGCATCAGCCTTACGGTGGCGAAGCTCGAAGGCAAAATCTGTAGCGTTGCCATCATTCCGCACACGGTGGAGATGACGAACCTCAATTCGCTCAAGCCCGGCGATGCCGTGAATCTGGAAGCGGATCTGATCGCGAAGTATGTTGAGAAAATGATGAGCCGCGAGCCGGCGGAGAGTTCACTCACCGTGGAAGAGCTGGTGCGGCAAGGGTTTTGAAGGCGGTGGGCGGTGGTCAGTGGTTCGTGAGCAGCTAGTAGTCGCGGTCGGGATTTGACTTGGTGATTATGCGGAAAGGCGAGGCTGAGCCAGTCCCTCAACAGAACCCTGCTAACTTCGGCTTGTGCGCGGATTGCAGTCATGCGCGGCGCATCGAATCGGATCGCGGTTCGGTTTTTTTGCAGTGCCAGCTTTCGTTCAGGGATGGGCGGTTTGCGAAATATCCGCGGCTGCCGGTTCTCAGTTGTGGCGGCTACGTCAAGGATTCGGGTGGTGAGTAAGCATTGGTGAACAGGTCGAGCTGCGCTCGACGGACAGCCGACGGCGGCTGTCCCCACATAAGCATCTCGGCAAATCCGCCCGCGATTCGCCGCAACCGCCAAATCGAGCGTCCAATTCCTCTAATTTTCGGGGATATCGCAATCGACAGCTACAAGAACGTTTATAATCGTGGCCTGCTATGTCTCTCGCGACGGGAACGCAGTTAGGTCCCTACGAAATTATCGCCCTCATTGGCGCCGGTGGCATGGGCGAAGTGTACCGGGCGCGCGACACTCGCCTGCTGCGCGATGTTGCGCTCAAGGTGCTGCCAGAGTCGTTCACGACTGATCCCGATCGCTTACGCCGATTTGAGCAAGAGGCTCGCGCCGTGGCCGCCCTGAATCATCCCAACATTGTTTCGGTGTACGACGTAGGCAATGCAAACGGCATGCACTACATTGTCTCGGAGTTGCTCGAGGGCGACACCTTGCGGCAATTCATTTCAGCTTCGGGGATGGCGCCGCGCAAGGCAATTGAGCTCGCGATCCAGCTTGCCCAGGGTCTGGCTACGGCGCACGAGCAAGGTATTGTTCATCGTGACCTTAAACCGGAGAACGTTTTCATCACCCGGAGTGGAAGGCTGAAGATCCTGGATTTCGGCCTGGCCAAACTGCGGCGTGCGCAGCCCCTTGCCGAGACCATGGATGGCGTCACCGTGGCGGAAACAAATGCTGGACAGGTGCTGGGAACCATTGGTTACATGTCGCCGGAGCAGGTTAGGGGCGACGCCGCGGACCAGCGCTCGGACATCTTCAGTTTCGGAAGCATTCTCTACGAAATGCTCTGCGGTGAGCGCGCCTTCAAGCGCAACACAGGCGCAGAGACCATGACCGCCATTCTGAACGAGGAGCCACGCGAATTTTCCGGCAAAAGTCTTGCGGTCACGCCGGGGCTGGAAAGGATTGTCCGTCACTGCCTGGAGAAGCAGCCGGGGCAGCGCTTTCAGTCGGCGCAGGATATTGCCTTCGCCCTCGAATCAGTGGGTGGGATGTCGGGTACGACCTCTACACTCGCAGCCGCACCAGTGCGGAAGGGATGGGCGCGCCTGGCGATAGCGGCGCTGGTTGTGCTCGCGCTGGCCGGCTTCGCAATCGAGGCATGGCTGCGTCCCCGCAGCGTGGGGGTACATCCCAAACTGCATCGCATCACATTCCGGCGGGGGACGATCTGGAACGCGCGCTTCACCCCCGACGGCAACTTGATTTACGGCGCTGCCTGGGAGGGCCGGCCGGAGGAGCTCTTCGTCGCGGAAAACGGCAGCACGGAGTCACGCACCCTCGGTTTGCAAACCACCGACATACTGGCGATTTCCAACTCGGGAGAATTAGCGGTATCGAGCAATCGCCACTTTGTGATGGGTTTTGAATCGGCCGGGATGCTGGCGCGGGCCCCGCGAGGAGGCGGCGCGCCGCGAGACATTGCCAATGATGTGGAGTACGCGGACTGGTCGCCTGACGGGACAAACCTTGCGGTGGTACGCCGGGTGGGAGGAAAAGTAAGGCTGGAATATCCGCTCGGCAAAGTATTGTATGAAACCGCGGGTTGGGTCAGCCATCCACGGGTATCGCCAGACGGTAAGGTGGTGGCCTTCGTGGATCATGCCTACCAGAGGGACGATGACGGCATGATTGCCGTGGTTGACCAAGCCGGCAACAAGAAGACGCTGACCGGCGAGTTTGTCAGCGTGCAAGGGCTGGCCTGGTGGCCGGGAGGGCGCGAAGTCTGGTTTACCGGCACCACATCGGGATCGAGCCGCGAATTACACGCGGTTACCCTGGCGGGAAAAGAACGCCTGGTCTACCTCGGAACCGGCACCCTGACTTTGCATGATATTTCGAAGGACGGGCGGGTACTGTTTTCGCGTGACGATTTGCGCGCCGGCATGATCGGGCTTGCGCCGGGAGAGACCAAGGAGCGTGATCTCAGCTGGCACGACTGGTCGGTGCCACGCGATATCAGCGACGACGGAAAGCTTGTTTCCTTTGATGAAACCGGTGAAGCGGGCGGCGAGACCGGGGGAATGTATGTGCGGAGTACGGACGGCTCGCCGGCGGTGCGGCTGGGTGACGGCCGGAGTCCCTCCTTGTCTCCGGATGGGAAGTGGGCGCTCGCACTCAATGCTGAAGCGCAACGCACCTTAATCGAACTGCCGACCGGCGCAGGGGAATCGCGGCCGATCTCGACGGGAGAGGTTCGGGTTCACCAGGCTTTTTTCCTACCCGATGGGGCACATATTCTGGAGTTGGGCAGCGTACCCGGTGGTCATGGCTTGCGGCTATGGTTGCAGGGTATTGAAGAAGCCAAGCCCCAACCTGTGTCCCCCGAGGGTGTGAGTATCGCCTACCGCAGTTGTATCTCGCCCGACGGCCGCCAGGTCGCGGCGCAGGATCCTCAAGGGAAGATTACGATCTATCCTTTGACTAAGGGTTCTGCGACAGTGGTTCCGAGTACGCAACCTGGTGATGTTCCAGTGCAGTGGACCCCGGACGGAAAATCCTTGCTGGTCGGGCGGAGAGAGGTACCAACCAACGTGTTCACGATCGACTTGGGTACGGGACAGCGCAAGTTGTTCCGATCTTTTTCACCGGCGGACCCGACTGGCCTGTTTCAAAATTCGCCTCCGCAGTTTTCGCTCGACCTGAAGAGCTACGTTTACACCTACGAACGCATCACCTCTGACTTGTACGTGGTCGATGGATTGAGGTAGAGTTCGCCGGTTGTTGCGGAAACCAAAGCCGCACAGCCTCTAGGCTTCCAGCGTGAGTTCGTCGAGTTGAAAGAATTCCTGCACGATCAACTCCTGGGACTTTTCCATTTCGGCCACGGTGCCGAAGAAAATGGCCTTGCCTTCGTAGAGGAAGACGACGCGATCGGCGAGTTTCTTGGCCAGCCGCATATCGTGGGTGACCACGATGCTGGTTAAGTTGAGCTGGATTTTCAGGCGCTTGATGAGATCGCCGAGGAGCTGCGCCATTAAGGGATCGACCATGGTGGTGGGCTCGTCGTAGAGCACGCACTCCGGGCGTGCTGCCAGCGCGCGGGCAATCGCCACTGAGCGCTTCATGCCTGTGGAGAGATCGGAGGGGAGCAGGTCGCGCATCTCCTGCACGCCGACCATGCGCAGGAGGCCGTCGACGATCTGGTAAATCTGATCTTCGGAGAGCTCTCCCATTTCGCGCAGCGGGAAGGCAACGTTTTCGCCGACGGTGAGAGAGTCGAACAAGGCGCCGTTCTGGAAGACCATGGTGACTTTTTTTCGAATGGCCTCCATTTGTTCTTCCGTGAAATTGGTGATGTCTTCGCCGGCCACAATCACGCGGCCGGAATCGGCTTTGAGAAAGCCCATGAGCAGGCCGAGCGATACCGATTTGCCCACGCCGCTGCGTCCCAGGATGCAGACGGTTTCGCCGGGCATGACGTTGAAGCTGACGCGGTCGAGAACTTTCTTGTCGCCGAAGGCCTTGGAGACTTCGCGAAATTCGATGTAGGGATTAACGGTTTCGGGCATGGATTAATTATTATTCACGATGAACACAAATTCCGTTCTTACCGACTCATGGAAGAGTTTGTCGATGGCGTTTCTTTCGCCCCGTTGGGGCTCATTCTCGTTCCGCCGTCCACCCACGGCTTACGCCGTGGGCTGCATTCTTGCGCCGCTTCGCGGCTTCAAAGTGAACTTCGTTTCACCGCTTGCAGCTCTGCGGGCGTGTTCAAGTTGCGGAACACTTCCTGCGAAAAACCGGCGCTCTGAAGTTCATCTTCCTCGATCCCTCGGATCGAGACCATAGCAAACAGCGGATCGATCTTATACTTGCCCGCGCGCAATGCGCTCTCAGCTACAGCGGCAAACTGCCGGCGATAAATCGCGCAGAGCGACTGCCAGTGCCCGCCAGCGCGTGGAATTGTCACCGCTGCATCGGAAGTCTTGCGCGCTTCGCCGATCAAGTATTGCAGAAACCCCTCCGACACGAAAGGCAGGTCTACGGCCAGCATCAAATTGAGTTCAGCGCCGGAACTTTGCAAGGCGGCGTGGATTCCGCCCAGAGGACCGCAGTTCTGGAATACATCTTCGACCACCGGGGCGAAGGGGGCAAACTTCCCTTTACTGCCCACGATGTTAACTTCGGAAGTAACCGAACGGACCAAGCCGAGCGCCCGGATGAGCAGCGGACGGCCTTCGAAGTCGAGGAACGCCTTATCCGCTCCCATACGAGTGCTCTTGCCGCCCGCCATGATAAAGGCAGCGACGTCGTGCTGGCCGTCCATGGGGCGATGATACAGGACACGGCCGCAATTCACTGAGCCTGCCCGTCCGGCGCAACCGGGGCTGTCTATCACCTCGGCTGTAACACGAAGGTAACCTACTCAAAAGGGGCGGTTCAGGCGATGATGAGACTGCTTCCGGGAACTCCTTCAGGTCTGGAAGTAACCATCATGCCGCAAAAAATCATGGATGTTCTTATGCTTGGGCGTTGTTCACACGAGTTTTCCTGGCCGCGGCGTGGCGCGGACGGAGACTATTACCAGATTTGTCTTTTGTGCGCCGCCGAGTACAAGTATGACTGGACGACCATGCGCCGGGTTGAACGGGTGGAACATGCCAAGCCGGAAACCGGCATACGGCGCTCCCACGCGCGAGAGAAACGGCCGTCGTGGACGCCGCGGGCGCGGCGTCTCAAGCTCGATTTGGGGTTGCGTTACCGGGTGAACAGCACCAGTACCTGGTATGAGGGGACGATCGACAACCTCAGCCAGACGGGTTTGCTGTTTCGGGGACCACAGCCCTTGCCGGTGAATGCGCTGATCGAAATGGTATTTGAGATGCCGGAAGAGATCTCCGGACAGAAGAACCGCAACGTCCTGTGCCAGGGCCGGGTCATCCGCTACCAGGCAGCCGATGATGCCGCTTCGGGAGCGGACGCGGCGAAAGATAGAGATAAAGAGAAGGGGAAAGACACTCCAGTCGCCGAAACCTCTGACGGCCGATTGGCCGCTTCCATCGTGGACTACAAATTCATCCGCTAGCGAGGTCTTTTGTCTTCGAAGCTGAGGGATTTCGGCTTTCGGAACATTTGTGTCTTGTTTCGGTCGGTACACCGGCGGACAGAGGCAGAGCCCAGGCCTCGCCATCCCTTAGAAAACTTTAACGATTGTGATAGAGAGTTGCCGAGGTCTGTTCTGACTTTGTAACGCCGGCACGATTGTTTTTTGGCCGAGGCCGATCTGGGGTACAAATCCCAGCATCTGGTTTCGGACACCCTGCTCTTCGCTGTCCGGAGTCGTCGTCCATCTCCGTGCCACTACTTCAGTTCCTGGCACTTAGCCCAATCAAAAACCAAGGAGGAGCCTATGCTCCGCTCAATGAATTCCCCTGCCCTGGCGGGGAGGGCAAGATTTCTTTCTCTCGATTTGCTTCCGGGAGCGGCGGGTGCCGCGATTCGCGAGACGGCTTCCAGATTCGTCCTGGTTGCAGTCTCGGGTGCGCTGATGCTTAGTGGAATGGCGGCAGCGCAAACCGACCCTGGAGTGCAGAGCGGCAACCGGGGCACGGGTGCGGCGTTTTCTTCGGTGTTAGCGAACAGCCCTAATGGCATCCTGGCGTTCTTCACTGACGGGCAAGCGCGCTTCCAGGAAGTGGAGACTGTTTCCGTCGGGGCCAACGTGGGTCTGGGACCGCGGTTTAACTCCAATCAGTGCAGTTCGTGTCACGCCCAACCTACAATCGGCGGGACCGGTGCGGCAAGCAATCCGGAAGCGCAATTTGTGACCGACGGAGTCGCTCCGGGGAACACAACGCCGTCTTTCATTACGCCGAATGGTCCTACGCTGGAAGTCCGCTTTCCCTTCTTCTTCAACAGCAACGGATCGGTGAATACCAACGCTCCCAACGGAGGAGTGGAAGATCTGTTCACTGTTACCGGCCGCTCCGACGCCGGCACCTGCAACAGCAGCACGACGCTGCCGCAGCCCAGCTTCGCGACCGCCGTGGCGGAGAACAACATCATCTTCCGAATTCCGACACCAGTCTTCGGAGCGGGCTTGATCGAGAATCTGGATGACTCGACGCTGTTGAACAATCAACTGGTGAATCTCAATAACAACCTGGGCATTGGCGGAACTTTCAACCACAACGGCAACGACGGGACGATCAGCCGCTTCGGTTGGAAGGCGCAGAACAAGTCGCTGCACATTTTTGCCGGCGAGGCTTACAACGTGGAAATGGGCATCAGCAATCTGCTGTTCCCGCAGGATCGGCCGTTGCCCGGGGAGGACCAACTGGAGACCGGGCTGCCGGCATCGTGCTTGAACCTTTCGGGAAGCGGTTATCCGGAAGATGCGTCGAATCCGGCGGCGACGCCGAACGCGGCGGTGCTGGACGATGTTTCCGCATTTGCCAACTTTATGAGGTTGCTGGCTCCGCCGCCGACGGGTGGCGTAGTGCTGAATGGACAGCAGGTGCCGACAACCTCGATCACGGCCGGCAGCCAACTGTTCAGCGCGATTGGCTGCGCGACCTGCCACAACGCGACGCCGGGCAGCACGCAAGCTTCGAACATCACCTCGGGATTGAGCAAGACTAGTGTGCCTGCGTTCTCCGATATTGAGATCCACCACATGGGAACGGGCCTGGCGGACAATGTCTCGCAAGGCTCGGCCGGAGGGGATCAGTTCCGCACCGCTCCGTTGTGGGGACTGGGACAGCGAATCTTCCTGCTGCACGACGGCCGCACCACCAACCTGATCACGGCGATCCAGGACCATGCCAGCCACGGCAGTGAAGCGACGACCGTGGAACAAGACTTCTTCAACACCCTCAATACGACGCAGCAGCAGGAGATATTGGACTTTCTGCGTTCGCTCTAAATGATTTGTGATCTGGCGGGGCGTGAGAGTGTCTCGCCAGATTTTTTTGGAACCGCAGGGCTTAGGGCTGATTCAGAAGCCGGAATTTATCGCAGAGCTGGAAGCGCTGCGATACCCAAAACCATGCTCCGTTTGAAATGGTAATTCTGACGAGGGGAGGAACATGCTTTCTCGATTTCTTCGGTGCTTGCTCGGCGCCTGGTGGCTGATTGCGCCGGCGCTTTGGGCATTGCCGCCGGCGTGGGCGCAGGGCGATAAGGCGCAGACCGCACCTGGGAATGGCGGCGACTTCTCGAATAACGTCGAACCGGGAAACAAAGTGCCTGCCGGAGTCATTCTGGTTAAGGGCGCGTGGGCCAGCGCCAGCGATTCGGTTACGCCTTTGCCGGAAGCCGCCGACATACAAAACAATGTTCTCCGCGACCCGTATTTTGGAGTGACTTATGCTTTGCCTGCAGATTGGGAAGAGAAGTACAAAGGTCCGCCGCCTTCAGAGAGCGGGCGCTATGTGCTGGCACAGTTGAGTCCTGCGAACACGTTCCAGGGAGGCGACCGAGGGACGATCTTGATCACGGCGCAGGATCTATTCTTTACGCCGGTGCCCGCCGCGAACGCTCTGGACCTTATCAACTACTCGAAGAACAATTTGCAGGCTGAGTACAAGGTAGAGATGCCGCCCACGGCGACAAAGATCGCGAACCGTGACTTTACCTTCTTTGCATATTGGTCTCCAGCGGCCGAAGTGCACTGGTATGTTGTGGCGACGGAAATCCGATGCCATGGGGTGGAGATCGTCCTGACGAGCCGTAGCACGAAGTTATTGGAGAAGCTGATTCTGGATCTGGACAAGATGAAATTGCCGGTGGGAACCAGTCCTACGGTGGGGACGGGAGGAGGAGAAGTTCCAGTTTGCATCAAGGACTATGCCAGTGGCGAAAATCTGTTGGCGCGGGTTGATCCTGTGTTCTCAGAACATAAGTTTAATCCAGTTCCGGTGCGGATCATCATCGACAAAGAAGGCAGGGTGAAACACATTCACTTTCTGAGCGCCTTCCCCGACCAGGCCAAGGCGATCAGCGACGCGATGGCGCAGTGGAAGTTCAAACGATATGTGCGTGATGGCCGGGCGGTTGAGGTGGAGACGGGAATTATGTTTGGGCGGGCGCCGTTTCCGAAAAAGAACACGGCGAGCACGATCAGCGAATGATCGTCTTTTATGCTTGCGTAACTCTGCGGCTGCGGGATGACGCCACTTGAACGGTAGGGACCTAAATTCTGTAAGGCAAGCCGCTTCCTGCTTCTTTCACGCCTGATTTTCCTTCTCGATTCGCCGGGACTGCCGTCTTCGTCGTACACTCTGGGGGCGCGATTGTCTTCATTTTCCGAATGCCTCCGATCACCGCTTTGCTGCACGCCAAGGACGAAGAGTTACGCCTGGGGCGAGCGCTCGAAACGTTGTTTCCCTGCGCGGAAATCCTCGTTGTGGACCACGCGTCGGTGGACGCCACCCGGCGTATCGCCCGCCGATATGGAGCGCGTATTGTCAGCGCAGAGAACGATTCGCTGAGGAGTCATTATCTCGACGTGGCGCGGTATGAGTGGATCTTCTGCCTGGCGCCGACGGAATCCATCAGCGAAGGGCTGCAGGCCACCCTGCTCGAGTGGAGTGCGCTGCCGCCCGAGGACATCGCAGAAGCGGCCTTCTCAGTACCTGTGCGGCGGCAGGTGGGCGAGTGCTGGCTGGAGGTTTCGGCCCCCGAGATTCGCCTTATTCCTCGCCACTGGGCGAGGTGGCGCGATGGCGAAGAGTTTCCCGCGGATGATCCATCCGCGGTCGCCCTGGTGGGAGAATTGTTGCGCTTCGAATTCCCCTAGGGGCTGACCTCTGCATGGCGTCGCAAATTCAGCTGTTGACCATTGGGAACCATCGCCTTTCTGTTAGACCAATGACGTGGGGTAATCTACCGCATCCCGCAGGGGCTAAAGCCGGGGCTTTATTTGGTTCTTTACGGCACGGCTGAAGCCGTGCCCTTCCTAAAACAATTCATGAGTCGCTTTGAGGGCTTCCATCGCCAGCGGTCCGGCCCAGCCCTAACTGTCGTTACCTTGTCCTTCTGGACAGTGACTTCGGTACCTTAGGACTGCCGGTGACATCGACTTATAATCCGGACAAGAAGCAGCGGTGTTTGCGTTCTTAGATTGTGTTCCTGGGAATGGTGCGCTTCGAAGGTGGAAGGCGTTTTCCGGGAGCGCCACAAAAGAATCAGTGGATCCTTACTACGCATCGGCGATTTTTCTCCTCGGGCTGGCCTTCGGCAGCTTCCTGAACGTGTGTATCTATCGCCTGCCCTTGGGGTTGTCGGTGGTGACACCGCGCTCCGCATGCCCTAGCTGTAAGCGGCCGATCGCTTTTTACGACAATTTACCAGTACTGAGTTGGCTGCTGCTCGGGGGGCGGTGCCGCCGGTGCAAGACCGCGATTTCCCCGCGCTACTTGTGGATTGAGGTTTTGACGGGCGGTCTTTTTCTTGGTTGTTACGCCTATGGCGGGCTGACTGTGGCGACGCTGAAATACTGCGTCTTTGGATTTCTGTTGCTGGGGCTGATCTTCACCGACGCTGAAACTAAATTGCTTCCTGACAAGCTGACTTTGCCTGGCCTGGTATTGGGGGTGGGGTTCAGCCTGTTGGTTCCGGTGCGGGATTTCGCTTCTCAGTTTCTGCCGGGGATGGTGACTCTGCCCTTCAGAGCGGATCTTGCGGCTCATCTGCTCTCTCTGCTGGATTCCTTGTTGGGAGCGGCTTTGGGAGCATCGTTCATTTACGGCGCGGGCGCAATCTATTTGCGCTGGCGCGGGGCGGAAGGCATGGGCTTTGGCGACGTGAAACTGATGGCCATGGTGGGAGCGTTTCTCGGCATCAAGCTTACGATTTTCACGATCTTCACCGCTTCGTTGGCTGGTTCGCTGTTCGGGTTGACGACCGTGCTCGTGGTCTGGATCAAGCGTACGCATCGCTTCATGCGGCGGCTGGCGAATCTGAGGGCCGCGCGGCGCCGGGGGTGGCAATCGGCACAGATGGTCTATCGCCATTACCAGATGCCGTTTGGAGTTTTTCTGGGGAGTATGGCATTGCTCGCGCTGTTTGCCGGTAACCAGTTTCTGAAATGGTACGGGAGGCTGTGGTGGTGAGACTGCTGGCGAATCCGGTGATCTTGCGGGCTGCGCTGGTTTTCGCCGCGGCCGCAACCGCGTTTCTGTTCGCCGTCTGGGCGATTCTGCGCTTACGCCACCGTCTGGTGGAGGAGGCCGACCTGGACAGCGAGGCGCCACCCGCCGCACTGGAAGCGCTGCCTTTGCATCTTTACAACACCGTGATTCAGCAGCTGAAACAGCAGAAGCACGAGTTGCAGGTGCAGAATCTGGCGGAGCAGCGGCGGGCCCGGACTTCGGAAAACTTCAGCCAGGCAGTGCTGTCGAATCTCTCTTCGGGCGTGCTGGTGTTTGGCATGAATGGATTGGTGAAGCAGGCGAATCCAGCCGCCAAAGAAATTCTCGGCTTCCATTCGCCGGCAGGCATGAGCCCGGAAGAGGTTTTTCGGGGCGCGGCGGTGTGCTCGGCGAAGGCTTCGGCGATCGATGGCGCAGTTTATCCCGACGGTTTGCCGGAATTTCCGGTCCGTCTGGCGGACGAAGTCTATGCGGTGCTCCGCGAAGACAGCAAACGCCGTCAGGTTGAGGCGGAATACACCACACCCGCGGGCGAAAAGCTCTTTATCGCGGTGACGGTTTCGCCGGTGCCCGCCGTCGATGGGAGCCTTCTAGGGGCGGCTTGCCTGATCAGCGACCGCAGCGAGGTGAAGCGGAATCTCCGGCAGCAGGAGTTGCACGGAGAGATTTCGGCGGAGATGGCGCTGGAGTTGCGCACGTCGCTGGCTACGATCGCGGGGTACGCACAGCAACTGGCGAAGAATCGCGATCTCAATGTCGCGCCGCAATTGGCGGAGGACATTGCCAGCGAGGCGGCTCGTCTCGACCACCGCATTGGAGGGTTCCTGGTGGAGAAGCGTATTCCGAGCGCTCCCGACATGCGGGCCCGGGCCGCCGGCAAAGTTTAGGAAGAAGAAGTTAAGGCAAGGTTTTAATTGGTAGAAGCTTGATTGCTAGACCCTGGAGCCGAGGATATTCTCGGCTCAATCATGATCGAAAGATAAAGGAAGGCGCAATGAAACGCATCCAGTACCTCGCTTCCGCATTCGCACTATGCACGGCGCTCAGTTTCCCGGCCGCGGCCCAGAGTTCATCGACGCCGCAGGGCCAGGCATCGCCGAGTCAGAACTCGCCCGATCAGTCATCGCTCGGAGCCTACGCCCGCAAGGTGCACAAAGATACGGACACCTCAAAGGCCAAGCCGAAGGTTTTTGATAACGACAACCTTCCGACGAACGACAAGCTCTCGGTCGTAGGCGCAGGCGCGCCGGCGGAAACCGCTGACGCAACAGCCGGCGCGGGCGACAAAACGGCTGCCGCCGATGGCAAAGGCGAGAGTAAAGAGACCGCTGCCAGCAAACCAGCCCTGTCACCGGAAGAAGAGCAGGCCAGGAAACAAGCTGCCTGGAAGAGCTGGCAGGAAAAGCTGACGGCGCAGCGAGAGCAGATTGACCTGGCGTCGCGAGAACTCGATGTATTGCAACGCGAATATCAACTGCGGGCCGCCGAAATGTATGCCGACGTGGGCAACCGCCTGCGCAACGCGACGCAGTGGGATAAGCAGGACGCCGAGTACAAGCAGAAAATTGCCGACAAGCAGAAGACCTTCGACGACGCCAAGCAGAAGCTCGAAGATATGCAGGAAGAAGCCCGGAGGGCGGGCGTTCCAGCGGCGATGCGCGAGTAAGCGCCGGCCTGTGGCTAGGCCGAATTGGCCTGCCTTAGGCGCCGGAGTTGCTTCTCATGGTGTAGGCCGTGGACCAGGTGAAACTTTCTCCATTGCGGAGCGGTCAGGGCGCCGAGGATGGGGTGATCGAGCAGCCTGGTTTTAGGGCCGAAGCGACTTTCACATTGCGCGATGATCCGGTCCATGGCGGCAATCTTCGCTGCAATTTCGCCGCGCACTTTTTCAAGGGGCAGCCCCTTGGGCAAAGCTGTGGGCGGCGATTTTCGTCCGGTGGGAAAATAACCGACACCCAGCACCACCAAGATCCGCAAACGGTGCCTGAGCGATGATGACGTGGCCATCGGCTTGCCGGCTTCCAGCACCCTCTCAAATCCTTTGATCGTACCCGTGTAAGTCAGGTAGAGATGCTCCAGCACTTCTGCGGCGCACCACTTGCCGGCAGGATGCGACATCCACTGCTGTTGAGACATGCCGTCTACGGCGGAGTGGAGGGCTTGCTGCAATTTTTGCAGATCGCGATCCTGCGGTAAATCTGCGGGACGTGGATTTACTGGTCCGGTCGCGTGATCGTCGATGGCGCCGCGATTCATGATCTTTACTCTCCCTTCAGCGCGCTTCAGGTAGAATGTTGCGCGACAATTAAAACACTTTCATTATTACAGGAAGGCTATGAACAACCGCGATTCCAGTGGAACGGCGCTGGGCTATGAGTTCCCCTCAATTAAGACCCGCCCTGCAATGCTATTTTTGATGCTCGCGCTGATTGCAGGCTGCAATTCTAATCCGCCGGCACAACCTGCCGCCCAGTCCGGTCCCAAGCCGCCGGAGACTTTGACGGCGCGCTCTGCCTTTCAGAAAGTGTTTATTGCGGCGCGCAATTATGCCGTAGACGTAAAGCCGTTCCGCATTCAATCTACGCCGACGGTTGAGGACAACGGGCAGGACGGGAAGTCGGCGATCTGGACCTCAAGCTTCGCCTCGGCCACGCAGCACGGCGTGAAGCCGTTTATCTGGTCGGGAAGCAACGCGCCTGATGCGCCCTCCCGCGGCGTCTCGCCCGGAAATGAGGACAGCTATAACCCCAGCAACGCCTCCACCCAGATTTTTGATGTTGCTTTTCTGAAAATCGACTCCGACCAGGCTCTTGCCGTGGCACAAAAACACGGCGGAGATAAGATTCTGGAAAAAGATCCCAGCACGCCTGTGATCTTTATTTGCGATTGGAATCACAACACCAATGAACTTACCTGGCACGTCATCTATGGAAGCTCGCGCGACGCCTCGAAATTAACCGTGGCACTGAATGCTTCTACCGGAGAATTTATTCGGGTGGAGAAATAGAAATAAGGAAGGCAGGAGCGCTTTTGGATTGAGCCTTCGAGCGGACTGCCAACTCATCTATTGTGCCTTCGCCGCCGGCGGTTTCAGGCGCTCGATTCCTTTGCGAGCTTCCTCGGCCTGCGGACCGTGGGGCAGGATTCTCAAATAGCTCTCGTACTCGGCGGTGGCGTCGTCGAATTCGCCTAGCTTTTCCAGGCTCTCGGCGAGCCGGATGGTGGCGACGGCGTCGTTGTCCTTATAGCGCAGGGCCTCGCGGTAGCGATCTTCGGCGGCGCGGTAGTTCTTGCGCCTAAAATAAAAGTCACCGATCTCTACGTCTTTCGCGGCCTTGTGGGGATCCCAGGTATGGAATTCGGTGATGGCATTGCCGCCCGAGATTTCCGCCTTCGCCTCAGCCATCGCGGTTGAGCTTTGCGGGTGAGCTTTGGCATCGTCTTCGGGAGGGCTCAAGTCGACCTGGCTGTCTTTGCTCGAACTTTGTCCCACGCCCGGAGCGAGATCATCCGCCTGTACACGATCGGAGCGGGGCGGCGCCAGATTGGGGGCGCGAGCGGGCTTGGCGGAATCCTGATTCTCCGATGAAGAGGAGGGCGGGGCTGAGGGCGAGCCGTTCTGTTGCGCCCAGAGTGCTCCGCAAAGCAAGAAGATAGCCCACAACCTACGTCGCATGACTCCATTTTAACCTTCTCACCCGTTGCGGTGGAAACTCCGCGATCCCTGACCTGAGACCTGTGTATGTACTCAGCGATTGGAGAGAGCGGACGACAGGCAAAAATACAGGCCGCTCAGGGGGGAGGAGTGAGCGGCCTGTTTGGCGAACCTCCGGGGGGAGGAAAACTTATTGGGTCTACATCGACGACGGATTGTTTTGACCGGTGGTAGCCGGGGGCGCGGGCTGGTTAGTGTCGCCGGTGGTATTGGTCATCAGGCGCACATCCACGCGGCGGTTATCGGCGCGGCCCTCGCTGGTTTTATTCGTCTCCAGGGGCTTGTCCTTGCCCAAACCGATGACGTAAATCTTGTGCGCGGGCACGCTGTACTTGGAAGCAAGGTACTGGATCACCGAGTTGGCTCGGCGCTGGCTCAAATCATAGTTGTACTCCGATGAGCCGACGGAATCGGTGCTGCCTTCGAGCGCGATGATGTATCCCCTGGTGGTCGCGATGGTGCCCGCAAGCTGGTCGAGCGCTTCTTTGGCTTTGGGAGTCAGAGTGTCTTTGTTGAAGCCAAACTTAACCGAAGTTTCGGCCACGGGACGATAGTTATCGAGATTCGCGACCGTCTCGGTCAACATGCCGACGCGGTTGTTGGCGGCATCGGCCACCTGTTGCGCGGAGGAAGCATTCTGGTTGGCGGCCTGGGCTTTCTGGTCAGCTTCGGCGGTCTTTGCATTCACGGCCTGGATGCCGGCCTGGGCCCGGGCATCGACATCTTTGATGTCCTTGCTGTTCTTGGCCGTCATGTCGTCGAGTTCGTTGGTTTTGTTGATGAGCGGCGTGGTCTGCTGCTTCACGTAATTCTTGCTGGTGCAGCCGAAGGTGGCGGCGATGCAGGCCGCTAGAACGATGGTTAACGAAGTGCGGGTCATATAGAGGAGGCTCCTTGGTTCCTTGTGTCGCTTCTTGGTTCCTTTATGGACGCGATCAGCTCGCTGCCGCGCCAAATTTTGCGGTCTTACCTGGGCCTGGGAACTTGAAATCAGGTGCAAGTCCCTGTTCCTACTTTTGCACGAGACGTGCCGTTTTCACTTCCGAAACCGCCAACTATAAGTATATAGGTTTTCAATAGGTTGCGGTTTACCGAAGAGAAAGGCTCGAAGATCGCTCGCCTCGCGGGAACGAAAAGCGCACATGCGCAATGGAAATTTTATATGGTTGAGAGCCTGGGGACGTTCCGGATTCATTTCCGTCGCGGCGGGCAAATGAGAGGAATTACCCCTCTCTTGTGCCTGCGATAAACCCGGAAATCGCTTCGTCGACAGTGATCAAGGAGTGGTGAGGGTAGAGTTGGCACTACGAATGAGGCACAGATCAGCCATGTCGGGCTTGCGATCGGCGTAATGATCAGCCAGTTCTCGCAACTGACGGACGTGGTTGGAACAATCAAACGCCACCCGTAACAAAATCGTCTTCTACAAGGGAGAGTCACTGCAAGTCATCGCGGTCATCGGCTGTAGCCTGCCGCCGGAATCGCCGTAAGCTCATCTAATAGAATAAGACCTGCCGCTTCATGGATCTGCTGCAGAAAATTCGCACCATCCCGACCGAGCCCGGAGTGTATCTCTACAAGAACGCCGAGGGCGAAGTCATCTACGTGGGCAAGGCGAAGAACCTGCGCAGCCGCGTGGCCAGCTATTTTCACGAAGGCCGCTGGGAGGATTCGAAGACCGGAACGCTGGTGCGCGAGGCCGTGGATGTGGATTACATTGTGGTCGCCAACAACAAAGAAGCCCTGGCGCTGGAAAATAATCTGATCAAGCAACGAAAGCCGCGCTTCAACATTCTGTTGCGCGATGACAAGACTTATCCGTATGTGAAGCTCACGTTGGGCGAGCGCACGCCGCGAGTGTTCGTTACGCGGCGGTTGCGAAAAGATGGCAGCGCTTACTACGGACCTTATTTTCCCGCGAATCTGGCGTACCGCATTGTCGACCTCATTCACCGCAACTTCTTGATCCCCTCCTGCAAAGTGGATCTCACGCGCTTTCATCCCCGGCCTTGCCTGCAGTTCTACATTAAGCGCTGTCTGGGACCCTGCGTGAAGGATCTGACCACGCCGGAGGCCTATGACGAGGCGGTGCGCGATGTGAAGTTGTTTCTGGAAGGACGTCCCACGGATTTGAGCCGTTCCCTGCACGAGCGCATGGAGCAGGCGGCCGCGGCGGAGGAGTACGAACGAGCGGCGCGGTACCGTGATTTGATCTCGACCGTCGAGCAGTTACAGGAGCGGCAGCGCATTGCCGCCGCCGAAGGCGATGATGCCGACGTGTTCGGCTATCACTTTGAAAATGGCATGCTGGCGGTGAATCTGTTTCACATGCGCGGGGGGCGGGTGGTCGATCGCCGGGAGTTTTTCTGGGAGGATTTGCCGGAATTCATCACGGCACGCGCGGGGGTAGAGTCTGAACATGTGGGGACGGGCACTGTTGCCAGTCCGGGCGAGCGCAGCGAGCCTACCTCTGCTCCTACAGAGTCTTTCAATCCTGGTGAATTTTTCTCCGCTTTGCTCAAACAGCTCTACATCGGGCAGCCTTACGTGCCGCGGAATCTTTACGTGCCCGTAGATTTCGAGGATCGCGAAGCCCTTGAAGACCTGCTCTCCGAGCAGGTAGCGGGCAAGAGTGCCCGCTCCACACTGGTGCATATTCTGGTGCCGCAGCGCGGGGAGAAACGTTCGCTGCTTGATCTCGCCGGCACCAATGCGAAGCAGTCTTATGATCAGCGCTTTCGGGTGCTGAAGCCCAACGCCAAGGCCATCCAGGAAGAACTGCAGGAGGCACTCAGCCTGCCCGAGTTGCCCAAGCGCATTGAGTGCTTTGACATCTCGCACATTCAAGGCGCGGAGACTGTGGCCTCGATGGTGGTGTGGGAAGACGGGAAGATGAAGAAGTCGGACTACCGTAAGTTCATTATTCGGACGGTCGAGGGCGTGGACGATTTCGCCTCGATGCGGGAGGTGGTCACGCGGCGCTACAAGCGGTTGCAACAGGAAGAAAAGGCGATGCCGAGTCTAGTTTTGATCGATGGCGGGCTGGGACAGTTGCATGCAGCGGCCGAAGCTCTCGAATCGCTGGAAATCATTAACCAGCCGCTGGCGGCGATCGCCAAGCGCGAGGAGATTCTCTACGTTTATGGGCAGGAGAAAGATCCGATTGCGCTCGATCATCATTCCCCGGTGCTGCACTTGATTCAACTCATTCGCGATGAGGCTCACCGCTTTGCCGTGACCTTCCACCGCAAACGGCGGCAGATGCGCGACCGCTCGACCGAACTCCTCGAGATTCCGGGGGTGGGCGAGAGTACGACCCGGCGGCTTCTCGAACACTTTGGCAGCGTGCAGGCGGTAAAGCAGGCGGATTCCGCGGCGCTTTCGGCGGTCGTGACTCGAGTGCAGGCCGAAGCCATCAGCAATCATTTTCGGAAGTAACGATAGCGACAGCTTCACAGTCCGTGCGGCCTCTCTTCGCGATCTTTGGAGCTAAAAGCTTCTCCTAATGCCCCGCGCTGCTGTTTCCCATGTCGAGAACGACCTTCCAACTTCCGTCCTTCTGCTTTTTCCAGATCGAAGTGTACTTGCCCTGCTCGACGACGGGCTTTCCACTTTTATCGACTGAGCGGAATTCGTAATTCCCGTGTAGCCGAGGTCGCCGGAGGCGGACATGTCAGCGCCGGTAGGCGCCCATGTCAGATGATTATCTTTCTGATCGAGGAAGCCCATGCCCTTGGCGATGTTGATTTTCCCCTGAATGATGGGTCCGCCGTTGGGCAATTCGACGGCCTCGTCGGCATAGTAGGAGAGATAGCCTTGCGAGCCGTGTTCGGCGGCAGCTTTCATGAATTCGGCTTCCAAGTTGCGTAAAGCGTCGGGACCAGCATTCGCCGAAGCCGAAGCGGCTGGGTGCGGACGAAACAGGGCAATCGCCAACAAAAGCGTAAACGCAACGACGAGCCAGAACGATCTCATGTATCCTCCATCGCGGACGGCGGCTATTCTACGCTGGAGCGGCCGAGTTCATACAGAAAAGGCAGAGCGGGAACAATGCGTTTGCTAAACTTGCGCATCGGGCTTGGAGCCATTGGTCGCCCTCGGAGGTAGTGAAGGTGCGCTTGATCCCATGAAACTTCGCCACTGGATGACGGCAGTCGTATTGCTCTTGCTGATGGCCGCGGCCATCGTAGGATTGGTGCGCACGCGCGAACCGGCGCAGCCGACTGAATCGGAGGAATTGGGCGCAACTGCAGCCGGCAAGAAACTGTTGGTCCGCACTGAGCCTGCGAATGAGCATCCGCTGGTGGATCAGCGTCCGCTGCAAACGGCGCGGCGCATGGCGTCGCTGGCTACGACTCCGGAAGAGTTGCGGCTGGCGCATGAGGCCGAGAAAGTTGCCGACCACGAAGTCGATCTGGCCTTCGCCGACGCGTTGCGCACCGCCGCTTTGAATCCGCCAAAACTTACGCCCGAAGCGCGGGAGATGGCCGCGCGCAAAAGCAAGGCCGAAGCGGCGCTCGGGGCCGACAAGGAGACCATCGCTCAACTCACGCGCAAGCTCGGCACCGCACCAGAGAAACAGAAAGACAACCTGCAGGATCAGATCGATGTGGCCAAAGCTCAACTGGATCTGGATCAGGATGAATTCGACGATTCCAGTGAGGATCTGGAGAGAGCGGGAGGAGATCCGCAGGCGAAGATCCGGCAGTTGCAGCAACAGCATGAGGCGGGTGGTCACGGCGAAGTCGCGGCGGGGACGGCGGCAAATCTCGCGGAGCAGGATTACAAGGCGCACACTGTTCTGGCGGTTTTGCGCGCCTGGCGGGCGTTGCGCGCGAAGAAGGCGCAGCTTGCGGAGGCTTTGCAGGAGACCGCGGGCAAGCAGGACAGGCTGGGTTTGCGGCACACTCGCGATGAAAAGCAGGTTGAGCAGGATAAAGAAGATCGCGAGGCGGCCAAGGCCCGCGCCGCCGGTTTCGCCCGGAGTAGCAACGCGGCGAGCCGCGAAGAATCGAAGGCCAGCGCGCAGGCGGCGCTGCAGTCTCTGAAGCGCTTCACCGACGACCAACACAATCTGGCCGACATCGGCAAGCGATTACAGGATGAGCAGGAACTCAACGAAATCTATGCCAGTTGGATCGGGCTGGTGGAAATCCGGGAGCGGGCTGCGCTGCACGGCATGATTGCCGCCGGGCTGTGGATTCTGGTGGTGGTTCTCGTGGTGTGGCTGGTGGACCGGTTGATTGAGCGGCTATTCAGCGGCGTGACAGCGGAAAACAAGCGCATCGCTACTTTGCGGAGCGTAGTGAAGTTTGCCGTGCAGGCCGCGGGCGCCATCGCAATCCTGTTTATTGTTTTTGGCATGCCGAATGAGACCACCACAATACTCGGTCTGGCCGGCGCCGGACTTACGGTCGCAATGAAGGATTTTATCGTAGCGTTCTTTGGCTGGTTCGTGCTGATGGGGCGCAACGGCATTCGCGTGGGCGATTGGGTCGAGATCGAAGGCGTTGGCGGAGAAGTGGTGGAGATCGGGTTGCTGAAGACGATCCTGCTTGAGACTGGAAACTGGACCGACTCGGGTCATCCCACCGGGCGGCGGGTTTCTTTCGTCAACAGCTTCGCGATTGAAGGTCACTACTTCAACTTCTCAACCTCGGGTCAATGGATGTGGGACGAACTGCAATTTGCCATTCCGGCGGAGCAGGATCCTTATGCCGTGATCGAGGGTTTGCAGAAGCTGGTGGCGAAGGATACCGAGTCGAATGCAAAGCAGGCCGAGGAAGAATGGCAGAGCGCAACCACCCGCTACCACGTGCAGGCATTTTCGGCTGCCCCCGCGGTGAATGTGCGGCCGAGCGGCTCCGGCGTGGAAGTGCGCGTGCGTTATATTACGCGCGCTTACGAGCGTCACGAGACCAGGAAGCGGCTGTATGAGGCTGTGGTGGCTCTGATGCGGGGAAAACGCGAGGAAGTAAAAGTATAGAAAACATGCTTCTTACTTCAATCGTCAACAAGTGACCAGCCAGGCTAACTCAACCCGAGACTCTTCCGGCACCCTCGTCGTAACCGGAGGGAGCCGCGGCATCGGCGCAGCCATCGCCAGGCTGGCGAGCGAGCGCGGCTTTTCCGTGGCCGTTAACTTTGCCACCGGCGAGAAAGAAGCGCGAGCCGTAGTTGAACAAATTGTCTCTTCGGGAGGCTGCGCTTGCGCGATTCGAGCCGACGTTGGTCGCGAAGAAGACATCGTCCGGCTGTTTGCGGAGGCTGAGCGCGAACTGGGAACGATCACAGCTTTGGTCAACAACGCCGCTATTACCGGGGGGTTCGCGCGAGTGGAATCCGTCAGCGCGGAAACTCTTGCCCAAGTTATGGCGATCAATGTTACGGGTGCGATTTTGTGCGCGCGCGAAGCCGTGCGCCGCATGTCCACTCGGCACGGCGGAAGGGGCGGCGCGATCGTGAATATATCTTCGCGAGCGGCCCGGATTGGATCGGCCGGAGAGTGGGTGCACTATGCGGCATCGAAGGGTGCAATTGACAGCTTCACGATTGGATTGGCGCGTGAAGTCGCTACTGAGGGAATTCGTGTAAATGCGGTTGCCCCGGGATTGATCGAGACCGGGCTACATGCCGCGAGCGGCGCGCCTGACAGGCTGAATCGGCTGGTGGGGACCATCCCCATCCAGAGACCGGGCATGCCGCTCGAAGTGGCAGAAGCAGTGCTTTGGCTGCTCTCACCAGCCGCTTCTTACACCACCGGCGCGATTCTGGAAGTCGGCGGTGGGCGGTAACTCCATCAGCTGATCGTGTAAAGTTTCTACCTTCCTGGAATCACTTCAACGAACCAGAATCTGCTGCGGTTCTCCGGCGTCCTTCACCTGAAACCGATCCGAAGGCTGGCACGTGGAATACCCGGCAGGTTTCGTAGAATCGGACATTGGATCGTCGCGAGTAACGCGATAGCTCCGAATCGAATAGCAGGTGACTTGGTTCCGATCGAAGGAAGGGATGTTCCGGTAAGTCTCGGGCGCCTTGATCAAGGAGGTCTCCGGCGTCGGAGTAGTGTCATGCAAGTGAAAATCCTGGAGCGGCCCCATACGAAGACCTGGCTGTGAACTCTGAGGCGCGAGCTGAGGCTGGACGTTCTTGCCGGGCGTGGACTGCGCGGCAAGCGGCACAACGCCTACCGAAAGCAGCGTGGACAGAACAAGGAGACGAGGGATTAACATAGAATCCACCTCATTCGACCCCATTATAGCTGGCGTCTCGCGGATTCAAAATGAAATCTCGCCACACGCTCACTCGAACTCATTCCCTTCCCGGTGTTCACGGCCGGCCTTACGCGCGCGCCGCAATGCGCCGCGGACCGGCTCAACGACTTCAGGATTAAGGTGCGCTTCGGGGTTGGCCGTGCAGATCGCCTTTTGAAAGGCCTCTCGGACCGTTCCCGCATGACGGAAGACGCCGCCAGCCATCGCGAGGGGAATCGATAACAGGGTGGCATGCGGATCGCGAAACAGCCGGCGAAGAACAACCCCTGCGAGTTGTGCGAGCTCTTCACCCGCTTGCGCGAGCACGCGCCTGGACCGAGCATCGCCGGCGTCGGCGGCAGCCAGCACGGCGGGAAAGAGCGCTGCAAAGTCGGGATCGGAGTTTGCGGATCGCACCAACTCGTCGATCGAATGAAGGTTCCAGGCGGCGCTCAGTGCGCGGAAGAGCGGCGAACCCTCGGCGGCGGCCTTGCCGGCAATTTCTCCATTGTCGATTGCGCGGAACAAGTTGGCGGCTGCCGCCCGGCCGATCCAGTGGCCCGAGCCTTCATCCGATACGGCGAAGCCCCAGCCTCCCGCGCGAGCGGTTCGGCCCTGGGCATCGCGGCCGTAGGCGATCGAACCGGTTCCAGCAATCACGATTATCCCCGGGCCCTCGCCGAAGGCTGCCTCTAACGCGATCTCCATGTCGCCGACGACCTCGATTTTCGTCGGGATGAGATCCGCGACGATCTTTCGAACCGCGTGGGCGGTTTCTTCGCGAGCGGCTCCTGCGACTCCGATGCAGGCATGATCGATTTGTCGTGGATCGATGTTCGCGGCTGCGCACGCCTGAGTTATCGCATCATGAAGAGATTTCCGCGCGCGCGACTCTCCTACGCGAACAATGTTGCTGGGCCCTGCACTGGCTGTAGCTAAGTTCGATTTCTCGTTGCCCACGGCGCAGGTCGTCTTGCTGCCACCGCCGTCGATGCCAAGATAGTAAGTCACGGGTTAGTTCTATCACAGGGCAGATGTCGGTTCTCAGTTCTCATTTGGGGAGAGGGAGATCAAAGAGTCTCACTCGCGAGAAAAGGAAAGCACGGTCATAATGACTTCTTCATCGCAGACAAAGAGAAATCACTTGCAGGAGAACGTTCGAATCGTCGAACTCCGAAATCACGGCGACAGCCGTGGCTACAGCTTTGCCATGCCGAGCGAGGGGTTCGACTTCGTGAGGCAGATTGCGGACATGCACCTGGCTTCAACCGCGCCTGGAGCGGTACGCGGCAACCACTACCATGTAAGCAAGCACGAGGCTATCGTCGTCTTGCCCGGGTCAGACTGGTCGCTGCACTGGGACGAAGGCCAGGGCACGGCGTCGCAGCACCGGCAGTTTGATGGCAAGGTTGCAGTGTTGGTGCTGGTCTCGCCGGGAACTTCACATGCAGTACGCAATGACGGCGTGGAGCGGTTGTGGCTTGTGGCCTGTTCGTCGGAGCCTTACGATCCGTCAAAGGTAGTGGCACGGAAGGTAATCTAGCGCAATCCCGCGGCGCCACAAGCATGGGCCTCGACAAACTCGATCTCGCAATCATCGCGCTCTACCTGGTCGGCATTACGCTGTTCGGGTTGCGCTTCCGCAAACGGCAGCGCACGCTGCGCGATTATTTTCTCGCTGGGCGCGATATTCCGTGGTGGGCCATCGCGCTTTCCATTGTTGCCGCGGAAACCAGCACACTGACCATCATCAGCATCCCCGGATTGGCTTACGACACGAACCTCACCTTCCTGCAAGTGGTAATGGGATACGTGGTAGGGCGCGTAGTGATCAGCTTTGTGCTGCTGCCGCATTACTTTCGCGGCGATCTTTACACTGCCTACGAATTGATCGAACGGCGCTTTGGGCGCGGGTTGCGCTCGCTGACAGCCGGATTATTTCTGCTGACGCGCGCGGCAGCCGAGGGTGTACGCGTATATGCAGTTTCGATTGTGGTGTCGATCGCGCTGGGAACGGGCGAGGTAACCTCGATTGCGATCATCACTGTATTGACGCTCATCTATACATTCGAAGGCGGGCTGGCGGCGGTGATCTGGACCGACGTGGTGCAGACTGCGATTTATGTCGGCGGCACGATTGTGGGATTGTGGACGATTCTGCATCTTGTGCCCGGAGGATGGAGCGCGATACATTTCGCGGCCGCGAGCGCGGGCAAACTGCAGGTGTTCGATTTCACGCCCAGCTTTTGGACTCCCTACACATTTTGGGCAGGCCTGATCGGCGGAGCATTCCTGACGACGGCGAGCCACGGCACCGATCAGCTGATTGTGCAGCGCTTGCTTGCGGCTCGGAGCCAGAAGCAGTCCGTGACAGCGCTGCTTTCGAGTGGAGTCGCGATTCTGGTTCAATTTACATTGTTCCTGATGGTGGGGATTATGTTATGGGCTTACTATCGCCTGCCTTCGGCGACCTTTGGCAAGCCAGATCGTATTTATCCCACGTTCATCGTCAGCCACATGCCACACGGAATCTCGGGATTGCTCATAGCCGCGATTCTTGCGGCGGCAATGTCGAACCTGAGTGCGGCGCTGAATGCGCTGTCTTCAACTTCGATCATGGATTTTTATGTCCGCTTTCGTCCGCAGACCGACGAGCGACGGCGAATGCTGGTCTCGCGACTGTCAACATTCGTATGGGGGTCGTTGTTATTCGTGATAGCGGTCCTCTCGCTGCATAAAGTTGGGCGCGTGATTGAAGTGGGGCTGCAGATTGCGTCCGTGGCCTACGGGGCGCTGCTGGGAGTTTTTCTGCTGGGGGTTCTCACTCGTCGAGCCAGTCAGCGCGGGGCAGTGGTGGGGATGCTGTTCGGTTTCAGCGTGGAATTGTACCTTTGGAGAACGCAGGTGCCATGGACGTGGTGGGTGATGATCGGAACGCTGGTGACCTTCGTGGTCGGATATGGCGTCAGCCTACTTCTGCGAGCGCACACGCAGAAGGCCTGATCGCGGCTCTGACGTATACTGGCAGACTTCGATTATGCCGGAACTGATACAGCAGACTACTGTTCGCCCCCAGCTTTCTCGCGATCTCGGCGTCAGCCACGCGTCGGCGATCGTGGTGGGAACGATTATTGGCAGCGGAATCTTCCTCGTTCCGGCCGAGATGATGCAAGCCGTGGGTTCGGCCAAACTGGTGTATCTGGCTTGGCTGGTGGGTGGGTTGCTGTCGTTTTTCGGAGCGCTCACTTATGCCGAACTGGGCGCCATGAAGCCACAGGCGGGCGGAGAGTACGTTTATGTCCGCGACGCATACGGGCCCCTCGGCGGCTTTCTCTACGCCTGGACTTGGTTCGTGATTGCGAAACCCGCTTCGGTGGCCACGATCGCAACCGGCCTGGTGCGGATTCTGGGTACGTTCCCGGTGTTCTCCTTTTTTTCAGAAAAGGTATTCTTCACAAGCATTCTTTCTTATTCCTTCGCTGTCACCTGGGGACAGATGGTCGCGATCAGCGCGGCCGTTGTTATTTCCGCACTGAACTACCTGGGAGTGAAGAAGGCGGGAGAGTTTCAGCTCGTGTTCACGATTTTAAAGGTAGCGATCATCGTGGGTATCGTAGTCGTCTGTTTCAGCGGAGCCGGCAGCGCGAGCGGGCGCGGCTGGAGTAATTTTGCCGGCACGTTCGCCGGAGCGAAGGGAGGAATCGCGGGCTTTATGGCGGCGCTCGTCGCGGCGCTGTGGGCTTATGACGGTTGGAACGATCTGAACATGGTCGGCGGCGAGGTGAGAAATCCCGGGCGCAATATTCCGATCGCGCTGATCGCCGGCGTGGCCACAGTGGGCGTGTTGTATGTGCTGGTGAACGCAGGGGTGCAATACGTGCTGCCGGCGAGCGCAATCGCGGCGTCGCCGCGGCCGGCCTCGGATGCAGTGGCGCTGGTGATGGGACACGTCGGCGCCAGTGTGGTCTCGGCGGGCATGGCTATTTCGATGTTGGTCACGCTGAATGGCACGATCATGAGCGGCGCTCGCGTGCCTTTCGCGCTGGCACGGGATGGATACTTCTTTTCGGCTCTGGCGGATGTGCATCCGAGGTTTCACACGCCGTCGATTGCCATTATGTGGCAGGCGGTGCTGTCGATTATCCTTCTGCTGCTGGGAGGGAATTTCCGGCAGTTGTTTTCGCTCGCAATTTTTGCGGAATGGCTCTTCTACATGATCGCAGGGAGCAGCGTGTTCGTTTTCCGCTGGCGCGAGCCGGCCGCGGCGCGGCCGTATCGCGTGCTCGGCTATCCCCTTGTTCCCGCGTTGTTCGTTATCGTAGCCGCTGTGCTTCTTTATTACACCTTCCGGGAGAACTGGCCGAATTCGTTCTATGGATCGCTGGTTATCTTAGGCGGAGTGCCGGTTTTCTTATGGTTTCGACGGCGGCGTCAGCTTAAAATGCGTTCATAACCCGCGTCCCTGGCCTGCTTTGGGCCATTCCCGTAACCTCCTTTTTCTGGTTACCTTCGGTCAAGAGCCGTGGGCACGTTTACCCCCTGTCCTTTCTCCCTTAATGTGAAAACTCCAATCCTGGTCCGCTCCCTCGGCTGGGTCCCCTTGGAGTTCATACATGGCTGCGT
>Ga0074045_10000378_pt1 | contig 44000 bp, 42 predicted proteins | sample BogForMeECP23OM2_FD_94442 | JGI IMG/M metagenome (GOLD analysis project Ga0074045, IMG submission 94442) | Bog forest soil microbial communities from Calvert Island, British Columbia, Canada - Bog Forest MetaG ECP23OM2 | ecosystem: Environmental > Terrestrial > Soil > Wetlands ...
CGCTCGATCTCGACGCTCCCATCGAGCGCTACCTCCCGGAATGGATTGACGGGCCGCCAGCCGATGGTCCACACAAAGTCACGGTAAAGAGTCCGCAGGAACTCCACGATTGGGGTACCGAGCGGCAAGTCGCCTGGCGCCACAAGGTCACGGTGAGGCATCTGATGACCCACACTTCGGGCCTGCCGCCCTTCAAGGAGTACTGGCGCACATCAAAGGGCAAGGCTGACACGCTGCACGATATTTTTGCGGAACCGCTGGAGTACGAGCCCGGCACGAAAGTGATTTACTCGGACCTCGGCATTATTTTGATGGCGGAAATTATTCAGCGCCTGACCGGCAAGCCACTCGAGGAGTTGGCCAACGAATATATCTTCAATCCCATCGGCATGAAGAACACCATGTACAACCCTCCCAAAAAGCTGTGGCCGGAAATTGCGCCGACGGAAATCGATAACCAAATGCGCCACCGCCTGGTGCAGGGCGAGGTACACGACGAGAATGCCTATGCGATTGGCGGAGTTTCCGGGCATGCCGGCGTGTTCAGCACGTCGCCGGACCTGGCGGCCTTTTGCCAGATGCTGCTGAACGGCGGCGTCTATGCGCACAACCGCATCCTGAAGCGCGCGACGATTGCGGAATTCACTGTGCCTCAGCCCTTGGCGCAGAACACGCGCACCTTGGGTTGGGTAGTGCCCAGCGAAGGCAGTTCCAGCGGGCACTACTTCTCATCGCACAGTTATGGCCACACCGGGTTCACCGGCACAACCATCTGGATCGATCCGGACCGCCAACTCTTCGTGGTGTTGCTTACGAATCGTGTCAACCCAACCCGCGAAAATCATAAAATCGCCGAAGTCCGTCCCGCGGTTCACGACGCGGTGATGAAGGCCTTAGGCCTGGCCACAGATGCGACCCATTGAACATCATTTGGAGTGCGGCGGCTAGCGCCGCCTTTACGGTCACGATCGCGCGCAATTGTCATTCAGAAACGAGCCCGCTCGCGTTACTTCTTCCAGGTAGCGCTGGCCTTGATGCCAGCCTCGCATTCCGTGCTTTGCGGCGACCACGAGAAACACATCGGCCAGCTAGGGTCAGAGCGCTTCGCCCTCGGCGGCCTGATTGCGCAGCAGAAAGGTCTTGGGTTACGAGCCGCACCCGCAAATCTTGAACGATCCGAAGTCCTTGTACCAATGTCTTCCGGCACATCGGGCTGCGAATCGATCCACACGCGAAGCTGATTTAGGTCCGCGATACTAATGGCGCGGTCGCGCATTCGGTCGATCGGGTGGTGACGAACATTCTCCGGCAGTTTGTCCCAACGCGCTAGTTTGGGCATCAGCCGCCAAATGCCATCCGGCCCGAGCTTAGTCCCGAGTTTCTCTTCTGGGTCTGCGGTCTCGCGGAATTTTTCGGCCAGTTCGAAGAACTCCTGCTGCTTGCGCTTCTCAGCTTCGATGCCTTTCTGGATCAGTTCCACCAGCATGCGGCTGGAACTCAACCTGCGGGTCTTGGCCAAAGTGCGAACCAGGGCAGCGACCTTCGCCGGGAGGCTGGCTTTGTCGAACAGACTTACTTGTGGTGCTCATTGCACCATTCTGCACCACAATGGTGCGATGGCAACGCGCTCAGGATGCGCCTATAGGAGCGTTCCTGCGGCGACGTCCTGCTTGGCTTGTGCCAAGTCTTCCAGTTTTCCCAGATCGCGCCAGTAATATTCATCTGCCAGAAACCCGAGGATGTCTTCCCCTCGCCCGGCAAGCCGCAAATAGCAATCAATGATGGAGAAGGCCCCATGCTCCTGCATCATTCGAAGCAGTCGTGGAGAAATCACATGGACGCCGCAGAAAGCCAGTGGCCGTAGGTGCGCCGACGGACAGACAATCTCAGGTTCCTGATCTCGCCCTGCGCGACGACCGCCGAGCCGTCGATTCTCGTCAAACAGCAGTACCCGCGAACTGTCCCGCTGCTGCACAGACAGTGTCGCCAAAGCTTTTTTCCCGATATGAACTTTCACCATGCGCCGGAGATCGATCGTGCTGAGGATGTCCACGTTGTGCAAAATGAATGGCTCGTCGGCAACCGTGGAATTCTCAAGGAAAAACCACGAAACCTGCTTCAGCCCACCGCCCGTATCCAGCAACACCTCTTCACGGGAAATCTCGATGCGCATGCCGAAATTCTCGTGGGTCTTCAGGTAGTCGACGATCTTGTCGGCAAAGTGGTGAACATTAACAATCACGTCGCGAATACCGAAGGAGCATAACCGAGTGAGCGTGATTTCAAGGAGTGTCCGCCCGGCAACCTCTACCAGCGCTTTCGGGCGATCATCGGTCAGCGGGCGCAGGCGCGTACCCAATCCTGCCGCCAGAATCATGGCCTTCATTGGCCCATCTTTTCCAGTTCAAGGTGCCGCACGATTACTTGCAGTCCGTTGCGCTCGCGCATGCGTTTCGCCAGTTGCTGCGCCAGAAAAACCGAGCGGTGCTGGCCGCCGGTGCAGCCAAACGAAACCATCAGGTCCTTGAATCCGCGCTGCTGGTAGTTGCTCACGCTGGCATCCACCAGCGAAAAAACCGAGGCGAGAAACTGGTGCACGCTTTCCTGCTGGTTTAGATAATCAATCACCGGCGCATCTTTTCCTGTCAACTGCTTGAAGCGTTCTTCGCGCCCGGGATTGGGCAGGTTGCGGCCATCAAACACGAAACCGCCGCCGTTCCCGGTATCGTCCTCGGGCGCGCCGCGGTGAAAGGAAAAACTGAAAATCCGCAAAATCAGGTTCTGCGCTTCGGAGGCCAGACCCAACAGCTTCTCGGAAGCCAGCATACTCGTGAACGCCGCCATCAACGTTGGCAGTTCGATGGGCAACTTGACGTTGTGCAGCAACCACCGCACGTTTTTCAGCGCATAGGGTACGCTCTGCAGGAAATGAGTCTTGCGCTCATAAAAACCGCGAAAGCCGTACGCACCCAGCGCCTGGAGGATGCGCGCGTAAACGTAAGCATAGTAATAGTGCAGAAATGCTTCGCGATCCAGGTCCAGAAAACCACTGAGGCAATCCAGATACTCATCCAATAGTTGCTGGCGAATTTCCGGCGGCAGATCGGCTTTGGCGTCGAACAGTAGCGACGCGATGTCGTACTGCAATGCGCCTTTGCGGCCGCCCTGGTAATCCACGAAGTACGGCTCGCCATCGCGCAACAAAACGTTGCGGGATTGAAAGTCGCGGTACAGAAAATAGTCCCGCGGCGCGCTCAGCAGAAAATCGGTCAGCCGCCGGAAATCATTCTCCAGGGCTTGCTCGCTGAACGGAATCGCGGCCAACCGCAAAAAGTAATACTTGAAGTAGTTCAAATCCCACGCAATGGACTGAGCGTCGAAGCTGCCGCAGGGATAACAAACCGAATAGTCCAAATCGCGCCCGGCCTGTACCTGAAACCGCGGCAGAACCGCGACTGTTTTGTGGTAGGCTTCCACCACTTCGGGTGCAATATTCGCGCCGCTGCGATTCCGCGAAAGAAATTCAAATAGCGTCGTGTCGCCCAGGTCTTCCTCGAGATACGCGCCCGCATCCAAATCTTGGGCATAAATTTCCGGCACGGGCAGGCCATGACGCCGAAAATGACGGGAGAATTCGAGGAAGGCAATGTTCTCTTCGCGCACTCCATAGAGAATACCGACGGCACTGTGAGCGTCGCTGGCGAGGCGGATGATCTTGCGGCCCGACCCCCCTAAATCCCCCTGAAGCGGTTGCACACGCGTGGGCGGGATATGAAAACGTTGCTCAAACAGTTTTCTGAGAATGTCCATAAGTAACTTGCCAGAATCCCCGCCGTTAGAATTCACCCGAGCCGTTCCTTCCCATCATAGATGGATTCTGCCAAGCCTGCATGGAGGTGACGGCGTCTTGATGTCGTTCACGTCAATTCGTGAATCCCGGCCATGGCATGCGTCGATCGAAGGGCGCAGCCACAACGCGCTAACGCCCTCGCTTCAGCACGTCGACTGTGCGACCTGTGCGACCCGCACACTACAAGTTCCCCATCGGCGGCTATAATTAAAGAATGGCCTCTTCGAATGAACGGCGCAGCCAAATGGAACGCCGGCTGACAGAACTGAGAAATCCAGCTTCAAGAAATCTCGACCGGATGAACGCGCTGCAGATTGTGCGCTTGATGAATCGCGAGGATCGCAAGGTTGCGACGGCCGTGGGGCGTGAATTGCCTGCGATTGCCCGGGCTGTAGACGGCATCGTTGCCAGGATGCAGGCGGGTGGCAGGCTGATTTATGTGGGAGCAGGTTCCAGCGGGCGCATCGCCGTGGTGGATGCCTCGGAATGTCCGCCCACCTTCGGAACCTCGCCGGGACTGGTGAGGGCCCTCATCGCCGGCGGCAAGAAAGCGATGACGCGGCCTGTGGAAGGCGCGGAAGACAGCAAAGCGAACGCGCTGCGCGATCTGAAAAGGCTGAAACTGACAGCCGCTGATACCGTGGTGGGCATCGCTGCCAGCGGCTCGACTCCGTACGTCGTGGCAGCCGTGGCCTTCGCCAAGAAGCGCAACGCACTGACCATTGGAATTTCCTCGAATCGCAATTCCCTGCTGGGAAAAACCGCGGCGATTGCCATCACCCCGCAAGTTGGCCCAGAAGTATTGACGGGTTCGACGCGCCTGAAAGCGGGCACCGCGCAAAAAATGGTCCTGAACATGCTCTCTACCGCGGTGATGGTGCGGCTCGGTCACGGATACGACAACTTGATGATCGATCTCGCGCTGACAAATCAGAAACTTCGCCGTCGCGTGAAGCGCATTCTGATGGAGAGTAGCGGGAAAGATGTGTCTGCCGTGGAACACGCTTTGCGTCAGAGCGAACACAATCTGCGCCTGGCGTTGATCATGCTCAAACGCGGACTCACGGCGCAGAAAGCTAAGCGCCAACTGGACGCGGCAAAGGGCGATCTGCGGCGCGCCCTGGGCGAGTGAACAGGAAATAAACGAATGGACCAGTTTCGAATTCGCGGCGGGCGCCCGCTGCACGGCACGGTAACGATCAGCGGCGCAAAAAATTCGGCGCTGCCCGCAATGGCAGCGGCGCTGCTCACCGCCGAACCCGTTACGCTGCGAAATGTTCCCATGGTTCGCGACATCATCACCATGGGTAAATTGCTGGCCTTCATGTCCGCCAAGGTTTCCGCGGCGGAGCTTCCGTCCACCGCCTACACCATCGAGTCGCACCTGTTGAATGACGCCGTAGCCCCGTACGAATTGGTGAAAACCATGCGCGCGTCAATCCTCACGCTAGGCCCGGCCATCGCGCGATCCGGCGTGGCGCACGTTTCCTTGCCGGGTGGATGCGCCATCGGCGCCCGGCCTGTCGACCTGCATCTCGCCGCACTCGAGAAAATGGGCGTGGAGATCACCACCGAGCACGGCTACATTGGGGCAAAAGTTTCCAATGGCGGCCGCCTGAAGGGCGCGCACATCGTGTTTGAAAAAATCACCGTCACCGGCACGGAAAACATTCTGATGGCGGCCACTCTGGCCGACGGCGAGACCATGCTGGAAAATTGTGCCCGCGAACCTGAAGTCACTGACCTGATCCACCTGCTGCGCAATATGGGCGCCGACATTCAAGGCGAGGAAACATCCACGCTGCGCGTCCGCGGCGTTAAAGAACTGCACGGCACGGAGTATTCCATCATTCCCGATCGCATTGAAGCGGGGACCTATCTCATCGCCGGCGCCCTCACCAACGGCGACTTGCGGGTTACGAATTGCGATCCATCCCATTTGGGCGCCGTCCTGGCAAAACTTCAGCAGGCCGGCGTTCCGGTCGAATGCGTCGACAGAGTCACACTGCGTGTCCGCGGCGCCTCCAAACCGGTCGCTTCCGATGTCACTACCGAGGAATATCCCGGTTTCGCCACGGATATGCAGGCGCAATACATGGCGCTCGCAACGCAGGCCGAAGGCACCTCCGTCATCACCGAAACCATCTTTGAGAATCGCTTTCTGCACGCCAGCGAAATGATCCGCATGGGCGCGAATATCTCCATCGATGCCCGTCGCGCTGTCGTGCGCGGTCCTGCCCAGCTTTCCGGCACCACCGTACAGGCTTCCGACCTGCGCGCCAGCGCCGGCCTGGTCCTGGCTGGCCTGGTAGCTTCGGGCGAGACCATCATCGACCGTGTCTACCACATCGACCGCGGCTACGAGCGCATCGTCGAAAAGCTAAGTGCCCTTGGCGCCGACATCGAGCGTCTTCACGCTACAACCACCTAATCCTGCACGGCAAACTTCGTCGAGTTCTGGTACACTCCTCCAATCGATTTTGCGACCTGAGGGAGGACCCATGCGCAACACCGAACTTCTCGACAAGATTGATGCCGCCATTGAGGCAAAAAATCTGCTGAAGCATCCCTTTTACCAAGACTGGCAGGCCGGCAAGCTCACGCGCGAATCTCTCCAACTCTACGCTGCCCAGTATTACCGTCACGTCGAAGCGTTCCCCAAGCACCTGCGGGTACTTGCGGCGCGCACCGAAGGACCTCTGCGCGATATTGTCCTGGAAAATCTCGCGGAAGAGGAAAACCCTGAAAACGGTCACCCTAAGCTCTGGCGCGACTTTGCTGCCGCGTTGGGCGTCAATGAGGAAGATATCACCTGCTGCCCAGCCTTGCCCGGCACGCAAGCTGTCGTCGAGACATTTCGCGAGATTGTAGGCGATCGCCCGGTAGCCGAATCCGTCGCGGCACTTTACGCCTACGAAGCGCAAGTGCCCGAAATCGCCAGCACCAAGATTGACGGCCTGAAGAAGCATTACGCCATTAATTCGCCCAAGAGCCTCGCCTACTTTGCGGTTCACGAGGAAGTCGACAAGGCCCATCGCACCGCCTGGCGCAATTGGCTGGCAGATCACGCCTCCGGCAGCGACGAAGAAATCCTCGCCACTACAAACGAAGCGCTCGATGCCCTCTGGGGTGCCCTGGACGCGGTCCACTGCGCCCACGCATAAGAGTGTGCGCCTCGCCGCAGTCCCCTGCGTTCACAACGTTCCAACGAAAAAGCCCCCGAATTCGGGGGCTTTTTCGTTGGTTGTAAGAGGTTGTGTAGCGCTGGCTTTTATGCCAGCGCACATGAAGCCATTTAGCTGTCAGTCGCCTTCGGTCGCCGCGGGCGCCGGAGTTGCGCCGGAAGGCGTCTCCTGCTTTTTCGCCTGTTTCTCGCGTGCTTCCTTGATGAGTGCCTTGCGCGACAACCGGATCTTGTTGCCCTCAATCGCCAGCACCTTCACCAGAACCTGGTCGCCCAGTTTCAGTTCATCGCGAACGTCGCGAATGCGGTGCTCAGAGATTTCGCTGATGTGCAGCAATCCGTCGGTGCCCGGGAAAAGTTCCACGAAGGCGCCGAATTCGGCCAGCCGGACAACTTTGCCGAGATAAGTCTTGCCGATCTCCGCGCTCGCGGTAACATCGCGCACCATCTGCAGAGCCTGGTCGCCGCCAGCCCCGCTGGTGGAGAAGATGTGCACGGTGCCGTCCTCGAGGACGTCGATCTTCACGCCGGTCTGCTCGATAATCGACTTGATCTTCTTGCCGCCCGGGCCGATCAGGTCGCGGATCTTGTCTGTGGGGATACTCAGCTTGTAGAGTCGCGGAGCATACAGCGAGATGTTCTCGCGGTGCGCACTCAGCGTTCCTTCCATGATGTCGAGGAGCTGCAAGCGGGCTTTTTTCGCCTGCGCCAGCGCTTCGCGCATCATCGGAATGCTGATGCTGGTCACCTTGATATCCATCTGCAACGCGGTGATGCCTTCCCGCGTGCCTGCCACCTTGAAATCCATGTCGCCATAGTGATCTTCGGCGCCGGCTATGTCCGTCAGAATCGAGTACGTGCCGTCGTCTCCCACCACCAGGCCCATCGCGATACCCGCACAGGGTGCCTTCATCGGTACGCCCGCATCCATCAGCGCCAGCGAGCCGCCACAGACCGTCGCCATCGACGACGAGCCATTCGACTCCAGAATGTCGCTAACCACGCGCATCGCGTAGGGGAAGTCCACCTCGGCTGGTAGCAAATTGGCCAGCGCGCGTTCCGCCAGGGCGCCGTGTCCGATTTCGCGGCGTCCGGCTCCACGCAGCATTTTCACTTCCCCCACGCTGAATGGCGGGAAGTTATAGTGCAGCATGAAGCGCTTGAAGGTGTCCTGCTCAAACAGCAGGTCCAGCCGCTGCATGTCTTCCTTCGTTCCCAGCGTGAGCGTTGCTAGTGCCTGGGTTTCCCCGCGGGTAAACAGCGCCGATCCATGCACCCGCGGCAGCAAACCCGCTTCGCAGGTAATCTGGCGAATCTGGTCGAACGCGCGGCCATCGGGCCGACGCTTGGCCTTCAATACTTCGGAGCGGAAGAAGTCTTCGCGCAGGCGTTCGAAAGCGCGCTTCGTCAACGCCAGCTTCTCTTCGTCTTCCTCCGGGATGGGCTTCGCGATTTCTTCCAGGAGGTCGTCCACCAGGTGATAGCTTTGCTTCTTGGGATGCTTCTGCGTGTTCAACGCATCCAGCAGCCTGGCGCCGTAGGTCTTCTTCATGCTGTCATAGAGGCCCTGATCAAACGGCAGCGGCGCGACAACCACCTTCTTCGGCTTCAACTGGTCGTGCAGCTGCTTAATCGCGCCAACAATCCTCTTTACCTGGTCGTGCCCGAATTCCAGCGCTTCGACCACCTTCTCTTCTGAAACCTCAAAGGCGCCCGATTCCACCATGACAATGCCCTTTTCGGTGCCAGCCACGACAATGTTCAGCTTGCTGACCTTCTGCTCCGCAACGGTTGGATTAGCTACCAGCTTCCCGTCGAGCAGGCCCACGCGCACCGCCGCAATGGGGTCGGTGAACGGCAGGTCGGAGCAATAGGCCGCCGCCGAAGCTGCGGTCACCGCGATGACGTCGGGGTCATTGGAGCTGTCCGCGGACAGCACCATGGCGATAATCTGGGTTTCATTCCTCCAGGAATCTGGGAACAACGGGCGCATCGGGCGGTCAATCAGGCGGGATACCAGAATTTCTTTTTCGGTGGGACGCCCCTCTCTCTTAAAGAAGCCGCCGGGAATCTTGCCCGCGGAGTAGGTATTCTCCCGGTAGTCTACGGTAAGGGGCAGAAAGTCGCGGTCGTTAGCTTTGGGGGCCATGCAGGCCGTCACCAGGAGGATCGTGTCCCCGTAGCGCGCCGTAACGGCGCCATTCGCCTGTTTGGCAATCTTTCCGGTTTCAAGAATTAGGTTGCGGCCACCAACTTCGAGCGAGACCTGATGTGGAACGGGTATGTGATTATTTTCTGGCATGTGTTTCTTCCTTTTGTCTCCCTGAGAGGAGCGCGTCCGCAGGGTCCTGCTTGCGGCTAAATGGAAGAAAAGAGAAGAGTTGTGGTTGCGGAAGGCTTCTTCCGAAACCGGTTACACCAACAGAAATGCCCCGGCCTGTGTTCGCACACTGGTACCACGTTCACGTCCAACCGCATCCGGGCTGGCGGACAGACTCCTACAGGAATTTGTTCGTTCGTGAATTTGCAAGTAGTGCCGCATTCGGCGGGATGACTGCTTACTTGCGCAGGCTAAGACGTTCCACAATCTGGTGATACCGATCCGGGTCTCGCCGGTTGAGATAGTCCAGCAGGCGCCGCCGCTTGTTCACCATCATGATCAGCCCGCGGCGTGATGCGTGGTCTTTCACGTGCGACTTCAGGTGCGTCGTCAAATAGTTGATGCGCTCGCTCAGCAGTGCGATCTGCACTTCTGGCGATCCCGTATCTTTTACATGTGTCCGGAATTGCTCAATCAACATTACTTTGCCGTCGCTCAAGTGCCCCTCACCGTCGTCCCTTAAAATTTCCTCTTTTCTTCGACCTTTCAAAGGTAGCACAGTACCATTCGGACTGTAAAGCGCTCGTAATATAGGGCCAGTCCAGTCCTCATTCGGCCGCCTGAGGGGCTTAGCATTTCCGCACCCCTGATGCATTATGCATCGGTAGTGGGATTCGCGTGGGCTTCAACCAGCCAGCCTGACTCAGGGGTGAAAGTCGAACTCCAGCACCGTCGTTGTTTCGCTGCTGGCCGGTGCATACTTCCATTCCTTCAGCGTCTCTTTGACTGAATCGACGAGCACCGGATGACCGCCAATGGGTCGCACCGATTTGATGTGTCCGTCAGCGGCGATCACCACTTGCACCTTCACATTACCGGTAAGCTTAAACTTCTTCGCCACTGCGGGATACGGGGGTGCCGGATTTGTGATCACTTTGCGCGCATCTTGCGCCGGCAGATTCGCCGTCGACAGCATCAGGACCATGACCAAAAAAGCCAGTGCCGCTAGTTTTGTCAGTTTGGGTCCGTCGTCCTGGGGCATCTCTTTCTCCTAGGAGAGCAGCGTCCCTGGAGCGGGAACGCGAGAAACACTTCTGCTGTGCATCATGCTTGTCGTGTCAATGCTAACTTAGCGGGAATCGCTCGTTCGAGCAGCAATGCAGGCGTACAGGTGTGTTTTGCGAAATACTGTCCGTTGGTATAGGTCGCTCACGTCCTTGCCTGTCGCGGAATATTCTTCCAGGTTCTACCGCCGCGGACGCCTGGAGCGGGTTCAGCCCAGCGTCATGTAGTCTTTCAGAATGAGGGCGATTTCCGAGAGTGTTGCAAAAACCGCAAACGCCGCGTGAAATCGTTCATTCCGTATCTTAATTGCGGACGCGCTCAGCAGGATATAGCGATTCGTGCCACACCGCCGAGGAACCGCGAGACACCAAGTCCCAAGATAATCGTGAACAGCACGCGAATGTGCAAATACCTATCCTTAGTTTGGCGAGCGAGATCCAACCTGGAGACATAGGTGGCAACCTGGAGCCGAACCGGGGTTGTCGAGCGCTTCCAGCACGCGCACCTCGAGGTCGAATTATCCCAGGTCGTAATCCATAAAACTGCCAAGCGAGATATGGCCGTGGACTTCTTTGCTGCCGACCTGGCCGGCAAGGGCCGCGCTGACATAGCTCATGCCCGAACGGTTGTGGGCGGGCGCTTGAGATCACTTGCATCCTGTCCGCAAATCCGGTTCAATGCCTACGGTAAGCTTTCCGCTGTTTCGGCAGCTTCCCGGAAGATCATTAACTGCAATCGAACTGAGGAGAATAATGATGCGCAAGGTATCTGTCACGTTCGTCGCGCTGTTTTTTAGCCTTGCCCTGTTTGCCGCAGGCACGCAAGCCCAGCAGGACAAATCGAAGCGCCCCAGCCCACCAGCGAAGGCCTCTGTTGACCTTGGAGGCGGAAAATCCGTTGCCGTGGACTACTCCAGCCCGCGCGCCAAGGGCCGCAAGATTTATGGTGAACTCGTTCCGTATGGCCAGGTCTGGCGCGCCGGTGCAAATGAAGCCACCACACTCGTCACCACCGGCGACATCGTTATTGGCGGCAAGCCTGTCCCCGCCGGCACTTACACCGTCTTCGCCATTCCCGACAAGGACAAGTGGACCCTGGTCATCAGCAAAGCCACCGGCGAATGGGGCACCGACTATCCCGGCCCCGATAAGGATCTCGCGCGCGTCGACATGAAAGTCTCCACTCTTCCGTCTCCTGTCGAAAATTTCACCATTTCCTTCGGCAAGACGGGCAGCGGCGCAACCATGAATATCGATTGGGATACCACGCGCGCCTCGGTTCCCATCACCGGGAAGTAGCCGCGAGTAGCCGGAATTTTCGCGCGTTGCGGTTCAGAGCGCTTTGAAAAACACGATTGTCATGCTGAGGTGTGCGTCGTTTGCCACCGAAGGACCTCAACCTGTTCGGCAAACCAATGGCGGCCATTCCGTTCCTGTATTCCTTCAGGTCCCTCTCATTCGTAAGCGATCCGCGGTCGCCGCGCGCTTCGGCCGCAGACCCGCACCCATCCCGTACACCACGGATTCGATGATTCCATCCGCTCCCAGCGCCCGCTCGATCTTCGTGTCCGCAAGTGCCATGGTGCAAAACGGCGCCAGCCCCAGCCACGTTGCCGTCAGGCAAAACGTCTGGCAGACATGCCCCGCTTCCGCCAGCACCACGCGATACGCGCGCGGATGCTCATACTTCCACTGAGAGCGCTGGAATACGGCCGTCAGAAAAACGACGAACGCAGAACCGCAAAACCAGTCCTGTCCCGCCAGGAACTTTTTGACTTCCGCTCGGCTGCAGCCGGCGCGCAACAACTCCAGGCTGTGGCCCTCGTCGTCATAGTGGTAGATCCCCGGCCCGATTCCCGTGACGTTGCGAATCAGCACGTACGCTTCGAGCGGATGCAGAGCTCCGCCTGACGGCGACGTCTTCAACGGCAGCCGGCCGACGCCCGGGATTTTCGCCCACCCCTGTACGCCGAAGGACAGCCACAACAGCGTCTGCAACCGGCGAAGGTCCAGCGGTTTTCTGGAGAACTCGCGCCACGTCCGCCGCTCCTGCAAAACGCGGTCAAATTCGCCAGCCCTGCCCGGTATCGAAAGCTTCAAGCGCTTTGCGCCAGAATATTTCCTGCGTCGCGATGGAAGCGGTTTGCGCTTGGCCAGTTCACGAAGACCGGAAAAATCCTCCACCTCGCTTCGTTCGTACTTCACATCTTTGGTCGCGAAGTGAAAGTGGCTGGCGCTGGGACTCCACTTCTCCCAGCCGCGCATTGAATCACTTGTGTTTTGGAGTTTGCCGGAGGACTCCTGCAGGAGGGAATATTTCTGCAATCGCCGGATACCATCCAGAATTGCGTTTGGATTTACTTGCGGGAACCTCGAGCAAATTCCCGCGAAGCTGCGAGGCTGATCACAGAACGCCAGAAGATCGCAGAAAAATGAGTCGCCGGCCACTCTCTGGCGCGTAGTGTAGTTTTCAAAAACAAGAACTGGCCCGACCCAGTAACTGACCAGGAATGGAGACCGGCGATAGCGTGGCGAACCTCCAGCTTCCTTCCCGCGCGCTTGCCTTCGCCGCTGTTTCATTTCCTGTCTGAGCCGCGCCTGCGCGGAATCCGGCTTTATCCCACGTTATACTTCTTGCAGGCGGGCGGTACCTCGGCAATCAGCGCTTTGATCTTGGTGATTTCGCTGTCGATCGTCGCTTTCTTCGCACCAGTCGCCTTCTTGCTCTCGACCTCGAGTGCCTTTGCGATCTTCGTTAAGGCTGCTGCCACCGGCTTCAACGAGAGTTTCTTCGCCATGTCATCCTCCCCAACGCTGCTTTCTCACTTTTGCTCCGAAACGTTCGCGCACTTCGACTGCATGTGCTCGCGGAGTCTAACTAAGCCGGGAGAGGCCCGTCAAGTTTTCTGATGGCCATTTGCCGGTTCGAATCTACTTTTTCCGGGAGCCCGAAACTACAGTCTCACGCTGCAAAACAGTCAACAATCCCATTTCTGACAGCAGCTTCTGAAATCTCGCCTCTTTCCTCAGAAATGCGAACTGCGGATGCACCGCCAGGTTCGGCATCCTCCCATTCCTCTCCGCGTATGCTTTTTCCAGCGCGCTCATGGTCTTCTCTTTGTCGCGGAATCCCGCGTACAGAATGGCCCAGTCATAGTTGGAGACATATTTCCTCCCACTGGCATTCTCGAATTCGCGCAGGATCTGCTCGGCTTCATCCTTCTTCCCGGAAATTGCATAGGCGTAGCCCAACTCAGCCTCGCGCGAAGCATCACCCGGCGCCAGCGACACGAACGTTCGAAACTCGTTCACGGCGTCTTCATACTGCTTCTTCTCCAGATACGATTGCCCCAAATAGCCGTGGGCAATGGCGAAGCTCGGGTCCATCTGCAAGGTCACCTTCTCCGCCTCAATGGCCCGGTCGTAATCCTCCGCAAGGTAGTGACACCAGCCAACATTTGCATTGATGATCAGCGATCGGGGATCGATTTCCCGCGCCAGTCTTATTTCCCGGATGGATTCCTCCCGGCGTCCCTTCGCCGCCATGAACAACGCATACCAGTGCAGCGCGGTGGAGTAACCTGGATTCAGCGAAATGGCCTTTTGAAACTCGCCCTCGATATCGCCATCCTCCAGGTGATAAAACCGGATGGCCGCCATCGACGTGTAGGCCTCGCCCAGCCGGTCGTCCAGCTGCAGCGCCTTCTCCGCCGCCTGTTTGGCCTTGGGCATCATCACACTGGCCGGCTGTAGCTGGTAATTGCTGATGTTCATGCAGGCATCGGCCAGTCCCGCCCACGCCAGCGCAAAGGAATCGTCTTTCTGGGTTGCTTTCTGATAAAACTCCGCCGCAGCCAGAAATCCTTCCGGCGTACGCTTTTCTGCTTCGTACCTTCCTCGCAGATAAGCTTCATACGCCTCCGGCACCACGGAACGGCTCCGCGCCAGTTCGTACTGTTCTGTTCCCGAGAGTTCGACCTGAATTCCTCGCGCAATGGCCGTAGCCACGTCGCTCTGCAGCGCCAGCACCTCGGTGTAATCGCGATCGAACTTGTCGGCCCACAGCGCGCCCTCAATGTTGGTCTGAAACAGCGTCGCCGAGATGCGCACACGACCTTTGTCCTGCAACACGGAGCCCTCCACCACCGCATCCACGTACAGTTCCTGCGCAATCTCCTGCAAAGGCTTTTTCGCGTGCTTGTACTGCATCACCGTGGTGCGCGAGATTACCCTCAGCTTCTTGATCTGTGATAGCTCGGTGATCAGCGCATCCGTCATTCCGTCAGCAAAATATTCCTGCGAAGGATCGCCCGACAGGTTCTCCAGCGGCAGCACTGCAATCGATTGGATGGCGCCCGCCACCGGCACCGGCGGCTTCGCCGGCTTCTTCGTTTTCAGCCAATATCCGGCGCCCAGCGCGAGCGCCGCCACCGCGGCCACTAGCAGGATATTCTGCCAGGTCCAGATGCGCACCGGACCTGAGGGCGGCACGCCTCCGTTCAAGAAATGGTTCGTACGAGAGACGGTGCTGGCTGTCTCGAGTGCCGCGTGCACTTCGCCTGCGCTTTGGTAGCGCTGTCCCGGATCCTTATCCAGGCATTTGTCGATCACCCCTTGCAGCGCCGGGGGCAACGGTGGCGTGATTGCCGGTGCGCGTTCCCTCAGGATCGCCGCGCTCAATTCATACGCGGTATTTCCCCGGAACGGCCGGTTTCCCGTCGCCATCTCGTACAGCAGCACGCCCAGCGACCAGAGATCGCCGCGTTCATCGGCCTCTACTCCCTTCAGAACTTCTGGTGCGATATATGGGAGCGTTCCCGTGAAGGTGTGTTGCGAGTCCCACGATTTGTCGAAGCGCGTGGTTTCATCCCCGCCTCCCGGCGCGATTCGCCGGGAAATTCCGAAATCCAGCACCTTCAGTCGCCCTGACGGCGTCACAATCACATTCGCGGCCTTCAAATCACGATGGATCACGCCACGGCTATGGGCATGGGATAGCGCGTCGGCCAACTGCATCCCATATCGCTCAACCTGATCCAGCGACATCCCCGTGGAGAGTATTTCCCGGCTGAGCGGCTGCCCATCTACAAACTCCATCGCAATGTATGGCTTTCCATCGGCCTCGCCGACTTCATATACCGTGCAGATATTGGGATGGTTCAGAGCGGAAATGGCCCGCGCTTCTTCCAGAACCTTCTCGTGGGATACCGCGCTGCCTGACGGCAGAATGCCTAGAAATTTAAGCGCGATATCGCGGCGCAACTTTTCGTCACGCGCGCGATATACGACGCCCATTCCACCTTCGCCGAGCTTCTCTTCAATGAGGTAGTGGCCAATTCGCTGACCGATCATGGTGGTTGCTTATCGGAGAGTGGACCACATTAGCAGATTCGGAGCAAGAAAAACTCAATTGATTTCTGTTATTTGCAGTCAACCGCGCCTACAAGCCGTGCAGCTTGTTGGTACCCCGGTCCACCAGCACCACGGCACAGACCACCATTGCGGCCGCTATTCCTACGCGCAAGGCCAACGCTTCTCCGCCGTACAGCCAGCCCAGCGTCACTGCCACCACCGGATTCACATACGTGTGCGTCGCCACCAGCGTCGGCGAAAAATGTTCCAGCAGCCAGTTGTACGCCGTGAATGCCACCACTGATCCGAACAAGCTCAGGTAAGCCAGCGCCACCCAGGACTTGGGTTTAACCTGCGCGAAGGAAAATCCCTTCGCCTCTCCTGCCAACAACCCTGTGATCAGCAACATTGCCGAACCCGAAAGCAACGAAAGCGCAGAGAGCAGCAAGGGACTGCCCGACAATTTCGACCGCCGCGAGTAGATGATTCCTAGCGACCAGGAGAACGCCCCGACCAGGATGGCAACGCTGCCGAGCGTCATACCTCGGCCGCCTTCCAGTGCCGTTCCGCCCACCAGCACGCCCACACCTGCCAGCCCCATCAGGATTCCTGCCAGCAGCATGCCATTCAAGCGCCACACCCGCGCTGCGGCGGAGGACAGCACGAACACGAAAATAGGTTCGATGGCGATCAGCAGGGCTGCCAGTCCGCTGGGCACCACCTGTTCTGCCCAATGCAGTGACCCGTGACCCACCAGGAAGAAGAGAAAGCCAATCACCGCGCTCGCCCGCATCTGCGCCCACGTCGGCCTGGCGCCCTTCCGCAACGCCCACGTCAGCAGTATGGTTCCAGCGGTCAGATGACGGATTCCCGCGGTGAACAGCGGCGGAATACTCTCGATTGCGAAACGAATCGCGAGGTACGTGGAACCCCAGATGACATAGATGGCAAAGAAACAGAAGAGGATCAGCAGCCGGTTTCCAGGCGCTTTCGCGGACGCAACCGCGACGGCTTGGCTTGTGGAAGCGCTAGCCATGCGGCAGCATAATCCGCCCTGCACATTTCATCCAGCGCCAATATGGACGCCGCGGGCAACGATCCAGCCGCGCCGGGCAGCGTAGCTCCGCTAATCTGGCTTCCGGAAGACCACGCAATAACCGTCGGGCCAGTCCTCGAAGACCTTGACGACCTTGAACCCCGCCGTCGTCAATTCCTCAATCAGAATGTTCTTCGGAATTCCATGCCCACCGCGGTTGGCCGGCACACCTTTTACCGGATCGCTCTCGCTCAGCCATTTCCTCGGTGCAAAGTCGATGATCGCCAGTTCGCCGCCCGGTTTGAGCGATCGCAGCAGGCTCGCATCCATCTCCACGGGCGCCGTCAAATGATGGTACACGCGCCGCAGGACAATACCTTCACAACACTCCTTTGGCAGGTTGGTCTGTTTCTCCGCCGCCTGCAGCACCACGATATTCGCGAGTCCCCGGTTCTTAACCTCACTCTCGAGCGCTTTTCGCTTTTCCTCGTCCAGTTCGGTCAAATACACTCGGCCTGTTTTCCCGACCACCGATGCCGCCGCAATCCCAATTTCTCCTCGACCCGCACCAACGTCACCAATGGTCTGCCCCGCTTTCCATCCCATTACCTGCCCGAGGCGCCGAACTTCATCATTCGAAGCCTGCCCGCCCAAAAACACAACGAGCGACAGTGCGGCGATAACAATGGAAATGATCTGGCGTTTTCTCACCCCTGCCTCGCCTCGATGCGAGTGGTGTTTTCCACCTCAGGAAGCTGTCGCGTTCCGCGCCGTTCCTTAGGTCTTATTGGAGCGCACCAACGACAGGAACTCGTCGCGCGTCTGCTTATTGTGCCGAAAAGATCCCAGCATCGCGCTGGTCACGGCCTGCCCGTGTTGCTTCTCCACGCCGCGCATCTGCATGCACAAGTGCCGCGCCTCAATGATCACTCCCACCCCTTCGGGACTGATCTTTTCCTGGATGGCTTCCGCAATCTGGCTGGTCATGCGCTCCTGAATTTGCAGCCGCCGCCCGTACATGTTCACCAACCGAGCAATCTTGCTCAACCCCAGCACGCGCTTGTTCGGCAGATACGCCACGTGGGCCTTGCCGAAAAACGGCAACAGGTGATGCTCGCAGAGGCTGAAGAACTCGATGTCCTTCACCACCACCATCTCGTCGTAGTGCACGCTGAACGTCGCCCCATTCAGCAAACTCTCCATGTTCTGCTGATAGCCGCTGGTCAGGTACTTCAATGCCTTCTCAAACCGCTCCGGCGTCTTGCGCAATCCTTCGCGGTTCGGGTCCTCGCCCAGCAACACAATCACCTTGCGCATCAGTTCCGCAATCGTCTCTTTTGGCGCTTCGACTTTGGCGTCGTGCAGCAGTATTTCAGTCGGCTTTGTCATGGTCCTTTCCCCTGTGTCAGACCGCTAAGCGATCTTCGATTCTTCCCCTGCGTACTCAAACGAATTGTTCGCGGTCTCCTCGATGCGAACTCGTTCCAGCTTCGCCTTGGGGAAGTGTTTCAGGCGCTCGTAAATCTCAATGCAAACATTTTCCGTGGTCGGCACTTTCTCGTGGAATGCCGCCACTTCTTCGTTCAGCGACCGCTGGTCGAATGCCTCAATCACTTCCCGCTCGACGAATCCGTCCAGGTCCGTCAGGTTCGCAATCATCCCTGTAGCGGGATCCACTGGCCCGGACACGCTGATCTCCAGCACATAATTATGCCCGTGCCCGTACGGGTTGTTGCACTTCCCATACACGCGGAAATTCTCTTCCGCGCTCAGCTTCTCGCTGTGCAAACGGTGTGACGCGGCAAAGCGATACCGTCTGCCCAGCTCGATTTTCACGCCGTCGCTCATGCTCGGCCCGCTCCGTTGCGAGTACAGTCCGCAAACAAATCCGGTGTTTCGTAAAGCCTCACCTTATGTAGACGCCCCTGTGTAATCTTCGGGTCCAGCAAATTCCAGATCACCCGCGCGATGTTTTCGCATGTGGGTATTTGTCCCTTCAACTCCGCCACTTCATAATTCAAAAAACGGTGGTCCATGCGTTGCGTAATTTCCTGCTCCAGAATTTCTTTCAGTTCCTTCAAGTCCAAAACCATCCCCGTCACCGGGTCTGGCTCGCCCGCCACGGTCACTTCCAGCGTGTAGTTATGCCCGTGGCCATGCGGGTTATTGCACTTGCCAAAAATCCGCCGGTTCTCCTCCGCACTTAATCCCGGATTGTGATACCGGTGCGAGGCAGAAAACTCGATTCTTCGCGTCAAATAGACCATGCTATCGCTATCCCTTCGATGCTCGAGGCGTACCCACTGGATACGTCCTGCCCTTCCATTCCAGCTTACCCCGAAGATGGCTCCGGTACGACGCCCCAAGCACTCCGGCATACAGCAGCCTGCCGCGAATTCCGTGCCACACCAGGCGCGGCGGGAAACCGTTATGCTTCAGCTCTCCATCATAAGCCACATAAATAATCAGGATGCCGACGGCCAGCGTTGCCAAGCCGCGAATCGCTGATTCCGTGAATCCCCACATCGTGGTCGTCGCGACCAGCACCGCGATCACCGGCGCCAGCGCCGCCACGATTTCCCGAGTCACCGCTTCACTGCTTCCGCCCATCAGTTGGTACAGATTCTTTCTCCAACCTCCCCACATCGCTCGAAACGACCGGTACATGCGCACCCGCACGATTCCCTTTCCGTTCCCGAACCAGATGCGATAGCCGGCGCCCTTCAATTTTTTTGCCAGCGCCACATCCTCCAGTACTTCCCCGGCGATGCTAGCGTGTCCGCCAACCACTTCGTAAGCATCGCGACGAATCAGCAGGAACTGTCCGTTAGCCGCCGCTGCCGTTTTTTGCGGATCATTCACCTGCTCATACGAAAATTTCTTTGCCAGGCGGCAGTAGATATAAGGAATCAAGGCTTTCTCATACCAAGTCTCCATAATTTGTTCCGGCGAAAACGAAACCAGCGCCGCTTCCCGTTCCCGGGCAATCTCCCGCGCTCTTGCTGCCGCGTGTTTTTCGTGCACCGCATCCGCATCCGTGAACAACAGCCACTCACCCTTCGCCTGTCGGGCGCCAAGCCACACCGCATAATTCTTCCCTACCCATCCCGCTGGCAGCTCCGACACTTCCATCATCTTCAGGCGTGAATGTCTCGTCGCCATCCCGCGTACAATTTCAGCAGTCCCATCGGTGGACTGGTCGTTCACCACCACAATTTCCGCAATTTCTGCCTGCTGAACCAGCGATTGCAGGCACGCGGCGATTACTTCTTCCTCGTTGCGCGCCGGTACCACGACAGAAATGCCCGGAGAGTTTTGCGGGAGGGGAGTCATCGCGGATGGACGCGCGTGCAGACTTCTCGCTGTCGCTGGTGTGCGCTATTATAGCTTTATATGAATCCCTTCCTCCGCAAATTCTTCGCCTGGGGCAGCATGGGTTTTGCCTTTGCGATCCTGGCATTTTTCTCCCTCCCGCATTATCGACAGGGCGAATCCTCCATGGCCGGCAAGTCCGCGGAAAACTTCGCCATGCAGCTCGATGGCAAGCCTGCACACCTCTCCGACTTTCGTGGCAAGGTAGTTGTGTTGAATTTTTGGGGAAGCTGGTGCGGACCGTGCGTGGCTGAAGTCCCCAGTTTGATTGCACTCCAACAGCACATTACTTCCCGCAACGGCGTAGTTCTGGGCATTGCCGCGGACGACGATCCCGCGAAATACGAAAGCTTCCTGAAAGATCATGGAGTGAATTTCCCGACATACCGCGACCCGGGCACCAACGAAGATCATCGCTCGCCCATCGCCCTAAGCTACGGCTCTTCGATGTACCCGGAAACCTACGTGATTGATCGCAAAGGAAAGATTGTCCGCAAGATCATCGGCCCGCAGGATTGGGATTCCCCCGAAATGACCGCCTACTTCGACGCCCTGTTAGCCCAGAATTAGCACTGCACTTGTGTAGCGGCCGCCTTCTGAGGCGGGCGCATTTTCTTGGCACTGTAGGGACGGGCCTTCCGAGGCCGTCCGCCAATCTAACACAACCCGGGGCGCAACGTTCCTCTAGCTCTCGTGATAATCCATCAAAATCAGTCCCACCATGATGAAGCACACCGGCCACACCCACGACAGATACTTCTTCGCGTTACTCTCCGGCGGCAGCCGCAATTCCAGCCATCTGGACCACCCCGCCATGATGCCAAACACGGCCAGCGGCGTATGGCTCATCTCCGCTAACAATTCTTCCTTGATGTTTCCCAACGCATGGGAGTGCGTCAGCAGCACCATGCCGCCAACAATACACACAATCGGAAAAACCAGCGCCGCCGCTTGCGATTTCAGTTTCTTCGTCTCCACCAAATACTGAAACGCGGCAAACGCGATGAGCAGCAATACCGCCAGGCGGTGCTGCAATACTTCCGCCTCACCGAAACTCGCCCAGAACCCGTTCGGCCCCAGCGGCCAATTTTCCGGATCCGCTCGCAAGAAAAGGAAAACAGCCAGCCCCAAAAACGCCAGCGGCCAGATTTTCGCCCAAGCAAAATACCGGCTGCGCGACAGCAACGCCAGTATCCCCATCAGAAACACGATCAGTCCGGCCCAGTTGTGGTTGTACTCCGACCACGCGCGGTCCGCGGGGCCGTTTGTGCCCGCCGCGAATTGTCCCGGAACAAACGACACCGGAACACTCTGTCCCGCAGCCGCCGCCTTCTTCAAAGTCTCCTGCGTGGACTCCGACAGCTCTTTCCACTCCGGGCTGGAAAGTCTTGGCGGCCGCGGAGAGTAGCGTTCAGCAATCTCGTGCCACGACACGCGATCCTGCGTCAGGTCCACTCCGGGCGGCTGCGACGTCAGCGAGGTTGCCGTCAAAATCACCGCCAGACCAATCCCCACCTCGGCTTCGCCAAACCTCACCAGGCTTCTCGCGCCCTCGCCATTCCCTTCGCCGATTCCCTTCACGATGTAATAGTTCGCCGCGCCCAGCAGCAGTAAGCACCCGAACAGCACCACTTTCGTGGTCACCATGATCCCGTACGCCGTGCCATAAACCGCGTTCCACGAACCGACATACACCCAGCTCATTGCCAGGCCTGCCGCAAACAACAGCACCACGCTGATCTGCGCCAGCCGTGAAAAATTCTGGCTGATCCGCGCCTTCTTCTCGACATCCGTAACCCGTTTCATCGCCAGCAGCAGGAACGGCAAGCCCCCGATCCAGCTCGCGGTAGTCAGATAGTGCAGCGTTGTGAGGCTGACCAGCAGGGCTCGCCCTTCCATCCGCGACGCGGAGTGGCTGGTCATCACCGTCGCCCCCAGCATCATTGCCGCCGGCAGCAGCACCATGGGATTCATGCTCTGGCGCGTCGCCGCTGGCCAATAAGCAATCGCTATCCCGGCGACGACGCCCATAAGCCCCGCGAACACGTAGTTCGCTCCCAGCACCTCTCGCAGCGAAATATCCACGGAATACGTCAGCACCATGGAGTTGCTCACCACGAACAGCGCTTGCGCGATGGCCAGCCCCAATCCGCTCCAGCGAATCAGCTTCCACGCCGACTGCAGCAACTCTGCCGTTCGCAACTCCTCGCTTCGCGTTACCAGCAGCAAAAACAGAATCCCGCCGACCGCCAGGCTCTGAAAGCACAGCGTCGCCGCGCGCAACAACACCACCAAATAACTGAATATGCCGATCAGCTGTACCATTATTTCTCTCTACAATCCCGCAACTTTGAAGGGCACCAGCCCGCGGGTAATGTGTCCGTCGGGCGCCAGCACCTGCCACGCAATTTTGTATTCTCCGGCTTTCAATCCGTTGGCCTTGGTGGCCAGCGTGTCTGGCGAACTCTGCTTTTCCACGCTCAAATCTACCATCTTGTTATCCGGGGTCATCAACTGCAGCTTCGAGCGCGTCGCATCGATTCGCACATTGAACTTCAACATGATCGGCACGTCGGGCCCGTTCACCGTGCTGCCCGCGGCCGGCGACGTTTCCTTCAAAATGGCGTGCCCTTCCGCCAGGTACCCCGCCAACAACAGCGCCATCACCGCCGCGCTCCACATTGCCGCGCGAATCACACTGCCTCGATTCATCGGTCTCTCCAACACTTCCATTGTCTATTTCACGTGTTACAGCTGCCACAACCACTATAGCAGGCCCGCCCGCTCACACGGCAGGGAGCGTAGCCCGTCAAATGTGACAGCGATTTGGCGGCCGCAAGAAACGGCATCTCCAAAGCGAAAGCTGTCATCCCGAGCGAAGCGAGGGATCTGCTGTTCTCTCAGGCTCGTATTTGTACGGGCGGGTTCACCGCGGTGAGTTCGCTATTCCGACAGCTCGCCACCGATTCGCCCCTCCACACTTCTACGCGGCTTGTGGCTCCAGTTCCCTAGCTGCGGGCTGGGCATCTGCTCGAAAGGCCCACCCCAGCAATGCCAGGCTCGCGAGCGTTCCAATCACCGTGATCCATAGCGGAGGCTGTACAAGCACCAGCCATGCCGTCATCAACCCGGTTCCCACAGCCGCCGGTATAGGCCGCAGCAGTCCTTTCCTGACCAGCAGAACAATTTCCGCTGCCAGGAATGCCACGAAGCAAACCACCCACAACAGCAACTCCGCGTAAACAGTTCGCTGTGACCCCGGGCGCCGGCCTTCTGCCCGAGCTTTGATTCCGCGCAGATTTTGCCGCACCGCCACAAAGTCAGCCAGATCCGTGAAGAGTTGTGCGGCGATGAAGGGAGACGTCCAGTTGTAAGGACCCAGGTGGATACGCCAAACCAGCCGCGTATGGCTTGGGTCGACCGGGTAAAGTCCCAGAGTCATGCTGTCGTGTTTATTCGGGCTCGCAAAAACAAAATATTGATTCGCTTCCAGCGCGACCACCGGGAAATCCAGGTTCCTCCATATCGGCACGGTGTCGCCCACCTTCAGGTGCTGCCATTCCGGCAGAACCTGCACGGCGCTGGGAATGCCGTCATTGTCGATGCGGTCGTAGCCATACCAACCGCCGCGCCGGTAGCCCATTTGCATCAGCCACGGCCAAATTTCTTCTGGGCGCGCGCCGATCGTGATGGCCCGTGTGGCATTGAAGATGGGTTTTTGCTGAATGTCGTCGCCGGGCATGGCTCGTATCACTTCTTCGTGCGTGGCTCCCCAGCGCAATTGCAGCGGGCGGTAAATCAATAGGTACCCGAGCAATGCCAAAGCCATTGCCAGGGCCAATCGGCTTGCATAGTGCCGCATCGCTCTCTCCTGTTCAGTGTGAAGGTGTTGCCTAGGCAAACGCTACGCGATCCGCGCGAATCCGCAAGTGCAGCCGACACATGCCTCGATACGTGTGGCTATGGGAGTCGGTGGGAAAACCTGCTGTAACTCGAGGGCATGTCGGGAGGGCACGACTGCAGTCGTGCCGTGTGCGTTTGCCCTACCATCCGGCTTCAGCCGCCGCTTGATTCGTTCGTCCGGCTGACACCAAGAATTGTCATCCCCAGCGAAGCGCGGGATCTGCTGTTCGGTTGTGTGCACGCAGGTTTACTACAGATTGCAACCTATTCGTACCGCAACGCTTCCACCGGATCCAGTTTTGCCGCTTGCATTGCTGGTACCCAGCCGCTGATTACTCCCACAACCACCAGAATCAGCGTAGAAAGCACCATGGTCATCAGCGACAAGTTCAGATGGATATCCACTTTTCCCGAGTCGTCTTCGTACGCCGGGCCCAGGAACGGCAGCGTCCCGATCGACGACGTCAAAATCCACGAAAACAGCATTCCGATCGCCCCTGCGGCCAGCGTGAGTACCAGCGCCTCCAGCAAGAATTGCCAGCGGATGTGTTTTTTCCTTGCGCCCAGCGCGCGCCGCAATCCAATTTCGCGCACCCGCTCATCCACCGACACCAGCATGATGTTCATCACGCCGACGCCACCAATTCCCAGCGTCATCGCACCAATCAGGAACAGCAGCCCTTCGATTCCCAACGTTATGCCGTCATAAATCGGTTTGAACTCTTGCCGCCCGAACATCGTGATGGCTCGCTTGTCGTTGGGCGAAAAATGCTGGCGGTTTGCCACTGCCGTTCGGAACTGCTGCATGGCCTGCGCTTCAAATTCCGGCGCCACCGGCTCGAAGATCATCACGCTGGCATAGCGCGCATCCCAGATGTCCGCTGCCGTCGAGTAAGGAATAAACGCGGACTCATCGTCGCAGTTGAAATAGCAGCTGTCGGAGAATTTCATGTCCATCGTGCCGATCACCGTGAACCGCACTCCGTTGATTCGCACGATCTCATCGACTGCAGGCGTTCCGCTGAACAGTTTTTTCTTCAGCCGCGCTCCCAGGAACACCACGCGTCGCCGTTCCGCAATGTCCTCCGCCGTAATCCACCGTCCCTCCGACGGCACTTCGTTACGCATCTCGCCATACTCCGGATACACGCCACGGGTCGCCGAATCTGACAGACGCTCGTCGTGTGAAATCCCCTTCCAGCGCACCGTTTCCAGCGTCACGCGCTTAATCAGCGGCGATTGCGCCTTCGCCCAATCCGCATCTTCCTGCTCGAACCGAACAGCCTTGCCCGCCCGTTCTCCCCCGGCTTGTTCGCTGGTGGTTCCCGGCCAGCAGATCACCGCTGCCTTCCCGAAAACTTCGAAGGTATACAGCAGCACGCTACGGAATCCGGAACCATAGCTCAGCAACAGCGTCACAGCGACAATTCCCCACGAGATTCCCGTCATGGTGAGCAAACTGCGCACCCGGTTCCGTCCCAGCGCCGCCCAAGCCTCTTTGAATACTTCACTGAACATTACCCACCTGCCTCGAAGCGTAAGGCTTCAATCGGATCAACGGAAGCGGCACGATTTGCCGGATACAACGCCGATAACGCTGCGATGATTCCCAGCAAGCTGATCGTCAGCGCGGCCAGTTTCCAGCTAGCATCCAAACCGTCAAAGAACGGAAACTTCGGCAACAGGTTCACCAATGCACAGAATCCATACGAAATGATCAGACCCGCTCCTCCGCTGATGAACACCACAATCACCGTCTCCAGGAAAAATTGCCGCAGAATCGATTGCCGCGTCGCTCCTAGCGCTTTGCGCACGCCAATCTCGCGCGTCCGTTCCCGCACGCTTACCAGCATCACGTTCATCACTCCCAGGCCGCCCAGAAAAATCGTTGCTACGCCCACCGCGCCCATGAACACTTCCATGCCCACAAAAATCATGCGGTTGGCCTGCGCATTCTTTACCGTGTCCCAGATGCTCGCCGCTTCTTCATCCCGCGGGTCGAAATTATGCAAACGCGCCAGCGAGCGGCGGATCTGACGGACACACGCCGGATGCGTTTCGAGCGACCATGGCGCAACCAGCAAACGGTCCACGGTGTGTTCCACAGCAGGAGGCTTGTTCGGGAAATCCCGTTTCATGGAATTAAACGGAATAAAGATCTTCCGGATGTCCACGCCGTCATAGCTGGAGTTTTGGTCCTTCGTCTTCATCACTCCGATAACCGTATAGGGAATGCCGTTCAACTCGATGAGCTGCCCCATGGCATCGTGCTCCGCGAACAGTTGCTTCTTCGTGTCGCTTCCGATAAACGCGACGCGCCGCCCTTCTTCATTGTCTTCTTCGTTGTAGAAACGTCCCTGCGCAACGGTAATGCTGCGGATAATCGCGAAGGGTGGCAGGGAGCCGACGGTATCCAGGTCGCCGCTGTTGTACGCGCTGTGCACTTTCACGTTGTTGCCCAGCTCCGGCATCACGTACTTGCACGCCGGCGCCTCCTTGGCCACTTCCTTGTAATCGTCTTCCATCCAGTGCACCACACGCCCTGACCGCGTGCCGCCAGCCTGCATACTGGTGCGTCCAGCAAACACGATCATCACGTCCTTGCCGAAATTCTCCTGTTGTTTTTGAATCCCGCGTCCCAGGCCTTCTCCCGCCGCCACCATTAACGTGATCGAGATGATCCCCCAGGCGATCCCGAACATGGTCAGCAGTGTCCGGCGCTTGTGGGCCCACAGCGTCGCGAACGTGTCCCGCAAGAGGTCACGAAAGGTCATGCGCGTCCCTCGCTATTGGAGAACTACCTGCTGTTTTTCCGTCAGCCCGGAAACGATTTCCGTTTTAACGCCGTTGGAGATGCCCAGCTTTACATCCACTTTTTTGCGGCCATTCGCCGCTTTCGGGTCGGGCAGTTCCACCGAAGCCTTGCGGTCTTTGTCATAAATCAGCGAAGCCTCCGGCACCATCAGCACGTCTTTCTTTTCTTCCAGCACCACTTCCGCGTTCGCGCTCATGTTGGCCTTCAGCTCGCCCGTGGGATTGGAAATCGAAACGCGCACTTCAAACGTGGTGACGTTGTCTTTTTCCTTGCCCAAAGGGGAGATCTTCGTCACCTTCCCCGTATATTTCTTGTCTTTGAACGATTCCACCACGATGCGCGCTGGCTGGTCGAAAAATACCTTGCCAATATCCGCTTCATCGACTTTGCCCTGCACGTATACCTCGCTAATATCTCCCAGCGTGAAAATCAGCGTAGCCTGCGAACCCAGCACCAGGATAGAGCTGACCGCATCACCCACGTTCACGTCGCGCGACAACACCAGCCCATCAATCGGGCTGACGATCGTCGAATTCCTCAAATCCTCTTCCGCGTTTTCCAGCGCGGCCTTCGCTTGCGCCACTTGCGCTTCCGCCTTGGCGATCTCCGCGCGTGACACAACCAGGGTCCTCTGCGCGCTCACTTGCTTGTTCAACGCCAATTGGTAATTCTTTTCCGCGTCTTCCACCAGGCTCTTGGACATGACGCCGTCCTTGAACATCTGCTGCGCTCGCTCCATGTTCAATTTCAGGAACGGAACATCCGGCCCTTCGGCGTCAACTTTGTTGCGTTCCAGCGTGGCCGTCGCGGAGTCCCTGGCCGCTTGTGCCGCCTGGTAATTTGCCTGCGAAGCTCGCACGCTCGCTTCGAGTTGTATCTTGTCGAGTTCCGCCAGCACCTGCCCCTGCTTCACTTTGTCGCCGTAATCCACAAACAACTGCTTCACGATTCCGCTCGCCTTCGACTTCACTTCCACCTTCGACAGCGGCTGAATCTTTCCGGTCGCAACCACTACTTTCGCCAGGTCGCCGCGTTCCACCGACGCGATTTTCGACGGATCAATTTCGTGCGTAGGGCGCAAGGCCGCGTACACCCCATAGCCTCCGCCAATCAGGATGAGCAGCACGATCGAACCGATAATGATTCTGCGGCGGCGCTTTTTGCCGTTTTTGCCATTCTTGCCGTTGCTTAAACCATTGCCATTGCTTGCCATAGCCGACCCTCGCACCCGGGATTTGTGGGCTTCCACTGGTAGATACGCAGGGGCGCCGGGAAAGTTCCCACCTGCTGCTATAGACGAAGTGATAGATCGATTGGTCAGGCAGGTCGAGTCACAGAGGGGAGCGACGCAGACGCAGCGCATTAGTGATGACGGACACAGAACTGAAGCTCATGGCTGCGCTGGCAATCATGGGGCTCAACAGCCACCCAAACACAGGGTAAAACACTCCGGCAGCGATCGGGATTCCCAGCGCGTTGTACAGGAACGCAAAACCCAGGTTCTGCTTGATATTGCGCAACGTGGCGCGCGACAGTTTCCGGGCCCTCACGATCCCTCGCAGGTCTCCCTGGAGCAACGTGATGCCCGCGCTTTCGATGGCTACGTCGGTCCCGGTACCCATGGCAATCCCCACGTGCGCCGCAGCCAGCGCTGGGGCATCATTTATGCCATCGCCAGCCATAGCCACGATTCTGCCCTCCGCCTTCAACTTCTTGATGACGTCCGTCTTTTGCTCAGGCAGAACCTCGGCTTCAAACTCGTCGATTCCCAGCTGTGCCGCAACGTTTTTCGCCGCCTCGCGCCTGTCGCCCGTTAGCATCACCACGCGCAGGCCTTCTTCCCGCAACGCACGGATCGCTTCTGGCGTCGATGCCTTAATCTCGTCCGAAAGCGACAGCACGCCCACCAATCGCCCGTCAACCGCGACGTCGATTGCCGTCAAAGCGGATTCCGCAGCGTCAGAATCCCCCCCTGCTTCCAGAACAATCCCCTGTAGACCAAGAAACCGCGCAGTTCCCGCCAACACCTGCTTGCCAAGGACGCGTCCACTCACTCCGCCTCCCGGGCTCGCCTGAAACTCTGTCACCGGCGCAAGTGGCAGCTTGCGTTTTTCCGCGGCTCTCACGATCGCGCGCGCCAGGGGATGTTCGCTGGCTCGTTCCACGCTGGCGGCCAGGGACAATACAGCATTCTCGGCTAGCTTGGTCCCCTCCCCCACTCGGATGTTGGTCAGGTGCGGCTTCCCTTCCGTCAACGTTCCGGTCTTGTCGATCACCAGCGTGTCCACACGCGCCAATGTTTCCAGCGCTTCCGCATTGCGCACCAGCACTCCCACAGACGCTCCGCGGCCAACCGCCACCATGATGGACATCGGCGTCGCCAGACCCAGTGCGCAGGGACAAGCAATGATCAGAACCGCCACGGCCGCCAGCAGCGCGTGCGCCATGCGCGGCTCCGGCCCCCAAACCGCCCATCCCAGAAACGCTAGAATCGCCGCCGCCACCACACCCGGCACAAAATATCCAGCCACTTTGTCGGCGAGCCTTTGCATCGGTGCCCGGCTTCGTTGCGCTTCGCTCACCAGATTCACGATCCGCGCCAGCAATGTGTCGCTTCCCACACGTTCCGCCATCATCACGAAGCTGCCGCTCGAATTCAACGTTCCTCCGGTGACCTTGTCTCCAGCTTCCTTTTCCACCGGCAGCGGTTCGCCCGTCACCATCGATTCATCGACGGCACTCGCGCCTTCGCATACTACGCCGTCCACCGGAACGCGTTCGCCCGGCCGCACGCGCAATGCATCGCCTGGCTTCAGCTGTTCGATCGGGACATCTCGCTCCGTCCCTCCGGAAACCAGGTGCGCAATCTGTGGCGCCAGGTGCAGTAGCTCGCGAATCGCGGCGCTGGTACGCCGCCTGGCCCGCAATTCCAGCACTTGCCCCAGGAGCACCAGCGTGATAATTACCGCCGCCGCTTCGAAATACACCGCCACGCCGCCATGCATGTCGCGGAACGACGCCGGAAAAAACTGGGGTAACAGTGTCGCTGCCACGCTGTAAACGTACGCCGCGCCCGTTCCCAGCCCGACTAGCGTGAACATGTTCGGACTTCGGTTCACCAACGAAGCCCAGAATCGCTGGAAGAACGGCCAGCCGCACCACAACACCACCGGTGCGGCCAGCAACAATTCGATCGCGTTCTTCGTGCCCGCTTCGAGATGCAGCCCCAGCGTTTCTCCGAACATCGACAGCACCAGCAATGGCAACGATAGCACCACGCTCACCCAGAACCGCTTGCGCATCGACTCGTATTCCGGGTCCGCTTGTTCTTCCGCGACGATGTCCATCGGCTCCAGCGCCATGCCGCATTTCGGGCAGGTTCCCGGCCCAATTTGCACAATTTCCGGATCCATCGGGCAGGTGTAGCGGACATTCTTGGCGACAGCCGTGGCCGCGTCAGGCGCGGCTTTGTGCTCCATTCCCGCTGTCCCCGGAGCTGCCAGAAATTTCTCTGGTTCGTTTCGAAAGCGCTCCGCGCATCGCGCCGAACAAAAGTAATACGCTTTTCCGTTGTGCTCAACTTTCCCCGCCGCTTTCTGCGGCTCCACCATCATTCCGCACACCGGGTCCTTCTCTCGAGGCGCGGCTGGCAAAATCGGCAGTCCCGGCATTGCTGGCGTCGACATTTTCAATCCTCTTGTGGGTGAGACTATCATTTTAGATGCTGGCCCGTTACATTCGCCTACAGATCTCCGAAGCCGGCCCTTCGCTGGTATAATTCCCTGCATGACGCTTCTCGAAATTACCTATAACCTGCACTCCCCCCTGAGCCACGAGCAGTTGGAGCGGCTCGGCGAATTTGCCAACACCTATGGCCTGCGCAGCATCCACGTCGACGAGCAGAAAAATCAGATCACCCTGGAATATGACGCGTCGCGCCTCGTCGAAACACAGATTGCTCACGTCCTGGGACAAGCGGGAATCGCTGTCACGCGCCAGTCGAACTGATTCGCTGCACGGTCAGGAGCATCCATGAAATACTTTGCCCTGCTGCTTCTCTTCTTCGTTCCAAGCCTAGCCGCCGCGCAGTGCAAAGACGCAGTCTCCACCAAAGACATGCAAGACTGTATGGACGAGGAGTGGAAAAAGTCCGACGCGGAACTCAATCGCGTTTACCAGGAAGCTCTGCGGAAGCTCAAGCCGGAACAAGCCGCCCTGCTGAAGAAAGCGCAACGCGCCTGGCTCACCTATCGCGACGCTCAGTGCGAAGCCGACTACAAAATGTTCGCTGGCGGCTCCGCCGCTCCGCTAGCCCTCACCCAGTGCCGCGTCACCCTAACTCAAGAGCGCACCAAAACCCTAACGGACACCTACCTAAGCTCGAATCCCTAGCCCCTCATTTCATCTCGACCGAGCCCGCCACATGTCATCTCGATACGTACTGTTCGCACGCGCCCGCCAGGACTATATGTCCCTTGGAGAACGTGCGCCAGCGTGGATCGCGACGGCGAGGGTTTGTCTTTGGTCTTGCTTCAATGCAGTGCTGGCTTTTATGCCAGCCTCGTGGATCTTGGCAGGAAGTCCGTTCAGACCTGCTCGTCTCAAATTCCGATCAGCAAATCTGGTGAGATAGCTCGATCGAGCTCGGGATCCGGCCGACGAGCAACCAAAAAAATGGGGCCCCCCGCTTGGGACCGGGAGCCCCGGAAGGCGCGTCTCAGATGCCAGTGTCGTTTTCACACCGGCGCGTGGGGTCATCCATCCTAGCTTCCCTCTCAGAGGCAGGTGGTCAACGATCCGCGCAAATCGCAAGCAAGCCCCTTCCCCCTCGCCTGCAATTCAGGGCAGTTCGTCTACTGTTACAATCTCCCCTTCCCAGTACGCTCATGACCCGGGTAATGCCGCTTTTTGGGAGCAACGACCTATCGGTTTTTTTTCGTTTCAGACTGAAACTCAGCTCCTATGAAGCCTTCTTTTGCTCGCCGCCTCTCGCGCTTGGCTCTCTGGCTGTTGGTCGAATTCCTCATTGTCATCGCGGCGGTCACGGTTTCCGTTCTCGCCGACACTTCCGGACGTCTCCGCCAAATTACTCCGGCGGGATGCTACTGCGGTTGTGCCCAGTCGAAAACTTCGGCAGGGTGCACCAAAATGTGCGAACTGCCTAAGTACGCTTCGCGCTGGTGGGCTGTCACCTGCGCAAAACCGCACATGACCACCCCCACCGAAAAATCCGGCGCCGGCCCAAGGCTTCCGCATCCAGGCCGCGCCGAACGCGCCTCAAATCAGTAACCTCTCAAGTAAGGAAGTAATGAAGTAATGAGGCGATGAAGTAAGGAAAATGCTGACGCTCATCACTTCGTTCAGAATCTGCGGGAGTTTGTTTCCTGATCGCTGATCCCTGAAATCTGATATCTTTCTGCCTCAGGCATTTTCCTTACTTCACCACTTCCTAATCCCCGATATCAGTTGCCCTCAAGCGCCACTTACACCCCCGCAGATTGGGGTTCCTGATCGCTGATATCTGATCCCTGATATCTATCTCCTTCAAGCAACCGTGCCAAAATCTCGGCAATCTCAAATACCGCTCGATTCTCGATCCTCGCCACGTTCTGCCGAAATTCCTCCAGCGTCGCCGGTTCGCTGAGTTGCTTCACGCCCTCCGCAATCTCCGTGAAATGATGAAGCACAATCCCCACGCGCTTTTCCTTCACCCATTCGGTGTTGTAGCGCTCCTGCGGAAGGGTCCACGCATTGCACTCTACAATCACGGGCAATCGCCGCACCATGGCTTCGGCGATGCTTCCCGGTCCAGGCTTGCCGATCAGGAAATCCGCGGCGCGCATCAGGCGGTGTATTTCCTTGGTGAATCCCACAATGTGCAACGGCAAGTTCCATCCTCGTGCGCGAAATTCCCTGGCAAGTTTTTCGTTGCGCCCGCAAATTACGATCAGTTGCACAGGTAGGCGCGCCGCCTCCAGCTTTTCGGCGATCTGGTACATCACGCCGGAGCCAAAGCCTCCGAACAGTAGCATTCCCGTCAGGCGGTCGGGTTGCAGCCCCAGTTCACGTCGCAACGCAACCGGGTCCGTATTATCCGCAACGTAGAAATCCGGTCGCAGAATCATGCCCGACGTGGCGAAGATGTGCGCGTCGTCTTTTGCCATCGCGCGCGCCTGCTGCACGGCCCGGTCGGTGCCGCAAATCAGGTGCTGCTCTTTCATCGGCTCAATCCAGAAATGCGGCGGGTAATCTGCAAAATCCGTAATGATGGTCACAAATGGACGGTCCGGATACATTTTCGTCCACGCCTCGCCAATCTCCCGATTGAAATGCGGAATCACTGATACCAGCAGGTCCGCGGGATTTTCCCGAAAATGGTCGGCCAGCAATTTCACCAGCGGCTTGTGGAACACACGTATGGTGGTCTGCAATACCCAAAGAAGTTGCGTGGCCCCCAACGTCCAGCCAAGCCGCAGCAGCGAGTTGTACTGCTCCTCAATGCGAATCCCGGTCAGTTTGCGAAGGACGTCGAGCTTGTCGGTAAGCTGTTGGAATTGCACCAATTCCACGTTCCACGGCCGATTCTGCTGAGCAATGACTGTCCGTAGCGCGACAGCAGCGTTGCGGTGACCACCTCCTGCATCGTGGAAGAGGAGATGAATTCTTTTCATTTTGCGCATTGTCGCACAGCTTTAATCAATTCGCGCAAGAGCACCGGCCATGCCATGTGGAAAACTCAAAAAGTCATTTGTGTTCAATGAGTTCCGTACCTGCTTTCATGCTCATTTCGCTCACTCTTCATGTTCTGTTCATATCCCCCATCCAACATATCTCCATGCGATGCGACCTACATCTCCACTCCACTGCTTCCGGCATGTGCGACACCCCGGGCCTTACCCGGCTCTGCAAGGAGTCTTACAACCAGCCTGCCGCGGTTTACGACCGCTGTAAGCAGCGCGGCATGTCCGTCGTTACCCTGACGGACCACAACTCCATCGACGGCGCGGAAGCTCTCCGCAAGCATCGCGATTTCTTCCTTAGCGAGGAAGTCACCGTGAGTATGCCCAGCGGTACCCAAGCGCATCTGGGCGTTTACGGCATCACCGAGAGGGATCATGCCGAAATTCAGCGCCGGCGTAGCGATTTTATCGCGCTCCTGATGTATCTCACCGAGCGTAAGCTTTTCTTCAGCGTGAACCATGTGTTTTCAGGCCTTACCGGCCATCGCAATGAGGAAGACTTCAACTGGTTTGCCTCCTACGTGCCTGGGCTGGAAGTGCGCAACGGCCTGATGTGGGTGGAGGCAAATCGCGCAGCGGAACGCCTGGCCAGAAATCTGCGCAAAATCCCCATCGCCGGCAGCGATTCCCACACCCTCACCGGTGCCGGACTCACCTACACGCAAATTCCCGGAGCCCGCACCGTGGAAGAATACCTGACTGCACTGCGCGCAGGGCGCGGCATAGTTCATGGAGAGCATGGCCGCTACACCAAGCTTACTGCAGACATCTTCTCCTTCGCCGGTGCCCTTCTAAAAGAAAAGCCATGGTGCGCGCCGCTCATGTTCGCCGCTGTTCTGATTCCTGCGGTTACCGCGGCACACTGGTTCAACGAGATGCGCTTCTGCAAGCAATGGATGACAAAACTAGAAGGCGCCCAGAGGCAGCCTCGCATGATCTGGGACATCGATACGGCATTTAAGGCGAATTGGGCCAATTGAAGCTACGCCATGACCAGGGCGAAAACCGTCTGGGGTTACATCGAGAATCGCGACCACCGCGTGATGCGTCGCATGAACCGGTGGAAAGCCCCGCGCTGGATTCGCTTCTGGATGCTGGCCGCCACCCGCATGGGAGACGGCTGGATCTGGTACAGCCTGGCGGGCATTCTGCTGCTGGGTGGTGGCGTGAACCGTTACGCGGCAGTTGGCGCGGCGTGTTCCGCCGCCATCGTCGGAGTTTTCTTATTCAAGGCGCTAAAGCACATCAGCCATCGCCAGCGCCCTTGTCAGTTCGAACCTCATTGCTGGGCTAAGATCCTTCCCCCGGACCAATTCTCCTTTCCCTCCGGTCACACCATGACCGCGTTCGCAATCGCGCTCGTGGTCAGTTATTTCTATCCGTCCCTGGAAGCACCGCTCTATTTTCTTGCCGTCAGCATCGCCGTTTCTCGCGTCGTTCTGGGCATGCATTTCCTTAGCGACGTGCTTGCCGGCGCCGTTCTCGGCTCCGCTCTCGGTGTCGCTTCCCTCGTCGCCTTCGCCTCGTACGGCCTCCTCTAAACCGCAGATTTAACCAACCATGCCCCCACGCATCCGTCTGCCCAGTCCCGTGCAGTCTGTGTGAAAACACCGGTAGGCCCGGGAGGGCATGGCTTCAGCCATGCCGCAACTGGCGCAAAATCAACCCGGCTTTAGCCGCTGGGGGCTTCTCTTGCTGGTCATCACACAGATTCTGCAGGCCCTGTTTTTCAGGTTGACATCTTACCCGAACGCGCCGATACTCTCGGGTGATATGTCTACCCAAGACCCAACGGAACGTTTCGAATTGCTTCAGGGCACTCTTGATCTGCTGGTCCTTCGCACCCTCATCTTTGGTTCCCAGCACGGCCAAGGCATCGCTCGTGCCATCGAGCAAAGCTGGCAACAAGAGTTGCTCGTCGAGCACGGCGCTCTCTATCCCGCGCTTCAGCGCTTGGAAGAGCGCGGCTGGATCTCCGCCAAGTGGGGAGTTTCCTCCTGCAACCGTAGGGCCCGGTTCTATTCCCTGACAGCAGCCGGCCGCAAACAACTGGCAAAAGAAACCACCGAGTGGAATCGGTTGACAGCCGCGATCGAGCGCATTCTGGCATCTGAAGAGGTCTGACCTATGTTCCGGCGCAAGCGCAAGACCAGCGACTTCACCTCCGAAATCGAGGCCCACCTGCAGCTCGAGATCGACCGCTTGCAGGAGCAAGGGCTGAGTGAAGAGCAGGCTCGGGCAACCGCGCGTCGCTCGTTCGGCAACCTCTTGCATGCCGAAGAACGCTTCTACGAATCCAGTCACTGGCTCGCGTGGGATCACTTCTGGCAAGACGTTTGCTACGGTCTGCGCATGTTGCGCAAGTCTCCCGGCTTCACTGCCACGTCCTCAACATCTGCCACAAGGAGAAATTTCCGATGAAACGATCAGCAAAACGCTCCTCGCTGGCATTGGTAGCGCTCGTTCTTCTTGCGTCAGCCGGAACCCCTCCTCGCAGCCAGGCCCAAACGCAGAATCAATCCGCGGGGTCCGTACGCTCCCGGGCGGACGAGACCTTGGAATGGTGGAACCAGATCGGCAATAAGCTGATCGCGATGGCCAAAGATTTTCCGGAAGACAAGTACGATTTCAGAGTACAGCAAGACGAGCGCACCTTTGCGCAGAATCTTCTACACGTCGCCGCTGTCGACTACGATCTGATCAGCCGGGTTTCCGGATCGAACCTCGGCCCCGACTTCGGCAAGGACAAGCACAACCCGTCACCAGACCGTTACAGGACAAAAGCCGACGTCGTGAAGCTGCTTGAGCAGGCCGTCGCCGATGGGGCGGCCGTAATCAAACAGCAGGGGGATGCCGGCTTGGACAAAACCACGCAATTCGGGTGGGAAACAGGAAAGCACGTGGTCCACAACTCGTACATCTGGGTCACCGCCATTGAGCACAGCACCGAACACTTTGGTCAACTGGTGGTCTACTATCGCGCCAACGACTTGGTGCCTCCCGAATCGCGGCGCTAGCGAAATAATAGATCCTTGCTAGTTGGATTACCGCGACACCGGCGGAGGAATTTCAACTTTCTTGATCTCCGTCAGTCCGGGTTGCGCGTAATAACCCTGGCGCGTGCGCGCGATCAGCGCGGAATTTGCCATTCTGATTTCCAGGTGGTGATATTCGTCTCGCTTCGTTTCTGCGGGGGGAGAAAAAGACATCTCGTAATAAGCACCCGTATCCGCCACGCATTCCTGCAGCAGTTTCGCAACATCATTGTTTACGCTGAGCGCAAGTCCGCCGCTCTGCACGGCGAGCACCTGCAGCCCCAGGTCACCCAAATTCACTTGATTCGCGTTACTGACGCCTTTCACGAACGCACCATAGTAGAAAGTGCGAGGGCCGAAGTCGCGGCTGCCTAGAGGGTCGACGCTGTAAAGTGTGATGCGCGCCTGCCTCATCAGCGTCGAAAAATTCACAATGTTCTCAAAGATTCCCTGCTCTTCCTTCGAGCCCAGTTGCACTTCTGGGCCGGACAGCAGCGGCCAGCCGGGAGAAACCCACAGGATGATTTTGCGTCCCGGACGCGGAGCCTCCTGCTGCACAAGCTGTTGCAGCGCACCGAGGGATATCTGAAAACGGTCGACCGCGCCCCAGTATGCCGCGGACCGCCCGATGCTCCGCTGGCCCACGGTCTCCTGGCGCAACGCGGTGCTAAGCGCGTCGCCATCGCTCGAGAAGCCATCTTGAATCTGCTTGATACCCGTATCTGTCAAAATCGCAAGCGTGGTGGGATGCGCCAGGTGGCCTCCATTGGCGCGCAGAAATTTCGAGATTTCCTGGCGCTCGTAGTCCACGTTTTGGTACCCGGTGTTTACCGCATCGATCACCACGACGATCTCGACGGGAACTTCGTCGCCACCCACTGCGCGGAACGACGTGATGGGTCGTGGAACTTTGTTGTCGAGAATCGTGAAGTCTTGCTGCTGCAAGCCACTGACCGGCGGGCCAGATTTCGGCGCGACCACCACGTCGAGGTAAATCTTGTCGGTGCCAGGCGGATTTGACTGCTCTTGCGATAGTGCTGCAGCAGCACAGAGCAGGGGCAAAAGCAGCGCAGTGCCCAGGCGCGTCTGTATGGACATAAGTTCCCTCGACGGCAAGCCGGTGCGGACCGGGAGGCTTCGCCCGGTCGAACCTCCGACCCTCTATTAAGATAGATGTCCTGAAGACGCAGCGCGTTTCGCTAATTTCCAGATAAACGCAAATGCTTAATTTTGCAGCACGATTCCTATGCGCCCGATGTCGACAAACGCCCTGCCGGAAACTGGCACGCTCCCCTGCAGCACTTCGCTCGCGAGCTGTTCGAGTCCTGCGGTAGACTATGCCAATGTCTCGTTTCGCTCGCGCGTGTCTCCTGCCCACGATTGCCCCGCTTTTCCTCTCGTTCGGCCTGGCATCAACTTCTGTCCAGGCTCAAGTCCCCGCCACAGGCACGCCGGCGACCATCAACACGCCTGTGGCGATCGACCGCAGCGTCTCTTTGCGCCAGTTTCCGGGGAATCTCCTTGCTGATCAAAAAGGCATCTGGCTTTTCCCCACGAAGCTCGCTAAAGGCAAACATTGCTGGCCGACTGTCGGCGTTCTCGGCATCACGGCCGGCTTCCTCGCCTCCGACCCTTACAGCGCCCCGCCATTCCGCACCACCAACGACTTCAGCGGATTCAACAGCGCTTTCAGTGGCACGAATTCCGCCGCGCTTATCGTCGCCGTTCCCGCAGCGATCTATGGCGTCGGCTTGCTGCACAAGGATTCCTACGCGCAAAATACCGCGCTGCTAGCCGGCGAAGCCTTCGTCGACGGCCTTCTTCTGGATCTCCCCATGAAGGCCATCACCGCGCGCAGGCAGCCGCTGCAGTACGCGGGCAACGGTCCTTACACCGACAGCTTTTTCAATGGCTCGCACAACCCCTTTCACGACGGCGGCTTCTATTCCATGCACGCCATGGGCGCAATGGCTGTCGCCACGGTCATCGCGAGCCGGTATCACAATCATCGCTGGGTGTCTTTTGTTGCCTACGGGCTAGCCGGCGCCATCAGCTTTTCGCGCATCACCACGAGCAACCACTTCCCCGCCGACGTTTTCTTTGGCGCCGCTATGGGCTACATCATTTCTCGTTACGCCGTCTTGCCCGCGCGTTTCTAACCTGTGCGCTACCCTTCTCCATGACGAACAATTTCTTCCTGGAAATCACCGTTGAATCCGTGGATGCCGCGTTAGCCGCCGCGCGCGGTGGCGCCGATCGCATTGAGTTGTGCGCCGATCTCCGCTGCGGCGGCCTCACTCCCACTCCGGAAACCATGCGTAACGCGCGCGCGGCCCTCCGATTACCCATTTTCACCATGGTTCGTCCTCGCGCCGGCAATTTCGTCTACACCAAAGACGAAATCTCGATCATGAAATCGCAAATCGCTCAGGCGCGCCACTTGCGAATGGATGGAATCGTTTTCGGCCTCCTCCGCGAAGACAGCAGCGTGGACGTTTCACTATTAAAGACCTTAGTCGCGTTCGCCGCGCCGCTTCCCGTCACCTTTCATCGCGCCTTCGACGAAACGCGCGACTTGTTCGAGGCCTTGGAAGACGTCATCTCCGCAGGCGCAACTCGAATCCTCACCTCTGGTGGCGCCAGCAAAGCGCTGCAAGCTCTCGATACACTCGCCAAGCTCGTCCAGATGGCGGGCGAACGCATCATCATCGTGCCCGGCAGCGGCATCCATCCCGAAAACTTCGTCGTGGTGCGGCAAGCAGTCGGCGCTCGCGAATATCACTCCGGTCTGAGCGGCGTTCTTCCCTACGGCTCGGCCGACTACGCCCGCTTCGAAGCCGCCGTCCGCTCCATTGCCCAACACAAATCTCGCAAACCTCAATGCTGAAACTGTAGTTCACCCCTTCAGGAGTAGAGCCTTTTCTTCCTCTCTTCAATGTAGCGCTGGCTTTATGCCAGCCGCGCAAAACCTCTCGAGCATCGCATCTTGGCGTGCGGTGGCTCGCCACCGCCTTTGATCCTTGTGTCCAAACGTATCTCTGTCCCTCAAGCAAACACCGCGGGTCTGTACAATCCTTCTTCCGCGTCCCCAAAAACAAAAACGGGGCGCGACCTGCGCCCCGGCTCAAATCTGGAATTGCCCCGAATCTTCAGGCCTTCTGCGCCTGCCTTCTCAAAAACGTCGGCACGTCCAAATCATCCTTCGAAGCTTCCGGCGCCACGTCGCGCACGTTCTGCGTCACCTGGTGCACCACGCTCGGCGGGGGCGGCGGCGGTGGCGTTTGCGGCAACTCCTGCTGTAGCGGCACATCTCGCCCGGCCTTCCAGGTTCGCGGCAGGAACGAGGGTTTCTGCTGTTGCGCCACGTTCTTTTTTCCCGCGTCCTTGAACCCCGCCGCAATCACGGTGATTTTCACCGCGTCCTTCATATTGTCGTCCATCACCGCGCCAAAAATAATGTTCGCATTTTCATGCGCGGCCTTCTGGATCACGCTGGACGCCTCATGAACTTCATGCAGTGACAGCGACGAGCTCCCGCAAATGTTGATCAGGATTCCCTGCGCGCCTTCAATCGAATTGTCTTCCAGCAACGGGCTGGAGATCGCCCGGTTCGCCGCATCCACCGCGCGGCTCGCTCCCGTCGCCACCGCCGTGCCCATCACCGCATAACCCTGCCCGTGCATGATGGCTTTCACGTCCGCAAAATCGCGGTTGATAATTCCCGGCACCGTAATAATGTCCGAAATCCCTTGCACTGCCTGTCGCAAAATGTCGTCGGCAATCCGGAAGGCATCAAAAAAACTCGTGCCTCGCTCCACCGTTTCCATCAACCGTTCATTCGGAATCACGATCACCGTGTCCACCACGCCGATCAATTCCTGCAACGCCTGTTCCGCCTGCAGCATGCGCCGCTTGCCTTCAAAGGCAAACGGCTTCGTCACCACCGCAACCGACAGCGCGCCAATCTCGCTCGCCAACGACGCTACCACCGGCGCCGCGCCGCTTCCCGTGCCGCCGCCAAGCCCGGACGTGATGAAGATCATGTCCGCGCCTTCCAGAGCTTCAATAATTTTGTCCGTATCTTCCAGTGCCGCTTTGCGCCCGATCTCAGGATTGGCCCCAGCGCCTAATCCCTTCGTCAACTTCGCGCCGAGTTGCAGCTTCACCGGAGCTTGCGAGAGCTTCAGCGCTTGCAGGTCGGTGTTTGCGGTCACAAACTCCACCCCTTCAACCTTCGCACGAATCATGCGGTTCACGGCGTTGCAGCCGCCTCCGCCTACTCCGATCACTTTGATCTTCGCCGGCTGTAGCTCCTCGCTAAAACTCATCCGGATACCTGCGTCTTTCGCTGTCATGCTCTTCCCCCTGTCCGGCTGGTGAAACTCCTTTATAAATCTCGTGTTACGGCTGTGCCACAAGCAAATTAAGGGCCTGTGGAAAAACAGTTCATTTTCCCTGTTAGGGGTACTAAACTCCCCTCAGCCTCGCCCCTTTCTTTGCCCCTCGATCCAACCATCGGGACCATCGTTGCAGTCAAGCCCCGGCAAACATCGCCTTCAGTTTCGACACCAATGTTCCAGATTTGGGCAGTGCCGCCTTCCGCGCCTTGGCCCCGTACAGCACCAACCCGATCACCGTGGCGTATTCCGGCTGTGCCACCTGTTCGGGTAAATCCAGGATTCCTCGCGGCTCCGCAATGCGCACCGGCAAGTGGTACAGCTGCTCCATCAAATCCACCAGCCCATTCAGTCGCGCTCCCCCTCCCGCCAGTACAAATCCCGCCGGAATTTGCGAGTCCAGCCCCGCGCGCCTCAAGTCGTCCGCAATCAGCGACAGCAACTCCATGGCCCTCGGCTCTGTGATTTCCGTCAGATTCCGCGGGAAGATTGTCCGCGGCGGCCTATCTCCCACGCTGGCGATTTCGATGGACCCTTCATGGCGCAACAGGTGTGCCGCGGCACACCCGTGCTGCCGCTTGATTCGCTCCGCCTCCGGAATCGGCGTCCGTAGCCCCACTGCCAAATCATTTGTGAAGTGGTCCCCACCAACCGCCACCGCTCCCGTGTGCCGTACCACTCCGCCGCCATACACAATCAATTCGGTTGTGCCGCCGCCAATATCCAACAGGCACACCCCCAAGTCTCGTTCATCCTGCGTCAGGCATGCTTCGCCCGACGCCAGCGGCTCCAGCACCGTATCGTTAATCAGAATCCCGGCCTTGTTCGCCGCGGTCACCAGGTTCTGCGTCGCGGAAATCGACGACGTAACAATGTGAACGTTCGCCTCCAACCGCTGCCCTACCATGCCAATTGGGTCGCGAATTCCATCCTGGGCGTCTACCCTGAATTCGTGCGGTAATACATGCAGGACTTCCCGGTCGTCCGGCAGCGACACATTCCGCGCCGCATCGATGGTTCGCCTCACATCGTCGCGCTCAATGTCCCGCGGCCTCGGCCCCAGGGGCACTCCTCCGCGGCTGTTCAGTCCGCGTACATGGCTCCCTGCCACGCCGACGATCGCCGACTCTACCGGCACATTGGCCACGCCTTCCGCCTCTTCCACCGCGCGCCGAATCGAACTGACCGTGGAATCGAGGTTAACGATCAGCCCTTTGCGCAGCCCTTTCGATTCCGCCGCTCCCAATGCCAAGAAACGCAGCTGATCGTTGTCCATTTCCGCCAGCAGCGCGCACGTTTTTGTGCTCCCGATGTCCAACCCCACGATGTATCTATCTTTCTTAGCCAAAATGCTCTCCCGCCTGTTCCTTATTTTCGTTTCGCGACAGGTTCGCTGGTGTCGGGGTTCACCACGACCTGCCTCGAGTACTGAAGATCAATCGATTCGACGCGTCCGGCATTCGCCTGCCACTGCGCAAAATTCTCTACCAGCATCCGGTACTTGCCGGTGAAATCTCCCTGCCCAAAATGCACCGTCACCGCTTGCCCCGGGTCGCCGGTTTCCAATCCCGTCAGCACCCCGCGCAGGTCGCGAGGATTCCCGAGATCCATCTCGCTGATTCGGTCGGTTGCCCCCGGTTTCACCAGGTCAACTGCCTTCATGAACTCCTGGTACGTCTGCATGCGCTTTTCGCGTTCTTCCCGCGAGATGTTCTCCGAAAGTCCGGTCACGATCGGGAAGTGATAATCCTCTCCGTCCGGGCGGTCCAGCAATACCCCCTGCGCGTCGATCAGCGTTAGATCCGTTCCGTTCCGGAAGAACGCGATGGGCGTCCGCTCCGTTATCTCCACCCGCAAATGGTTCGGCAGGATGCGTTGCACGCTGGCTTCTTGCACCCAGGGAATTTCCTGCAGCTGCGTACGTCTTGCATCCAACGGGATCCGTAAAACACTACGGTTCCGGTCGCGCACAAAAAGCTTCAGCACCTCTTCGCGCGGCACCACGTGGTTGCCCGCAATGCTGATCTGATCCGGCTTGATCAGCAGCATCTGCGGTGAGTACAGCGCAAAGCGCGCCGCAAACACCACGCCGGTCGCCAGCGTCCCTCCCACCAGCGTCCACACGAACACCCGCCGGTAAAACGGCCACGTCTTTCCGCCAAGTTTCTTGCGCCGAATCTCCACCGGCTTTTGCCGCCGCAAATAGCGCGGCTCCTCGTCCGTCACCAGTTCCGGCCGGTAACTTTCCTGCTCCGCAGCTGCCGCGGCGGAGGCATTCCGCTGGACGGGTTTCAGGCGTTCCAAACCACCACCTCGTTTTCCAGATTTACCCCATAAGACTCGCGCACCCGCTCGCGCACATTGGCGATCAACGACAGCATGTCCGCCGCGGATGCCTGGCCCGCATTGATAAAGAAATTCGCGTGGCGATCGCTCACCTGCGCATCTCCCACCGAGAACCCTTTCAGCCCCAACTCGTCAATCATCCGCCCCGCCGACGCTCCTGGAGGGTTCTTGAAGATGCAACCCGCACTCTTCTGCCCCAGGGGCTGGCTGCATCGCCGCTTTTCGTTACAGATACGAATGCCTTTGATGATTTCTTCGTACGGCTTGATAGGAAGTTCGAGCTTCACTGACAGCATCATATCATTGGGTCCAAATGAAGTGTGCCGGTATTCGAAGGAAATCTGCTCGCCTTTCAAGGCTTCAATCTTCCGTTCGCCTGCCCGGTACATTTTCACTTCCCTCACGTACGACCCGATCTGCGTACCGTATGCCCCCGCGTTCATCCGTAACGCGCCCCCCACCGTTCCCGGCACTCCAATCAGCCCTTCCATCCCGCCCAGATCCCTCTTCGCGCAAAATGTCACTGTTCGTCCCAGGTCCGCCGCTGCGTCCACGCTGGCGATGCTGCCCGCGACCACCACATCCG
>Ga0074045_10000379_pt1 | contig 43973 bp, 47 predicted proteins | sample BogForMeECP23OM2_FD_94442 | JGI IMG/M metagenome (GOLD analysis project Ga0074045, IMG submission 94442) | Bog forest soil microbial communities from Calvert Island, British Columbia, Canada - Bog Forest MetaG ECP23OM2 | ecosystem: Environmental > Terrestrial > Soil > Wetlands ...
AGTTCTATAAAGGTAGAAGTCAAGAAAAAACACTCCTCCGCTGGCTGGAATTTTTCTCGCTTCGCAGCCCACTGGATGAAGCAGGATCTGTTCTGACCGCCCGCACCAGGTGCTCGGTTGCTGGATGCGCTGACCCAGCGATTTGGGTTTTCTCTATCAGAGGTTTTCATCGCTTGTTCGCAACGAAGCCGGTCTGTTCCGAAACCAGCAAAGCAGAACGGCGGTCAGTTGGCGACCATAGTTCTATCCGGGACTCGTGGCCCATCGCTTTTTCTGGTTATCCGAGAGGGCCTAGAGTCGGGTGTGAGACTAGGTGCCCGAAGCACGCAGCGCCTAACTAATCAGCTGAGACTCGCTCTCGAACCAGAGCGTCTCGAGAACCCCACGGCCACCGCCAGAGAAATACCCAGAGATGGAGCGGACTCGATCAGAGACACTCAAGCTGTTTGTGGTTTCAGATGTTGGGCGTCGAAGCTCACTCCTCTCTTCCACACGATCAGAACGATGGTGGCAATCTTCCTGGCCAGGGTCAGCCGCGCCATTTCCGGCCGCATGCCCTTAGCCACTAATTCCGCATAGAACTCCGCGAAGGGACCAGGTTTGGTCGCCGCCACGATCGCCGCTCCCTTGAAAAGGTTTTTCAGATCGTGATTGTGATTTCTATTCAACCCGCGGACCTCGGCCTTCTTCTTCCGTTCAAGCTGTCCTTTCACAACGTGGTGATCCGCGCTGCTGCTGGTCTCGATGCCCACACCGCTATAAGTCCATAGCTGCCGTTTCGTGCGGAACCGGTGCGGGGTCTGCAGAATGCCCAGTAACACCGCGGCCCGGATCGGACCGATCGAGGGAATTCCGCAGAGTCGTTTCCATGCTTGGTGCTTCTTGCTCTCCGCCAGCAGATCCCGCCGCACCTCCTGCCGCAGGCATCGCAGCGCATCGAGTTGCTGGTAGTAAAATTCCGCCCGCCGGTGCACCCCTGGTTCGTCAATTTTCGCGAGCCACTCGGCGCGATGGGGCGCTCCGTAAACCTGCTTTCCGTTACAAGGGATGGCCCAACTGCGATAGATAGCCTTCACTCGGCTCATAACCCGGGTGAGATCTTGGGTGATGGTCAGATAACTGCGCACCAGTTCTTTCAGGGTTCGCAGGCCGTGGTCTCCGTGATAGACCGAGCGCAGTTGGTTGTTGTGCAGCAGCTCGGCCAGCTTCCGGGCGTCAACGCGGTCATTCTGGTTGCCTTCCTGCAACAAGGCATTCCGACGCGGATCACAGACCAACACCTTCTTGACGTGTGGCTTCAGCAGGTCGTACAACCAAGCGGCCCAGGTTCCTTCTTCAAACGTGACGTGTATATCTCCACGCAGTCCGTCGATAAACTGCAGAATCGTACTCGCTTTCGTTTCGATGACACATTCCATCACCACTTTGCCGACAGCATTTCGGGCCGCGATCGAAATACTTTCCTTGTGGACGTCCATGCCGATATATTGAGTGTTAGTCATAAAAGGGTGTTCCTTTCTGGAGGGGTTCGAGCCGAACACTCAAAACCCTACTCCAAAAGGGGCACCCTTTTATATTGCGTCGGAGAAGTGGAGGCTAGTACCCAAGTTACCGTTTATCAGGACTTAGCTCAACGCTTGCGGGAAATTGCTTGAAGATCCTACCTCGGTCGACACTTTTCATTTATGAGCTAAAAGGTAGGGAGGTTCTGACAGGTCAAGAGTCCTTACTCATTCGTTGATGGGAATAGCGAAGTTCTTCCTGGCGCATTGGCCTCTATCAAACTGGTTTACGAGCCTGGATAGGCTTCCGGGTGGAGTTTATTTCAAGATCGCTTGGGCCTGCTGCTTCACCGATGTCGGATCGTTCCGGATAGTGTTCGGGCCCATGGCTGGAAGCGGAGTGCCCGGAGCTGCAACTGTGCGCCGGAACCCAGAACACATCTTCCAATACATACTCTCTTTTTCTCTCAGACATAGAAATTGCTGTCGAGTTTCCAGAAGATATCTTCTCGTGCATGTTCTTTCTCCCTCCGTTCACGACGACTGTGTTCTTCTTGAATAAAGGGTGCAGTTGGGAGCACTGCACCCTTGGTTTCCAAAGAGCCATCCACTGCGGCAATTCAGTTTGTTAGAAGCGGAACTGAACGCCGGCCTGGTACCTGAAATTGCTTTGGTTGTTGTTCCCCGCCGTAAACGCATTGCCAAAACGGGTCAGCAGATAGTCGAGCTCCACAGGGCGAATGGCGATCTTTGGAGTAATCGGTATGTCTATACCGCCGCCAATGATGAAATCAAAAGCATTGTTGCTGGGTGATGAACTGGCAACGCTGCATCCGTTGCAGTCCTTGTACAAGTTTCCGTAAAAATTCGAGTGTGCTCCGCCGAACAAAGCCTCAACGAAAGGCTCGACGTGCGAAGTGCGGAATTTTACGATCGGGCCAACGTTGTAGGTGAACAGGTTGCCTTGAGCCGAAAAGGTGCAACCGCCGTCAGGGCAGTACGTTGGATTGTTGATTGTAATGTTGTGCGTATAGCTACCATAGCCCTCAAACTCAGCCACGATGCCAATGTACTTGCTGAAATAAAAGGCCCCTGAACCACCGCCGCCGTTGAGGGAAAAAGTCGGGATGACGCTGTTGTTCTGAGGATTGGCGTGAATGTAGGAATAGTTGCCCGTAATCTCTATCTTGTGGTCGTCCTGCGCAAACGCCGTAGTTCCAAACAGCAGAACGATTCCTAGAATCAATACATTTTTAATTGTCATGCAAAACCCCTTTTGATTTAATGTTTTCCTACTGGTTCCGTGAGCGAATTTCTTGAGGATTAAGAGAAGCCCGGAGTGCTGGGGGTTCTTCTTCCAAGCCTTCATATTCTCTATTTCCGCTAGCGTAAGCTATCGCTAGTACTCTTGGAACTGTCAGAAGTACCAGTCTCGCTTAGAGGTGGAACAAGGTCCTAGAGATCGCCTAACCAACTCCCGTTATGTCGCGTTCCCGGTAACTTGGGTACCGGGACCTACTTTCCCGGTTGGTGCATTCCTCAAGAGTTAAGGAGAATCGGCCGGATGCCGCACGTTTATTCCTGAGCCTGCCGAAGGACCTGCGCCTTTCAGGAGGAGGGTTTTTCCTTGTTCCCCTTTGCAGCCGCATTTCAGAGCACGCGGCTCTCATTCTGCGGGCACTGTACCTAGCGCAGAATCTCGATAAGCAGCACCTACGCGCTGCACATCGCCGCGATGATCCAGAACATGAACACGAGGACCAGCCAGTGCCTGCCGCTGGAATGCCCGAGCATCAGCAAAATCCCGGCAACGAACAACCGGAAATCGCGCACCGGACAGCCGTCGTCTCGCTTTCCTCCCTAACCATTCGAATGAAGTACCACATAATAAACTATTGACAGAGTTACCACGCCAGTGTTATGCTACCGCGTGACATTCGGGTACCAGCCTGCCCTGAGCTTCCGCGCCGAAGGGTCCGCTTCGATCCCCCCGCGCACCCTGCGCCGCTCCATCATTCCGCTTGCTCCTTTTCCTCCTTCCTTGCTGAGAGCTCCAAGCTACAAACTAATGACTTCCCTCCCAACTCCTTTCCTTTCACACATCTCCAAATCCCCCGCCCACAACTCCTTTCCTTTGATAAATCTCCAAAAAGCAGGGGGGATACCCCACGCGTGGTCCGACCAATTCTCTTCACTGTTGGCTGTCGGCTGTCGGCTCTCCCCTTTTTCTTGTCCGCTAACTCCTTTCCCTACGTCTCTTAGCCAAAAACAGGGGGGTACTCGCCATTGGTCATACCAACGCTCTTCTCTGCCCACGGTAGGCTGTCGGCTGTTGGCTTTTCCCTCTGCTTCCCCGCCTTGCTCCACCCCGCGCTTCCCGCTAAAGTGGGAATTACCGTTTCCCGTCCTCACGGGAGTAAAACCATGAATGCCATCGTCATTGCCGCCGTGATTTTCGGCCTGCTGCTTCTCGGCCTGGTCGTTCGACTCCTGACCCAGAACGCTCAGGGCCAGCAAAAGAACGAAGCCCTCGAATCCCAGATGAACGAGATGCGCCGCGACCTGCTGAATCTCTCCACCACCCAGGCGCAAAGCACCACCAAGCTCGAATCCATCGCCGGCACCGTCGCCACCCGCCTCGAAGCCGTCACCACCGCCCTTAAAGACGGCGTGAAAGACTCCGCCCAAATCACCTCGAAAATCACCTCGGAATCCCAGGCCGCGATGTCCCTGGAGCTTAAAAATACCCGCGAGCAGATCAATCAGATCCAGAACCAGCTCGGCGAAGTCCAGCAAGCCGGCAAGCAGATGTTTGAGACCACTCGCACGCTCGAAAACATTCTCGGTGGCGCCAAGTCCCGCGGCTCCTTCGGCGAAATCACCCTGGAACGCCTCCTGGAAGACGCCCTGCCCCCGGCGCATTACGCCAAGCAGTACCGCTTCCGCAGCGGAGAAGCCGCCGACGCGGTGATCTTCCTGCTGGACAAAAAGAAGATGGCCATCGATTCCAAATTTCCCTTGGATGCCTACCGCCGCCTGAGCACCGAGGGCGAGGAAGCCCGCCGCCAGTTTGTGACCGCGGTGAAAGGCCACGCCGATTCCATCGCCAAGAAATACATTGTGCCGGACGAAGACACCCTGGACGTCGCGCTGATGTTCGTCCCCAGCGAAACCGTTTTTTACGAACTGCTGATGAGCGTGGACAGCAAAGGCATGCCGCTCGACGAATATTGCCGCAGCCGCAGCATCTTTCCCGTTTCCCCGAACACCCTGCACGCCAACCTGCGCGTCATCGCCATGGGCCTCCGTGGCATGCAGATCGAGGAAAACGCCAAGCACCTCTCCGCCAATCTCACCGGCCTGCGCAAACAGCTGGACACCTTCACCGAATATTTTGAAAAGGTAGGCACGCACCTGAAGAACGCGCAACAAAGCTACGCGGAAGCTGACAAGCGCTTCGACAAAGCCTCCAACACCCTGGACAACCTGGTCAGCTCCAGCGAAGGCGCCGCCCCAGCCGCAATCGAAGACGCCCAAGCCCAAGGCACGTTAGCGCTTCCTGCCACAGCCACAAAGAGGACCGCATGACGTCCCATTTGGAGTGCGGCAGCTCTGCCGCCGCTTTTGACCAACCAACCTCACCACCCAATCGGTCCCTGTCTACCGAGCAAGCCGCTCGTCCATCTCATCCAATGACTTCGGCCAATCCTGTCGCAACAACCGGCTCAGAGCCCGATCAGCCAGTAACTTTCCCCCGGTCTGGCACCGCGGACAATAGTTCGTCTCGTTCGACGCATACCGAATCCTCTGAATCTTGGTTCCGCACCGCCGGCAAGGCAGCCCATACCTTCCATGAACGCACATCTCCTCCCGGAAGGCCGTCACTTTCTCCGGAAATTTCCCGCCCGCATCGTCGCGCAGCAGTTTCGTCCAATGCTCCAGCGTCTCGCGAGTCGCTGTATAAAGCCGGTCGATCGCTTCCGCTTCCATGCGCTGCGTCAGCAGCACCGGCGAAAGCTGCGCGTGAAACAAAATTTCATCCGAATACGCATTCCCGATTCCGCTGAATAGATGCGGATCGGTCAGCGCCCGCTTCAGCGTGTGGTTTTCCGAAGTAAGCGCCGCCGCAAACCTCTCGCGCGTAGCCGAAAGCACTTCGAGCCCACCAGGATCGATCGCCGCCAGCGCCTCTTCTCCATCCAGCAGATGCAGCGAAGCCCGCTACTTCGCTCCCGCCTCGGTCAGCGTCAGCGTTCCCGAGTCGAACTCAAACCCCGCAAGCGTGCGTCTTCCGTCCGGAACGACCGCCTTGTTCTTCCAATGCAACCGCCCCGCAATCATCAGATGAAACACCAGCCACAACCCGTTGTCGAAGCCCAGCGCAATTCGCTTCCCGATGCGCCGCAGCGAAGTAACTCTGTGACCGTGGACCGAATCGATCGGCGGGAGCGCCGTCCGCAGGAGAAATGGCCCAGCAATGCGCACGCGCTGCAGAACGTGCCCGAGAACACGCGCTTCAAGCGCCTCAAGATACACAACGATGTCGGGAAGCTCAGGCATTCTCGGATTCCTCAGTGTGCTCGAAGGACAGCAACCCGCAACTCAGTTGTGCGGAGCGCTCGGCTGAGTCATCAGCCGGATCGAAATCACGAAACTCCCGCGCTGCTTGCCGAGCAGCTCAAACTTGGCGATATTGTCCGCGCCACCGCTGGAGATCGCGCGCACGTGCGTTCCGCCCTGCAAGTCCGCCACTTCCGGCGCCAAATTGCGCGCCTCCAGGTTCACTTTCGTGCTGCTTCCCTTCACCCGCACGGTTAATGTTCGATGCTCGCCCGGCGCCAGCGGTGCATTGCTGGCTTCCAGATCCAAGGCCACGAAAACCACGGTAAAGGCAGGCGAACTTTTCTGTCCGCAGCTTACCTGCACTTGCGCGGGCCCCGGATCCATATCCGTCGGCGGCAGCACCGCGAGATACGCAGGCGAAGCCGCGAGCACGAGCCCCGGCAAACCGCCAATGATGATGTGATTGGCGTCGGCATCACCGCAGAAACCGTGACCGGTGATCTCGAAGCGATCGCTAAGCGAAGCCACGCGCGGCGCAAGGGAAACTTCCTGGGTCGCGGAAGACGAATCCGCGGCGGTGAGAATCGTGCCGGAAATGCGGCCGGGACGTCCCTCGATTGCGGCATCGATCTTCTGCACATTCAGCGGGGCGACGAAAAGTGCGCGGCCGGTTGCATCGGTCTTCAGCTTTTCCCCGTTGGAGAATTCCACGGTAACGCCAGGAGTGAGGCGGCCGTTCACGTCCAGGACCGCCAACGTGGCGCGCTCGCCGCTGACCAATTTCCGCGGCAAGAGCAGGATACGTGCACCCGAGGCGGGCGGCGGATCCTGCGCTGCGATGCCCGCCGCTGTGGGGAGCAGCAGAGCGAGAACGAGGGAGAATTTTTTCATGCAGCTTGAAGAAATTGGCACATCGAGATTGTAGTGGAGATTGTTCCGCCACAGAAGCCCGAGTGAGAGCACCCGTGGCCCGCAAAATAACCTTGTTCCGCTGGGATATTCTGTCCACTATAGAACTGAAAAGACCAGGCTCATCCGAAGCTTCGTCTGCCCTCCAGCCAAAGGGCAATGCCTGGAGTGCCCGGATGAAGGAGAAAGCCGATGAGAATCGATGCCATCAACGAATGGATGGTGCGGGCCGCAGTGTTGTTAGTGCTATGCAGCGTAGTGCTAGGGGTGGCCGCACAGCAACCGTTGACGCTGAATGTGAGCGGGCAGGCGGGTCAGGCTAAAGTCGTGCAAATCAACGGGCATTCCTATGTGGACGTCGAAGCGCTGGCGCGCATCACCAATGGAAGTATTTCCTACCAGGGCAACCAGATTACACTGACGCTGCCGAACGGCGGCAGTTCGTCCTCCGGGGGCTCGGCGCCATCGTCTGCATCGGCAAATTCGCCTGCCAATACCGGGTTTTCCAAAGACTTCGTGACGGCGGGAATCGAATACATGTCGCAAATCCGGGAGTGGCGCAACACCCTGGCGAATGCGATTGCCAACGGGTTTCCCCTTTCGGATGAATTGTTCCAGCCATATCGCGATGATGCGACCAAAACCTTGCGCTTGGCCAACTTGGCGGCATCCACGGATGCGGACCACAGCGCCGGGCAATTGATCGCGAGCGAGTTCGAGAACATGCGAAATTTGACGAACAAATATCTGGCCAAGCGTGCCAACCTGGAATTTATCGCCCCGGACGCGCTGAAGAACGATCCGATGAATCAGCAGATTCTAACCTGCGCCCGATCGCTGGCGGCAATGGCATCCGCCAACCAGTTCTCGGACGACGGCACCTGCCACTAGCAAAAACCCGCGATATGTCAAAGGAAGCAGTGGCCCGGCAAGGCCCCTGGGCTTGAACCGGCCTTGCGGACGGTGCTTCCCTTAACCCGGTAGAGTTCGAGTATTCTTGCACTCGGGACACGCAGTTAGCAGTAGGTATCGAAAGGTAATCACTTGGGCGCAAAGGCTTCCCGAGCAGCAAGGTGTCTGATAGCGTGGATGTATCGGAATTGCCGGAGTGTGTGCGCCGGGGGTACCTCTCGTGTTCACGGGAAGGCTTGAAGGAGAGGCTGTGCAGATCGTCAGCAACGGTTTGTCAGACGTCGGACGTGTGCGTACGAACAACGAGGACTCCTTCCGGATCGTCGAAGGCCTAAACCTGTTCATCCTGTCGGACGGCATGGGGGGCGAGGCCCACGGTGAAGTGGCTAGCGCCATGGCGGTGGAGGTCATCGACAAGTATTGCGCGACGGAGAAAGAAGATTCCGCGGCGACGGTGATGGACGCGGCGCCGGCGAACTGGAGTTCGCAGAGCCGGCGATTGAAAAACGCGGTGGCGCAGGCCAATTTTCAGATTTACCAGTCAGCGCAGAAGAATCCCGAGCAGCGCGGGATGGGCGCGACGGTGACCGCGGTGTGGCTTAAGGACTCGCTGTTAAGCATCGCGCACGTGGGGGATAGCCGGGCGTATCTGCTGCGCAGCGGAAATTTGCAGCAATTGACCAACGATCACTCGCTGGTTGCCGAGCAGGTCCGGCGCGGGCTGATCACCCCGCAACAAGCGGAAGAGAGCGACATGCAGAGTGTGCTGTTGCGCGCGCTGGGGGCTCATCCGGAAGTGGAGGTTGACGTCGATGAGGTGGAGATCATACCGCGGGATGTGCTGCTGTTGTGTTCGGACGGGCTGACGCGCATGGTGACGGAACCGGAAATCGCGGGGACATTGCAAGCGGAGACGGTGCCGGCGGCCGCGGCGGAGAAGTTGATCGGGCTGGCGAATGAGAATGGCGGGGTCGACAACGTTACGGTAATTGTGGTGCGTTTCGAGGATGACTCCAACAAGCGTTGGTTCTCCTGGATGCGACGGGGTTCGGCGAAAAAAGACTAGCACCTCCTCGGAGGCGATTGCATGGCGAAACTCAGCCTGATGTTTGAGAACAAGCTGGTGAAAGAAGTGCCGATCGGCAGCCGTCCGGTAACTATCGGGCGTTCCCCGGACAATGACCTGCCGGTGGACAATCTGGCGGTGTCCAATTACCACGCGCGAGTGTATTACGAAGCGGGCCGCCTGGTGGTGGAAGACCTGGACAGCTTGAATGGGACTTTCGTGAACGACTTGCGGGTGGAGCGGGCCACGCTGCACGACGGCGATTCGATCTGGGTTGGGAAACACTTTATCAAGGTAGATGCGACGGCCGACGCCGCCATTCCCTGGGATACCGGACGAAAGACCGCCGCGCCGAAGATCAATGAAACCATGGTGCTGGACACAAAAGTGCGCCGCGACATGCTGCAACAGGCCGCAGCGATGGGCGAGCGCGCGCAATTCTCCGCGGGCCGGGTGAAGGTGGCCACGCTGGTGGTTCTCGGCGGCAAGGTAAATGGCAAAGAATTCACGCTGACCAACAAGCTGACGGTGATTGGCAAATCACCAATGGCGACAGTGCGCTTGAAGGGCTGGTTCAAGCCAAAGATGGCCGCGCAAATCAACCAGCGCGACGACGGCTACTACCTGGGCACCGGCGACAAGGTTCCCACGGTGAACGGTGCGCCGATCATGGGAACTGTGCGCCTGAACGACGGCGATTTAATTGAAATTTGCGGCGTGCGAATGAATTTTATTTTCCGCGAATAGCCCGCCACCCCCATGCCAACAGCGCCTGATGGAGGCCGCCAGAAAGAGAGCGTGTATCGCCGCTTCGGCGAGCTGCTCGCTACCTGGTGGGAGCACCGGGCCGTCTTCCTGATCAGCGTAGGGATTACCGTCCTAGCGCTGGGTGTGTATGTATTTACGTTTGTGGGCGACCGCAACACGCCGTTGTTCGACTTCCTGAAACGATTCGAGTACAGCACGCTGGACACGCGCTTCCGTTACCGGTCGAGCAAATACACACCGCCGGATCCGCGGATTGTGGTGGTGTCGATTGACCAGCGCTCGCAGGAAGTGCTGGGAAAGTGGCCGTTTTCGCGGAAATATTTTGGGGAAATGCTGGACGCGCTGCGGGAAGACGGGACGCGCATCGTGTCGTTTGACGTGACGTTCGACAAACCGGATCAGACAGTGGCGCCGATTCGCGCGCTGTGGGCGCAGATCGAGCAAGAAAAAAAGAATGGCAAGCCGCCGGACCCGAAACTGGAAGCGCATGTTGCGGAGCTTGCAAAGGAATTTGATGCCGATGCGCAGTTCGCGGCGGCGCTGCGGCGTTTCGGACCGGTGGTGCTGGGGAATTTCTACTTGCAGGCCGATGAAATCCAGGGGATTGACGACGCGTCGCTGAACAAATACGCGGAGATGGTGCAGTGGTATTCGCTGAATCGCAACGCACTGAATCCGGCGACGGGCAAGGCGGATTTCGCTTCCCTGCTGAACAGCTACCAGTTTGAGGGCACGCTGTACACGGCGACGATCGCCAATATTCCACAACTTGCGCCGCCCGACAACGATGAAAAGACAGCCATTGGGTTCTTCAACATTTCGTCGGATGCCGATGGGGTGCTGCGTCGTGCATTGCTGGTGCTGCCGTTCGGGCGATCAAGCAATCCGGATGATATTGACCTTTATGGATCGCTGGAAGTGCAGACGGTGCGGCTTTATCTGGGGTTAAAAACGGAGCAGGTGACGGTGAACTATGGTCCGGCCGGAGTGGCGTCACTGCAATTCGGGGACAAACTGACGGTGAAGCCCGATTGGCTGGGCCGGATGCTGATCAATTATCGCGGGCCGCGCGAAACTTATCCGTATTTTTCGATTGCGGACGTGGTGAACCGGAAATTCAAGCCCGGAACGTTTCGGGACAAAATTGTGCTGGTGGGAGCTTCGGCGACGGGCATCGGCGACCTACGCACGCCGCCGTATGGAGGAATCGATTATCCGGGACTCGAAGTGCATGCCAACGTGATCGACAACATGCTGAACAACGGGTTCCTGATTCGCGGCCCGCATCAGGAGGTTTTCGATCTTTTTCTGATCTTTATGTTCGGGATACCGCTGGGGATTGCGCTGGCGCTGGTTTCGCCGCGCTGGATGTGGTTTGGGCTGGGGTTGCTGCTGCCGTTCGGCTTGCTGATTTACGTGTCATTTCTTCGCGGGTATTGGCTGAACTTCACGTTGCCGGCGGGGACGCTGACCGCCAACGTGATGATCGTTTCGTTGTACCGGGCGCTGGTGGAGGAAAAGGAAAAGCGCAAGGTGCGCTCGGCCTTCGGACAGTATCTGAGCCCGGAAGTGATTCGCCGGTTGCTGGTGAATCCGCAACTTGTGGAACCGCGGAAGACGGAAATTACGGTGATGTTCAGCGACATTCGGGGGTTTACGACGATTTCGGAGAAATTGGATGCCCAGGACTTGGCGGTGTTCCTGAACGGCTACTTGTCGGACATGACCAAAATCGTATTCGACACGCAAGGGACGCTTGATAAGTACATCGGTGATGCGGTGATGGCTTTCTGGGGCGCGCCGTATGAAGAACCGGATCACGCCACGAATGCGTGCAACGCTTCGCTGAGGATGATGAAAAAAGTGCACGCGCTACAGAAACAGTGGGAGGCGGAGGGCAAGCCAAAGCTGGATATCGGGATCGGGCTGAATTCCGGACCGGCGAGCGTGGGCAACATGGGCTCGGCGCTGCGGTATGGCTATACGGCGCTGGGCGACACGGTGAATTTGTCGTCGCGCCTGGAAGGATTGAACAAGGAGTATGGCACGCACATCCTGGTCAATGAATCGACGTATAAGGCGGTGAACGGGGCGGGCTATCTATTCCGGGAGTTGGATATTATTCGGGTAAAGGGGAAGCTGCAGCCGGTGACGATTTACGAGTTGGTTGGGAGTCTTTCGGAGTTGGAAAAGGAACCGGGTTTTGCCGAGTTCCAGCAGAGGTTAAGCGATTTTGCCGCGGCGCGCGCGCTCTATAGCAAGAGGCGTTGGGAAGAGGCACAGCACGCGTTCCAGGAGATCCTGGACCGAACGCCGGAGGACGGACCTTCGCGGATGTATTGGAAACGGTGCCAGGAATATTTGTTTGATGATCCGCCGGTGGGGTGGGATGGCGTGTTCACGATGACGCATAAGTGAGAGCGGATCGGCCAACATGGCAGGCAATCAATAAATTTGAGAGGGAAGACTAGGAGCCCACCCTCTGCAAACTACGCAAAGAGTAGGCCACCCTATAGGATTTACGCGGCCACCTGAAGGTGGCCGCTGCTGCGTGGTGGATCAGGGTTTGAGGATTTCGGCGCAGGCTATGCGCGGAGGAGCGCCGCTGCCGGTGCTGCTGGCAACGGCGTGAATCACCAGCGCGGTGCCGCCATTGCTGAATACGGAGTGATCGTCGTCGCCGAGGGTGACATTCGGATCCACAGTACTGACATGGGCCGTACCGTCCTTGCCGACGTTCAAAGTGAAATCAGGGATGTCACCGGCAGGTGCGCTGCCATGCATGTGGCCGCTTCCTCCGGGATCGAAATGGCCGCCCGCCGATTTGAAATCCGGGGGATCACACTTGGCAAACTGGTGGATGTGGATGGTGTGTTCGCCAGCAGGAAGTTTCTTGATATCCAGGGTGATCTTGACCCCTGGCATGGCCGGGGAAAGCGTGGCCGTGCCCACCACCTGACCTTCCGCGTTTTTGATGTCCACGACCACGGATTTGGCGGCAGAGACTGCGGGAGACTTCTGGGCCTGAACCGCCCCGGAAAGGGCGAGAAGTGCGGCTGCACAAACGAGAGTTTTCATCAGTAGGCTCCTCGGCTAATGTTGGACGCGCGGGGTGGGAACCAGAAAGCAAACCTGGATACTGTATCGCAAAGCTCGATGATATGGGAATGAAAATGTGGCCAAGCCTCGGCCTTGGCGGTTCGTGCGAGTCAGTCCGAGGCGGCGCACTTCGTCCTTTTGGCGCAAGACGTCGATATCGCCGAGCTTGATGGTGCCGGCGTCAGGTTCCTGCAGGGTGGCAATGGTGCGCATTATAGAAGTCTTTCCCGCGCTGTTGGGCCCGAGCAGGCCGTATGTGCTTTGAGGAATGGTCAAGGAGACGCCATGCGGGACTTTTGCGCCATTGGGATAGGTCTAGTTCAAATTTTGGATGGTGAGCACAAGAATCTCCGTGGGGAGCAGAATGTCCGCTGATGGTACGAACGACTGTTCGAAAGAGTTTCGAGATTCAGCAGGCCATTATGGACCATCAGGGAAGGCGCAGGAATCGCTCATTTCGAAAGGGCGATTTGCCAAAAATGGTTGAGCGTTGCTGCGTTGGATCACGGTGACTGCACAGAGGCTTGGCTATGCCGTGGAGCGACGTACCCAAACGGGGGTGTTTGATAGTCTAATATGGATATAAGGGTCAAAAAATCTGGGCAGCCGGCCGCTGGTTAATTGTGTGCCATGCCCAATAGACTAAGGTCACTCATACCCATTTATGTGGATAGTTCGTTTAGCGCTTTCCAGGCCGTACACGTTCATCGTGATGGCGATCGTCATCGTTTTACTTACGGTGTTTGTGGTGCCGCGGACGCCCACAGACATCTTCCCGGAAATCAATATTCCGGTGATCTCGCTGGTGTGGACGTACACGGGACTGCAACCGCAAGAGATGGAACAGCGGATCACGTCCAACGTCGAGCGCGGGGTGATGGTGCTGGTGAACGACGTGGAGCACATGGAATCGCAGTCGTTGAACGGCATGGCCATCATAAAGATCTATTTTCACCCGGGGGCCAATATCCAAACGGCCCTGGCGCAAACGACGGCCATCTCGCAGACATTCCTGAGAAACCTACCGCCGGGCACCACGCCGCCGCTGGTGATTATTTATTCGGCGTCCACCGTGCCCGTTTTACAGGTGGGGCTGACCAGCGACAGCCTGAGCGAGCAACAGATCTTCGACTACGGGAACAATTTTATTCGCACGCAAATCTCCACGGTCCCTGGTGCGTCAATGCCTTTTCCCTACGGAGGGAAATCACGCGTAGTTTCCGTGGATATAGACTCCGCGTCATTGCAGGCGAAGGGTTTGTCTCCGGTGGATATCGTAAACGCGGTGAACGCGCAGAACCTGATTTTGCCGACCGGCACGGCAAAGCTGGGCACCTTGGAATACAACGTGGAGATGAACGGCAGCCCCAAGACGATTGCCGAGTTGAATGACCTGCCAGTGAAAACGGTAAACGGGTCGACCATTTACATGCGCGACGTTGCCCATGTCCGAGACGGCTTTTCGCCCCAGACCAACGTGGTGCTGACCAATGGGCAGCGCGGCGTGCTGATGAGCATCTACAAAACGGGAAATAATTCCACGCTGTCGATCGTGGACCGGGTGAAGCAGGTTTTGAAGGACTACCGTTCCTCGCTGCCACCCAGCTTGCAGGTCAACAACTTCTTCGACCAGTCCCTCTATGTACGGGCGGCAATCCAAGGCGTAATCCGCGAGGCGCTGATTGCGGCGTGCCTGACGGCGATCATGATTTTGCTGTTCCTGGGAAACTGGAAGAGCACTCTGATTATTGCGGTTTCCATTCCGCTTTCCATCCTGGTGAGCCTGTTGTGCCTGAGCGCGCTGGGCGAAACCATCAACATCATGACCCTGGGCGGGCTTGCCCTGGCCGTGGGCATTCTGGTGGACGACGCAACGGTGGAAATCGAAAACATCAACCGCAACCTGGCGATGGGCAAGGAGACGGTGCAGGCGATTCTGGACGGAGCGCAGCAGATCGCGGTGCCGGCGTTCGTTTCGACGCTGTGCATCTGCATTGTGTTTCTCCCGATGTTTTTCCTGAGCGGGGTGGCGAAATACCTGTTCGTGCCGCTGGCGGAAGCGGTGATGTTCGCGATGCTGGCGTCGTATATGTGGTCGCGGACGATTGTGCCGACGATGGCCATGTATCTATTGAGCGCGGAGGATGAATACCAGGCGGACTTGCACAAGGGCGAGAAGATGGGCTTTTTCCGGCGCTACCAGCAGGCTTTTGAGCATTTGTTCGAAAGGCTGCGGGGCGGCTACCGAAAGGCACTGACCGCGGCGCTGGATAGCGCGTGGCTGTTTTCGGCGTGCTTTCTGGCGTTTTGCGTGCTGTCCGCGGGACTTACGTTTTTCCTGGGACGCGATTTTTTCCCGAGCGTGGATGCCGGGCAGATCCGTCTGCACATGCGGGCGCGGACGGGGCTGCGCGTTGAGGAAACGGCCAGCCTGGCGGACCAAGTCAACCATGTGATCCAGCAGGTGATTCCTAAAAAGGATTTGGAAACGGTGATCGACAATGTCGGGTTGCCGTATTCGGGCATCAACCTCACCTACAGCAATTCGGGAACGATCGGCACGGCGGACGCGGAGATTCTGGTGCAGTTGAAGCCGGAGCGCGGAAAGACGACGGGCACGTATATCAACGCGCTGCGCCGGCGGCTGGCAACGGAGTTTCCTGGGGTGCAGTTTTTCTTTCAGCCGGCGGACATCGTGACGCAAATTCTGAATTTTGGAACGCCGGCGCCGGTGGACGTGGAAATTATTGGGGCTAACCAACCGGCGAATTACGCGATCGCGGAAAAGCTGGCGAGCCAGATGGAGCATATTCCCGGAGCGGTGGATGTGCACGTGCAGCAGAGGTTCGACGCGCCCACGTTATACATGGAACTGGATCGAACGAGGTCGCAGTACGTGGGGATGCAGGCGCGCGACGTGGCGCAAAACCTGCTGGTGTCACTGTCGTCGAGTTTCCAGACGGCGCCAAATTTCTGGCTGGACCCGAAAAACGGGGTGAGCTACAACGTGGCGGTGCAGACGCCGCAGTATCGCGTGGACACTTTCCAGGCGCTGCAGAATACGCCTATCACTGGAACTGGCTCCGCCGGGGCGACCCCGCAGATCCTGGCAAATCTGGTGCGCACGAGCACTGTGGCGAGGCCGGCTTCCATTTCGCATTACAACGTGCAGCCCATGATCAATATCTACGCTTCGGTCTATCGGAGCGATCTGGGCAGCGTGTCGGAAAAGGTGCGCAAGCTGGTGCATGAAGCGGAGAAGGACCTGCCCCGCGGCAGCCATATTGTGATTCGCGGCCAGGTGGAGACGATGGATTCCTCCTTTTTGGGGCTGGGGATCGGGCTGCTTGGCGCGATCGTGCTGGCCTACTTGCTGATTGTGGTGAATTTCCAGTCGTGGCTGGACCCCTTCATTATCATCACAGCCTTGCCGGGGGCGCTGGCGGGAATCTGCTGGATCCTGCTGATCACCCACACGACGCTGAACGTGCCATCGTTGACCGGTGCGATCATGTGCATGGGAGTGGCAACAGCCAACAGCATTTTGATGATCTCCTTCGCGCGAGAGCAGATGATCGAGGGGAAAACGCCGAGGGACGCCGCGCTGGAAGCGGGCTATGTACGCATTCGGCCGGTGATCATGACGGCGCTGGCGATGATGATCGGCATGGTGCCGATGGCGATTGGCATGGGGGAAGGCGGCGAACAGAACGCACCCCTGGGACGCGCGGTGATTGGCGGGCTGCTGTTTGCCACGATAGCAACTTTGTTTTTTGTGCCGTGCGTGTTCTCCATCATCCACGGATGGCTGGAGCGGCGGAGGCACCGGGGAACGGGCGAAGAGCCGGCGGTAGCGTGATAGGTAGAATTTGGATAGTGGAGCGACGGAATGACGACTGAAGGTTCGACAAGCAGCGGGCAGAGCGGTTCTGCGCACAGGAAGGGGACTCTCTTCACCGTTTTCTTTGTGGTGGTGGCCATCTTGGTGGTGGTCGGAGGAGTCCTGTTGTTCCAGCGGCGCACGCAATACCAGGCGCTGGCCGATGAGACGGAAGCCGCAGCCATTCCAACAGTGGCGATCATCCATCCCACGCTGGAATCGGGCGATGAAAACCTGGTGCTGCCGGGCACGCTGCAAGCCTATGTGGAGTCTCCGATTTATGCGCGGACCAATGGTTATCTGAAAAAGTGGTATCGCGACATGGGCAGCCGGGTAAGCAAGGGGGAATTGCTTGCGGACATCGACGCGCCGGAAGTGGACCAGCAGTTGGGTCAAGCCCGGGCGGATCTGAATACCGCACAGGCCAATGCTCAGCTCTCGGATATAACCGCAGTGCGCTATACGGAGTTGTTGAAGACCGACGGCGTCTCGAAGCAAGAAGTGGACAATGCCCTGGGTGATCAGGCAGCCAAGCGGGCCATGGTGCAATCTTCGGCGGCAAATGTACGCCGGCTGGAAGACCTGGAATCGTTCAAACATATCTACGCGCCGTTCGGCGGAGTGATCACCCAGCGCAACATTGACACCGGGACGCTGATCAACGCGGGGAATGGTGGAACGTCGCAGCAGTTGTTCTTTCTGGCGCAGATAGATCCGATCCGTGTGTACGTGAACGTGCCGGAGGCATTTGCGCCTTCCATCCATGCAGGAATCGGCGCGTACCTGGAACTGACGCAATTTCCAGGACAGAAATTCGAGGGGAAAGTGGTGCGCACGGCAAATGCCATCGATCTTTCGACGCGCACCTTGTTGACGGAAGTGGATGTCCCGAATCCTACCGGCCTGCTGCTGCCGGGGGGATACGCGCAGGTGCATCTGGAAGTGAAGGTGAAGGGGGATCGACTGCAAGTGCCGGTCAATTCCCTGCTGTTCCGGTCGGAAGGGCTGCGGGCGGTGGTGGTGGATGCAAACCATCGAGCCCATCTGCAGGCGCTGACAATAGGCCGCGATTACGGAGTAACGCTCGAAGTGATGAACGGGTTGAAAGCCGGCGATTGGATCGTGCTGAATCCCCCAGATGCGTTGATTGAGGGGCAAGAAGTGCACACGAAGGAAGTGGCGAGTCCCATCGCTCCAGCCGCCACACCCAATGCTGCGCCGAAACCGCCGAGCCCTCCGGCTGCCCCGGAGAAAAAATCCTGATGCCGGTGGACGGAAGAGTTTTGAAGAGAAGAGCAGGTCAACTGGGGGCAATGTTCCTGGTGGGCTGCGTTACGGGCTGTACGGTGGGTCCGAATTATAAGAAACCAGCGGCGGCGGTTCCCGCGAAATGGGATATCGCGGAACCGTTCCGGGAAGCGGCGCCGAAAGACGGTGTACCGAAACCGATGTGGTGGGGCGTCTTCCACGACGAGGAGTTGAACGGTCTCGAGACCGATCTGCTGGCCGCGAATCAGACGCTGAAAGTTTCCGCGGCACATTACCAACAGGCGCGGGCATCGGCCGCGGTACAGAACGCCACGCTATTCCCGACGCTTGGGGTGGCACCCGCTGCAGGGCGGCAACGCTATTCGGGCACCCGGTCGACCGGGTCGAATATTCCGCTTACTGGACCGGTCACGCAGGGCAGCTTCTCGATTCCCTTCACCGTCAGCTACGAAGTGGACCTGTTTGGGCAGCGGCGGAGAACCATTGAGGCGGCCCAAGCTTCCCTACAGGCCAATGCGGCGGACCTGGAGAATGTCCGCCTGGTCCTGACGGCGGAACTTGCCGCGGATTATTACAGCCTGCGGCAATTGGACACGGAGATTGCGTTGCTGCTGCGGACCGTGGACGCGCTGCAAAAAGGATTGGAGTTGGTGAATTCGCGGCACAATGGCGGGGTTGCGTCGGGATTGGACGTGGCGCAGGAAGAGACGCTGCTGAATGCCACCCGCACGCAGGCCACGCTGCTGCGGCAGCAACGCAAGCAATTTGAGGACGCGATCGCAGTTTTGACGGGGCGCCCGGCCCCGGATTTTCACCTGGCAACGCGGGAGCTTACGGCAGACCCTCCGAATCTGGATACTTCCCTGCCGTCGGATCTTCTGGAGCGCCGCCCGGATATCGCGGAGGCGGAGCGGGAGATGGCGGTTGCCAACGCGCAGATCGGAATTGCCAAGGCGGCCTACTATCCGTCGCTGGTACTTTACGGGCAGGGCGGATGGAATTCGGCGAAGATTTCGCAGTTGCTGAACGCGGAGAGCGGCGTTTGGGCGATTGGTGCAAACCTGGCGGAGAGCATCTTCACCGGCGGCGCGCGGCGGGCTCAAGTGCAATTTTCGCAGGCGGGTTATGATGCGACCGTGGCGAGCTATCGAGGGACCGTGCTGGGAGCGTTTCAGGAAGTCCAGGACAACATTACCGGGCTGGAAGTGCTGTACACCGCACAGCAATCGCAAGAGGAAGCGGTGGCAGCGGCCCGACGGCAACTGGACATTGCGAATTCGCGGTATGTGGGCGGACTGGTGAACTATCTGGATGTGGTCAGCGCGCAGCAGAATCTGCTGAGTAATGAGCAGGAAGCCGCGATTATTCACGGGCAGCGGCTGGTGACGGCCGTGCTTTTGGTAAAGGCGCTGGGGGGCGGGTGGGATGCGGCGAGTCTTGCCGCGGTGCAGGAGAAGCCGCACTTGAAAGACGTCGTTGCACGCTGACGAAGAAAACTTTCCAAGCGACAGTTTTTAGCAACCACTTTGCCGGCCTCCCGTCGGTGTTACACTTCTTTCCCAAACCCCGAGCTGAGGAGAGCGCCCTGTGGTCGAACACTCCTATATTTTCCGAGACATCGCGATGGTGTTTGCGGCGGCATTAGCTTGCGGCTTTTTGGCGTGGCGGTTGCGGCAACCGATTCTGCTGGGTTACGTTCTCGCCGGACTAGTGCTGAGCCCGTTGACGCCGGGGCCGCGGGTGCACGACGTTCACAATTTCGAGACCATGGCGGAAATTGGCGTGGTATTGCTGATGTTTTCCGTCGGCATTGAATTTTCGGTGGCGGAACTTTTGCGGGTGAAGTGGGTGGCACTGCTTGGCGCGCCGTTGGGAATTTTTCTGTGCGTTGGACTTGGCACGGCGGTGGGGGCGCTGCTTGGATGGCCGCTGATGCAGGGGATAGCGGTCGGGTGCATCATTTCGGTGGCCAGCACGATGGTGCTGCTGCGGGTGTTGATGGACCGGGGGGAGATGGCGTCGGAGCACGGGCGGCTGATGGTGACGCTGTCTCTGGTGGAGGATTTGGCGGTGGTGGTTTTGACGGTGGTGCTGCCTAGCTTTTCGGCAAGCGGAGGGGCCAGCTTGGGGGCGGCGGCCTGGAAGGTCGGCAAAGCAATTCTGCTGCTGGTGCCGATCGCGGTGGCCGCGTGGAAGCTGTTTCCACCTTTGCTGGTGCGGGTGGAAAGAACGTGCAATGAGGAGATTTCCCTGCTGCTGGCGCTTACCATTTGCCTGGGGATTGCGGCATTGACGGAAGCCGTGGGGCTTTCGCTGGCGCTGGGAGCTTTTCTTGCCGGGTTGTTTCTGGGTAATTCGGAATTCACCCACAAGTTGGCACATCAGACCCAGCCCTTGCGCGATGTGTTTGTGGCATTTTTCTTTGTGGCCGTGGGGATGCTGCTCAATCCGGGGACCTGGAGGGAAAGTTGGCCAATCATCCTATTGCTGGTGGGGTTGGTGCTGGCGGGGAAGTTTGTGGTGTGGACGGGAGTGGTTTGGTTGTTCCGGTATCCTATCCGAACCGCGCTGCGCGTGGGGTTGGGGTTGACGCAGATTGGGGAGTTCTCTTTCATTCTGGCGCAGGTTTCTATGATGGCGGGGTTGATCTCAGAGAAGGTCTACCATGCGACGCTGGCGGCGTCGCTGATAACGATCCTGGCGAATGCTACGATTTTCCGGTTCGTGAAACCCGTGGCCGGGAACAGGGCAGCTCCGCAGGTGGCTCCCGCATCCCATGCGGCAGTGTAGGGTTCGAGTAGCATTCCATTCAAGGCTGTTTTGGATTTGCGAAGATATTCGCAGAACTTGCTGTGAAACGAGGACTGAGGCATGAACTATCGTCAATTGGGGCGGACGCCCTGGAAGGTTTCGGATATCAGCTTTGGCGCGTGGGCGATTGGCGGCTCGTGGGGGCAGGTGAGCGACGCGGAGGCCATGGGCGCACTGAACCGAGCGATCGATTCGGGAGTCAATTTTATAGACACCGCGGATGTTTATGGCGATGGGCGAAGCGAGCGGCTGATCGCGCAATTGAGGAAGTCACGGAAAGAGCGGATCGTGGTGGCGACGAAGGCGGGACGCCGACTACCGAAACAGACGGTGGAAGGCTACTCGCGGGAGAATCTGACCGCCTGGGTGGAAGATAGTTTGCGGAATCTCGGTTGCGACGCGATTGATCTGTTGCAACTTCACTGCCCGCCGAGCGCGGTTTACGAACTACCGGAAGTTTTCGGAATTCTCGATGAATTGGTGAAGGCGGGGAAATTGCGCTATTACGGCGTTAGTGTGGAGAAGGTGAGCGAGGCGCTGAAGGTCACGGAATATCCGAACGTGCAGTCGGTGCAGATTATTTTCAATATATTTCGGCAACGCCCAGCGGATGAATTCTTCGCGGTGGCAGAGCAGCGGACGGTCGGCATACTGGCGCGGGTGCCGCTGGCCAGCGGGTTGCTGACCGGCAAACTGCGGCGCGATACGAGTTTCGCAGCGGATGACCACCGGAATTTCAACCGGCATGGCGAATCGTTTGATGTGGGCGAGACTTTTTCCGGGGTGGAGTACGAGACGGGGCTTGCGGCGGCGGAAGAGCTGCGGAAACTGGCCCCCGCAGGCATGACACTTTCGCAGTTTGCGTTGCGCTGGATCCTGATGTTTGATGCGGTGACCTGCGCAATACCCGGCGGGAAGCGCGCCGAACAGGTGGCGGAGAATTGCCGGGCTTCAGACCTGGCTCCGCTTTCCAGAGAGACGATGGAAACGGTGCGGCGGATCTATGAAGCGAGAATCAAGCCGCAAGTGAACTCGCGCTGGTGAAATTGGGTTGGACTTTTCGGGGCGTTAGGATTTGGGCTGGCCGGAACTTTCGAACGTGGATGCGTCGGCAAAGATTTCTCCAGATTCCAGGCGGGAATCGTTGAGTGAAGGTTCCACGGCGTGAAAAACGAAACGGCCCTCCAGTTCCACCTGCTCGAGCGATCCACGCAATTCCATAATTGCAGAAACGACGCCAGCCAGCATCGAGAGCAACCCCAGTACAAAGAAAACGGCCGCGAAATACGTCGCCAGCGGGAAAAACCAACTCAGGGCAAGCGTGAGGCTGCAGACAATCAGGAGAGCTACGGCCACCAGAAAGAACAACAGTGCACTGCGGATGAGCCGGGCGCGCTTGGTGACCTGGAGAGTTTGCGTGCGCAGGAGTTCCAGCAGGAGTTGATGATCGCCCTGACCCTCTTTCGCCCACTTTTCCTGTTCGCGGAGCATTTCCCGCTGAAAGATGCGCAGGCGCGCGACCATGGCTGCGAGCCGTCCATAGAAAGCGAGGGAGAGCAGCCCACAGGCTGAGATGATGACTACCGGCACGACGGAAACGCTGATGATGTTGGGCCACTGGGGCAATTGCACGATTATTATCCTCTTTTCATTTAGATTAACCGCCGGAGAGAGGGGCCGGCTGTGACGAATTACCCGGGGGCGGGCAGGGCCACCTGAAAGTGGCCGCTACGCGGCTAACCGGGGAGGAGCATTTCCTGGCTGGCGACTACTTTCCAGCCACCAATGCCGTTCAGGTAGACGTGGAGTACGCGGTATTGGCGGTCGAATTTGCGCCCGGCTTCAATTCCGCGGGCGGTCCAGGTACAGGTGACGACCGAAGTGGCCTCGAAAATCCGGATGTGGATGTCGGTGAGCAGGAATGTGGAGTAGATGGCCGAGGAGGTTTGCACCACACCGGCGAGGGCATTTCTGTCCACCACCTCGCCGGTGGGCAGCGTCCCGGTGAAATCATCGCTGTAGACCCGCCGAACAAAGGTAGAGTTGTGCTGCATTCGCGCGTGAATGTTTTCTTTTTCGAGGGTTACCAGTTCCTGGCGTTCGACGTCGAGTTCCGTGGCGACGGCCCGCTCGTGAAGTACGCGCTGATTTTGCGCACGCAATCCCGGAATCAAGACTAACAGGCCGAAAAGAACGGCAATGACACACTTCTGCATGGAGCGCCCCCTGAGGTCTCGTACATTTACTGTGCGCTTTCCGGCCGGAGATGGCGCAGGCGGATCAGGGGCTTTTGCTTACTCGGTAACGGCCTCGGAGCCGTGGTTAGCGGGAGGGCATTTCGTTGGCGGGCGGGAAATCTGCGACAATTCAGGAAGACGTATGGCCAGCAAGAGTGAAATTGCACAGGCAGCGCGACTGATTCGCGAAGGCGAGTTGGTGGTGTTTCCGACCGAGACGGTCTATGGGCTGGGCGCGAACGCATTGGACGCCGCGGCGGTGCGGAAGATTTTTGCGTTGAAGGGGCGGCCGGCGACGAGTCCGCTGATCGTGCATGTGGCCAGCGTGGAGCAGGCGAAAGAGCTGGCGGCGGAATGGCCGCCGGAGGCGGAGCGGCTGGCAAAACAATATTGGCCGGGCCCGCTGACGCTGGTGGTTCCAAAGAAAGCAACGATACCGGATGAGGTGACCGCCGGGCTGCTGACGGTGGGCTTGCGCATGCCGCGGCATCCGGTGGCGCTGGAACTGATTCGCGCCGCGGGTGTGCCGATCGCGGCACCGAGCGCGAATCGGTTTACGCAACTTTCTCCGACGACCGCCGAGCATGTGCGGGAAGCTTTCGGTGCGGAAACGCCGTTTTTGCTGGATGGCGGACCTTGCGAAGTGGGGCTCGAATCCACGGTGATTGCGGTTACTCGCGATGGATTAGAGGTATTGCGTCCGGGGATGGCCCGGGTGACGAGGACCACCGTGGCGGCGGCGACGGAGAATGAAGAGGGTGCCGCGCATCGTGCTCCCGGCCAGCATCGGAAGCACTACAGTCCGAAAACGCGCATCGTGCTGGTGAGCCGCGGGCATTTGCCGCAGGAAGGACGCGGGGCGTATCTTTGGCTGGACTACAACGCCGTCGCGGCTGCCAAGCAGCGAATGCCTGAGAAGTCGGAAGAGTATGCAGCGGAACTTTATAGTGTGCTGCACCGGTTGGATGGCGATGGATTTGAATGGATTGCCGTGGAGCTCCCGCCCGACTTGCCGGAATGGGCGGCGATTCGGGACCGCTTGATGCGTGCGGCGTACTGAAGCCACTTTCGCTCCTTGGCTGTAGTTCCCTTTTTGCAGAAAGACGTTACAATTCGCGGGTTACAACTTGGAGGTAATTATGAATCGCGTTATTCGGCTTCGCGGCTTGCTCCTGTTGGTGCCGGTTATTGTGGTGGCTATTTTTATTTTTGGGTTCCGGGGACGCGCTCAGGCGCAGGGAATGAGCGCGGCGGAGAAACCGTTTGTGGTCGAGTACTACTACAAGGTGAAGTGGGGCCACGCGGATGAGTTCATCGCGCTGTTCCGCAAGAACCACTATCCGGTGTTGAAGAAAGAGGTGGAGATGGGACGCATGCTGCGCGTATCCGGCGTGACGCCTGTTTATCACACGACCGAGGACGGGCGGTGGGATTACCGGATAACGATTGTATTCAAGAACGCTGCCGTGGCTCATGACAATTTTGATTCGGCGGCGCTGATCAAGCAGATGTATCCGGACCAGGAGACGTACAAGAAGGAAGAACAGCGGCGATTTGAGATTTTGGACGCGCATTGGGATTTGCCGATCAAGGATTTGGAGTTGGAGTCCAAGTAGGTAAAAGAAAGAGTTTTAACACCGAGGGCGCAGAGGAAGAGCGCAGAGGACACAGAGAAGAGCGGCCCGTCCGCCGCGGCGGACGGGCCCTACGACGGCAAGAGCGTTAGAGGTTGTCGGTGAAGAATTTGGTTACGCGCTGCCAGAGGACGCGCTGGGCGGCTGGGTCGCTGGCGCCGTGGCCCCGGCCGGGTAGAGCGATTACTTCGATATACTTGCCGTCGTCGATCAAATCATTGATTAGGGCCAGCGTGTTGGAGTAGTGCACGTTGTCGTCGCCGGTGCCGTGGGCGATGAGCAGCTTGCCCTGCAGCTTGGCGGCGTTTTTGATGGGCGAGGATTCCTGGTAGTTTTCTTCGTTCTTGGGGAGCAGTCCCATATAACGCTCGGTGTAGATAGTGTCGTAGAAGTGCCAGTCGGTGACCGGGCCTCCGGCAAAACCCACTTTGTAGATTTCCGGCGCTTCAAACATCGCGTGCAAAGTCATATGCCCGCCGTAGCTCCAGCCCCAGATGCCGATGCGGTTGGGATCCACATAAGGTTGCAAACGCAGCCAGGCCGCGCCATCGCGCTGGTCGGAGAGTTCCTGCGCGCCGAAGCGGTAGTGGATGGGTTCTTCGAAGAGGTGGCCGCGTCCCGCCGAACCGCGATTATCGAGCGCGAAGATGATGTATCCCTTTTGCGCCATCATCTGATGCCAGAGGGAGCGCGACCAGGCGTTCAGCACTACTTGGGCGTGGGGGCCGCCGTAGGTGTAGGTGATGACCGGATATTTTTTGGAGGGATCAAAATTAGGCGGCTTGATCATGTAGCAGTTGAGCAGCACGCCGTCGTGCGATTTGATGGTGAAGAATTCCACGGGGGAAAGATGATACTGGGCGAGTTCGGGGACTTTGTTTTCTTCGAGGGTGATCCATTTTGAGCCGTCGGCGGCATAAGTGTAGCGACGAGGCGGGGTCATGGCGTTGGAGTAGGTGTCCACGTAGGAAGCGGCGTTGGGAGAGAAGCGGATGGAGTGAGTGCCGGTTTCCTTGGTGATGCGAGAGAAACCCGAGGCGTCGAGAGAGACGCGGTAGAGTTGGCGCTCGACGGGGGATTTTTCCGTGGCGGAGAAGTAAACAATACCTTTGGCTTCGTCGACGGCTTCCAGTTGCGCTACTTCCCAATCACCTTTGGTTAATTGGGCAAGTTGTTTCCCGGTTAGATCGTAAAGGTAGAGGTGGCGATAGCCGGTGCGCTCACTGGACCACAGAAAGCGGTTGGAATCTTTCAGGAAATGTAGGTCATCACTGACATTGATCCAGTACTGATCTTTTTCCGTGAGGATGGTGGTGGTTTTTCCGTTCGACGTGTCCGCCAGCAATAGATCGAGATTGTTCTGCTCGCGGTTGAGGCGTTGAATGGCTAGATGTTGTGAGTCTGGGAGCCAATTGACGCGCGGGATGTAGACGTCGGTTTCGGCACCGGTGTCCATGAGGCGAGTCGCCCCTCCGGCGGAGGGAACGACGTAGACATGGACGATGGGGTTGGGGCCGCTGGGGATGGGATAACGCTCGAAATCGGCTGCGCCGGTGAAGGATTCAAAATCCACAAGGGGAAACTGGTTGACTTTTCGCTCGTCCATTTCCAGAAAAGCGACGGAGGAGGAATCGGGGGACCACCAATAGGCGGTGGAGATGTCGAGCTCTTCGGGATAGACCCAGTCGAGTTCGCCTTTGTGGATTTCTTCGCTGCCGCCTTGGGTGAGGGCGTGTTCCTGGCCGTCGGCTGTGCGTACGGCCCAGAGATTGTGGTCGCGGACAAAACTGACGTGCTTACCGTCGGGCGAGATTTTTGGGTCGGCGAGATCTTTTGAGCCGGAGACGAGGAGGCGGCTGGATTGGGATTTCAGATCGTACCAAGCGAAGGCGGTGGGGCCTTCGAAGAGAATCGCGTCGCCGGAGGGCGCCCACTGGTAGAGCGGGGGCGCGTGGCGGCCGAGGCCGGTGGCTTGGGAGTTTCTTTCCGTGGGATTGGTGAGCGCGGCGGCCCATTGATCGCCGGTTACCAGGAGGGAGCGTTGTCCGGTCGCGGGATCTACAATCCAAAGTTCGTGCTTGGCGTTTTTGCCGGTGCCGGTGTTTTCGACGTAGCTGAGGCGCTTGCCGTCGGGCGCCCAGGATAGGCCGGCATTTAGATGGCCGCTGAGGGAGGGTTGGCTGAAGAGACGTTCCACGGTGAGTTCGCCGGGATTCGCGGTGACGGGCCTCGCTTGCTGCGCGTGGATTGCGGGGATTGCCGCGAGTAAGGCGACGGCGAGGGTGGCAGCTAGTGGCAGACGGCTGAGAATCGGATTCGAAGACATGCTTGCTCCTTGGGACGTTGAGGAAGTTAATTGGCTGACGTCCCACAGCTACAAAAAACGCCCGCCGCAGACGGCGGCCGCTACACAGGCTGGCGAGTGGCCGATCTGAAGATCGTCCGCTACATTAGCCGGGGGGCCAGCGGAAATTGCGGCCGCCGAGGAGATGGAGGTGTAAGTGGAGGACGGATTGGCCTGCGCCGGCGCCGTTGTTGAAGAGGGTGCGGTAGCCGGAGAGGAGATTGCGGTCGGTGGCTAGTTTGGCGGCGACCAAATGCAACTTTCCGAGTAACGCCTGGTCGGCCGGGTCCGCATCGTGAAGCGCGACAAAATGTTTTCGTGGGCAGATCAGGATGTGCGTGGGCGCCTGGGGATTGATGTCCTCGAAGGCGAAGACATCGTCATCTTCGTAGACTAGTTTCGCGGGGATTTGTTTTGCGCCGATTTTGCAGAACAGGCAATTGGGGTCCATTTTTTGTCCTACCTGGGAGCTTCTAAGTTAATTTACATCGAGCTTGACCTGACCGGCCTAAAGGCCGGCCACTACTTTTCGTCGAGGCGAACCACGAAGGGCGTGAAACCTTCGGCGTTGCGGAGTTTTTCACCGAAATCCTGGGCCGCTTGTTCGCCGGAAATCTTGCCGACGCGAACACGGTAGAACATGCCGTCGGGAGAATCATACTGCTGAATGAAGATGGGCGAGTAGCTAGCGAGCAGGCGTTCGCGGAGGCGCTCGGCGTTGCCATGGTCGCGGAACGCGCCGACCTGCACGGTGAAGAAGCCGGCGGTGACATCCACGTTGCCAAGGACTTCGATGCGCACGGGTACGACGCCTGGGCCGATGGATTCGATTTCGCGGGCGGCGGCTTGGGAGAGATCGATGATGCGGTTGTCGACGAAGGGGCCGCGATCGGTGATGCGCACGGTGGTGTTCTTGCCGTTGTTGAGATTGGTGACGCGGACCATGGTTTCGAACGGCAGAGTGCGATGCGCAGCGGTGAGCTTGTACATATCGTAGATTTCGCCGTTGGAGGCCCGGCGGCCGTGGAACGGATTGCCGTACCAGGAGGCGTTGCCTTCTTCGATGTAGCCGACTGGCGCGGGTGCGGGGGGAGTCTTGCCGTGTTTGGGGTGGGCTGGCGAAGGCGGCGGTGCAAGGGAAGTGTCGCGCTTGGCGGTTTCGAGGGCTTCTGGCGGAGTGGGAGCGGGTTGGCGATCGGCGATCGGACGCTTCGCGGCGCACCCCAGCAGGAGTTGCGCGGAGACAACGAGCAGGGCAAAGTGGCGCGGGCGGGCAGGTTTCACGATTTAGTTTCGGTGGAATCCTGGGAGGCCCTGGCGGCGACGCGGGCTTCCAGCTTGCGCGCGGCTTCGGAAAGTTTATCGGAAGCTTCGCGGAGAGCCTGCGCGGTGCGTTTCTCCGTGGCGGGGGCGACTTCGTCTTCGAGATACTTGCGGAGGCGGGTTAGTTCTTCGTCCAGGCGCTTGCCGATCTCTTCAAATTTGTCCATGGGTCCCTCAGCCTTCCGCGCCAGAATGGTTGGCGCGTTTCCGGTATTATAGGAACGCGCAAAAGTGCACGCAAGGAGGAGTGTTGGCCCTTCCGTATCGTTGGCAGTACCGGGTGGACCGCTGGAAGCAGGCATTCGGCGGGATGTTTGGAGGCGGGGAGAAGCGGCCGCAGTTGTGTCCTGGGTGTGGCGCGCTAGTGGGGATACACGCCACGCGATGTCACGAGTGTGGGACGAATTTGCGTTTTGGGCTGGCGGCGTGGAGCAAGGGGCTTGCGGAGTTTTTTGGGGGGCACGCGCCGGTGACCGTGGCGATTTTGATTTTGAACATTGTGTTTTTCGCGGCGGAGTTGATGGGGACTATTCAGTCCGGGCAATTCGGGGGGCTCAGCATTTTGTGGGGCATGAATGGCGAGACGCTGTTTCGACTTGGGGCGTGCTACCCTCCCAGCATTTATCAGGGCCACGAATGGTACCGGTTGATTACTGCGATGTTTTTGCACGGCGGATTGATTCACATTGGTTTCAACATGATGGTATTTCTGGACCTGGGCCCGATTGTGGAAGAGGTTTACGGTTCGGCGCGGTATTTGTTTCTGTATGTCGTCATGGGTGTGTTCAGCTTTGTAGTCAGCAGCCTGGCCGGGCATTTTTCGCTGGGTGCCAGTGGCGCGATTTTGGGATTGGTCGGTCTGTTGATCGCTATCACCACGCGGCGCGGCGGCGCTTATATGAGGGAATTACGCTCGCGATTGATTTCCTGGGTGGTCACGATTTTCGCGATGGGGTTGTTGTTTTCGGGGATGCGAACCGACAATTGGGCGCACGCCGGGGGGTTGTTGGCCGGATTTTTGCTGGGCAAGGTATTTGCGGATCGCAGACCGTTCAATGGCCCGGAGATGACGCGGGCGTATGGGCTGGGCTGGCTGGCTGGCGCGGTGCTTCTGGTGAGTTTTGTGTTTATGGTGCTGCATTATCGAGATCCGCTTCCAATGTGAGCCAACTTCGGAGACGAGGAAAGGCCGGCCGGGTGCCAGCTTTTTCTTTCTGCGGCGATGATGTTTCAGGACGAGTGGTGGAGGCGGCGGGCGACGGCGAAACAGTAGTGGAAGCCGGAGACGATGACGAAGACGCAGACGGTGTAGGTGAGGTAGTGGAGAAGGATGCTGATGCGGTCATGGGGATAGGCGGCGCCGAGGACGGTGAAGAACACCAGGGCGATTTCGAAGAAGGTGGTGGCCTTGCCGAGAAGGCTTGGCGGGAACGGCCGGTAGCCCTGGATGATGAGGATGACCGCGGCTACCACCAGCATCAGAATGTCGCGGCTGATGACCAGGATGACGAGCCACCACTCAATTTTCTTTTCCATCGCCAGCACGATGAAGGAAGAGCTGAGCAGAAGCTTGTCGGCGATGGGGTCGAGGTACGCGCCGAGGGCGGATTTTTGATCGAGGCTGCGGGCCAAGAGGCCGTCGAGCGCATCGGTGGCGGCGCTGATGAAGAGGACCAGCAAGGCCCACGGATACTTTTCGTAGAGGATGAGGATCAGGAAAAGCGGCAGGAAGCCTAGACGCAGAAACGTAATTTGGTTGGGTACGGTCCAGATCCGCGCTTTCATTGGGGAAGAGGATATCGCAGTTCAGGCGAACTGCGCGAGGTAATCCATCAGCGAGCGGCCGATTTTGCGTTGAAAAAGCTCGGCCATGGAGGGGATGGAGCCGGAGGGCTCGTCGAGGGAGATGCGCTCGACACGGGTCATGGGGAAAAAGATGGTGGGCAGGCCGATGCGCTCGGCGTCGAGCTGGTTGATTTGGCTGATGAAGTGGTCGAAGGAGTTTAGATCCACGCCGCGCATGGTTACGCCGCTGGGATTGAGCTCCAGCAGGATGCCCCACACTTTTTCGCGGGGAGTGTGGAGGTTTACGACGACGATAGAGTTGGGGTCCATGAATTTTTCCTGTGTCACGTTCAGCTTACCGCAGGCCGAAGAAAGATGGCGAAGATATGCGATGGAAGTTTCGGGGATGTCACGCTGTAACGGCCGGAGTTTTTTCGAGATGCTGTTCGCGAAGGTAGAGGAATAAAGGGAGGCCGAGCGAGACGCCTACCAGGAGCGTGGCGACGAGGACGAGCCAGCGGCTGTGCATTGTGAGGCGGGTGGATTCGAGGGCCGCGAAGCGGAGAAGGACGATGGCGGAGACGATTACATCGAGGGCGAAAAAAGTGCTGATGCGGTTGGCGAAGAGGTGTTGGATAAAGAGGCTTCCGTTGAGGCCGTTTTCGGCGAGCCACGGAACAAACGCGGCATAGGGCGCGAGCAGGCCAATGATGCACAGCACCAGATAGACCGTTTTTGGTTTCATTTTGATTTGCCTCCCTTTGCGGAATCATAGGAATGATTGAGCCACGCGAGGGCGTCGCGCAGGTCGTCCTCGGAGTTTAAGGTGAACGAGAACCAGCCTTTGCCAGGGGTGTTGGTGTGGAGGCGGGTGTCGCTTTCGGCTTGCTTCAAAAGGGCGGGCGGCATGGCTTTATATTTTAGGAGGATGGAGGCGTCGGAACCGAATCCGCGGGAATGGGGGAGAGCGGCGAAGATTTTTTTTCGGCGATAGATACCACGGAATCCGAACATGGGCTTGGCGATTACCGCGGGCCAGGAGACAAGTTCGGATTCAAGCAAGGCCGACCAGCGGCGCATCTCTTCCGAAATGGGCGAAAGTTTCGGGCGCTGAGGGGGAACGGCCGAACGTTTGGCGCTGGGCGTCGGTGACTTCATGGAATGCCTAAATGGCCATTTTGGCCGGGCCACCGGGTGGCAGATGGAGGTGCGGTTCGGTGAGGGCTTGCACTTGTTCGATGGTGGCGTCGGGGGCGATTTCGCGGAGGAGGAGGCCTTGCGGGGTGACGTCGATGAAGGCAAGTTCGGTGACGATGTGATCGACGACTTCGACACCGGTGAGCGGGAGGGTGCATTTTTTGAGGATTTTGGGCTTGTTGTCGCGGGTGGCATGCTCCATGGCGATGAAGACGCGCTTGGCGCCGGCAACGAGGTCCATGGCGCCGCCCATGCCTTTGAGCATTTTGCCGGGGATAGCCCAGTTGGCGAGGGTTCCCTTTTCGTCGACTTGCAACGCGCCGAGGACGGTGAGGTCGACATGAGCGCCGCGAATCATGGCGAAGGAATCGGCGGAAGAGAAATAGACGGTGCCGGGGAGTTCGCTGACGGTTTCCTTGCCGGCGTTGATGAGGTCGGGATCGACTTCGGATTCGAGGGGATAGGGGCCTACGCCGAGCATGCCGTTTTCTGATTGCAGGATGACGTCCATGCCGGCGGGGACGCAGTTGGCGACGAGCGTGGGCATGCCGATGCCGAGGTTGACGTAGAAGCCGTCGCGGAGTTCCTGGGCGATGCGGCGGGCGATGCGTTCGCGTTTTTGGTCGTCGGTTAGAGGGGTCATTTTGCTGAGTGGAGTCTATAGATTAAGACGAACATAGGGGAATATAGTGCCAAAACTATCAGAGCGGGAAAAACAACTCCGGTGAAAAGCAGGAACAGGTTTGCAATACGTCGCTGGGAATCGTTGAAAATCGCGGTCTGGTTGGCGATAGTGAGGATTACGGCTCCCAAAAACAACACGGGTATGAACCATGCATAGGTCGAGAATAATATGCGGGTTGGAAGCGGAAGATCGACACCCAGACCTATGAACAATTTGGAAAAAATCGGAATCGCCCTTTGAAAGGCGATGCCGAGCCACGCGTAGTAGATGCAACCAATGACTGCGACATACCAGGGTAGTCGCGATCCCTTTCGCGCGGGACCTGGGAATGGGAGAAAAGCCGATTTGCTGGGTGTCATCATGAAAATCTCGTGATGGCCTTGCGTCTTAATTTACCGTAAAGAGCCTATGTTGAACATGGGCGAAACTCCGGTCTAAAGACCGGCCACTACGTTTTTCGTATCGTGCGCTTTTCGATCCGCTTTGCGTAATTTGTGCCTTGGAAGATGGCGTTGATGTAGATGCCTGGGGTGTGGACTTGGTCGGGCGGGAGTTGGCCGGGCTCGACCAGGTGCTCGACTTCGGCGATTACGTGGTCGGCGGCGGTGGCCATTACCGGGTTGAAGTTGCGCGCGGTTTTGCGGAAGACGAGGTTGCCCCAGCGGTCTCCTTTCCAGGCTTTGATGAACGCGAAATCGCCGCGGAGGGCGCGTTCGAGGACGAAGTGGCGGCCGTCGAATTCGCGGGTTTCTTTGCCTTCGGCGACCATGGTGCCGTAGCCGGTTGGCGTGTAGAAGGCGGGGATGCCCGCGCCGCCTGCGCGCAGGCGCTCGGCGAGCGTGCCCTGCGGATTGAGTTCCACCTGCAATTCGCCGCTGAGCACCAATTGCTCAAAAAGTTTGTTTTCACCGACGTAGGTGGAGATCATCTTCTTCACCTGGCGATTTTGTAGCAGCAGGCCGATGCCGAAGTCGTCGACACCGGCGTTATTGCTGACTACCGTCAGGTCCTTGGTGCCCTTTTGGCGCACGGCGGCGATTAGATTTTCGGGAATGCCGCACAAGCCGAAGCCGCCCATCAGAATGGTCATGCCATCGCGGAGGTTGGCGATAGCGGCGTCGGCGGAGGCGATGCGTTTGTCCATGAAACGTTCCCGGCGAAGTGTACCGCAGTTGGTGGAAGCCGCGAAAGTGCCGCGGCCGCTAGGCGGGTTGACCAAACGCTAGGAATGCTTTCTTCCGGCCTCCCGGCTTCTACCTTGAGGCCGGATGGCTTGCGGTGATAACGTCACTTTCGGGCAAGGGCTTCCTCCATTTGAACAAGCGAGCAACCGCGAGTGAGGATATAAGTGTGAGAGTCGCTTATTTGGACATCGAAACAAACTATGTCGGGAAGTTCACGGCCAGCGATGACCGGTTTTTCCGTGATTCCAAGAACCACTTGATTACGGTTCTAGGCATCCGGCTATTGGACGAGAATACCGATTTGTTCGTGCAACTCTTCGACAAGGAAATTTCGAAGGCGAGCTTGCTGAAATCCCTCGAGGGGGCCGAGAAAATCGTGACCTACAACGGCCGGTCGATTCCCGATCGCCTGAAGAATCGAGTGGGATTCGACTTTCCAGTCATCGCGGCGCAATTGGGCGTCGTTCTCGACGTGGAATTTCCCCATGTGGACCTGTGTCCGGAATGCTGGAAACGCAATTTGTACGGCGGTCTCAAAAAAGTGGAGCAACAGCTGGGAATCCGGCGGCAATTCCCGGAACGCGAAGGCGCGTGGGCCATGGAATCCTACCGGTCGTATATAAAGTCGGGGGACGAACAAGTTCGAAGCCAGCTTCTCGCTTACAACCGGGAAGATGTCTTCATGCTGCGCGAACTCGAAATCAGACTGAAGAATCTGTAGCCGCCTTGTTGCGGAAGCGAGAGACGGACCGCCTCAGAAGGCCGTCCTTATGATGCAGATTCGGAGTTAGAGGGAGCGGAGGAGTTTGTAGAGTTCGTTGGCGGCATCGAAGTCGGCTTCGAGTTCGCGGGAGCCGAGGCGGTCGCGGAGATCGTCGAGGCGGCGAGCGAAGAGATCGAGGGTGGCCGAGAGGACTTCCTTGTTAGTGAGGACGATGTCGCGCCAGGTGGAGTAGGAGCTGCCGGCGAGACGGAGCGAATCGCGAAGGCCGGGGCCGGCGAGCGTGATGGGCAGGCCGTTTTCGTCGAGGCGGTCGTAGAGAAACGAGGCGAGCGCAATGGCGGTGAGTTGCGGCAAGTGCGAGGCCAGGCCGACGGCGTAGTCGTGCTGTTGCGCACCCAGCCACAAAGGACGCGCGCCTAGTTTTTCCAAGATTTTTGTGAAGGCGATTACTCGCGGGTCGCGATCTTCCTGCGATGGGCCAATGAGGGCGTACGTGTTTTTCTCGAAGAGATCGGCATCGGACTGCGCGAAGCCGGAGAGTTCCCGCCCGGCCATGGGATGCCCGCCGAGAAACATTGGAGTGGTTTCTTCGTCTTCGAAAAGCTCGACGGCCGCGGTGCAGATGCGCATCTTGGTGCTGCAGGCGTCGGTGACGAGGGCGCGCGGGGCCGCGTTTTGTGCGATTTCCGGCAGGACGTCGAGAGTGACGCCAATGGGCAGGGCGATGTAAATCAGGTCGGCGCCGCGGATGGCGGGTTCGATTGCGCCGAAGAATGTTTCGTGGACTGCACCGGAGCCTTTGAGTTGATGCGCGACGTCTTCGCGGTCCCAGCCAGCGATGTGGATGTCCGGCGTGTATTTGCGCAGGGCTTTGGCGAACGAGCCGCCGATGAGGCCGGTGCCGAGGACGGCTACGCGTTGAATGAGGTGGGCCATCGTTAGGCGACGCGGCGGCCGACGGCGGGCGCGATGATGCGAATTTCGCTCATGAGCTGCGCGAACTGCACGGGCTCAAGGGATTGCGCGCCGTCGGAGAGGGCGTGATCGGGATCGTTGTGGACTTCGATGAGCAGGCCGTCGGCGCCGGCGGCGACGGCGGCGCGGGCCATGGCGCCGACTTTGTCGCGGCGGCCGGTGCCATGCGAAGGATCGGCAAGGATGGGGAGGTGTGAAAGTTTCTGGATAACGGGGATGGCGGCGATGTCCAGGGTGTTGCGGAGATAGGTGTCAAAGGTGCGGATGCCGCGCTCGCAGAGAATAACGTTGTAGTTGCCTCCGGCCAAAATGTATTCGGAGCAGAGCAGCAGTTCTTCAATGGTGGCGGACATGCCGCGTTTCAGCAAAACCGGCTTTTGGACTTCGCCGAGGGCGCGCAGGAGAAAATAGTTTTGCATGTTGCGCGCGCCGACCTGAAAAATGTCCACGTAGTCGCTCATCATGGCGATTTGCGATGCGTCCATCACTTCGCTGACGACGAAGAGGCCAAACTTGTCGGCGGCTTCCCGCATGAGTTGCAGGCCCTTTTCGCCCATGCCTTGAAACGCGTAGGGCGAACTGCGCGGCTTGAAGGCGCCGCCGCGCATGATCTTGGCGCCGGCTTTGGCTACGGCTTCGGCGATGGCGAGGATCTGCTCGCGGGATTCGACGGAGCAGGGACCGGCGGCGACTACTACTTCGGGGCCGCCGATCTTCACGCCGCGGCCGAGATCGATCACCGTGCCTTCGGGCTTGAACTGGCGGCTGGCGAGTTTGAAGGGTTGCGTGATGCGGACGACTTCGCGGACGCCTTGCAGGAGTTCAAAGTCGCGATGGTCGAAATCGCGATGGACACCGACTGCGCCCAAAACCGTGTGGGATGCGCCGGTGGACCGGTGGACATCGAAGCCGCTGGCGACGACGCGGTCGATGACGTGCTGGATTTGCTCTTCGGTTGCGCCTTCTTGCATTACGATAACCATGATTTGTGCTCAGCTCCTGAAGATTTTTGGCCTAAGAAACGCGGACGCCAACCACGGTGGGCGCCCGCTACAAAGTCATTTTGGATCTTCTTTCTCTGTTGAATCGCCGTGCATGGCGACGCGTTCGGCAGAGCGCGCTTCGTCAATGATGCGTTCGAAGAGGCGGCGGATGGCTGCGTCCGTCAAGGGGCCTTTGTTATTGCTGGCCGCGTTGGCAAGAACTTCGTTTTCGCGCGCCGGCTGATAGATCGGCATGCCGGCAGCTTGCTTCAGGCGGCCTACTTCGAGCGCGCACTGGGAACGTTCGTTCAGAAGTTCCACGAGTTTCTTGTCAATTTCGTCCATGCGGCGCCGCCAGTCGGAGATGTTCATGTGGTGGCCTCGCGGCGGGACAATCCGCGGCGGCCCTCTTCTTTCAGGAGTTGCACGCGTTCGCGCAGCGCGGTGCAAGCGGCTTCGACGGTCGCGGCTTTCTCAATTTCGGAGACCAGGGCGGAACCGACCACGGCGGCATCGGCAAGGCCGCCGAGCACCGAAACGTGGCCCGGAAGCGAAATGCCGAAGCCCACGGCGATGGGGAGTTGCGTGAATTGCCGGACGCGGCGCAGCAGGCCGGGGAGATCGTCGGGCAGAGAATCTTTTGCGCCGGTTACGCCGGTGCGGGAGATGAGATAGAGAAAGCCTGTCGAGCACGCGGAGATTTTCTGGAGGCGCTCGTCGTTGGAGGTTGGCGCGGCGAGAAAAATGGTATCGAGGTTTTGCGCGTGGATGACGCGGCGATAGTCTTCGGACTCTTCGGGCGTCAGGTCGGTGACCAGGACGCCGTCCGCGCCGGCTTGGGCGGCCGCGCTGGCAAATTTTTCGAGGCCCATCTGCAGCACGGGATTGAAATAGGTGAAGAGAACCAGCGGCACCTGGCTGGTTTCGCGGATGCGGCGCACAAGCCCGAGAACTCCGGCGAGCGACGCCCCGGCTTTTAACGCGCGTTCTGAAGCACGCTGAATTGTGGGGCCATCGGCGAGAGGATCGCTGAAAGGGACCCCGAGTTCGATGACATCGGCGCCGGCATCGGCCAGCGCGAGAACGAATTTGTGCGTGGCGTCGAGCGACGGATCGCCCGCAGTGATGTACGCGATGATGCCAATTTCGCCAGCCGCGCGGAGTTCGGCGAAACGCTTGAAGATGCGGGTCGAGTTTTGCGGCGCGCTGGTCATGGTTGTTGGCAGATTAAAGCAGGCGCTTATAGGTGTCCATGTCCTTGTCGCCGCGGCCGGAGAGATTGATGATGACGAGATCGCTGGATTTAAGTTGTGGGAGGCGCTCGATTAGGCCCGCGATGGCGTGCGCTGATTCGAGGGCAGGGATGATGCCTTCGGTGCGCGAGAGGAGCTTGGCGGCGTCGAGCGCGGCTTGATCGGAGACGGCGGCGTATTCGGCGCGATGCTGGTCGGCTAGCCAGGCATGCTCGGGGCCGATGGCCGGATAGTCGAGGCCGGCGGAGATGGAATGGGTGGCGGCGATCTGGCCGTCTTCGTTTTGCAGGACGTAGGTGTAGGTGCCCTGGAGGACGCCGGGGCGCGCGCCGGTGAAGCCCTGATGAGCGGCGAGGCGCGCGGCGTGATCGCCGAGGCCGTGGCCGCGGCCTCCAGCTTCGATGCCGACCATTTTCACGTCAGTGTCTTTCAGGAATTCGTGGAAGAGTCCGATGGAATTGGAGCCACCGCCGACGCAGGCGTAGAGATGCGTGGGCAAACGCTTTTCGGCGGCGAGAATTTGCTGGCGGGCTTCGCGGCCGATGACGGCTTGAAAATCGCGGACCATCGTTGGATAAGGATGCGCACCGAGAACGGAACCGAGCAGGTAATGCGAGTTGCGGACGTTGGTGACCCAGTCGCGCATGGCTTCGTTGATGGCATCTTTCAGCGTTTTGCTGCCGGATTCAACGCCGACGACTTCCGCGCCCAACATGCGCATGCGGGCAACGTTTAGCGCCTGGCGGGCCATGTCTTCCGTGCCCATATAGACGGTGCATTGCAAACCGAGATGTGCGGCTACGGTGGCGGAGGCAACTCCGTGTTGGCCCGCGCCAGTTTCGGCGATGATGCGCGGCTTGCCCATTTTCACGGCGAGGAGACCCTGGCCGATGGCATTGTTGATTTTGTGCGCGCCGGTGTGCAGCAGGTCTTCGCGCTTGAGGTAGATGCGCGGACCGCCGAGTTTGGCGGTTAAGCGAGAGGCGAATTGGAGGGGCGTGGGGCGCCCGGCGAAATTCTTAAGCAGGGATTGGAACTCGGCCTGAAACACGGGATCGGTTTTCGCGAGCTCGTAGGCGCGCTCAAGTTCGTAGAGCGGCACCATCAGTGTTTCGGGGACGTAGCGGCCGCCGTAGGGGCCGAAGCGGCCGGGGACGGAGGCAGGGATGGTGAGTTGGGTGGTCATGGCGTAGCTTATTATTGTACTTCGAGTTGGGTTGTTACGAGAGTGGTGGCATAAAAGCTGCGCTACGAGGACGGGGCATTGTGGATTCGCGGATCGGGCGGCCAGTCTAAAGACTGGCCATTACATTGGCTGTGGTTAGGTGAAGAGTTCGCGGTTGGCGCGGGCGACTTCGGCGAAGAAGGCGCGGAGCTTGGCGGGGTCTTTGCGGCCGGGGCGTGACTCCACACCACTGGTAACATCCACAGCAAAGGGACGAACCACGCGGATGGCTTCGCCGACATTTTCGGGAGAGAGCCCACCGGCGAGGATGACGCGATGTGATTGCGCGGCTATGCGCGCCAAATGCCAGTTGGCCGTGGCTCCCGTGCCGCCATACTGACCTTGCTGCGCGGAGTCGATCAAGAACCCAGCCACGGAGCGAAATTTTGCATAAGCAGGGGGCGGAGTTCCGTGACCCAAGCGGACCGCTTTGATGATTTGTATTTGGGCGGCGACGGCTTCGACGACCGCGGGAGATTCGTCACCGTGTAGTTGGGCAGCGGAAAGATGAATGGCGCGGCAGAGCGCGACGAGGGGTTCCGCTTCCCAGTTCACGAAGACTCCCACAGTGGCGACAAACGCTGGCAAGCGGTCGACCAGCTCGGCTGCCGCGGCCGGAGAGAGCGAGCGCGGGCTTTGAGTATAGAAATTCAGACCGATCGCGTGAGCGCCGAGTTCGACGGCGAGCTTGGCATCTTCGAGCTTGGTGATGCCGCAGATTTTCACTCGGACCATGAATGATTATGCCTCGGAAGCGGCGGGAACTAGAAGGGCGCGGAGGGCTTCGCCGGGATCGGCCGAAAGCATGAGATGTTCGCCGATGAGAAACGCGTCAAAGCCCGCGGCACGCAGGATTTTCAAATCGTCATGGGAGCGCAAGCCGGATTCGGCAACCGCGAGGCAAGTGTCAGGAATGTGTTCGATCAGTTCAAGGGAAGTTCCGAGGCGAACGGTGAGGGTCTTGAGGTCGCGATTGTTGACGCCGATGATGTGGGCGCCGGCGGCAAGGGCGCGGTCGAGTTCTTCGCGGGTGTGGACTTCGACGAGCGGGTCCATGCCTATCTCGCGGCCGAGGGCGATGAGGTCGCGGAGTTGTCCATCGGATAGAGCGGCGACGATGAGCAGGAAACTGTCGGCGTCATTGGCGCGCGATTCCCAGACTTGCCAGGGATCGAAGATAAAATCCTTGCGCAGGACCGGCAGTGCGATCTCCCTGCGCGCGTCGCGCATATTTTTCAGCGAGCCGAAGAAGAATTCGCCTTCGGTGAGGACGGAAAGCGCGGCGGCGCCGGCGGCGGCGAGGGACTTGCCGAGGGCGGGCGCGTCGAATGGGTCGCGGATGATGCCGCGCGAGGGCGAAGCAGGCTTTAGTTCGGCGAGGATGTTGATGGCGTCGCGCGAAAGGGCGGCGGCGAAATCGCGAACTGGGGGAGCGGCTTTTACTCCGTATTTGAGCGCGGTCTCCGGCAGAACTTTCTTGCGATGGTCGACCTCGATACGGCGTGCCTCGAGGATGCGGTCGAGGACGGTTCCGGTGTTGGGATGGGCGTTCATGGAGGTGAACTTGTATGCTAGGGAGTGCGGGTTGGAGTGTCAAATCCGGCGGTAGGTTGCTGGATTGCATGGGACGAGATTGGCGAGATTGGGATTGCCTACCTGAAGGTGGCCGCTCCAAACTGCGACTGCCTCGGAAGGTAGCCGCTACAAAGGCGGGTGGGAGAACGGATGAGCTATCGGGCTAAATACGGGGCGTTGTTGAATGAGATTGTTAACGAGGCGGATTCGATGGCGATGGGCTATTTCCGCGGCGGGGCGCTGGGGGCGGAGCGGAAGAGCGATGGATCCGTTGTGACGCAGGCCGACAAACTTGTGGAGCAGATGGCTATTGCAAAAGTGAAGGCTAGCGGTTTGCCGATGGACGTGGTGGGAGAGGAGACCAGCGGCGAAGTTCCGAAGGGACCGGCGACCAACGGGCGCGCGCGGATGATTATCGACCCGATTGACGGGACGGAAGAGTTCACGCGCGGCATTCCCACGTTTGGAACGCTGATCGGCATTGAAGAAGATGCGGAGATTGTGGCGGGGATGGTGAGCGCGCCGGCGTTGGAAGAAGGCTCGCGCTGGTGGGCGTATCGAGGAGAAGGTGCGTGGCGCGCCGGGCGGCGGTTGCAGGTTTCCCGTATCGGGCGGCTCTCGGAATCCATGATTTTCACTACCGGCACGGGGCCCATCAAAGATGCTGATGCGCGCGAGCGGATGCGCCGGGTGGCGGATGCGTCGCGCAATAGCCGCTCGATGGGCGGCTTCTGGCAGCACATGCTGGTAGCGGAAGGCGCGATCGAATGCGCCGTGGACTGGCTCTCGAAGCCCTGGGACCTTTCGCCGCTGGGAATCATCGTGGAAGAGGCCGGCGGCAAGTCCACGACGATTGACGGAGAGCGGACGATTTATAAGGGGCGATTTGTGAGCAGCAATGGACTGGTGCATGAAGAGGTGCTGAAACTTCTGCGGTGAGGTGCGGCATGATTCGAACAAAACGCGTTTATGAAAAAGCTGCAAAAGAGGATGGATTCCGCGTACTGATCGATCGCCTGTGGCCGCGCGGGCTGACCAAAGAAAAAGCCGCAGCGGATTTATGGATGAAAGAGATCGCGCCGAGCGATGCGCTGCGCAAGGCTTTCCACCAGGAAACCGTGAATTGGGCGGGATTTGAGAAGCGCTATTTTACGGAGCTGGCAAAGAAAAAAGATCTGTTGGCCGAAATCCGAAAATTGGAGCGCGAGCACGGGACGGTGACCCTGCTCTACGGCAGGAAGGACGAAAAAGAGAACCAGGCCGTGGTGCTGGCGAGAGCATTGAAGGGTCAGAAGTGATTGCGAAATCGGCGCTTCAGGTTATTCAAGATGAGGTTTGCGCCTGCCGGAAGTGCCCGCGGCTGGTGGAATACCGGGAAAAGGTGGCCCGAGAGAAACGGCGGGCGTTCCGTGAGTGGAATTATTGGGGGCGCGGCGTGCCGGGTTTTGGCAATCCACAGGCCAAGCTGTTCATCCTGGGACTTGCTCCGGCGGCGCACGGCGGAAATCGCACCGGCAGGGTGTTCACCGGCGATCGCTCTGGAGATTTTTTGTATAAGGCTTTGTATGAGGCGGGTTTTGCGAACCAGCCCACTTCCCTGCACCGCGATGATGGATTGCGCTTGCAGAATGTTTACATCGCTGCGGCGGTGCGCTGCGCTCCGCCGGCGAACAAACCGCTGCAGAGTGAAATCGCGAACTGCCGCGGGTATCTGGAGCGAGAGTTGGAAGTTTTGCGGCCGCGGGCGGTGCTGGCGCTCGGAACAATTGGCTGGGACGCGTATCTGGAGATTCTGAAGCAACACGGACAAATCGCTTCCCGGGCGGCGTACCGGTTTGCTCACGGCGCGGAGTGTTTGTTTGACGGTGATTTGCCGCAACTCTTTGGCGTTTACCATCCCAGCCAGCAGAATACGCAGACCGGGCGAGTTACGGAGGTAATGTACGCGAGCGTATTGAAGCGTATCCGCAGTTTTCTTGGTCAGGCTTGAATTTTCCGTGGTTGAGGCGGGATGGCCGCGGGTGCGCTTGGACGTGGCCAGAATTTGCTCGCGATGCGCCACAGCAGCAGCACGGTGAGAATCGCGGCGTAAGTGAGCGGCCGAATAATCGCCGACTTGACCAGCCAATAGTAGTGAACAACTCCGGCAATCGCCGTCAAATAAATCAAGCGGTGCAGCACTTGCCACTGGCGACCGCCCAGGCGGCGGATCCAGCCGGCGGTGGAAGTGATTGCCAGAGGAATCATCAGCACGAAAGCCAGGAAACCCAAGGTGATGTACGGCCGCTTGTCGATGTCTTTCCAAACTTCCTTCAGGTCGAAAAACTTGTCGAGCCAGATGTAGGTCGTGAAATGAAGGCAGCCATAGAAAAAGGCGAACAGACCGAACATGCGGCGGAAGCGAATCAAGTCGGGCAGGCCGAGGAGTTTCCGGAACGGGGTGACCGACAGGGTGACGAGGATGAACCGCAGCGTCCAATCGCCCGTGGCATGGGTGATGAACTCGATCGGATTGGCTGTGAGGCCATGGTGCAGGGCGCGCCAGCCAAGTACAGCGAACGGCAGCAGACAAATCAGAAAGACACCGGCTTTGGTCCAATTGCTGAGCAGGAGTTTGCGCATGAACGATTGAGATCTTAGTAGTATTTCTTCAGGTCCATGCCGTTGTAAAGGCTGGCGACTTGATCTGAGTAGCCATTAAACATCAAGGTTTCGCGTTTGAAAAACTCGCCGAGACGGCGCTCCTTAGCCTGGGTCCAGCGCGGGTGGTCCACGTGTGGGTTCACGTTGGCGTAAAAGCCGTATTCGTTCGAGGCGAGGCGGTTCCACGTAGTGGGCGGAAGATCCTTTTGAAAGCGAATCTTCACCAACGACTTCGCGCTCTTGAAGCCGTATTTCCAGGGAATCACCATGCGTACCGGCGCGCCGTCCTGATTGGGGAGCGTTTCGCCGTACATGCCGACACAGAGCAGGGTGAGGGGATTCATCGCTTCATCGAGGCGTAGACCTTCGACATACGGAAAATCGATCCCGGCGTATTTGGCCTGCGGCATTTGCTGCCGGTCGAAGAACGTTTCGAAGGCCACGTATTTTGCCTGCGGGGTGGGCTCGACCTGCTTGATGAGCTCGCTGAAGGAGAAGCCGATCCACGGGACAACAATGGACCAGGCTTCCACGCAGCGATGGCGATAGATGCGTTCTTCCAGGGGAGCCATTTTCAGGATTTCGTCGATGCTGATTTTGCGTGGCTTTTTGACTTCGCCTTCGACGGAGACGCTCCAGGGATATGTTTTAAGGCTTCCCGCATTCTTGGCCGGCTCGGTTTTGTCGACGCCGAATTCGTAATAGTTGTTGTAATGAGTGACGTCGTCGTAAGTGTTCTGTTTCTCGGTCGTACTGGAGGGACTCTTGGAGACTACGTTGAGTTTCGTACCTGCATAGACGTGTGACGCTGGCGAGACGAGTTCCCACAGGCCACGGCCTGCGAACGCGGCGGCTCCGACGAGGCCGGTGTTGCGGAGGAATTTGCGGCGATTGAGGTAAACCGACTTAGGAGTTACGTCTGCATAAGTCAGATCGGGTGTCTTGCGGATCAGCATTTGTTGCTCGTCTCCCAGTTCTTCGGGCGGAAGATAAAGTCACGGCGGTTCAGAGCCTCTATTCGCTTCCTTACGGGCCCCCTAAGTAAGAGTAGCCGGGGGGACGAGAGTTACAGACATTCGGTACCGGGGCTGAGAAGCTGAACTGACGGCCTGCCAGGTTCCGCCGACAGTTTTGACGGTACGGTCTGGCAGAGGGTTGTAGTAGCCCGTCCCTTGCTCACTGTACTCCCTATTTTTCAATAAGTTACGAAAAAGGGGGCGCGCCCATTGCGGCCTTTGGACTGCTTCTGTCTGGTGGGGCGCAGTAGTGGAGGTTTTCCATGAGTTTTATGAACAGAAAGTTCGTAGCCAGCAGCGCGTTGTCGGTTGCCGCGAGTCTGGCATTAGCGGCATTGGCGTCGGCTCAGCAGGCGCGCGTCCTCAGTCGCGACGTGATTCCCGAGGATACGCAAAATCCTCCGACTCCTC
>Ga0074045_10000380_pt1 | contig 43958 bp, 33 predicted proteins | sample BogForMeECP23OM2_FD_94442 | JGI IMG/M metagenome (GOLD analysis project Ga0074045, IMG submission 94442) | Bog forest soil microbial communities from Calvert Island, British Columbia, Canada - Bog Forest MetaG ECP23OM2 | ecosystem: Environmental > Terrestrial > Soil > Wetlands ...
CGTTTGGCAGCATCCTTTTCCCACAGCGGCTTCCCTTCCACATTCACATGGAAATAAGGAATGACAATCAGCCCGATCAATACCAGCGTGGGGATCAGAATGCCGGCCACCAACGGCGGAAAGAAGTGCAACAGCTCCTGCAGTCCCAGAAAATACCACGGCGCCTTGGCAGGATTTGGCGTGAGCAGCGGATTCGCCAGCTGTTCCAGTGGCGCGTCCCAGAACAACGCGATCACCACCATCGCGATCACCAGTACTTCAAAGACGATCGCTTCCCGCACTAGCAAGTGCGGGTACGTCATGAGCTGCGGGCCGCGATCGTCCTTCACCTTCGCGGACGTATTCCGCGTGATAAACACGATCCGCCGTGGCTCTTTTTTCGCGTCGGAACTGAATCCGGATTCGTTTTTAGCTTTTTCCATCATGGTCTTTTGGCCTTACCGTCAAGCCCCCGTCCTTCTGCACACGCCAGAAATGCACGCCGATCAACAGGACGGCCACCAGCGGAAGAATAACTACGTGGAGCACATAAAAGCGCAGCAGTGCGTTTTCGCCTACGATGTTGCCGCCCAGCGCCACAAATCGCACCTTGCTGCCTACGATCGGCATCGCGGAAATAATGTTGGTTCCTACCGTCACCGCCCAAAATGCCAACTGGTCCCATGGCAACAGGTAGCCGGTGTAGCTCAGAAACAGCGTTACAAGAAGCAGAAAAACTCCGACAACCCAATTGAATTCATGCGGCGGCTTATATCCGCCGCGATAAAACACATGGAACATGTGCCAGAAAACGAGAAGCACCATCAGGTGCGCACCGATCCGGTGCATGTTCCGCAAGAACACCCCGTTCGATACCACGAACCGCAAATCCTTCATGTCGTGATACGCATTCGGCGCAGCCGGATGGTAATAAAACATCAGCAGCACGCCTGTGACTACCAGCAACAAAAACAGCAGGAACGATAGCGACCCGAGATAGTAGGCCGCGCGAACCCGCAAGGATTTTTCCCGCACCTTGACGGGCAGCCAATGCAGAAAAAGATTCCCAAACACGGCGACGCTGCGTGTTCGATTCGTAAGTGCCGGTCCGCGGCGGAAAATCGATTTCCATACCCGCGTAGTCCGGAGATTCTCAAGAGCGCTCTGCAATGACGTGGCCATGGATCTCCTCAGACCTTCAGCACTTGGTCGGCTTTGATCGTCTGCAGCTTGTCGACAATCAATTCCCCATCCGCGGTTATCGAAATCGCATAATGTGGCAGTGGCCGCGGCGCGGGGCCTTCGAGCTTCTTTCCTTCCGGCGTGAATTTGCTGCCGTGGCATGGGCACGCAATCATGTTCGTCTCGGGCTTCCACTGCGTCACGCAGCCGAGATGCGTGCACACCGCGGACACGGCGTAAAATCCGCTGGAAGTTCTCACGATGTAAACCTGCTGCTCTTGCAAAAACGTTACCGAATTAACCGGATAGAGATCGGGATTCCCGGCCCGAAACGTCGTGGATGGCTCGAACAAAACGTTGGGTGAAAAGTATTGATAGGTCAGCGCCGCGCCGCCCAGCCCCGCGACTCCCAGCGCCCCCAATGTGATTTCGCCCAGAAAATCACGCCGCGTCAGTCCGGGCATTGCGATGGCGTGGTCCGCTGCCGATTTTTGCGTGGTGTCACTCATGGCTTCAGAACGATCTCCTCTTTAAGAATCAAGCCCGGCTCCTCTTCAAACACTTCGAATGCTTCCATGGAAATGGTGCGGGCAGGGCACCGCTCCGCGCAAAGCCCGCAGCGGATGCAAACGGTTTCGTCCTTAACCATCACGGAACCCTCGATTTGCGTCAGCTCGTCCGGCGAAACGTGTTGCAGGTCAATCGCCCGCAGTTCCTGCTCGTTCCGCAGCCGTTCCTGGTCTTCTTCCGTAAACGCAAACTCCTTCAGTGGCACCAGCGAAAGGCAATTCTCCGGGCATACATCCACGCAACCGCCGCACAGGATGCATTCGGTCCCACTCGCCTCCGTGCCCTCGAAAATGGTATTGATCCAGCATTTCAGGCAGCGGCTTGCCTCTGCGCGTGCCTGTTGCTCGGTGAATCCCGTCTCCACTTCCGCCACTCCCGTTCGGCGGTCGATGGGCAGCGCCGGTACCGCCAGCCGCGAGTACTCATCGTAGTGCGCCGCCATTTCGTGGTGATCGAGCACCGTGATCTGCACGTATTTCGCTTTCGGCTTCCACGCAGGTCCACGCAGATACTTGTCGATCTCGATGGCGGCTTTTTTCCCATCCGCTACGGCGTTGATGATCAGCCGCGGTCCAAACGCGATGTCACCCGCCGCGAAAATTCCCGGAGCCGTGGTCATCAAGGTATCGGGATTGATTTTCAGTGTTCCCTGGCGCGTCGTTTCGATTCCATCCGCAGGTTTCAGGAAAGATGTGTCGGAGGACTGGCCAATCGCCAGAATCACCGTGTCGCAGGGGATAACGGACTCCGTGCCTTCGGCAAACTTTGGACTGAAGCGCTTGTTCTCGTCAAAAACGGAAAGACACCTGATCACTTCCAGCCCCGTCAACTTGCCATCTTTCCCGACAAACTGTTTTGGCCCCAGCGACGGCCCCAGCTTCATTCCCTCGAGCAGTCCTTCTTCGATCTCTTCTTCCGCAGCGGGCATCTCCGCGCGCGATTCCAGGCACACCAGCAGCACTTCCCTGGCACCCATGCGCAGCGCCGCGCGCGACACGTCCATGAACTCTTTCATGGCCACGTCCATCTCGCTCGAAGTCAGTTCGTTGGGCAAACCGCCTTCCGACGCCATCTTCTGTTGTTCGCGCATCGCCGAGCGCGCCACATCAATCGCAACGTTCCCGCCTCCGATCACCACCACCCGCTTGCCCACTTCAAACCGGTACCCCAGGTTCACGTTCAACAAAAAATCGATTCCCTTTACCACTCCATCCAACTCATGTCCCGGCAAATTCAAATCGCGGCTGCGGTGCAGCCCGAAGGCCAGCAAAGTGGATTTGTAGCCTTGCCTGTGCAGATCTTCTAAAGAAAAATCACGCCCCAGACGCATATTCAGCTTCAGCTCTGGCCCCATATCCAGAATTTCCCGGATTTGCGCCTGCAAAACGTCGCGCGGCAGTCGATATTCCGGTATCCCCAGATGCATCATCCCGCCGGGCACCGCCGCGGCTTCGAACACCGTCACCGGGTAGCCCAGCAGCGCCAAGTCGTGCGCCGCCGACATTCCTGCCGGCCCAGACCCAATCACAGCAACTTTCTCCCGGTGTTTTACGCGTGGCTGCTCGGAAAAAACGTCAACCGGATTCCGCGACTCCGGTCCGTAACGTTCCGTCACGAAACGCTTCAAAGCGCGAATGGAGATTGGGGAATCAAATTGGCCGCGGCGGCAAGCCGGTTCGCACGGATGACCGCACACGCGGCCGCAGATCGATGCAAACGGGTTGGGGATCCGGGCGTAACGGTAAGCTTCTTCATATCTTCCCTCCGCGATCAGCGACACGTACCGTCCAGCCTGTGTATGGACAGGGCATGCCTGCATGCAAGGGAAGTTAGACTCCAGCCACTCTAGATCGACAACTTTTGTCCGCGTCGTCAACTGGTCCGCTCCGGGTCCCCTTTTTCGTTTTTACTTCTTGACCGTTAGGTCAGCAGTCGCGCCAGAAGCGGTCACTTCCACGGGCTGAGTCGTCACTTTGCCGTCTTCACTCCAGGTCTTCAGCGTGTACTTGCCCGGCGGCACGTTCTTAATGTCATAGTTTCCGTCCTTGTCCGTCACCGCGAAATAGGGCGTGGGTGCAACGACGATGTAGCCGTTCATTTCCGGGTGCACGTTGCAGAGCAAAGACGCAACCCCAACATCATCAAACTGAAACGCCTTTTTCTCGCCCTTTGGCCACGTGCCCAGGTTGTGCGCCAGCTTTTTGTTGCCGCTGATACTGGGCCAATAAACGTTGTGTCCCACCGGGTCGCTATTCAGAAATTCCACCGTGGTCCCCACTTGCACCACCATCACGTGCGGCATGAACGACATCTTCTGTTGGTCCATCACCGGCTTCGTGGTCGGCGCGTCGAACTTCTTGTCCGGAATCACATCAACATAAACCGCGATGTTTTCCGCCGATTTGATTCCCTGCACGCTTACTTTCCCTTTGATATCTCCCGCGAGGCTCGCGCCCGCCAGAAGAACTGTTGCTCCACATACCACGACGGCCTTAGCTGCCAATTCACGTAGCTTCATTTTGCCTCTCGCTTTCCTTTTTCTTTCTGTAACTTTTTACAAAATCGCCTTCGCGGCCTAGAACACGTAGTCGATTCCGGTCAGGAATGAATTTGGACGATAACTGAGCGTGCCCGTCCCATTCGGATTCGGATAGGCCGACTGGTATTGATACTGGTATTCGCCAATGATCTTGATATTCGCTCTCACCAGAATCTGATATCCCGGGCTGACGCGGTTTCGCGTTTGCGTGTTCGGCGGGCCAACCGGGCCGATTCCATTATAGAAGTCGGAAGGATTGTTTACAAAATCGTAGCGCACGTAAGGAATTAGCCATGGATACACCCAGAAATTCGCCACCACGAATCCCCCGGTATACGTCACGGCGCGGGCGTTACCGATCGTCGCCGCCTCGGTGTCCACCAGATGGTTGCTGTCGTGACCATGCGCAAACAGTGCGTACAGTTCGAACTTGCTGCGATATCGGAACCGCACGTCAGCCCCTGCGCGGTAAAAAGGATCGTTGATCACTCCCGTGAACGCGAACTGGTTGCCAGCAAAGTTCTGCTGGTTTGTCCCGTGGTAGTAGAATCCGCCGACGCGAATCGAGGTGTGATCGTGGGGTCCCGTCGGCCCGGCCGCCTGGATGCTCTCCCGGCTTTCCTTATCGCGTTCCAGGTTGAACTTGTAGGACGCATGGACGTAGACATCTTTTGAGTCCCGCGCCGATAGTGTATTTGCCAAGCCATACGCCGAGCCTGTCCCGTCAATGAACGCCACGCTCCAGGTGAAGTTGCCATCATTGGGATAGCCACCGAATTCAATCCCTCTTTGCGGTGCACCCAAGCTGAACGAATTGTTGGTGGTCTGGCAGGGAACCGGTTGTGGTGTGAAGGCGCAAGATTGTTGGGCGAGCGCCGATTCTTGGTAAACGTCGTATGCCGTAGGATACGGCGTCCGCGCATTCGTATACGGAAGATCGAGCTCGAACTGGCCGAATTTCACGTTCAGTGAGTCCTTCGGCAGGTGCAAGTAGTGACCTAGATCGTTGTATTTCAGGTAAGCATCACCCAATCCACCGTTGGCTCCCGAAGCCCCGGCCGAGATGTCGTCGTCGATCCAGAACGACAGATTCGGTCCAAAGCTCCCGGCCGAGATAATCGTGAAGGTGTTCGGCACAAACAGGTCCGTATGGGGTATATATCCATTCACCGCGACCGGCTGTGGCTGCTTCGAATTCCACGCGAAATTCCCTTCGTACCGGAAAGAAATCGGAATCGTCCCGGGAATTTCTCCAGGGTACACGGCCTCGGGGAATGCCTCCTTCTGCGCTTTGGATCCCAGCATCACCGGCTCTTGTTTCACGAACAATTCGTCGTCCTTTGGGAACTTGAACCCGCGCTTCTTGAACGCTTCGCCAAAGTCGTTCAATTCCGGGTAATTGTTGTGACAGGTGGTGCAGGAAGTCTGATACTTGCGGGAAAAAGCGGGAATCGCCTGCCCTGTCGGAACCACAACCAGCAAACCGGCCAGGAATACGCCAACAAGCACCGCCGCGGCAACTACGGGCAGACTGACTATTTTAGTTTTCATTAATTAACCCCGAGGGCACGCCTGTTAGGACGCGAGAATGTGACAGCGGATGTAATAGAGGGTTCACAGTGCACAGCATTCTGGTGCAGCCAGCCCTTACTCTCCGTGACTTCAGTCACCTTGTGATGTGACGTACGTCACACAGACCCTCCTTTCGAGGGCTGCCCTCATCAGGCTGGTACCTGGCTGTTGGTTGATTTCGTGCTACTTAGGGGTGTTTCGCTGGTGCCGTCGGGCGAATCTTTTCGGGCGCAACCACTCCTTGCCCTTCCCGCACACTATAAAACCTGTCTGCTTCCAACTCCTTTATGGTCTCAACCTTGCCAGACGGCCAGCGAATCTCCAGGCTGTCGATCTTCGTTGCCTGATTCAGCCCGAAGTGCACTCGCAGGTCATGCTGCGAAAGGTAGCTCCCGCCGCTATGAATCTCTTCCGTTTGCGTGATTCCTCCAGCCGCCAGCTTTAGGCGGGCTCCAATCGCCAAGCGATTGCTCTTTGTCCCTGCCAACTCGAAACTCACCCAATGCCTTCCTGCAACGCCATGGTTCTTCAAAACAACCGGCGCTCCGTCGAGATTGTTGATCACCACATCCATGTTCCCATCGTTGAACAAATCGCCCACCGCCAGCCCGCGAGATACCTGGGGCACGCGAAGCGCAGCACCACCCTGGGCACTGGCATCGCAAAATGTTCCGTCCTTCTGATTCATCTGCAGGATCTTCGGCTCGCGGTAACGAGCGCCCGTGGGCAGCGTGTCGACTTGCGGGTACACATGCCCGCTCACCGCAATAACATCCAGCCAACCGTCATTGTCCAGATCCACAAATGCCGCGCCCCACTTCACGTACGGCAGCGACGGAACCGCTACCCCCGCCTTGTACGACACGTCCGTAAAGTTCCAGTCCCCATCATTGCGAAACAGCAGACTGTATTCGTCCGAAAAATTTGTGATGTACAGCGAAGGCCTGCCTGTGTGGTTGTAATCGCCCACCGCCAAACCCATGGATGCTTGCTCGGCTCCGTCTTCGTTTACGGCGGTTCCCGATTCCAGTCCGATCTCTGAAAATTTCCCGTTGCCTTCGTTCTTGTAAAGAAATTTTGGCGTCGAGTCGTTGGTCACAAACGCATCCGGGCGCCCCGTATTGTTGAAGTCCGCCCACACCACCTGCATTCCGTAATAACCGCTGGGATCGCTCACTCCGGCGGCCTTCGATACGTCGGCAAACGTCCCGTCACCTTTATTGTGAAACAGCGAATCGCCTGAGCCTTTCAGCCCGCGCGGTCCGCACTGCACGTCAAGCCCGCGAAATTTGCAGTTGGGCGCCCCGCCAAATTCCGGCAATGCATCCAGATGCAGATCCACGTAATTCACCACCATCAAGTCCAACAATCCGTCGCCATCGTAATCCCCGAACGCCGCCCCCGTGGACCAGCGCCCATCGGCTACCCCCGCTTTCTTGGTTACATCGGTAAACGTTCCATCTCCGTTGTTGTGGTACAAAACGTTTCCGCCATAGCAAGTCACGTACAGGTCCGGCCATCCATCGTTGTCGTAATCGCCCACGGCTCCGCCCATGGCAAAGCAAGGCGTCCCAATTCCCGCCTTGTCCGTCACGTCAGTAAACGTCCCATCGTGATTGTTGTGGTACAGCGCGCCTTGGGCCTTCTGCCCCTTCAGCGCCATGGCCACCGTCGGCGCGTTCGTGAAGTAAATATCCAGCCAGCCGTCTCGATCGTAATCAAAAAGAATCACTCCTCCACTCATCGACTCGATCACGATCTTCTTTTCCGGGTCGGAGGTGTGCTGGAACGTGATGCCGGTCTTGCTGGTAATGTCTTCAAGTTGCGGGATCGGCCGGCCCGCGCACTCCACGGCCTTCGCGCCCGGCGGTGGTGGCGCCGGAATTGGGTGACCTTCCTGGCCAAAAGCCAATCCGCCATACAGCAGCAATGCAAAAATCGCTCTCGTCCCGCGACCCGCCCTTTTGCTCTGCAATCCTGTTCCCCTCACTGGCACATAGGCATTTTCGTTTGCCTTGCGTTTTGGAGCAACTCGACGTGCAAAACTCAACACGTAGCGTTACACTCTTCTCGGTGTCACTGACCTTGCTTCGCTGGGGTGGCGAATTGCTCCGTCAGAAACTCGCTCTCACTTGTTCTCGCTCCTGAACTGCCGAGGCAGATTCCTATGAAAGCCGCAAAAGCACCCCGGGTGAAGTCCTCTGGCCCTGTAACCCTTAAAGCTGTTGCTGAACATGTTGGCTTGACGCCCGGTACCGTATCCGCGGTCTTGAATAATTCCGCCGCTGCCCGTTCTATTCCCGAGCATACCCGCAAGCGAATTCTCGAAGCCGCCCGCCTGCTGAATTACCGCCCCAATTTTCTGGCACGCTCTCTCCGTGTCCAACGCACGTACACCGTCGGGGTTATTGCCGAAGAAATCGGCGATGCCTATGGTGGCCTGGTCGTTAGCGGCATCGAAGCGTACCTGCGCGAAAATGAATTCTTCTTTCTCACTGTCGCGCATCGTCACGATCCGAAGCTGCTGCGAACTTATTCGAGCATGCTCATGGCGAGAGGTGTCGAGGGCTTTATTACCATCGACACCTCGATTGACGCCAAACCTGAACTTCCCATGGTCGCCGTCGCCGGACACCAATCCGTCGAGAACGTAACAAATATTGTCATCGATCACCATCGCGCCGCCGAGCTTGCCCTCATGCACCTCAAGGAACTCGGTCACGAACGCATCGCGTTCCTCCGCGGCCAACCCAACAGCGCCGACTCCGCTACCCGTTGGGAAGCCATCCAGGAAGTTGCGCCGGAATTTGGCATCCAGATTCGTCCCGAACTGGTCCTGCAGTTGGAGGGTCTCGACTCCACTCCCGAACTCGGCTACCCCTACGGCAAGGCCCTGCTCGCCAAGAATATTCCTTTCACCGCTTTGTTCGCTTACAACGATATCTCGGCGATTGGTTGTATTCGCGCTTTTCAGGAAGCGGGTCGCCAGGTTCCAGAGGATATTTCCGTGGTCGGTTTCGATGACGTCGCCCTCGCCTCCTTTTGCATCCCGCCGCTCACCACGGTCCGCCAGCCGCTCCTCAAGATGGGACGCATGGCCGCCGAAACCCTGGTCGACCGCATCGAGAAACGCTCTTCGTTTCTTCAGGATATTCGCGTTGAACCGGAACTAGTTCTCCGCCGTTCCACCGCACCGCCCCGGCAACTCTGAGGCAGAGCAGCTTTGCAACTACCCTGCTAATTGGGTTCTAGTTCGCCTAAGCGTCCAATACGACACGCGCAGTTTTTGCCTGTAGCGCTGGCTTTTATGCCACTCATCCTGTAGCTCACTCCTTCGGGGGTGAGGGTGTTCTCTTGGGCTTGACTTTGTCGGGACCACCTTCTGAGAGGGCGTGTTTTTCGTTGCTTCCGTAAGGACCGCCTTCTGAGGCGGTCCGCCAACCTACGCACTGGCCTCAATGTACGCTCGAACCGCGTACGGCTATTCCACGCCCACAGGCTGCGATCCCGGCAACGCGGATACAAATAGCAGATCACCGGCAGCACAAGTGCATGATGCACGCCAATGCTCGCAGTGACTAGGCCTTTGAATAGCGTTGGCTGTTCGGCTTCGACCCGCTCAAGGCAAAGAACAGGATGTAGAGATAACAAATCACCGGCAAGAAGAATGCGTGATGTATTCCGATCTTGTCAGCAATCCATCCTTGGGCTAACGGAATAAGCGCGCCACCGACGATCGCCATAATCATGATTCCAGAGCCGTCACCGGTCAGCGGTCCGAGTTCCGCTACCCCCAGCGTGAAGATGCTCGGGAACATGATGGAGTTGAAAAAGCCCACCAGGATAATGCTCCACATGGCCACGTGCCCGGTGCTAAGCATGGAAATTGCCACCAGCACGCTCGTCGACAGGGCGCAAATCCCAAGCAGCAGTCCAGTGTGAGCCGTGGCCTTACCGCCGCACAACGTCGCTACGATCGCAATCGCCGCCGCCGCAACCGCGACCAGAACGAACAGCGGCCGCCCGGAAAACACCAGCCACGCAAGCCATGTAAGATTCGGCACTCCCGGTTGATATCCCGCTGGTATCTGATTTCCTATCGGATAGGAGAGCAAAATGAGCGCAACGCTAAGCGCGGATACTGTCCACATGTATTTTGCCTTCGCCCCACTCAGAAAACTCGATCCTATGAACCGCCCTAGCATCGCACCACCCCAGTAAAACGACACGAAGCTCGCCGCAATCTTCGCCGCCAATCCGCCGATCTCGGGCTCGTGGAAGTAGTTCACCAGAAAGCTTCCGATGGATACCTCCGCGCCGACGTACACAAAAATTGCGATGGCGCCAAATACCAGGTTGGGGTGTTTCCAGATAGAGTCTTGAACTTTTTCGCCCACCTTGTGTTGGGCGTGTTCGATCTTCGGCAACTTGAATAGACCGATCGCAATCGCCAGTACTACCAGCGTGATCCCCAATCCCACATACGGCGTTTTGACTGTCGCCGCCTCGTGCAAACGGTAGGCTTGCAATACATCGGGAGGCATCGCTCGGATCTCGTCAACGCTCTTTGCCACTGCGCTCAAAATCAGAACTCCCCCGAAGAACGGAGCAAGAAATGTTCCGAGTGAATTAAACGCTTGCGTCAGATTCAGCCGGCTCGACGCAGTCTCAGGTTTGCCGAGCACCGTCACGTATGGATTGGCCGCCACCTGCAAACACGTTATTCCGGCCGCCAGCACGATGAGCGCCCCAAGAAACAGCGGATAGGAAGGCACGCTGGCTGCCGGAACAAAGAGGAATGCGCCAAGCCCCATGGTGAGCAGGCCCACCACCATGGAACGCTGATAGCCAATCCAGTCGATCAGCTTGGCGGACGGTATCGAGAAGAGGAAATACGAACCAAAGAACGCGAACTGAATCAGCATCGTCTTCGCGTAGTTCAGATCGAAAATCGATTTCAGGTGCGGAATCAGGATGTCGTTCAAGCAGGTGAGAAATCCCCACATGAAAAACAACGTGGTCACAACTGCCAGCGGGCCCGCATAGCCTTTTTGCTCGCCTACGGCCGTCGTGGTCCCAACCGCTGCACTCGAAACGCTTATATTCGCCATCGTTTCCGTTTCCCTTCTATCCGCTCCCTCGCGGCGCTCCAATTGTCTTTGATACTGACATACCTCTCGCTAGAGTAAAAATGTTTCTCGTCACGCTGTTCCGTTCGCGAATGATGGTATAACAATCTGCCGGATCGATTTTCTTCCCAAGATTGCGAGATTTCCGAATGCGCCTATTGGTCTTACGTGCTGCTTGTCTTTGCCTCTTTCTTTCGATCTTTGCTCCCGCCGCTCTCTTTGGCCAGGCATTTTCATCCGTGGTTATCTGGTCCGAGCCAGGACTTCCGGTTGCCGACTCTCCCGCCCCATCATCGGCGCAACTCACGCAAGCCTTCCCCGAAGCGCGCCTCGCCTCTGCCGAGCAATTGCCGGCGCGGCTCAGTGATCCGCAAACACGGCTTCTCATCCTGGCGCAGGGTTCCGTCGTTCCCGAAGCAGCATGGTCCGCGATTTTCGGCTATCTGCAACGCGGCGGTAATCTTCTCGTCCTTGGCGGACGCCCGTTCACTCGCGCCGCCTACCACGACTCCGCCGGTTGGCATCTGCGCGACTATTCCGTGCGCTTCTCCCGCTTGCTCTTGATCGACCAGTACCAAGCCACTCCCGGCTCTTCCGGCGCGCAATTCACTCCCAATCCCGATTTTCCTCTCGATCTTCCCCGGTTCTCCTGGCAACAAGCCTACAGCCCCATCATCCGCCTCAGCACCAGCAGCCTCTACAATCGCGGGGGGTCCGCCGGTTCTCTCGATGTGCGCCTCGACCCCCTCGTCTGGGGCGTAACGGAAGATCGCCGTCTCTCCGCACCGGCAATCGAGTTGGATCACTTCTCCTCGGGATTCGACGGTGGCCGATGGATGTTTCTCTCCGCTGAATTGCCAACGAACTTCTACGCGTCTCCTGAATCCGGCTCATTGCTCCGCAAACTCGCGGCGCGCGCCATGCAAGGCGCCGAGGAGTTTTCTGTCCGCCCCACGGTTCCGCTCTATCTTCCCGGCGAGCCCGTTGAACTCGAAACCATCTTCAACTCCGCCTCGAAGCCCGCCACGCCGTTGACCGTTCAACTCACTGTCTATCCTGAAGACATGCCCTCCGACAAACAAACGTCCACAATCACGCTTCCCGCGAATTCGGCCACCAGCCTTTCCGCTGCAAAATCGAAAGGCTTCTACATCATCGAAGCTCGCCTGCTCGACGGCTCAATCATCCGCCAAATCTATCATTCCGCTTTCTGGATTCGCGACGAAGGCTACCTTCGCTCCGGCTCGCGTCTTTCCGTCAACGCCGACTACTTCCAACTCGACGACAAGCCTCTCGCCGTCATCGGCACCACCTACATGTCCAGCGAAGTCCAGCGTCTGTATTTCGATCATCCCAATGTCTATGTCTGGAACAGCGACATGGCGCTCATCCACAGCGCTGGCCTCAACATGATTCGCACCGGCTGGTGGACCGGTTGGGACAAATTCTGCGACGAGACCGGCCGCCCCTATGACCGCACCTTGCGCACGCTCGAAGCCTACTTGATGACCGCTCGCAAAAACGGCCTCCCCGTGCAGTTCACTTTTTTCGCGTTTCTACCGGAGGTGCTCGGCGGCGCCAACGCCTATCTCGATCCGCAAGCCGTGCGCAAACAGCGGACACTAGTCGGCTCGGTCGTCGGGCACTTTCATGACGTGCCTTTCCTCGCCTGGGATCTGATCAACGAACCCAGTTTTTCCAAGCAACTCTGGAGAATGCGCCCCAACGAAGATCCCGTCGAGCTTGCCGCATGGAATGCCTGGCTCTCGCAGAAATATCCCGATCGCGCCGCCCTCGCTGCTGCCTGGAATGTTCCCCCCGACGCCGTTGCCGGAACAATTTCTGTCCCCTCGGAATTGGAGTTCGACCCTCGCGGCATGTATCTCGGCACCAATTCCCTTCGCGTCTACGATTACGCTGAATTTGCTCAGGACAAATTCGCAGGCTGGGTGCGCGGCATGCGCGAAGTCATCCACGCAACCGGCTCCACGCAACCCATCACCGTCGGCCAGGACGAAGGCGGCTTCATGGATCGCCTCTCTCCCGCGTTCTTTGCGCCGTACGTCGACTTCACCACCAATCACACCTGGTGGCAGGACGATCATCTGCTTTGGGATTCCCTCGTCGCCAAACAGCCCGGTCGCGCCATGCTCATCCAGGAAACCGGCCTGCAGCGTCAACTCAACCTCGATGAAACTTCCCGCCTTACTCCCGATCAGGAAGCTTCCCTTTTCGAACGCAAGATCGCCCTCTCCTTCGTGCAAGGTTCCGGCGCCATCGAGTGGCTCTGGAATACCAATTCCTACATGACCGAAGGAAACGAGGTGCCTATCGGCGCGCTGCATGCCGACGCCACGGAAAAGCCCGAAGCCACCGTCCTCCGCAACTTTGCAAAATTCGCCGCCGCCGCGTCGCCATACCTCAAGAATCCCAAGCAGCCAGACATCGCCGTGGTCACTTCGCAAGCAGCGCAATTCTCCGTCATCGGAGGCTTGCAACTCGAAGCGCAGCAGAATGCCGTGCGCGCACTCGGTTACGGCCTGCACCAGCCCTGCTACGTCATTGCCGAAAGCCAGATCGACAAACTGGGCTCGCCGAAACTCGTGATCCTTCCTTCCGCACAGGCCCTCCGCGAGTCCACCTGGCAAGCTCTTCTCACCTACGTCAAAAACGGCGGCAAGCTCCTCGTCACCGGGCCTGTCTCCCGCGACGAACACTGGCACTTGGTCGATCGCCTCACTCCCCTCGGCATCAAAGCCACCACCGAACCCCTGACGTTCCACTACGCGAACGTCATCCCCGACGATGTCGATTCCAAGCAGGCTCGCAACGTAGGACACTTTCCTGTTTCGTTCGACCAAAACAAACAACAGCTGCTCGAATATCTTCGGTTCGACAAAGGTACAACCTACATGGAATCCCCGCTCGGCAAGGGAAGGTTGTTTTTGACTGCCTTCCCCATGGAACTTTCCGAAGGGCAAGTCGCGGCTGAGGATTTGTACCAAACGATTCTCGGGTCACCCGACATGCCCGCGGCCGCAGGTCGTGTGGAAATTCCCTACACTTTCTCTGCCGTCTCGACCATCACGCTGCCGGCCGATTTGACAGGCGTGGGATTCTCGGCGAGAGATATTCTGGTCTTCCAGGTAAATCTCGACGAGGCTTGCCTGTACATTCTCGAATCTGAATCCCAATGGGAGGTACCGGTATGGCTGACCGACTCGGTGACAGGAGTCAAGTTTAACCTTCGTCTCGCTCCGCAACACGCCGCCCTCGCCCTCATCGACAAACGCACCAAACAAATCATCGCCAAGTACGGCTTCTGATTCCATTTGTAACCGCGGCTTTATGCCACTATCTTGGGCTGACCAACTCACGGCAATCCAAACGCAAACAACGACGACCCCGCCGCAATCGCCACATACTGTTTCCCGTCCACCGCAAACGTCATCGGCGCCGCATTCACCGCTCCGCCCATCTGAAAATGCCACAACGCTTTTCCCGAAGCCGCGTCCAGCGCGATGAAGTTTCCTTCCGAATCCCCGGTGAACACCAATCCTCCCGCCGTCGACAATACTCCCGACCAACTCGGCGTAACATGCTTCCACTCCCATTTCCTCTCGCCGGTCAGCGGATCAATCGCACGCAGCGCCCCCCAGTAAGGCAGCGCTTCATCCGACGGAAAATACGCGCTGCCATAATAAGCGTGCCCTTCCTCAAATTCCTGTGGTGCGGTGCTGAACACGTCGCACTGTTCCCGCGCGGTCACATAAAACAGTCTCGTCTGTGGATCAAACGACGGCGACATCCAGTTCGTTGACCCGGCCGCGCCCGGACAAACCCGGTTTCCTTCCAGCGTCGGCGAACTCTCCCTCGTCGCCACTGGGCGCCCTTCCGCATCCTTTTCCGTGCTCCACGTGACGTGTGCGAACGGTTTCGAGAAAACAAGCTTCCCGCTCGTCCGGTCAATCAAATAGAAAAAGCCGTTGCGATTCGCGTGCGCGATCAGTTTCTTCCCGTCCAGGTCGATCATCACCGGAACCTGTGTCGCGTCCCAGTCATGCTCATCATGTTTCGTGTATTGGAAGTACCAGTTCAGTTTTCCGCTATCGACATCAAACGCCAGCAATGAATTGCTGTACAGATTGTCTCCCAGGCGTTGCGCCGCGCGATTTGATGGCGCCGGATTCCCCGTAGTCCAGAACAACTGGTTCGTCGAAGGATCAAACACTCCCGTGATCCAAGCGGGCGCCCCGCCAATCTTCCAGGAGTCGCCTTCCCACGTCTCGTGGCCCGGTTCGCCGGGTCCGGGCGTGGTGTAGAAACGCCATTTGCGTTCTCCGCTTGCCGCGTCGTACGCCTCCACGAATCCGCGCGTGCCGTATTCTCCGCCAGACACGCCTACAAGAATCAGGTTCTTCACGGCCAGCGGCGCCATCGTGAAGCTATACCCCTTCCGATAATCGATTGCCGCCACATTCCACAGCACCGCTCCGGTTCGCGCGTCCAAAGCCATCACATGTGCGTCCAGCGTCGCGAAATACAACTTGGCTCCAAGAACCGCGAACCCGCGATTCACTCGTCCGCAGCATGGCCGGATGTCCGAAGGAAGAATGTACTGATATTCCCAGATCGGCCGCCCCGTCCGCGCATCCAACGCAAACGCGCGGTCATCCTGCGCGGTTCCATACAAAATTCCGTCCACAACCAGCGGCGTAGTTTCCCATTTTCCCAACGCAGCAGACTGAAACACCCACTTCGCCACCAGGCCTTTCACATTCCCCGTGTTGATCTGATCGAGCTCGCTGTGCCGTTGTCCCGAGTAGCTCCCCGAATACGTCAGCCAGTTCTGTGGCTCCTGCGCCGCATTGCGTATGCGTTCATACGTCACTTGCGCGTGCAAAGGACGTGAGCCCGCGCCAGCAGCCAGCAGCACAAAGCAGAGCGCCGCGAGCCGTTTCATCGCCGGAGTCCTCACTTTGCGCTCACACTCACAAGATACGCAATAATGTCCTGCACTTCGCTGTCGCTCAGTGTCTTGCTGTCGTACGCCGGCATCCGCGATTCCCTGCTGATTTCGCACGCCTTCAACTTGTCTTTCTCAAACAGGTGAATCTGCTCGCGCACATCCATCATCTGCAAACTGAAATTATCTTCGTTGAGCACCACGCCCGAAAACTTCTGCCCGTCCGCAGTCTGCACATTCACACTCAAATATTCCTGTGGAAACTCCTTGGTGCTCTCAATCAGTCCCCAGGCCAATCGCCGGTTTGGATTCCTCACCGATTCCACCAGCGAATCCGCGGAGCGCGCCTCGCCAATCGAACTCAGCTCCGGCCCCAATCGTCCGCCTTTCCCGTTCACAATGTGGCACATGGCGCAACCCGCCGCCCCGTGAAACAGCGCACCGCCCTTCGCTGCGTTTCCCGTCACAACCGTTTTCTTCTCCACGCTGCGAATGTAGGTGATCACTTCCCACACTTCTTCCGCCGTCATGCCTACGCCTTGGCCGGTTGTTCCGTTCGCTGGCATCGCCGTTCCCGGCACGCCTTCATTGATCGTGTGATACAACTCCTCGTCGGTGCTGCCGTGCTTTTTCTGCGCCCCCGTCAAATCTGGCCCACGCCCTCCGCCGCGTGCTCCCAAACCGTGACAGAACGCGCAATTAATGCGAAATTGCGATTCGCCCAGCTTCGCGGCCTTCGCGTCACCGGCAAACGGATTTTTCTGCTGTGCAGAAATCGCCCCAGGAATGATCAGAAGAAAAACAATCGCGACGCAGCTACATGTCAACCACCGGGAGAGTTGCGACTGGGAGAAAACTTCCCGCGCGGAGAGTACAACCGCCGCCCTGACCATCGAAGACCCTCCCGGTAAGGTATTCAGTGCCGCGCATCATAGCACAGCACGATGAACATCTCGGCAACTTAGCGATTCAATTTTTGCGTGGAGTTTATCGCCATCGAACGATTCAAGAACCGAAATTCAACCGGAAAGTTCTCTCACAAGCGGTCTTCGGGAGGGCACGGCTTCAAAGCTTGCAGAAAGACTCTTCTTCCTAGGGGGTCGGAGCTTTTGCTCCGACATCAAGTGCTTGGTTATCATTGGGCTTTAGCCCCCGAAGGTCTCCGGATTTTCTGTGGCTGCTCAGCAATCAAATGCATTCCAGATTCGCGTTTTCCGTTTTCCCGAAGCCGCTTAAGCCTTCTTCGTTTCCTGCAAAATGTTTCCCCCATCCACCACCACAACCTGCCCGGTGATGTACGACGCTTCCCGCGAAGCCAGGAAACTCACCGCCGCCGCTACCTCTTGCGGTGTGCCGGGACGTCCCACCGGCGTATGCTTACCGGCCTCCAACTCTTCGGGTAAAGACGAACCGGTCGCGATCCACCCCGGCGCCACGGCATTAATCGTGATCCCGGCGTCGCCGCATGCCACCGCCACCGCGCGCATCATTCCGTCCAGTGCGCCCTTTGCCGCTCCATAGGCGCCCGAGCCAGCATTACTGACAATTGGCCCGGTCACGGACGACACGTTCACGATGCGTCCGTACTTCTGTTGCTTCATCACCGGCAAAACCGCCCGGGTCATCAGAAACGCCGTGTTCAGCGTCATCGCCAATTGTTCTTGCCATTCCGCGAAGCTCAATGTCTCCAGATTCCCGCTCCCGGGCTGTTTGCCGCTTTTCGCCATGCCTGCGTTGTTCACTAATATATCGATGCGGTTCGTCCGCTTCTTCACGGTGTTCACAAATTCTTCCACCTGCTGCTCATCCGTCAGGTCCGCGACAAATGACACTACCTGCGCAGCGCTGCCATCAAGTTCTTTCGCCCGATCGTGAATGCGCTCGCTGGTCGCGCTAATAACAACGAATGCCTCGTCCTCCAACAGCCGTCTGGCAATGGCGAAGCCGATTCCGCTGGCGCTACCCGCCCCCGTCACAATCGCGACTTGTCCCTTGAAGATTCCAGCCATGTACACTCTTGCGATCTTTCTTTACTTCCTTGCTTCTCTACGAGTTCCTCTTTCCAAGACACATCCTGAAACACAAAAGCGGCCCCGAAAGGCCGCCTCGATGTTCGAAACTCTCCCTCTTCAGGCGTGCGAAACCACCGTCTGCTTCTTTTCCACCACGTGCGCTAGCCCGGCTTCCAGAACCTCCATTCCCTCGTCGAATTGCGCGTCGCTGATCACCAGAGGAACCAGTATTCGCATCACGTTCCCCAGCGTGCCTGCTGTAATCGTAAGCAAGCCGTGCTCGTATGCGTAGTGCGCCAGTTCTTTCGTCTCCGCTCCCGCAGGTTCGCGCGTTTCGCGGTCGCGCACCAGTTCGAACGCGCACATTCCTCCGAGCGCGCGCACCTCGCCAATCAACGACCATTTCTGCTGCCAACCTTTTACGCACTCCACAAAACGCTTCCCGATGGCCGTGGATCGCGCTAACAATCCGTCTTTCTCAATCGCTCCAAGCGAAGCCAGCGCAGCGGCGCAGGCAAGAGGATTGCCGGCAAATGTGCTTCCCAGTCCGCCGGGAATCGCCGCGTCCATAATTTCCGCGCGCCCCGTAACCCCACCGATGGGCAATCCGCCGCCAAGCGACTTGGCGGTCGTAATCAGATCCGGCTCCACGCCGAAGTGTTCGATGGCAAAGAATCTTCCGGTTCGCCCAATTCCCGACTGCACTTCGTCGGCAATCAGCACAATGCCGTATTTGTTGCAGATTTCGCGCAGCACCGGGAAAAACTCCTTGGGTGGCACCACAAATCCGCCTTCGCCCAGCACCGGCTCCGCAATAATTGCGGCAACGGATTCGGCGCCCACCACGCGGCGAAACGTGTCTTCCAGATGCTTCGCGCAGAACACTTCGCACGATGGGTAGGTCTTGCTGTACGAGCAGCGATAGCAGTAGGCGTACGGAATGCGATACACCTCCGGCGCGAACGGAGCAAACCCCGTCTTGTACGGGTTGATTTTGCTCGTTAGTGTCATCGTGAGCAGTGTGCGCCCATGAAACGCATCCTCGAACGCGATCACCGCGGGCCGCTTCGTATACGCGCGCGCAATCTTCACGGCGTTCTCCACCGCTTCCGCGCCGGAATTGATGAACATCGTCTTCTTTTGCCCACTAATAGGCGCCAGCGCATTCAGCTTTTCAGCCAGCGCAATATACGACTCGTATGGCGTCACGCCAAAACACAGATGCAGGAAGCGGTCCACTTGTTCGTGCAGCGCCTTCGTCACCAGCGGGTGACGGTGCCCCACGTTCAGGCAGCCAATTCCCCCGGCAAAATCCAGATAGCGGTTCCCGTCCACGTCTTCGATCCACACGCCTTCGGATTTAGCCGCAAAAATCGGAGTAACCAGTTGTGGCCCCCGCGGAATCGCGGCTTCGCGGCGCGCCAACAAGTCGCGCGACTTCGGACCCGGTATTTCCGTGCGCATCTGAATCGTTTTCATCACTTCCCCCCTCTGTAATCGAGCGATCTCTGCGTGAAACTCTCAGTACCAGCCAATCGGATTTTCGTCCAGATTCACGAACACTTGCTTGGTCTCCAGATATTCCTCCAGCCCCCAGGGGCCCAGTTCTCTGCCGAACCCAGACTGTTTGTAACCGCCCCACGGCGCTTCCACGTACGTAGGTTGCATATGATTCACCCAGATAATTCCCGCGCGCATCGATTTCACCAGGCGGAATGCCTTATAAATGTCGCGCGTCCACACGGCGCCCGCCAGTCCGTACGGCGTATCGTTCGCGATGCGGATGGCATCCGCTTCATTCTCAAACGGAATCACCGAAGCAACTGGCCCAAAAATTTCTTCGCGTGAAATGCGGGCATTGTTGTCGACGTCATAAAAAATCGTTGGCTCAACATAATACCCCTTGGCAAATCCTTTCGGGCGCCCTCCGCCAATCGCCGTCTTGGCTTCCTGCTTCCCGACTTCCAGATAGGACGTCACCCGGTCGTATTGCTCCTTGCTGACCAGCGGCCCCATCTTTGTTTGGCGTTCAAGTGGTGGCCCCAGCTTGATGCGCTTGGCTTTTTCCGTCATGGCTTCCACAAACTTGCTGTAAATCTTTTTCTCCACCAGAACACGGCTGCCCGCGGAACAAACTTCACCCTGATTGATGAACACTCCAAACAGCGCGCCATCCACCGCTGCTTCCCAATCCGCATCCGCGAAGAAAATGTTCGGCGATTTCCCGCCAAGCTCCAGCGTCACGCGCTTCAGCGTATCGGCCGCGGACTTCACAATGATCTTTCCAACGGCCGCGCTACCCGTAAACGCGATCTTGTCGACACCGGGATGCGCAACCAGTGCCGCACCGGCCAGTTCCCCTACCCCGTTCACAATGTTCACCACGCCCGGCGGCAGCCCCACTTCCTCAAGCCAGTTTGCAAATTCCAGCGCCGTCAGTGGCGTTTGCTCCGCGGGCTTCAGCACGCATGTGCAGCCCGCGGCCAGCGCCGGCGCCAGCTTCCAGGCCGCCATCATCAATGGATAGTTCCAGGGGATGATCTGCCCTGCTACTCCCACCGGCTCTCTCAGCGTAAAGCTCAGCGCGTTCGCCGGGACGGGCAGAACCTGGCCAGTAATTTTGCTTGCCAGGCCGCCGTAGTATTCAAAACACGTGGCCACATCCGCGATGTCGTACTCCGCCTCGACAATCGGTTTACCCGTGTTGCGTGCTTCTATTTCAGAAAGCATCGCCGCGTTCTGCCGCACCTTATCCGCCAGCTTGAAAAGAATGCGTCCATGGTCCTGCGCGGTCGTCTGCGGCCAGGGCCCCGAATCAAATGCCGTGCGCGCCGCTTTCACGGCCTTGTCGACATCGGCGGAAGAAGCCGAAGCAACCTGCGCGATTACTTCCTCCGTCGATGGATCGAACACCGAAAACGTTTCGCCGGAAGAACTGGGAGTCCATTGGCCGTTGATATAGTTCTGGTAGGTTTTCACGCCTGTTTTTGCCGGACTGGACATAACGCTCCTCCAAACTTAAATCCTCAAACCGCTGGCGTACCCGCCGCCAGCTTTCGCGCCGCCTTGCGACTCCCATAAATGAAAAAAAAGAACGCCGCGAGCCCGATAAAAAAGATCGTACCGCCGAACATCCAGATCTCGTAACGCGCGATGGACTTGATCTGCTGCGCCGGAAAAAACGCCAGCGCGATCCCCAGAATTGTCGTGACTAGGCCGCTCACGCCCGCAAAAATCAGCGTGCCCCTGGCGTAGTGGCCGCGCACAAACCCGTCGTCGAACGCGATCTTCAGCAACCCCCCAAACATGTACAGAAACGGAATCAGCTGCAGTACCACCGCGAGAGACAGCAGCGACTGGAACGATTCCTGCACTCCCCCCGTGGCCACAAAATTCACAATCACCAGGATCAGCGAAACGCTCGCGTGTACGATCAGCGCCGCATACGGCGTCGCGTATTTCGGGTGAATTTTTCCAAGCCACTCCGGCATGTAGGAATCCAGTCCCGCCACGAACGGAATACGTGCCGAGCCGCCCAGCCACGCCGAACCAATTCCCGCAATCGACACACTCAGCAGGAACGCGAACGGCGCAATGATCCAGGCCACGCCCACGCGCCCAGCCATGTGGCTCACTGCCTGCACGATCCCCTGCAGCACGCTGATGCTGCCTTTGTCGACGGCCACCAGCAGCGTCAGTGTCGCTCCGATGTAGAGAAATCCCGAAAGCAATCCGCCCAACGCCACTGCCCCAGGCAGCGTTTTTCGTGGATTCTCGATTTCGTCACCCATGATCGACGCAAGTTCCAGCCCCACCAGCCCGAAACAAATCACGGCAAACGAGTTCAGCACGAATCGCGGGTTCGCCGGAATCTTGAAGTCGCTCCAGTGCATGCTGGTTCCAAATTTCGCGCAAACAATGACGCCCAGCCCCATCAGCAGGAACGCCGCGACAAAAGTCCCGATGCCACCGATGTTGTTGAGCCACTTTCCCACTCCCAGCCCCACCACGTTCAGCACCACCAGCAGACCCAGCAATACAACCGACGCGGCCAGCGCAAACGTCCGGTTGTCGGCCAGCCCTTCGTGGCCCGGACCAAGCACGAATACCGATACGCCGACGAAGTACAGCATCACCGTCGGCACGTACATCATGTTGTTTGTCCAGTAGCACCATCCGGAGAGAAATCCGTGGAAGTCGCCGAAAACTTCCTTCGCCCACAGGTAGACCCCGCCCTCCCCGGGATACCGGTGAGCCAGTTCAATCACCGCGATGCCCTGCGGCCAGAAAAATAGCACTAGGGAAATCAGCCACAGCCAGATGGTGACGCCGCCATTCGCGGCAATCGAGGGAAGAACGTTCAAGTTGAAAACCGCAACTACAAATAGCAGAACGAGGTCACGCCGTCCGAGAACGCGCTTCAGATGCGGTTGCGCGTTCTCGACACTAATTGGCATGACCTCGCTGCTCAATCCGCTTGCTCCTTAGTGGCCCGCTGCGCCAACGAATGTCGCGCCGCGCTCCTGCTGCGCCTTGGCCAACCCGCGAGCAACTTCTTCAAACACGGCCAGGTGCTTGTCGATGTCCGCTTCCGTGTGTTGCACGGAAATGGTCCACTGTTCGTCCCACCAGTACGGCATCGCCAGCACCCCGCGGTTCACCATCCCGAACCAGAATTGCCTCCACAAATCCACATCGATGTCCAGCCAGTCCCGGTAGTTGCGGATCTCTTTCCCGTACAGCATCAGCGCTCCGTTAACTCCGGCCTCGGCGACATAGGCCTTCAATCCACTGTTCTTCAGGATGGCACGATAGCCTTCGGCCAGCTTCTTCCCCAGTTTGTCCACGTGCGCGTAGTTTTCTCGCGTCAGCACTTCGCGAAACACTGCCAGGCCCGCGGCCATGGCGAAGCGGTTCGTATTGTACGTGCCTCCGTGAAACACCTTGTGCTGCACGATCAAGTCCATCACTTCGCGGCTCGCTCCAAACGCGGCCAGTGGAACTCCGCCGCCAATGGATTTCGCCAACGTGATCATGTCCGGCTGCACGCCGAAATATTCGCTCGCGCCGCCCCAGCAAAGTTTCGCGCCGGTCTTCACTTCATCGAAGATCAGCAGCGCACCGTTTCGCGTGCAGATTTCGCGCAATCCCTCGAGAAATCCGGGTTGCGGCATGCAGATCCCCACGTTCATCAGGATCGGCTCCAGAATGATCGCCGCGATTTGTCCCGGGAACTGTTTGAAGCGGTGTTCGACGCTTTTCAGATCGTTGAAGGTAGCAACGGTAACATTGTCGAGCACCGCCTGAATGACCCCCAGCCCTCCGGGAACCGAATTCGGCGCGTTGATGTCCCCGAAATCCTCCGCCTTGGGCTTCACGCTGACCAGCGCGGTATCGTGCAATCCGTGATACGCCCCTTCGAACCGAAGGATCTTGTCCCGGCCCGTAGCGGCTCGCGCAATCCGGCACGCGTGCATCGTAGCTTCCGTGCCGCTGTTTCCGAAGCGCACCATCTCCACCGGATAGCGCGCGCAAATTTCCTCCGCCAGCTCCAGTTCCATGCCGTGGGGCATGCCAAACGTTGTGCCGCGGTCGACAATGTCTTTCACGGCTTTCACCACTGCCGGGTGACCGTGTCCGGCCATCAGCGTCCCAAAGCACAGGTTGTGGTCAATGTATTCGTTGCCGTCGATGTCTTTGATCTTGCTGCCGTGTCCTTCGGCAACAAAGATCGGATAGGGATCATACGCGCGGTAATTGCTCGCTACTCCAAGCGGTATCCGTTTCTGCGCCTTCTTGTGGGCTTCGGCCGATTTCGGCGTGCGCTTCTCGTAGAGTGCGAGTTCCTTCTGTAGTGCGTCGTGCATTTCGAACTCCGTCCAGCTTGGCCTTCCTGTGGTCAGCTGTGGCAGGTCTGTTCCCTGCGGTCAGTATCAGCGAGGAAAACAACGCGGATGTTTGAGGCGTACTGCGCCTCCTAGTTTACGCCTTTCTCCGTAAATCAAAAACGCTGCGGCCGGTGGATGGCCGCTTCCAATCACTCCGTCTTTTCGCACCAAGACGCTCCGGCTGGATCGAGGCGTCTCAGTGCCTTGCGAATTCTCCGGCGCGTCAGAAATTAAACTTCAACGCAAACTGCACGAGCCGTGGATCATGGATGTGTTGCACCTGGCCAAACGTGCTGCCCTGATTGCTCACATTGCCATCCACGCTGTAGAACTGCGCATGGTTCCAGATGTTGAAAATGTCCGCGCGGAATTGCATCTGCACTTTTTCTCCGATCGGCGTATTTTTCATGAAACTCATGTCCGTGTTGTTGATTCCGGGACCGCAGCAGATGGTTCTTGGCGCGTTGCCGATCGTACCTGGAGCAACGGTCGAACTCGTGAACTGGTTGGGGTCGAATACAAACCCGCCGGTCTGCCGGATATTCGTTTTCACCAGGTGCGGTTGTCCTGGAGCAAAATTCGGTTCACCCGCTTGTTCAAACAGGTAGGTGTTATCCAGCTCCTCGATATCATTCAGCGAAGTGATACGGATCGGGAATCCCGTTTGGAAACTCAGGATGCCGGATACTTCCCAACCATCCAGAAGCCTGCCTTTGAATCCTTCCATCTTTGGCACGGGCAAGTCCCAGACGTAGTTGAAGACAAAACGCTGTGGTGCGTCGAAAGCAGAAGGTCCATACGTCGCACGGAAGTTTAGCGGGTTCAGGTTGCTTTCAAAGCTTGAGGCGTTATCGAGCGACTTACCGAAGGTGTATGCGGCCTGGAACATCAGGCCGTGCGAGAAATTCTTCTGCACCATGGCCTGAAACGAATTGTAGTTCGACCATGCCACGGTGTTTTCGGTGAAGATTCCAGAGAATACCGGCGTGCCGTTTAGCGGGCAACCGGTCCCCGTCAATGGATTACAAAGCGGCGAAGAATACTGTCGGATCCCCACCAATGTGATCGGCGTACCTCCCGCTGCTCCCGTAATGGTGCAGGCCGAGGGAGCATTGTTCACCGGGCAAGGAATATTCTGGCCGTTTGGCCCTCCCGGCGCATACGGCAGGTGGAATATCTGCCCTGCAGGGAGTGTGAAAGAGTAGGACAGGTCCTCGCCAAACGCCGTGCAACCCTGTCCAAGAGCCGCAAGGTCGTTACAAGTCTGCGGATTTCCAGGATTCAACTCATAGCTAGCAAGCAGCCGGTGGCCTTGCGAGCCAACATACCCTACTTGCACCATGAGATCGCTTCCCAGTTGCCGCTTGATTGTCAGGTTGTACTGGTCGGAGTACTGCATGCGCAGATTCGCAGGGAACTGTCCGAAATAAACACTGCTCTGGAAATTCGACCAGTCGACGGGCGTACCCCTCGGCGGGTTCAAGATACCCTTAAAGGGATTCGCATGGACTGTGCCGGTTTGATCGATATAGGGTGTGTCGAAAAGCGGTCCAGTAATGCTACTGCTTCCGCCAAATGGTGGCTCGGCGCTGAACTGTTCAAGCACCAACTGTTCGATCGGATTGTAGAAGATGCCGTACCCAGCGCTGATGCTCAACTTGCCAGGTCCGCCAGCCAGCGCTCCAAGTAAACCGCTGTTCCACGACGGACTCCAATTCATTCCCAGCCGCGGTGCAAAGCCCTTGTAATACGTATTGGTCAGGGCATTTGGCACGTTCTTGTCGCCCGGAAAAACCAAACCCACCGGCGTAAATCCTCCCGCCGCGCACCCTCCATCGGGCTGCGTCGCGTCGTAATAAGGATTGCTCGGCGACAGTTTGCACGGATAGATGGTCGAAACTTCCCCGGGGCGGAACGTCTGCACTTTCTTGCCAACATCTGTAAGTGGCGTGTTCATCTCCCACCGCAACCCGTAGTTAAACGTCACATTTGGACGAATCTTCCAGCTATCCTGCGCGAAAAGATAGACAGAATTACTGCGCACGTATTCGTGTTGCGCCGAGCCTTGCGTCAGGGTATTTGGTAGTCCAAGAAAATAGTCCGCATAAGAAAGGAAAGTAAACCAGCCGTTGATGTTGTAATACAGCAGTTGGTTGAACTGCTGAATGCGGAAGTCACCGCCGAATTTAAGGCTGTGGTTGCCGACGATCTTGCTGTAGTTGTCGCTGAACTGATAGGTGTTGCCAGTCTGCGGCAATTGCCCCTCGAAGTTATTCCCGATGTTAAAACCGCCGTTCACGGTGATGTACGGCACACCCTCTTTGGTCGGACCGAGTCTGGAATGCAAACCGCAATCCGCCGGATTGGCCGCACCCGACGCGCAAATCGCGTTCACCGTCGGTGAGTCGCTCACACCTGTAAAGCAGTACGCCGACGCTGGGCCTGTTCCGCAGGAATCTTGAATCGCATTGGTCTTGAGCGGAGCATTGAACTGACCCTGGCCCTCACGAAAATATGTGAAGCGAAACTCGTTCACCGCCGTGGAACCGATCGTCGAGGTGTGCGTCCCGTTGATTTGCTGGCTCGTGGTTGAAAATAGCCCCGGAAAGGTTCCCAACGGATCGCCCGCGGCCTGGAATTTCGCCAGCGGGTCGGTCAGATTATCCTTATCGTAGTAGTAGTAAATGGAGGTTTTCTGATTGGCGTTCCAGGAATGATCGAAACGCCCCTGGAACTGATCTCCATTGTCCGTCTTGTTCGGCACGGCGATCACCTGGCCGCTGCTGTTCGTCGTCGTGGGAACGTATAGTTTCGCCAAGGCTACCGCCACCGGATCGAAGCATGCTGTCGGAATCTGACTATTCGGGAAGATCGAGGAATACGCCGTGCCTGCCACGATCGGTGCGCCCCCCGCGGCTTGCACTGCCGATGCACACCCTGGCCGGTCATTCAACAGGCTGGCAACTGTGGCAGTGGGAGATGTGCCCGACAGCGGTGATGCCGAAAAGTCTCCATTCAACTGCGCCGTCGTCGGAACCGTAACCGGCTGCGAAACCACCCCCTGGATAATTCTTCGGCCTTCATAGGCCACAAAGAAAAATGTTTTGTCTTTCTTGATCGGCCCGCCAAACGTCCCTCCAAATTGGTTCTGATGGAAATCCGGCTTCGGTGCCGGTGAGAACGTGAATGGTTTGGCGTTCAGGTCCGTATTGCGGAAAAATTCATACACATTCCCGTGGAAGTCGTTCGTGCCAGACTTGGTGACCACATTCACCACCGCGCCGGCGTTGCGCCCATATTCGGCGTCAAATGAGTTCGTGATCACGCGAAACTCTTCAATGCTGTCCGGCGACGGCTGGATGGCAGGCAGGTTGGCGAACAAGTCGTTGCCGTCACCGCCGTTCACCGAATAGTTGTTCGAACGCCCGCGTCCGCCGTTCACGGTCACTACTCCCGGACGGTCGCTGCCATAGAAAGTGTCGTTACCCAACTGGGATTGCACACCCGGCTGCAGTTGCAGCAACTGATAAACGTCGCGCTCGTTCAGCGGCAATTGTGTCGAAGACCTCTCGTTGACGATGGCCCCCAACTGTGTCGACGACGTGTCCACCACCGGCGGTTGCCCCGTTACCTCCACCGTCTCGGTCGATCCGCCCACCGTAAGGGTGATGTCCACGCCGACCACCTGGTTCAGATCCACCGCAACATCTTTGCGTGCGAACTTCTTGAAACCGGTCTGCGTCACGTCGATCTCGTACGTCCCGACCGGCACTTCTAAAAATTGATAGTCCCCGTTGGCTCCGCTGGCCGTGTCCCGGCTGACATTCGTCGCCGTGTTGACCAGCGTTACCGTGGCGCCAACCACCGCCGAGCCGCTTGCGTCCGTAATCGTCCCGCGGATTCGGCCTCCCGTGCTCTGCGCAGATCCCGTTTGATTGCCGATGATAAGAAACATTGCTGCCAGGAAAGCCGCCCGGAGAACCCTGCGGCAACACACCCACTTCACCCTCGAAAGGCGCATCACTTGATTCATTTAATTCACCCCTAAAATTCCCCGAAGACGCTTGCCCCCACAAAAGCGATTCTTCTCGGTTGCTACGGTCCCTGGAACCTTACTATAATCCAGTAAACTTAGAGAAAGCCGGAACCTGTGTCAAGCAGAAAGAATTTGTCCAAGCCATCGGAATCTTTGTCGCCGCCGCGGCTCTTGCGCATCAGTGAAGTCGCCCACCGCGTCGGCATTTCCTCGTCTGCTCTGCGCGCCTGGGAAGCCCTGGGACTCGTCACGCCGCGCCGCACCGAGAGCCATTACCGCATGTACACCGAGACCGACGTGCGCCTTTTGCAGCGCGCTATTTTCTTGCGCCGCGCGCGCGGACTGAACCCGGCTGCGATTGTCCACGTCTTGAAAAAACAAGGCCTGGTTACCGCGCCCGCCGATGCGCCCCAGCACACCGGCCAAAAATTTCGCCGCCTGCGAATGCGCCGCGGCCTTTCCCTGGCTAAAGTGGCGCAGGCCACCGGCGTTTCCGTCGGTTTCCTCAGCGCCCTGGAGCGCGGCCAGATGCGCTCTTCCATCTCCACACTGCGCCGCATTGCCCGTTTCTACAAAACCAATATGCTCGCACTGTTTGAAACAAACGGCGACGCTCAGCGCCATGTCCGTCCTTCGCAGCGCAAAATCCTGGAAACTTCGCCCGGCGTTCGCATGGAACTCCTCGCCTGGGGCAACACCGCCATGGAGCCGCATCTTTTCCGCATCAAACCCGGCGGCGGCAGCGGTGAACCGTATGCTCACGAAGGCGAGGAATTCCTCCACGTGCTGCGCGGAGAATTTGAAATCTGCCTGAATAAGAGCGAACGCTACCTTCTTAAGCCGGGTGATAGCCTGTATTTCGAAAGTTCTGCGCCCCATCGCTGGAAGAACCCGGGGCGTAGGGAAACCTGGATTTTGTGGGTCAACACTCCGCCCACTTTTTGAGTTTTGCGGTTGGCTGCGGCGGTCAAACCCTGCCGCCGCGTCTTGAGGTGAACGTGATCGCACGTCGAATTTGCCGTTTTCTCCCGGCCCTTCTGGCGATGTGCTTCGCTACTCTCTTACTCGGCTCCTGCCACAAGAAAGAAGAGTCGCTGAGCTTGCTGGTCTGGGAAGGCTACGCGGATCCTTCCTTCATCCGCGCGTTTGAAGAGGCGCATCATTGCAAAGTCACGGCTTCTTACATGGGTTCCAGCGACGATCTCGTCGCCAAACTGCGTGGTGGCAGCGCCTCCACCTATGACGTAATTTCGCCTTCCAGCGACGTTGCCGCTTCCATCGCGCGCACCGGCCTCGCCGAGCCGCTCGATCTCGCCAAGCTGCCAACCTACCCGCAGCTCTCTCCGAGGTTGCGCGATCTTCTTCTCGTGAAAACCAGTGGACAAACTTTCGGCGTTCCCTTCATGTGGGGCCCGAATCCCCTGCTCTACGACACCACTGCATTTGCGCAACCGCCCGACTCTTGGGGAATTTTCTGGGAGCCCCGGTACAAGGGAAAAATCTCCGTTTGGGATGACCTGTCCACTCTCTTTATGGCCGCGCAGATGCTCGGCTACGACAGACCCGATCCTTCGCAGTTGTATAACCTCGGCGACGAGCAACTCGCGGCCGTAAAACAAAAACTCCTCGCTCTGAAACCCAACGTTCGCAAAATCTGGTCCACCGGCGGCGAACTCACCAATCTCTTTGAAAATCACGAAATCATCGCCGCTATGGGCTGGCCGCTCATGACCAATCAGCTCCGCCAAGCCAACTTCCCCATCGGCGAAACGATTCCCAAGGAAAACACCACCGGCTGGATCGATCACCTCATGATCACCAAGGCCAGCGCTCACAAGGAACTGGCTTACGCTTTCCTCGAATATATGATTCAGGCGAAAACTCAGAAGCAGATCACCGACGTCACTCACTACACGCCCGCCAATCCCGCCGCCGCTCAATTCATGAGCGACGCGGAAAAGAAGGACTTGCACCTGGATGATCCCGATGCCTACATGCAGCGCATCTATTTCTGGCAAGACGTTCCCCGTCGCGCCAAATACCTCGAAATCTGGAACGAGGTCAAAGCCGCCCAGTGACCTCTGCGGATTCCAGCACGAATTCTCTGGCCCTGGAAACTTCGGCGGTTTCAGCGGGCGTGTTGCTGGAACTCCGCAACGTCGTCAAACGATTTGGTGCGCGCGAAGTCTTGCGGCAGCTTTCCCTGCAAATTGTTCCCGGTGAATTTCTCACCCTGCTGGGAGAAAGTGGCTCCGGCAAAACCACTCTGCTCCGCCTTGTCGCGGGATTCGAACAGCCTACCGCCGGAGAAATCTGGATGAATGGCCAGCGCCTGGACACGCTCCCTCCCTATCGACGTCGCGTGAATACCGTCTTCCAGCATTACGCGCTGTTCCCTCATCTCACCGTCGAGGAAAATGTCGCTTACGGGCTGCAGGTGACCGGTGTGCCCGCCGCGGAGATCCCCTCGCGCGTCGCCGGCGCTCTTCGCATGGTCAAAATGCACGAGTACGCCGCAACCCGCCCCGCAAAATTGAGCGGCGGCCAGCAGCAGCGCGTCGCCCTGGCACGAGCCCTGGTCAATCGCCCGCAACTTCTTCTGCTCGACGAACCGCTCTCGGCGCTCGACGCCAATCTTCGCAAACAAATGCAGGGAGAGCTGAAATCGTTGCAGCGCGAAGTCGGCATCACATTTCTCTTCGTAACTCACGATCAGGACGAAGCCATGGCCCTTTCCGATCGCATCGCCCTCTTAAAGGATGGCTCGCTCGAACAGGTCGCTTCGCCGCGCGAAATTTACGCCCACCCTTCCACGGCGTACACCGCTCAATTCATCGGCCAGACTAACCTTCTCCGCGCGGAGGTTCGCGCCGGCATTGCCTCCGTTGGTTTCTTGCAATGGCGCACCAAGCAGCCCGACGGCATGGCTCTTTTTTCGTTGCGACCAGAGTCAGTCTATCTCGCCGCAAACGCGCAACAGCCACCCGGCGCGGTGCGTTTCCGCGCCGCCGTTCGCCAACAAATCTATTCCGGCTCAAGCGAAGACCTTGCAGTCGATTGCGCCGGCCAGCCGCTGCGTGTGCGCATTCCAGTCAGAGGCATCCTCACCGGCACGCACGAATTTTTCTTCGACCCCGCCGACGCCGTTCCCGTCGGTGACTGAAATTTTGCAGCCGCCGCCTTCTGCCTGCCGCCGCAGGAGGGAGGCGGGCGCGGTTCCCTTGAGGAGGCCCAAGTGCCACTTGTCATCCTGAGCGCAGCGAAGGATCTCCGCTGTCGCTCAACGGAACTCGCTCGGGGTATCGCGATTTCCAATTTTTCGACAGTGCTCACGGAAAACTGACAACTCAAAACTCCCATGTACTCGCGTGCCTACAAAACGGTCATTTCCCTTCCCCCGCTTCTCTGGGTCGGCATATTCCTGCTCCTTCCCTACGCGCTAATGTTCGCTCACAGTTTCTGGCTAGTCCGCGACGGCTTCATCGTTCACGATTGGAATTTACAAAACTACGCCAAACTTCTTCAGAATCCCATCTATGCGCAAGTTCTTTTTCGTTCCATGCGCATCGCCGCCGGCGTAACTCTTCTTTCTTTGCTGCTCGGCTATCCGGTCGCGTACTACATGTCCTTCCACGCTGGCATTCGCAAGGATCTGCTCTACCAGCTCGTCATCGTTCCCCTGTGGGTCAGCTATCTTGTCCGCGGTTACGCCTGGAAAACCATCCTCGGCTCCGAAGGAGTGCTCAACGGCTTCCTGCAATATCTGCACATCACCCACGAACCAGTCAGCTTCTTTCTCTATAGCCCCTTCGCCGTTGTTCTCATGCTCACCCACATCTACACGCCGTTCGTCTTTCTTCCTCTCTACGCTTCGCTCGAACATATCCCACGCAATCTCATCGAAGCTTCCCACGACCTCGGCGCCAGTCCGCGCACAACGTTTCTCCGCGTCATCCTTCCCCTCTCGCTTCCCGGCTTGCTGGCTGGTGCGACCTTCGCCTTCGTTCTCACTCTCGGCGATTTCCTCGCGCCGCAACTTGTTGGTGGACCCTCCAGCATCATGATCGCGAATATCGTCCAGAGCCTCTTCGGTACTGCCTATGACTGGCCGCTCGGCGCCGCCATCTCCGTCCTCATTCTCGTTCTGACCATCTCCCTGCTCTTCCTCGCCGAACGTCTTGAGAAGCGGTGGTCCTTCCGGTGAGCGCCCGCGCTAAGGCAACTCGCCGCTCGCCACTCCTCGGCGTCTGTACCCTCGCGGTCTTTGCGTTCCTCTACCTTCCGATTGCCGTTCTGGTCCTTTATTCCTTCAACAAATACGGTGTCGGCGGATTTCCCCCGAAACATTTCACCCTCGATTGGTACCGCCAACTCTTCCGCGACGTTTCCATCTGGGATTCTTTTCTCAACAGCCTGCTCGTAGCCGTTGCTGCCGTGGTCCTCGCGCTCACTCTCGGCCTGCTCGCCGCTCTCGCTCTTGACCGCGCCGATTTCCCGGGAAAATCCATCTTCCGCCGTCTCGTTCTTCTTCCCCTGATTCTTCCCGGCATCATCACCGGCCTTTCCTTGCTGATGTTCGCCGTCTTTGCCGGCCTGCAACTCAGCCTGCTTACCGTCTTCCTCGGCCATGGCACCGCGCTCATCTCCGTCGCCACCACCGAACTCTTCGCCGGCCTGCAAAAAATGGACCGCGCGCAGGAAGAAGCTTCGCTCGACCTTGGCGCCACACCCTGGCAAACGTTCTGGCGCATCACGCTTCCCAATCTCAAACTCTCTCTCATCGCCGCCGGCCTCCTGATCTTCACCCTCTCCATGGATGAAATCGCCGTCACTTTTTTCCTCATCGGCCGCGACAATACACTTCCACTGGAAATCTGGGCACGCCTTCGTCGCGGCATCACCCCCGAGATCAACGCCATTTCCACCCTGATCTTTTTCGTCTCCGTCATTCTCATCCTGATCTGGTATCGCATTCGCACTCGTTCCATCGGCAAAGAAGTTCACGAGCTTCTCGAACGACCTTAGGAGGACTGTTTCGCATGTCTCATACCCGCCGTGATTTCATCAAGTTCGTCGTCGCAGGCTCTATCGTTTCTGGCTGTCCCATCGACAATGCTTTGCTCGCTGAGCCCGCTCCCAGCGATTCCTCTCCGCTCGTCGAAGGCGAACACTTCGCTGTCTGCCACGAGGTTCGCGACGGCCACTCCTTCGCCAAGCCCGACGCCACGCGCAAAGCCGAGGTCGTCATCATCGGCGGCGGCATGGCTGGCCTTTCCGCCGCATATTTCCTGCGCGAAAAAGATTGGTTGCTTCTCGAAAAGGAAGATCACTTCGGCGGTAACGCCTACGAAGAGGAATATCAGGGCCAGTTTTTCTCCACTGGCGCGGCCTACGACTTTCGCGGCAGTTTCAGCGATCAACTCGCCAAGGAACTCGGTGTGGACATGCCCCTCGTCGACATGCCCGATCCCACCATCGACAACCGCACCTACGTCCCAGACACTTGGCGCTCCGGTCTCGAGCACCTTCCCTACAAAAAAGATGTCGTCGCCAGCTTCAAAAAATTCCGCGACGACATCATGGAGATCGATGTGCACGGCCAAATGTTGCAACTCGACACCAAACCCTTCTCCGACATCACCTCTGGCTACGCTCCCGAAGTCGCCAAGTGGTGGGATGCCTACGGCCCGTCCAACTGGGGCGCGGTCACGGAAGACACCACCGCATTTATCGGCGTTTTCGACGCGCAATACCTCATCAAAGGCGAAGACAACACCCGCTGCATCTTGCCCGGTGGTCTTGGCTGCATCAGCTACAAGCTGGTGGAAGTCTTGAAACCGAAAAATGCCGACCGCATGCTGGCCAGCGCTACTGTAGTCTCCGTCGCTCAGGATTCCGACGCCGTTCGCGTCACCTACTTGCAGGGTGACAAGCTCACCACCGTTTCCGCCAAGCTCGTTCTCATGTGCACGCCCAAATTCATCACGTCGCGCCTGGTGGCCGGTCTTCCGACCGACCAAAAGCAGGCCATGCGGCGCATGCGCTACGCTCCTTTTCCGATGATCAACATGATTTTCGACAAGCCCGTCTATCGCCGCGGCTACGACAATTGGTGCCCCGGCAATTCCTTCACCGACTTCATCGTGGCCGACTGGACCATTCGCAACAATCCCGGCTACCACCCTAAATACAACATCCTTACTTTTTACACCCCGCTGCGTGAATCCGATCGCGCCATCCTTCTTCAGGAAGAAGACTGCAAAGCGTTGGCCGCAAAAGTCCTCAAGGATTTCCAGAAGACCTTGCCGGAATTCAATGTCGATCCCATCGAGATTCGCCTCTATCGTCGCGGACATCCCATGATGATGGCGGTTCCGGGCCAGTACACAAAAAACCGCATGATCGCGTCGAAGCCCATGGAGCGCATTTTCTTTGCAAATTCCGATTCCGGCGGACCCGAATCCCTCAGCACCGAAGCCGTGCGCATCTCGCACGCTGCCGCCGAGTGGGCCAATCTCGTGCTGGCAGGCAAACCAAGCGCCGCTTCAGAATTAGCGCACAAGGCGCTCACGGATGTGGTCCTCTAACGTCATCGTGCCATCACGCATCAGTATTCGCAGGTCCCATCGATGTCGCTGAATGCGCTGCATTCTTTCTTTCTGAAAATATCTCGCCCGCAACTATTGCGGTTATCACCGCCGTCACTTTGCCGTTCTTTTGGCTCATCAATTTCCGCGGCGTTCCCGGCATTCCTGCGATTAACTCGCTGCTGCGAATCGGACTTCCCGACATGATGTTCACGTACTCTCCCTCCTCCATCTATGAAAAGCTCACCCAGTTCGAACCTCTGCTTCCTCGCCATGCTCCGAAGCTATCCCGCAGAGTTGCCCAACTTCGAAAAGCTCGCGAACACATTCACCCTCGCCAAGTGGATTTTCGCCGCGGTCAGTATCGTATTGTTGCTCGTGGCAACTTTGGGTTTGCTGATTCGCAATCTTCGCCGTCCAGCTTCGCCTTAGACGGCCGATGGCAATCCGAACACACGGAAAGGGGCGCATCTTTGCATGCCTGAACGAATGGGAACTTTGATCGTTACCGGCGGCAGCCGAGGTATAGGCGCTGCGATCTCTCGTCTTGCCGCGGCTCGTGGCTACTCGGTCGCCGTGAACTACCATTCCAACAATTCTTCCGCAGATGCCCTGGTGCAAGAAATTCGTAGCCGTGGCGGCCAAGCCGCTGCAATCCAGGCCGACATCGGCAACGAGGGCGACATCCTGCGCCTCTTCGAGAGCTCCGACAGAACACTTGGCCCGCTTTCCGCTCTGGTCAATAACGCTGCCATTACCGGCGGCTTTGCCCGCGTTGATTCCGTCGACGCTTGCATGCTCGAACGCCTCATGGCCGTCAACGTCAGCGGCGCAATTCTCTGCGCGCGCGAAGCCGTCCGCCGTCTCTCCACGAAACACGGCGGGCGCGGCAGTGCCATGGTCAACATCTCTTCCCGCGCGGCACAACTCGGCTCGCTCGGCGAATGGGTGCATTACGCCATGACCAAAGGCGCTATCGACACACTCACCGTCGGCCTGGCGCGCGAAGTCGCCAGCGAAGGTATGCGCGTCAATGCCGTCGCTCCCGGCCTCGTCGACACAGGTCTTCACGCTGCTGCGGGCGAACCCGGACGTGTCGCCCGGCTCATCCCCGCAGTTCCCATGGGTCGCGCTGGCACTCCCGAAGAGATCGCCGAAGGCGTACTCTGGCTTCTCTCGCCCGCCGCGTCTTTTGTTACCGGCTCCATGCTCGCGATGGGCGGCGGCCGCTGAGCAGCTTTAGCCTCGCTCGCAAAAATTCTTTCGCCGATCGCTCAACCTTTGCTTCAACAGTCGTGCTATGTTTTACGCGCTTTCTTCATCCGGGCCGATCACCACTGGCCAAGCCCTGAAAGAGGATTTCTCACCGCATGCGCCGCGCAAAACTTTTCCCGGTCCTGGCCATCGCGCTGCTGGGTCTCTGCTCGCTCCTGCCCCTACACTCCCAACAGAATCGCGCCGCGCTTCTGATCCTCAACGCCCAGGTTGCCGACGGTACCGGCGCACCGCTGCGCAAGGCGAATGTGCGCATCGCTCTAAGTCACATCGTCGGCATCGGCGAACTCCAACCCGAACAGGGTGAAACTACCATCGACGCGCACGGACTCGTTCTCGCCCCCGGCTTCATTGATATTCACAATCATTCCACCGACGGCCTCCAGCAAGATCCCCTCGCCGAAACGCAAATCTCTCAGGGCATCACAACTCTGATTGTCGGCGCCGATGGCGATTCTCCCTGGCCGCTGATCGACTGGATCCGCCAGCAGCAGCAAAAGCCTGCCGCTGTAAATGTCGGCGTACTCGCTGGGCATGCCACGATTCGCGAGCAGGTGCTGGGCAAAAACTTCAAGCGCGTCTCCACACCCGAAGAAATACAGCGGATGAGCGTGATGGTCGATCAAGCTATGAATCAGCAAGCTCTCGGCCTTTCTTCCGGCCTGGAGTACGAAGTGGGCAGCTATTCCGCAACCGAAGAACTAGTCGCCATGGCCAAGGTTGCCGCGCAGCACGGCGGCTTGTACATGACCCATATCCGCGATGAAGCCGACAAGTCCTTCGAGGCGCTCGAAGAAGAAATCACCATCGGCGAAAAAGCCCACATCCCCCTGGAGCATTCCCACATCAAACTCGGCACTGTCGCCGTCTGGGGAAAAGCGCCGCAGTACATCAAAGTGGTTGAGCAGGCGCGAAGCCGTGGCATTGATTTTCTGGCGGATTGCTATCCCTATGACGCGTGGAATTCCAACTTCAAGGTGCTCGTCCCCGACAAGCAGTACGAAAATCCCAAGAGCGTCGCAAAAGCTCTCGCCGATGTCGGCGGCGCTTCCCACATCACCATTACCAGTTTCACCCCGAACAAATCCTACGAGGGTCACACCCTCGCCGATCTTGCCAAATCCAACGCCCTCACTCCTGTCGACATGTACATCCGTATCATCCGCGAGGGCGACAAGGCCGGCGCCGAAGCCGAAATCATCGGCCAATCCATGATCGAAAGCGATATCAAAGCCTTCTACCAGCAGCCCTGGGTTATGGTGGCCAGCGACGGCGGCATCGGTGCGGCTCACCCTCGCGGCGCAGGCACTTTTCCGCGTGTGCTCGGCGTCTTCGTGCGCGAAAAGCACTGGCTGACCTTGCCGGAAGCAGTCCGCAAAATGACTTCCCTGCCCGCCCAGCGCCTCAACTGGAAAGACCGCGGCGTCATCCGCGAGGGTGCGTTCGCCGATCTCGTGTTGTTCAACCCCGACACCGTCATCGATCACTCCACCTACAGCAACCCGACCGCGCTCTCCACCGGAATCGAGAAAGTCTTCGTCAACGGCATCCTCGTCTGGGACTCCGGCAAAGCCACAGGATCAAAGCCCGGCTCGATCATCGGCGTAGCCGGGGCCGTCAGCAAACTCCCGAACTAACCGACACACCAGTTCCCTGTAGCGGCCGCCTTCTGAGGCGAGCGCGCTCTTGGTTCGTACAGGGACCGCCTTCCGAGGCGGTCCGCCACCACTAGCGCTGGACTCACGCTCAACGTCTTCCTCAATCCCCCGCGCCTTACGCCCGAAGGCTCGCGGCCTCCCGCGGCGCAAATCTCTCCTCCCAATGAATACCCCCGGTCATCTGCATCACCACAAACAGCGACAAGATCGCTCCGATCGTTATGGCCAGTCCCGTGAAACCCTGGAAGAAAAATGCATAGGAAAACAAAACCAGGTAAACAAGTTGCGCCAACCCCGCATCCCACAACGCAAATCTCAAATTCACTACTAATCTCAAGTAGCTCACCACCAGCAGCATCGACACTGCCGAGGAGACGGCAAACGCCCAGTGAATCGAGATATGGTCAGCCAAATACGCCAGCAGCAAGTGAAATGAAAAAAACGCGCACGCCAGAAAGAAATAGTTCATGGGGTGGAGATCGATGCCGCGCAGCGTCGAAAGGATGAACACCAGGAAGAAAAAGAAAAACAGGGAAACCGGCGCAAAGTAACTGATCTCCCCTGCCAGTGGCCCCGGTTGCAGCTTCTCCGGCATCACTAGCGCGATATCAAATCCGGAAACCAGATTCTGGTAATCCCACCGCAACTCCCAGCCCTTTCCGGTCTGCTCTTTGGTCGTAGGAGAAAGCGTATTGTCCGGGAAATCGAATCCTCCGAAATCAGTCCCCACAATCATGTGAAAATCGTTCGCCTGCGAGACGTCCATTGCGTCGTGCGAAGTCGCGCTGCCTGCGGCAGGCTGTCCCAGACGATACCTCCAACTCTTCTGCCCCTGGGAACGGTAGGTCGCCTTCAGCACACCGCTCGCTCCCGCGGGAATCACGGCCTTCGCCGAAACCACAGCTCCGCCAAACGTCAACGGCAGCGGCTTCCCGTCAAGATACAGCGCCAGCCCGTCGTACACCGCTTTTTGCGCCGGCAACGCCAGCCGAAATTCAAATGTCTGGTCGCTCGCCGTTGGATTGTGAAAGGAGTGCTCGCCCTGAAAACCAACTTGGTAGGTGCTGAACCAAAGCAATCCTTTTTGCCGGTAGTCCACGTGAAAATCGGCGCGGATTTTGCTCGAATCCAGCGCCACCGGCTGCGGCGTCACCCTCTTTTCTTGGCGCGTGGTCTTGTTCCCGTTTTCTTGCGACGTAACCGTTTCCGTGCGTTCTACCAAGTAGCGAATGTCTGGCTGGGCCTGTTCCTGGGTATCTCCCCAGGTGGAAGAGACTCGTCCGGAGAGCGAGCTTGTCGTGGAATCCGTCCGAAGAAAAATCGTGGAACCGAGGATGCACCAGGCGGCCGTGGCGCCAAGAAAAATGACGGCGATCGCGAGTATGCGTTTGATCATTGGGATGCCTTTTAGGAAAGACTGCCGCCGCTCAACAAAGCCTAGCTCCGCAGGTTTCTATTGTCAAGTACTTTTTGTCATAAAGTATGGAAACTACTCTCGCATTCTTCTTTCTCCCATGCATAATGTTCCGATCTTCCCGGAGGCACCATGCCTGACTCGCTCGACGATTTCCAGAAAACGCGCGCCGAACTCAACGACGAAATCCTCAATTGCGGCCACCTCGGCATGAAGCGTTTCTTCGCCTTAGACGACCAGGCCTACGAACGCGGTCCCCTGGACACCAAAACCAAGGAACTCCTCGGCCTGGTTGCTTCCACCGTTCTGCGCTGCGATGACTGCATCGGCTATCACCTGGTTCGCTGCGGTGAAGTCGGCTGGAGCCGCGCCGAGGTGATCGACGCCCTGAACGTTGCCCTGGTCGCGGGCGGTTCCATTGCCATTCCTGGCCGCGCCTTTGCCCGAATGAGGGAGATACAAGGGCTCGAGCCTGAGGTAGAATAACGCCGAGAGCCAGTCATGAGCACGACACCTACTGCTATCGTCACCGGCGAACTGAATTCCTTCCAGCGCTTGCGCAATTTCGTGGGCGCCGCTGCCTTCCTGTTGATCCAGCGTTCCCCCAAGCTGCTGCAGCTTCATCGCAACGAAAAGTCCTGGACCTTGTTCCGCATAGCTCTCGGCATCTTCGGCGCGGCCTTGGTGGTATTGCCGCTGGGCCTTTGGAACGGCTGGTTGACCGCGATCTTCGGGCTGCTTCTCTTTGTCACCTCCATTCTCCTGCCGCCCGCTGAAACCGAATCCGCCACCGACCTTAAGGCACGCGAACTGGGCGCGCAAACCGTTGTTGGCGGCGGCGAATATCAGCAAGGCAATGCTCCTCCCGCAGCAACGCAACTTTTCCTCTCTCCGCAAAACGTCTGGGCGCTCGCCAAGGATTTCCGCGCACTCGCCGTCATCCCCACTCGCGACATCAAGGCCATCCTCGTCGAACCCGCCGGCGACAACTGGCTGCTGCATATCCGCTGGGCCGACCAACAAGCCCAATTCTCCTACTCCGGCTTCTTCGCCGAACGGTTCGCTCGTCTGGCGCAGGACTCCATTCGCAGCTTGATCGCACCTCCTGTTTCCGCAGCGGCCAAGCGCCACTCCGCAGGTGCCTAGCAATCCCCACCGCTTTTTCTTTGAGGAAAATCCATTCTGGACGCCCGTTTGTGTCAAAATAGAGGCATGGCACGTGGTTGGGAGAGCAAAGATGTGGAATCCCAGGTGGAAGCGAAGAAAATTGTGACTGATTCCCAGGGCAAGGGCCAGAAGACCGCTGAGCAAATCCGCCGCGAACACGATCGCCGCGGGTTGCAACTATCTCGAACGCGCATCCAGAACGACCTCCAGAACGCGACCAATGCAAATCATCGGAAGTCTCTTGAAGCTGCTCTCGCGCATCTCGATCAAAAGATCGAAGAACTCAGCTAAGCGCTGGCAGGAATTTCGATCTGTGGGTTCAAAAAATTCCGGCGGCCACTAGTCTGTGAACACCACGCCCACGGCCGTCATACCCTTTTCCACGCCTTCTTCAATGCGCACCACGTAGCCGCGCAAACGCATGGCCTGCAGTCCGTCAGCCGTCGGCGTTTCCATCGTTACCTGCAGCTCAGATTGCATCCTCGGACTGTGTTTCAGCGAGATCAGCGCGCCTTGTAATGACAGGTCCCGGACCAGCGTTTCTTCCTCGAATTTCTGGCCCTCCGCGGTCACTCCCGTGACGCAAGCCCGGAATTGCGCTTCGCGCCGCAGCGCCGTGCGAGATCCCGGCATGTGCGCCTGCACCGGCTCGTTGGCGGAACCCAGGGTAATCACCATGCCTTCACTCGCCGCAAACACGGAGTCAAACTCCTCCCGCGCCTGGCTCAACAGCCCGTCGATAATTCGGTCCGTCGAGTCCGGGTCGTGGTGGAACAGTACCAGCGTTTTCGCATTCACTTCGCGCGCAACGCTCGCCCCTTCTCGCCACGAGGAGTGTCCCCAACCCTTTCTCGTGGACGCCAGTTGCGTCGGCGTGAATTGCGCATCGTTGATGAATATGTCCGCATCCGCTGCCAATTCTCTGAGGCTTTTGTCCAGCGCCGGATCGCCCGGCTCGTTGTCGGTCGCGTACACCACGATTCCCGCCGGCGTTTCGATGCGGAATCCCAGGCATCCCTGCGGGTGATTCAGCCACCGCGTCGTTACCTTGTTCGTTCCCACCTGAAAACTCTCGCCGCCGCCCAGCTCGCGGAATTTTCGCCGCGCGCTCATCGCCGAAAAGTCCACTGGGAAATACGGCAGCGCCATCTGCGTCTCAAACACCTGCCGCAACGAGTCTTTGCCCAGAAATTTCGAGCGGAAGCTGTAGAACTGGAATTCATTCTTCTCTAGGTACAGAGGCGCGAAAAACGGAAGTCCCTGAATATGATCCCAATGGTAGTGCGTTACAAAAATGTGCGTCTCGGGACAAGACGCTCCTTCCGCGTTGCCCCAGCGGTTTCCCAGCATCCGCAAACCCGTGCCGCAATCCAGGATGAACTGCGTACCATCCGGCGCAATCAGTTCCAGGCATGGCGTGTTTCCGCCATACCGCCACGTCGCGGGATCCACCGTGGGCGTGGAACCGCGCACACCCCAGAAGGACAATTTGGCGATGGGATGATTCATCTCCGTCGGCGAACGTCCGGGCAGGTCCCCTGCAGTCATGCTTCCCGGCGCGTCTATGCCATTTCTGATGGTGGCAGTGGGATACGGGTACCGTCAACGAATTCGCAGTGGGGTGTTGTCATATTTCCCACTAACGGGTGCGTGCCGAGGGCTGCACTCCGCGCCCCAACCTCGTACAATATGGCCGTGCACGCTGAACCGCATGTCCACACCCATGACCATGCCCATGATCACGGGCACAGCCACGCGCATGCTCCTATGAGCGCATCGGTGTTGGGCTGGGCCATGGTCGCCACGCTGGGGCTGGTCGTCGCGGAAGTCTTTGGCGGCTTTCTCGGTCGTTCCGTCGCTCTTCTGAACGACGCCGTTCACAATCTCTCCGACGTCCCCGCTCTCGGCATCTCCTGGCTGGCCATGCGCCTGGCGCAGCGCCCGGCGGATTCCGACCGCACTTACGGTTATCATCGCGCCGGAACTTTGGCTGCTTTCACCAACGCAATCCTGCTGATCCTGTTGTCTCTGTGGCTCGGCTACGAAGCCATTGAGCGCCTGCGCACTCCGCAATCGGTCGTCGAAAGCTGGATGATCTGGACCTCACTCGCAGCGCTGGCCGTGAATGGTGGTATCACGCTAGCCCTGGTGCGCGGTCATGCCGACCTGAATCTCCGCAGCATCCTGGTGCACAATTTCGGCGATGCGCTATCCAACATTGCCATCATCGTCGGCGCTTTCATCATCCGTTTCACCCACGCGCATTGGATTGACCCCATCCTGGGTCTGGCGATCGGCTTGCTGGTTCTTTATTCCTCCATTGGCATCCTTCGTGAATCCGCCCACATCCTGCTGGAAGGAAGGCCGCGCGAAATGAAGGTGGAAGAAGTGGCGCGCGCGATTCTTTCCCTGGAACAAGTTGTCGAAGTCCACGACGTGCACATCTGGTCGCTCGGCGGAGGCCACAACGCGCTCAGCTGCCACGCACGCATTCCTGACATGCACATGGACGAGTGCGAAAAGATCATTCGGGCAATCCGGCAGAAGGTGGCAGCGCAGTTCGGCATCGAGCACGCCACCGTGCAACTGGAACGCGCCGGCCTGCCCGCCACTTCCGGCTACGTCATGCCGGAACCTGCTCCCAAGCCCTGACGCTGCTTCATTCGTTCTATAGCCCCCGCCGTGCTGCTTGCGTCGCGAAGGTGCGCAATCCGCGAGACTTGCCGTTCCGAATGTGGAAGAATCCAACCTGCCTTTACGGAGCACTTCCAGGGAATTGTTTCCCGGCAGTAAAGAGGATCCTGCTATGAAAGCCAGAACCATTGCTTTGTGGGGCGCGCTGTTTCTTGCTGCGCCCTTGTTTGCACGGGATAAAAGCGACGTCATTATCATGCGCAACGGCGACCGCATCACCTGCGAGATCAAAGGACTCGATGCGGATACTCTGTTCATCAGCATCGACTACATCTTGAACACGCAATCGGTGGATTGGTCCAAGGTCGATCATGTCGAGAGCAAACAACTGTTCATCGTCAAAACTCAGGATGGCCTGGTGTATTCCGGAACCATCTCCACTCCCGAAACGCCGGGTGGCCGCCCCGTCAAGATCGAGATCTTCGAGCCTGCCGACAATACCAAGGTGCAAGTCGAAAAGATGACCATCATCAAAATGGATGAAACCTCCGCCAATTTCTGGCAGCGCTTCAATGGCGACATCGGTCTAGGCTTCATCTACAGCAAGGGCAACCAGTCCGCGCAATACAATTTGAACTCCGAGGTCAATTACCCTCGTCCTCGGTGGTCCGCCAGCGCCAGCTATAATTCCACTTTGTCCTCCAGCACCGGGACCAACCCCTCCACGCGCAATGAGATCGACCTCAACGTCCTGCGCTTGCTGCGCTGGAACAATTGGTACTATGCGGGCCTTGCCGATTTCCTGCAAAGCTCGGTCCAGGGCATCCAACTCCAGACTACCTTTGGCGCTGGTGTCGGACGGTACCTGAAGAACACCAATCGCGCCACCATCTCTGTCACCGGTGGGATTGCCTGGCAACGCATCAACTATCTGGAAAAGGTCCTGCCCGCGACCACGCAGGATGTAACCTCGGCACTGATCGGCGCTCAGGTGAAACTCTTCTGGTTCAACAAGACCACCCTGGACATCAGCACCTATCTCCTTCCCGCCCTCTCCGAGCCCGGCCGCGTACACTACAATTTGAATACCTCCTACTACGTGAAATTGTGGAGTAATCTCACCTGGAACATTTCCTTCTACGGCAACTGGGACAATCGCCCGCCCCCCGGCTTCGCTGGGAGCGATTACGGGACCAGCTCCGGCGTAAGCTGGAAGTTCGGCAACCACTAAGTGACGCGAAAATAGAAAATCGAAAAATGAAAACAGAAACCCGTCCCTGAATTGCCGGGCCGTACGCGTTCTCCTAGCGGCGGCTTTACGCCGCCCGGTCCTCGGCGGACTGGGCGTTA